>Ga0157368_1001055_pt1 | contig 12057 bp, 10 predicted proteins | sample AttbisABBM3_FD_113146 | JGI IMG/M metagenome (GOLD analysis project Ga0157368, IMG submission 113146) | Fungus gardens microbial communities from leaf cutter ant in Botucatu, State of São Paulo, Brazil - Atta bisphaerica ABBM3 | ecosystem: Host-associated > Fungi > Mycelium > Unclassified ...
ACTTAGTAGCTACAGTACATTGATAGGCGAACAACATGATAAATGAAAAAGAAAGGGAAAAGAAAAGAAAAGAAAGAAAAAGAAAAAGAAACCTTGCTATGCTAACAGGATCACTACATTACTGTACTCTACTTTCGAAAGAGTTCCTGTTGTTTTCTACCGTGCCAGTCCCTATTGAAATGGTTGTGCCAGTAAGGACAGCTATAGCTATCCGCTTGATGGTCTCCTTTGCAATTCATGCATTTGAAGATGTGAGGGCATGGCTCACCATCTTTGGTGGCCGTTCGGTTTGCTTTTTTGTTGTCCGCCATGAACATCATTCTTCATCATGATTGCGATGATTCAGGTGATTGCTGAGTGATACATGGACCAACATCCACACATTTAGGAGAATTAACCCGTTCAATGTCCGTTTGTTGAAAGGCTTTAATAAGTCAGACCGCTCTCTCTTCATGACACGTTCGAAGTTAGGACTGCTTTTTTCACCGCCCACTACTCGTTTCTGAATCAAGAAAAGAAGGCTTGTTCTCGTTCCGCAAAAATGCACTGAGTAGACTAGAATACTCTTAACAGATGTGGGTGATGGTCCGCTCATGATCCGCTCTCTTTGTGTATCATTATTCATGTCTCTGGAACGGTAAATGTTATCCGTGTATTTTCATTAATCTAAAGTTCACCGCACCTTGTTCATATTCATATGGAAAGATGGTGTGTGTATGTGTCTATGGTTCATTCCATTTTCATCGCTCCAAACTGGTTTAATTACTCTGCGAGGACTAGTCTATGGTCATATGAACACCGCAGCTGTAAGAAGTCAACAACAGGCAGCCAATTGTAGGGAAGCTTCCACGGTCCTGTAATGGTTGATTGATTCATTTACTTCGGAGAGAACGTGAGTCCGTCTACATCCTAGCACAACGGAACAATCCCCCCGCTTGATGTGATGATCACTTGAGACTCGCAACTAGCATATTGCATTGCATTGCTGTGGAGGATAATGTAGATCAGTCGATTGAGAGTACCCCTCCGTGTGCGAATTTGTTAAACTTGACCTAGGGGTGGCTCTGCCACCCTGTGCGCGTGTCAAGACTGATTTATAGATGCTGTGTGAGGCTAAAGCACAATCCATTTCCATCTTACTCGGGTCTCTGAGTGATCTATGAGTCCAAGATAATGCTTGGGACTTGATTATCCGTGCCTGAGAGATATCTGAGAACAACACATTGTTTTCATTGCCTAATAATAACATATGTGTCCATTGCTTCTTGCATGATTTAAGGATTCAAGAATAGAATTATTAAATCGGCATTTTTGAAGTTCAGGGATTCATGAGTTTATAAGACATGGGCGCATGTTCCAACAATGGCTATCCGATCGATTGTCTATCGATAAGTCGAGTCAGAGAATTAAATCAAGTAGTCAACAGCCTACGCGAACTTGGGGGGAAGAGATTGAAATCATGGTTGAAATCATGGACGCTTGTTCTAGCTCCCTGAGAACAGATAGTATTGACGGTATGATAGTACGATGTGTTTGTCTGTCTGCTTCAAGATTGAAACTTTGAATGCGACCCTCTGTTGTCCGCATCAACATATCAATGGACTTGGACTTGTTCAGCCCTTGCTTGACAATATCAGCGTCTCTTGTCTATCACTGTGGCTCTGATGAAATGGAACATATGAATAACGAGACAAATGTTCTCGGACAGCTGTTGACGCCTGGTTCGTTTACTCCAAATGCGGCATTCCTTTGAAATTGATCAGGTTCGCTTTTGAATTTCAACACACTAGAAGCCCTTCACTTTGAATTTCCATTTTTCACCACGGGGCAGTATCAGAAGAGATGCGGGGAAGAGGTTCTCGATCACAATTGAAGTGGAAGACACGTGGGTGACTTTTTTGTTCTCCTTCAGACTCAGTCATATACAGTATCTACAAACAATACTCTTTTTGAAGTACAAGACAAGGATGTCCCAAGTCAAATTAAGCAATCCCCGAGAAGGGAAATAAAACATCCAGTTAATTCAAGCGCGGTTGAACATTGAGTAATAACTCAAGATCACGTTGGGTTCATCAGCTGCCCGAAACTTCTCAGGTTCCGCCCAGATCCTGCTGAGCACTCATCAACCAGGATAGTCTCATTCGGCATGCCGTGGAGTTGAGCTATTTGTTCTAGGTGCTGATCGGCAAAGTAATCCGACTGACATGATTCCTAAACAGAATAGAGCCACAGAGTGGCTTGAACGTTATGCTCTTCAATAAACGTTCACTTGACTGCGGCCATCGTTCTGATTGGTCACACTAATCAATAGACCATCACCAATTTCAGATTAGTTATTTCCTATCTTGAGCAAATTAGGTCAGGACTGATTGAAGGATTCTCAATAGAGGTAGTCCCACTCATATAAGGATGTCATGGAGGGGGCATGACTACTATCAAATGAACGACGAGAATTCTACCGAGCTTAGCTTCTTCGGGCCGAACTATGTGAAAAGGACCAGGCACGTTACCCGTCTACCCTGAAAATTGCTTGTTGCGAGATTAAAGACAAAAAGGACTATGGCGGTCGTATTGTTCATATATCAGCAATTGTTCTGTGGCTTTACTGGGCTTGTTGACTCTCTCTCGAGTCGTGTGCGACTGAGGTGTTTCGGAAACATTTGATGTGGACCTGATCGGGAGTGCTTAAGCGTCAAATCAGAACGCGGGACGGGAACGGGACACGGGAACTCTGAAAGTGTAAAAGCCTCCAGTAATGGTAAATTCGAGATCAATGCGAGTAGCGAAATGTTCGTTCCCAGTAGTCTAGCCAGCTGGTGTAAGCAGACTATCCTAACTCGAGATCATCATCCGACATCGCTTGAGGAAACTGATGGTCGATGGTCAGAATGTTCGGTTTTACGGTCTGGGCTGGGAAACGGGGAATCTCCCGGATTAGTTTGTACTTTTAGCATCTCATTTTGGAAGCATTTTGGAGAATCTGCTAGGCAGGTGACATCGACCAGACAGGCTGGTATTACCTTAGCATTTTCTGAACACTTTCTAACTTTGCTAGTAATTATCCCATTCTGGTCCAACATGACACAACTCCCCGCATAGATCGCACTATTACTATAAATGAAGTCAATGCGAATACTGATAACAGCTAAGAGAGAGATCCCGACTTGATTTTCCGTTCAAATCTTCAAAGTCGTAAAAGGCCTCAGACACTCTCAAACCTGTCTTAATTTCTTGTTCTCCAAACTTCGTGAGCAAGTCTTCCAAACCCAATGACTTTGATGAATCGGTTTGTCCAAATAACTCACTGAGTTGAATGTGTATGCTAGAATTTCTTCTCCTGGGTCTTCTTCTAGTATATTCCGATCTCTGTGGACGCTCGAATAATCCTGGAATGAAATCGTTTATGGTACTTAGCCAACATGTGTCGCTAGTGAACAAGACAAGGCATGCGGTGGTATTGTCATAACACTATGAGTCAAACAGTGAGTCAAGCAGAGTCCAATGCTGAGACATGGTGCCTTCAAGTTCCTGCAAGCGAGGCGAGGCGAAGAGCTGATACTCACGGGCCGGGTTAGTGATCGGGAGCCCAATTGAGCAATCAAACCAGTTCGAATTTCTGAGGGCCGGTTGTATCAAGGGACACGTTTCCCTCTGCTCAATCATTGCGTTTGGATATTCACTCAACAGCCGGCTCTCCTCACGCGGCCTTGGACCTATCCTTTTCAGCCGTATTCAATTACCTACTCCGATTGCTATACCTGAGTCACGTTAGCATTTCTTCGACGCTCTGGAAATCCAGTCGTTCTCGCGCTCTATCAGCGAGGGATTATGTACGAAAAGGCTCTCTTACTTGCCTGACTACAGCGACGTAGGTGGATCCGTTATGTACAAAAACGCTCATTCTAAACGTGGAGTTTTGTGCCTGGAATGACTTGCCATACCCTTTGCCTCGTATCATCAGTTTCTTATCGATGCTCTACACCATGATAAGGCCCGTTGTCCAAACCGATCACGCCGGCACTCTTCTCATGACAGGACCTGATGTTGGCGTGCTTATCTCTTCGTATCGAATTGAGTGTGTTCACCTCAATGGACTTGGTAGTTCATGGAATTCTTGGTCTCTCAAATACAGATGACATTCCGTAATGAAGCCATCCAACATGACGCTAGCTATGGGCCATAGTTCACGATGCAGGTCACATCGGCTATTCTGTAATCACAAAACCTATCCAAGTTCAATTATGGGGTCCCTAGTCTACGGATGATCCTCAGTCTTGCACCGCTGAATGTTTATTCAGGAGAAATGGGACATTGGGACATTTTCCTGGTCCTTCAGGGACTTGGTTCGATTTCTTCTCAGTCTGCAAGGATGTCTTCCGTCGGCAATTATCAGTGACCTTTATATGAACCACTAGTGGTTCCCAGGAAGAAAGCTGACTCTCGACACCAGCCCTGGTCACTTCTCTTCGTCCGAGCCTAATGGACAAGATAACCCTTAATGCTTGCTTTCGGGAAAACTTGTTTAGCCTGTTATTTATCTGTATATCCTGGAACTTTCTGGGGCTGATTATGGCCGAGGATTTGTAGCTCTCCAAGGCTCACGACCTTGGTTCACAAGGGGCTTGCTGTTACTGCGGGCTGGATGACGAAGTTTCTCAACTAACTACTGTTGCTTCTAGCATCAAGTATCAAGTATTTTGAATTCCCGAGTTTCTGCCAATGTTACAAGAAAGATCCGAGAACAGTAATTCCGTCAATCGAGTTGTATCTCTTTGTATTGAGTATGTCCCAGACTCACCTTTATTAAACTATCACCAAGCCTTACTCGTTTAGACCCTATCCGAGAGAAAGCCCATTATTCCTCGGTGAGAATCTTCTCCCATACTTTGTACAGGCGTTGACACATATGGTTAAATTTAGCTTCGTTTCGACTTCTGCACTTGGTAATTCCGCTTGTTGAATAGTCCTCGTTCCGTGGGTGTCTCGTTAGCCTGGTAGCATCAGACGCCCAGTAGTATGCCCGTTGGTCACCTGTTGAGTTAATAACCTTCGGGTCATTTCGGAGATTAAGTGTTTTCTTTGAAGTAAGCTGCTGGTGCATTCACTTGGCTCTGATGAGTCGGGTACTATTTCCGCTTGGAGACATCGCGTCTCGCTTTATTATCGAGAATCTTATTGGCCGCTCGCACTCCGGGTTCGCCATGAAGGTTTACCGCCAGCAAATGTGTAACCGGGGCTAGGGAGGATTTCCAGACAGAACAAATGTTGTATGCAAATCCACAAGGGAGGTACTAATCATGAAATCAGCGGTGAAAACATACTGCAGAATGCATGGAGTCTATTAACGGAATTTTGGGTGTTAATAAGATGGTGTACCTGATTGGCTGGGTAGGTTAGCCATTGGCTTTGTGGTGAGTAGCGGATTGGTACCAAAAGGCTTTGGCTAATCCCTTTGACTGGATTCATCTTCTGATGGCTCGTTGTGTGTCCAATCCCACTAGAGCATCATGAAAGGAATAGCACCGGAGGCAAGATCACTCACCTTCCGAGTGAAGCGGCACTGTGCACCCGTTCGAGTGAACAGGGTGAACAAAGCCCGCAGATTCAAGAAATAACATTGACAAATCGGCTAGAAACTCATCCATCGATCACAAGGGCAATGAATTGGGAGCAAAGGGTTCTCTCTGAATTATACAACTCTCTGAATTATGCAATACGTCGGACGAAGCAAACTCCCAATTCGATCTCAATGAAATGTAATGCAAGTCCGCGACTTGTTCCTCTATGTTCTTTTCAGTCACATGGACCTGAAAATGGTCTGTGGGATAACGATTACTTGTCTAACTCCCACGAACGACGCACATTGGTATTCATGATATCGAGACAAATGAAGGTCTTTGACAATTATCTCTGCCGTAAGGGCGATGAGTATAATGGTATGAGTATAATGGTATGATTAATCTGTTGGGTGACTAAGGGCCGGTTTACTATCATGTGATGCCGCTCTCTTGTCTCTGTACTGTACTGACATCAGCTTTGGAGAAGAGAGATGAAACTCCGTCCACTGTGATTCACATTTCTTCTTCTGACCAACTAGTTTGTTAACTATGGATGGTGAAATTTTTCATCCCGATAAATCTCTCTTGAATCCGAAATTTGAGAGCTACAAGCTCCATCTTTCTCAGGAAACATCTGTCCTGCAATTTCCTCTGATTAGTCGGCCGACCCAAGTAGCCACATCTGGAAAAGTACCCTTCGTCTTTCAAGAAGTACAAAGTCGAATCACCCACAACCACTTGGTGGTTCATCGCGAATCCGGTCGTGCTGTGTACGTGGATGCAGAATATCATGTCATCTTTGTGGATCTTGGCCAGGTCAATCATTGTTGAGGTCGGTTTCTCTTTTGCGCTTGCGCTAATACAGTTTATAGGATAGAATCAATCCCCTGATGTACAAAATTTATGAACTCGCGAAGCCGATCCAGTCTGATGCGATAGACACGGAAGTCCATCGCGAATATCCTTCTGCCTCGTTTATCTCTCCATCCTCGCTATTGGTGTCTGATGGACAGGGGACAATGTATATCCTTGAGTTGCATGTGTCATCACAAGGCGGAAATGCCACACTTGCTGGAACCTTCGTCTTTCCATCCCTCGGTCCTGAATCCATTAATTCACCATTTCGGATTCACCATATCCATCAACCATCGCCCCACCATATTGTCGCGATTCTGTCCTCCAGATTCTATTCCGCACACCATCCGACTTCAACGTCCGCAAGGCACCATGCTCCCGTTGAATTCGATGTTTGGGGTGCCAGAATCAACTTGCTAGACATTCGCGATGCTGATACCCCTACTCCTCTGGAAATCCTATGGCGCAGACGCGGGGAGGAGGTGCCCATGTTTGCAACCTTCATTGAGGGCCTTGGTCTTCATCTCCTTCTTGGAGGATCTGGATACCGTAAACTCGACATGCCACCCCCACCCATGTATGAACCCACGTCGGACGAAATTGCACCCATTCCTCGAGAAGACGGGTCTTCCATGCTATCCAATCCACCCCAGAGGCCCCCTCCGTATTCATGGACCCAAACATCTGATTCCGTTACTGTTGCCATCCCTCTCCCTTCCACCACACCCAAAGAAAAGATTCGAATTCTCTTTTCCCCCACCACATTAACCTTTCACGTTGATGTTGATGTTGACCCAAACCTTCAAATGCCTTCGGAGGCTTTTCTTCCTAGATACTTGGCCAGGAAGCTTTGGGACGGCATTTCATCAACTTCGAGTTTCTGGACTTTTGATCGGCAGGCTGAACACACATACGGCATATTATCCCTTCATCTGGAAAAAAAGAACGAAGACACTAGATGGTGCCAAGTGTTCGCTCATGCGAGGACAGGTTTAGCTATCGAAGAGGACGTCGATGTTCCAGAGACGCTTGATCCTTCTGAGCTTTGGAATATCCGGGAAGCTCTAGAAAAGTTTACTTCAGCCTTCCAAGGGCAAGATATCAGTGGGCTTGGACTCGGAAAGGGTACATCGAGCCTTGCAGAGAATGAAATCGACGAAGAAGTAGACTCTTCCGTTGGAAGAAGGGCGTTTGTATCTTGGGTTTACGATTCCTCCCAGTCTGATCAGGTTCAACCCGAGTTTCTATCCCATCAACAACGCGATACCCCTTTTGAACTTCTCTCAACCCCCATTCCTGGGTGGAGTAGCGATTTCACCTCGCTCATCGTTAAAAGCAACATTGATGGCACCGTATTTGAGCTTGATGTTGATTCGTCCCTCAGCGGGTATCAAGCCCCACGATGGAAGCATACTGCGACATTCTCTGCTTTGGCATTTGTGCTTGCTTCGAAAAGGGACACACGATTTACTCACCACGTTCCGGGACTTGGGGTCTTCGCCTTCGAAAGCGGCTCAAATAATCGGGGCGGTAATGTGTACATATACTATCCGGCTGATCCAAAAGCTCTAACAGCTAAACAATCCATCCTTAAAATCAATGACAACTATAGTGGAGCACTCATGGGTGTTGGGGCATTCATAGATAGTAATGGAGAGTTGATCATTGCTTGCTTGACGGAGAGGAAGTTGACACTGATTAAGGGTCTATACTAAAATGCGAGCCTAGGGAAAGGGAACATCAAAGCATGGGTAAGATACGAATAGTGTAGACATCGGCCTTGCTATCTAGCCTGGAGATGTACACAGTATGGAAACGATCACAGACAACTGAAGTGTTTCGGCGAGCCCAAAAAGCAAAGGAGGGAGTTGGTAAAGGAAAGATGGGAGTCGACGATTGCATTATGAGTTGGGCACATGTGACTTCAAGGGGTCTTCACTTGCGTCAAGGAATCCCTCTACTTTGGTAACTGACAATGCAGCGTCCCCAGAAGGTTGTAACGAGAACTGCTGCACTGGAGGAACCAAAACCTGTGCGTCGCCGTTGGGAAGATATTTCAGTGGTTGCGGAGTTTCTTCCTGAAAATCCTTTCCATCCCGTGACATAGTACTACCATCCTCCTCATCCACACTCCTCTCGAATTCGTCCAATCGCGCCTTTAGCCGTTGCGTCGAGTCGGATAACTGGGGGTTATCTTGATTTTCATGATTTCCAAGCGAAAATGTCTGGGTGAAAAATGGGTCGTTTATTAATGTTTCCTCGTCCCCATCCTCGCTATCGTCTGAGCCAAACATCAAATTCCGGTGACCACTCATGATCCCTTGCACCGAAGGTGATGTAAATCTCCCAGTGTTATTAAATATTCTGGTGAAGCTATTAAGACCTGGTCCAGATAGAAGTGAAATCGGGCGATTATCTTCAAATGGTCGACTGGAATTGTAACTGGTCGCGGTTTGAGCATTGAACAATACTCGGCTTTGTGAATAGAGTGAAGGGAAGGAACTGGGGGTGGGATAGCCGTATCGTTTCACAACACGATCTTTTATCCATAAATACCATTCCTCTTTTGTGCGCCCCTGGAGAAGAGCGACAATGAGAACTGTCATATTGTCGCAACCATAAACTTCAGATTGGGTATCGGGAGCAAGGCAATGGTCACACATCTTCTTACCAATCTCTGTAAGATCGGTACCTGTTGCGACATGGTGTCTTACAAAATCAATGACCTGTTGAGAGGAAAGACAATCCCAGATACCTGGAGAATAAAGTGAGCTATCGTGATGATTAGATGCTATCGCACCATACCATCACACGCTAGGACAAGGAATTCATCCTCTTCAGTTCTCTCATGGCAGGTCACATCCGGATATGCAGTGACAATTTGTTCTTCTGGTCCTACCGTCCAGTTTTCCTTAAATTCGAAATCACCCAAGGCACGAGAGAGAGCGAGGTCTCCTGTCTGAATTATCAGAAAGTGGCCTAGAATCAGGAAAGCCACTCACCATTGACGCGGCCAAAATCGACATAACCACCACCCTTCAAAATTCTAGCCTGTTCCACTATCACGTCGTCTTCAGGAAGTAGCCAGATTGAACATAGGATAACATACAATGATTTGTGGGTTTATGGTCGAAACTCAGCGGCTTTACCTCTCCCTTCACGCTAATGACCGATCTCGAGTCACCTGCATTGGCCTGAAAAAGTCTTGAAATTTACCAGATATAAGAACGTTCTCTTGAGCTTACAACATATATTTTATATTCGGTAACCAGAGCAGCAACAGCAGTGCAACCGGATGGTTTTTTGGGCCGCAAGGGGTCTGAGATAAGATCTGTTCGACTGAACTGACGATAAAGAACGAAACGGCGACACACCTACTCGAAGTTCCTGGTCAACACCCAAAAATGCCTCCTTGAAGGCGATCTCGTAGTTCTTTTCAGTATAAGACTTCTCTAGAACAAGCCGCTTATGAAGGTTCTCTCCTGCAAACTTAGCGACATAGCTACCTAAGGAGATGTCAAACAGATAAGAAGACAGATAAGAAGCAGCAGGCATACCACCATGTCCATCGTATACAGCAAAGAACGCATTTGTGTCCCCACCTTCTTCATCGAGGTCCAGGATTGCAGCATGAGCGTCTTCCATGGCTGAGGTAAATCAGCGTCGTCAGTGAATGCCACAGAAGAGAACATCAAGGATCGCATTTCAGCGGCAGAACTCACTGACACGCCATCCCTGCATATCTGTTAAACCGTACATGAGCAGTAGGTTTTCCCCCTCTTCAGTATGCTTATGCGTCGCTGATGAGGGCGGTGCTTGAGGATCTGGGATGATATGATGACAAGAGCAAGAGGCTCACCTGGATGCGAAAGCATTTGACCCTTACAGAGGAATGTAAGTAAACGACTGCGGATGTCATAAAAAGAGACAATGCACCATGGCTGGACGATTTGCGATGGACGTTCAGAGAGAAACTGACTGCGGCGGTGGTCGTGTGGCCGTGTGACGCGAGATGATATCACTTTCGAGGCGCAAGTCAATATCGAATAATTATCTAATCATGATCACTATAGTTATCATGATTGATACCTGGTCACATCACTCTCTGAATAAGTCTCTGAATAAGTCAGTATGTTGTCATTGACACTAGAGTTTAGTGTCAAGTCATAGTTTTAGTTGATTATCAGACTGAAGATTACAGAGTAAGTTCTTAAATACTAGAATAAATGTCTAAAACACTTGAATACTTGAGTGGTGCTATCACTACATATTCTAGCAATTCTCCACATTGAGTAAAGTCAGTGTTTATGTCCAGCTCTAGTAGCTAGGCAGATATTTGATTGAGTTGATCTATAATGAGATACTGCCAGGGTTCAGACTTTGGGTAGAAGTAAACTTTGCCATAGAAGACAGTGTTTGTAAAGTTTGAAGTAAGTCTGTTGTGGAAGACAAATTACTTGTGGAGTTTAGAGAAAAGTGATCCACTGTGGAAGACATCTACACTTGGGGTTTGGACTTGACAAATGACAGGTGATTAAAAAATGGAAAATACTTAGTAGGATAAAAAAAGTAGAAATCTTCTTAAGGTTTGTAAATTTCTATTGATACTTTGTCAAACTTCAGTCATACAGCAAAATATCTTAATGAACTTAAAGACAAAAAGAAATGGAAATAGGAAAAAAGTGTCACAAATTTCACTCAACTTATATTTTTGTGACTACTAGACTTATTCTTATAAACTAAGTTGCACTGGAAAGTCTCAAATAAGAGCTATTCATATATATGTGGGATGTCTAAAAGCAACAATGAATCATTAAGATATCAAACCATCACTATCTTGTATATAGACTTATATGTCTGAGAGTTAGACTTCAGACTTAATAACATTATTGACATTATTAATATCTTGTACCATATTTGATATTCTGTACTATTGGAGCAACTGGACAGAGGTATAGAAAACCTTAAAGCTTCAAGACATTCTAAGTCTATTAAATAGTAGACAAACTACCTATAGGAAATTGTAAGAGTGACTAAGTGGGAGTATGGAAAACACTTTAAATCTCCAGAAAAACCTAAGTTTATTATATAAACAATTATTGATAGTACAACTTATCTCCAGAAAAAACTAAGACAATAGAATAGAGTTTTTAGAGATGACAGTTATTCTATATACTCTGACATATATTTTTAATCTTTCAGATTAGTTTATCTGAGTAGAATGATGGTGTAAGCATAGTTAGGAACTGCTAGAATAGAGAAGTACACTAGAAAATGGAAGTTTTATTATTGTTTGAAAATACAAAGTTGCAGATATTGCATGCAAATCAAGAATAGTAGATATTGGATGTTGAATTATAGATTATAGAGTTTGTGAGAAAGCAAAGATAATATTTGTATATTACAATTCAAACCTTAAAGTGTTAAGATAAGAAGAGAACCTTGTATTGGGTTAATATATGAGAACTTGATAAAGTTTCTAGTATAATGTATCCTACATGCTGGACTATTGGTTCATGTTACACTAAACCTAGCCTACTCTAAAGAGCATGTATATTATATGCTATTGACATGTAGTATGATATTAGACATAGTTCACATCTTGTTATCTAAGATCTGATAAAGCATTTTGAAAATCTAGATA
>Ga0157368_1001056_pt1 | contig 12046 bp, 10 predicted proteins | sample AttbisABBM3_FD_113146 | JGI IMG/M metagenome (GOLD analysis project Ga0157368, IMG submission 113146) | Fungus gardens microbial communities from leaf cutter ant in Botucatu, State of São Paulo, Brazil - Atta bisphaerica ABBM3 | ecosystem: Host-associated > Fungi > Mycelium > Unclassified ...
GACCGTCTATGCCCCGCTGGCCGATGGCCGCTACATCGCTGCCGAGATCGTCTCGCCGGTGTTCTACGACCCCAAGGGTGAGCGGCAGAACGTCGCCTAACGAGGATAGCGCCCCATGAACGATATCAATGTGTACGAGCAATACTCCGCCACGGCGCGCGCCGAATCCCCGCTGTTCCACGCCGAGCTGAACAAGCTGGCGGGACGGGGCCCGGCCACCGCCGGGGTCACCCTGCGCGAGCGGGCCCTGCTGGGGCATCTGGTGATCCGCGGCGACGCCCAAGATGAAGGTTTCACCGGTGCCGTGCAGAGCGTGGTCGGGCTGGAAGTGCCCGGTCCGCTGGCGATCACCCAGCAGGGTGAGAGCTCGCTGCAGTGGCTCGGCCCGGACGAGTGGCTGCTGGTGGTGCCCGGTGGCAGCGAATTCGCCACCGAGCAGGCCCTGCGCCAGGCGCTGGGCGAGCGCCATGTCGCCATCGTCAATGTCGGTGGCGGCCAGACGCTGGTCGAACTCAAGGGCCCCAAGGTCCGCGAAGTACTGATGAAGTCCACTTCCTATGACGTCCATCCGAGCAATTTCCCGGTGGGCAAGGCGGTAGGTACGGTGTTCGCCAAGTCCCAACTGGTGATCCGCCACACGGCGGAAGATAACTGGGAGCTGGTGGTGCGCCGCAGCTTCGCCGACTACGTCTGGCTGTGGCTGCAGGATGCGAGTGCCGAGTACGGCTTGCGCATCGAAGCCTGATCGGGGCTTGCGTCAACGCGCTCCAGCGAACCCGACCTGCGTGAGGCGCAGATCGGGTTTCGTGGTTTTGGCTTCATCTCCATACAAAGGAATTCACCATGAGCCGCACGCCCGATACCTGGATTCTCACCGCCCAGAGCCCGAGTCGCCTCGGCACCGTGGACGTGGTGACCCGCTACCTCTTCGAGCAGGGCTGCTACGTCACCCAGCATCACAGCTTCGATGATCGCGAGGCCCAGCGCTTCTTCATCCGGGTGGAATTCCAGGTGCCGAGCGACTTCAACGAAGGCCTGTTCCGGGTGGGGTTGGACCTGCGCTTTACGCCCTTCGACATGACCTTCGAGCTGGTGCCCCCTGGCTATCGGGCCAAGGTCGCCATCATGGTGTCCAAGGCGGATCACTGCCTCAACGACCTGCTCTATCGCCAGCGCATCGGCCAGTTGCCCATGGATGTGGTGGCGGTCGTCTCCAACCACCCGGATCTCGAGCCGCTGGCGGCCTGGCATGGCATTCCCTATCACCATTTCCCCCTCGATCCCCAGGACAAGCCGGCCCAGGAGGCGAAGGTCTGGCAGGTGTTGCAGGAGACCGGGGCGGAGTTGGTGATCCTCGCCCGCTACATGCAGGTGTTGTCGCCCGAACTCTGCCGCCGTCTCGACGGCTGGGCGATCAACATCCACCACTCCCTACTGCCGGGCTTCAAGGGCGCACGGCCCTATCACCAGGCCTACGCCAAGGGCGTGAAACTGGTGGGTGCCACGGCGCACTACATCAACAACGACCTGGACGAAGGCCCGATCATCGCCCAGGGCGTCGAAGCCGTGGACCATGCGCACTATGCCGAGGACCTGGTCGCCAAGGGCCGGGACATCGAATGCCTGACCCTGGCGCGGGCGGTGGGCTATCACCTGGATCGAAGGGTCTTCCTCAATACCGGCCGGACGGTGGTGCTTTAAGGCTCTTGCTCGCCCATGATGCTACTGCCGGGGCCGCGCGTGGCGCAGGCCCTGGCAGCAGCACCGTTACCTGTGGCCCCATGGCGGGATGACGGCGCAACCCAGTCGCGCACGGCCAGGAAGGCTGCAGTCTTGTTATGCGGAGGAGGGCGCGCGGCTAGTGCGAGATCGCTGGCCGCAGAGGGCCAGGACAGGGGCTGCCAGCGTCCCCAGCGCTAGCAGCTGGGGCACCGGCAATGGCGGTCAGCCCGCCTGTGACAGTGGCGAGTGAACCGCGGGCTGCTCGATGTCTTCGCCAGCCTTTTCCAGGTTCTTGCCCAGCAGCGCGTGGTAGAGCTCCTTGTCACCGAGAATGCCCACGGCGTGGCCATCGGTTTCCAGCACCAGCTTGTGCCCGGTGTGGTAGCGGATCTCCAGGGCATCGCGCATGCGGATGTCGGCCGGTGCCAGGGTTGGCTGGCGTTGCAGGCTGGTAACCGGGGTCCCCGGAGTCCAGCGTTGCAGGGACAGGCTCTCGCCGCCACGGCGCAAGGCCTTGACCTTCTGGCCATCCAGCGCCAGCCAGATGTCATGGCTACGCTCCAGGCAAATCTCGTTGCCTTCGCGACCGCACTTGTCCAGCCCACGCATAAGGCTGTAGCCGCTGAGCACGTTGAGCGGATTGGTGTGGGCGACGAAGGTACGCACGTACTCGTCCGCCGGATTGAGCACGATATCCTCGGGACGGCCGTGCTGGATGATGCGGCCATCCTTCATGATGGCGATGTTGGTACCGATCTTCAGCGCCTCGTCCAGGTCGTGGCTGACGAAGACGATGGTCTTGTTGACCTTGGCCTGCAGCTGCAGCAGCTCATCCTGCAGTTGCTGGCGGATCAGCGGGTCCAGCGCGGAGAAGGGCTCGTCCATCAGCAGGATGTCGGCATCCATGGCCAGGGCCCGGGCCAGGCCCACGCGCTGCTGCATACCGCCGGACAAGGAGTCGGGCTTCTTGTTACGCCACTGGGTCAGGCCGACCAGCTCGAGTTTCTCGTCGACCAGCTTCTTGCGCTCGGCGGCCGAGCGGCCCTGCATTTCCAGGCCGAAACCGACGTTCTCGGCCACGGTTAGCCAGGGCATCAGGGCGAACTTCTGGAACACCATGGCGATGCGGGTGGTGCGCATGTCCTTGAGCACGGCGGGGGAGCAGTTGGCGATGTCCACCTGGCTGCCCTTGTGCTCGATCAGCAGCTTGCCGCGGCTCACGGTGTTCAGGCCGTTGATGCAGCGCAGCAGACTGGATTTGCCCGAACCCGACAGGCCCATCAGTACGCAGATTTCACCCTTCTGCACCTCCAGGCAAGCGTCCTCGACGCCCAGTACCTGGCCGGTCTCCTGCAGGATCTCGTTGCGGCCCTTGCCTTGGTCGAGCAGCTCCAGGGCACGCTTGCTCTGCTTGCCGAAGATGACATCGACATGTTCGAAACGAATAGCGGTCATGACTTATTTAACCTCGCGTGGGGCGGGTTGCTTGCACACCCGGTCGAGCAGGATGGCGATCAGGACGATGGACAGCCCGGCTTCGAAGCCCAGGGAGATGTCTGCGGTGTTGAGCGCGTTCACCACCGGTTTGCCCAGGCCGTCGGCACCTACCAGGGCGGCGATCACCACCATGGACAGCGAGAGCATGATGCACTGGGTGATACCGGCCCCGATGCTGGGCATGGCGTGGGGCAACTCGATGCGGGTCAGCAACTGCCAGCGCGAGCAGCCGAAGGCCTTGCCGGCGTCCATCAGCTCGGCCGGGACGTCCTGGATACCCAGGCAGGTCAGGCGGATGGGGGCGGCCACCGCGAACACTACGGTGGAGATCAGCCCCGGCACTACGCCCAGGCCGAACAGGGTCAGGGTGGGGATCAGGTAGACGAAGGTCGGCACCGTCTGCATCAGGTCGAGCACCGGACGCAGGCCGGTGTAGAACCAGGGCTTGTGCGCGGCGAGGACGCCCAGCGGCACGCCGATGGCGATGCAGACCAGCGTTGCGAACACCACCTGGGCCAGGGTTTCCATGGTTTCCTGCCAGTACCCCAGGTTGAGGATCAGCAGCAGGGCGGCGAGGGCGAACACGGTGAGTCCGATGCTACGTTGCAGCAGATAGACCCCGACCACCACCAGGCCGATGAAGGCCAGCGGGTGGAACCACATCAGGCCGGCGGTCAGGCCATGGATGAGGGTGGAGAGCACGTCGGAGATCTTGTCGAACACACTGGCGCCGTGCAGCGTCAGCCAGTCGATGAAGTCGGCGATGTACTTGCCCAGGGGAAGTTTGTGATCTGTTAACAACATAGCGATGCCCGTCAGCTGGTCAGGATAGGGAAGGAGCGGAAAAATCCGCTCCGGCTGCGGCAGTTCCCACCCGAACCGGCGTGGGACGGTCGAAGGTCAGTCTTGCTCTATAGGCCGGCAGCCTGAACGGCGGCGAAGCCCGGTTTGCCGTCACGCGTGGTCACTCCGTTCAGCCATTGCTCGAGCTGCTGCGGATGGGCCTTGAGCCAGGCCTTGGCGGCGGCGCTCGGCGCCTCTTTCTCGTTGAGGACCTTGTCCATGAGCTGGTTTTCCATGTCCAGGGTGAAGGACAGGTTGGTCAGCAGCTTGCCCACGTTGGGGCATTCCTGGACGTAGCCCTTGCGGACGTTGGTGTAGATGGTGGCGCCGCCGTAGTTGGGACCGAAGACGTCGTCGCCGCCCGAGAGGTACTTCATCTTGAAGCGGGTGTTCATCGGATGGGGTTCCCAGCCGAGGAAGACCACCCACTGCTTACGCCGCTCGGCGCGCTGCACCTGGGACAGCATGCCGGCCTCGCTGGATTCCACCAGCTTGAACTTGCCCAGGTCGAAGGTGTTCTTGTCGATCATGCCCTGAATCAGGCGGTTGCCATCGTTGCCCGGCTCGATGCCATAGATCTTGTCGTCGAACTTGTCGGCGTACTTGGCCAGGTCGGCAAAGGTCTTCACCCCGGCATCGTAGACGTAGTCGGGTACCGCCAGGGTGTATTTGGCGCCTTCGAGATTGGCGCGCACCGTCTCGACACTGCCGTTGTCGGTGTAGGGCTTGATATCGGCGGCCATGCTCGGCATCCAGTTGCCGAGGAAGACATCGATATCCTTGTTCTGCAGCGACTTGTAGGTAACGGGCACGGAGATCATGTTGGTCGTGGTCTGGTAACCGAGGGCTTTCAGCACCTCGCTGGTGACCGCCGTGGTGACCGTGATATCGGTCCAGCCAACGTCGGCGAAGCGGACCTTGTCACAAGAAGCTGGCTCGGCTGCCAGCACGGCCAGAGGAACCGACAGTGCAACACCCAAGAGCCAATGGGAACGACCTTTCATGGACAACTCTCCTTGAGTTTGGCGGAGGACTTTCGATGAGCCCCGCGTGTATTTATCTGTAACCTATCGCCCCAGGCTCGCCTACCGCCTGCGTCGCTAGCAGTGTACGCGGCGTCGTAACCAGAAGCGGAAATGTCGCATCCAGCTTGAACGCTGCGAACCTCGACACAAGGCGTGGGCAATGGTGGGTAATTTCCGTGATCCACCGGCGCGCGGCGGTTGGAAATCTCGTTCCGCTAGCCGTAGCACCGCCTCGGCAGCGCTGGTTCGCGGTGCTCTTCAATTGGCCAGGCTGGCCTTGACCGCGGCATATCCCGGGGTGCCGCTACGCGTGTTGACGCCCTTGAGCCAAGTATCCAGCTGATCGGGGTTCTGCTGGAGCCAGTTACGCACCGCCCGCCGCGGGTTTTCCTGCTCGTTGGCCACCCGGTCCATCAGGACGTTCTCCATGGCCGGGTTGAAGACCAGATTGCCGAGCAGCTTGCCCACGTTGGGACATTGCTGGGCGTAGCCCTTGCGTACCATGGTATAGACCGTCGCGCCGCCCTGATTGGGGCCGAAGTAGTCATCCCCGCCGTCGAGATAGGCCAGCTTGTACCTGAGGTTCATCGGGTGCGGTTCCCAGGCGAGGAAGACGATCCACTGGTTGTGCAGCAGTTGCTTCATCCGGACCTGGGTCAACATGCCCTGTTCGCTGGATTCGTCGAGCTTGAAGCCACCCAGGCCGAAGGCGTTGCTGGCGATCATCTTCTGTACCAGGGCGTTGCCATCGTTGCCTTTCTCGATGCCGTAGATGGTCTTGTCGAAGCGGTCGCCGAAGCGGGCGATGTCCGCGAAGCTCTTCACCCCGGCATCGTAGACGTACTGGGGAACGGCCAGGGTGTAGCGGGCTCCTTCGAGATTGCTGCGCAGCCGCTCGACGCTGCCGTCGTCGACCAGGGGTTGGCTGAGCTTCGCCTGCGCCGGCATCCAGCTCCCGAGGAAGACATCGGCATCGTTCTTGGTCAGGGCGGTGTAGCTGTCTGGCAGGGAGAGCCGGATGACCTCGGTGTCATAACCGAGCGCGCTGAGCAGATAGCGGGCCATCGAGTTGGTGATCGCGAGATCGCTCCAGCCGACATCGGCGAAGCGCACCTTGCGACAGCTTTCGGGCTCGGCGGCTTGTACGGTCGCGCACAGCAGTAGAGCGGACAGCACGATGCAGGGGGAGATCTTCATCCTGGACTCCATCAATCAGGAAGGTTGAAAATTTCGCTGCTGCACTTACCGAGCCGTCTAACATGGATATTTGCGGCTGGGCGCTGCAAGTAAGCAGAAGCACGACAGGCGGTTGGGATCCTGACCTAGAACCGTGCTCGCTGAGTCGAGTTGCCACATTTTGGCGCGTGCCCGTTACGTTCTGGTGTTACCGGAGTCGCAGGTGTGGCCAAGAGCCATTACCAAAAGGTCGGTATCGGACTCTTTTGGTCGCAATTAAAAACCCTATTCAATCAAGGTCCTCTCGCCCTGCAACGTGGGTTGTCCGGCGCAGACAGTTTCAGAAGTGAAAGATTCTTCTGATTCCGGCATGGGATTTGCGACATAACTTACGTGTCCGCGACATTTTGCCTGGCTCAGGCCGTTTGCCGGACTTCAAAAGAGCCCGAAAAGGGCCTTCAGCCTGCGTGAAGGAGAGTCCTACCATGTCGCCTGTTCAAGCCCCGTCACAGCCCCGTGCCATGCAGTCCATTGGTTTTTTGCTATTGGATAACTTCACGCTCATCTCCCTGGCTTCGGTCGTGGAGCCGCTGCGCATGGCCAATCAGCTGTCGGGGCGGGAGCTCTATCGCTGGTGCACCCTGAGCCTTGATGGTCGGCCAGTACGGGCTAGCGATGGCTTGCAGATCACGCCCGACAGTGCCGTGAGCGCCGCGCCGGTCATGGACATGGTGATCGTCTGTGGTGGTGTGGGCATTCAGCGCAGCGTGTCGCGCGAGCACTGCACCTGGCTGCAGGGTCAGGCTCGCCAGGGCCGCAAGCTGGGGGCAGTCTGCACCGGCAGCTGGGCACTCGCTCGCGCCGGGTTGCTCGACGGGTACGATTGCAGCGTGCACTGGGAGACCCTGGCGGCCCTGCAGGAAGCCTATCCGCGCGTGGTGCTGAGCACGCGGCTGTTCACCATCGACCGTAATCGCTGCACGGCCTCCGGCGGTACCGCGCCGATGGACATGATGCTGCACCTGATCGGGCGCGAGCATGGCCGCGAATTGTCCGCCGCCATCTCGGAGATGTTCATCTACGAGCGTATTCGCAACGAGCAGGATCACCAGCGCGTACCCCTCAAGCACATGCTGGGTACCAATCAGCCCAAGTTGCAGGAAATCGTGGCCCTGATGGAGGCCAATCTCGAAGAGCCCATCGATCTCGACGAGTTGGCGGTCTATGTGGATGTGTCCCGGCGGCAGCTGGAGCGACTGTTCCAGAAGTACCTGCACTGCTCGCCGTCGCGTTACTACCTCAAGCTGCGCCTGATCCGTGCGCGGCAGCTGCTCAAGCAGACCACCCTGTCGATCATCGAGGTCGCTTCGGTATGCGGCTTCGTGTCCACCCCGCACTTCTCCAAGTGCTACCGCGAATACTTCGGTATCCCGCCGCGTGACGAGCGCCAGGGGCCGACCATCCAGCAGCCCATCGCCCTGATGCCGCTGTCCCAGGAGCTCTCCTTGATGCCGGCTTCCTCGGCGTTGGCGGCGCTGAGCCAGGCGCAGGGCGAGTCGACCTTCGCCAGCGTACGGCTGGTTTGATGGGGGTGACGCCTACTCCGGGCGAGTAGGCGGCCTTCGGCTGGTGATCCCAGAGGGATCAGCGCCCGCTGGGCAGACTCAGTAGCAGAGCCGCTGTCTGCAGATCCGGCTGGCCGTCGAAACGGCCCGGACGGTACTTCATCTGGAAGGCGCCGATGACGTCGCGGGTGGCCGCATCGAGTACGCCGCTGCGGGGTACCGCATAACCGATGCGCGCCAGTTGGTCCTGGAACCAGGCCGGAGGTGGGAGCACGCCACCCAGGCTGGCCTGGCGTTGGGCGACCACGGCCGGATCCGGCCAATTGATCAGGCCGGCGGCCGCCAGGCGCGCCCAGGGGAAGAGCGGGCCCGGGTCCTGCTTACGGCCAGGGGCTATATCGCTATGGCCGACGATGGCGCGGCGATCCAGCCCATGCCGCTGTTCGATGTCCTTGAGTAGCGGAATCAGCGCCTGGATCTGGGCTTCGCTGAAGGGATACCACTGGCGCCCGGCCGGGGTGTCGCGAAAGCCCAGGTTGACCATCTCGATACCGATGGAGGTGGAGTTGAGCCAGGTGCGGCCTTCCCATTCGCTGGCGCCGGCATGCCAGGCGCGGCGATTCTCGTCCACCAGGCGGTAGACGGTGCCGTCGGTATCGATCAGGTAGTGGGCACTGACGCCGCCCTGGGTCAGCAGCTTGAGTGACTGCTGTGAATCGGCGGCGGTGTAGTGCAGCACTATGTATTGCACCCGGCTGTCCTGATCGCGGGAGTGGTAGTCGTCGTTGATGCGCGGGCCGCTGGCGCAGCCGGCCAGGAGCAGGGCACAGAGCAGCCAGGGCAGGGGCTTGAACAGGTTTCGCACGATTACCTCGCGAGCGGTGGAAGGGTCAGGCCACTTCCAGGCGATCGCGTCCGGCGCGTTTGGCGCGGTAGAGCGCCTGGTCGGCACGCTCGAATACGGTATCGGCATCTTCGCCCGGCGCAAAGGCCGCTAGACCAGCGGATAGGGTGATGACCACGCGTTCGCCCTTGAAGTGGAAGGGGCAGGCGGCCACGGCGGCGCGCAACTGCTCGATCAGCGTCGCGCCGCCCGCAAGGGGCGTGGCGCCCAGCAGCAAGACGAATTCTTCGCCACCGAAGCGGGCGATGAAGTCGGTCTTGCGCAGGCGGCGCTGCAATTCGCTGGCGATGATCTTGAGCACCTTGTCGCCAGCCAGGTGGCCGTAGCCATCGTTGATACGCTTGAACAGGTCCACGTCGAGTACGGCCAGCAGCAGGTCGCCGCCATGGCGTTGCCAGCGGGCGACCTCCAGCTCCAGGCGCTCGCTCCAGGCGGCCCGATTGGGCAGACCGGTGAGCGGATCGCACAGCGCCTTTTGCCGCTGTTCTTCCAGATGGCCGCGATATTGCTGGGCTTCGCGCTCCATGGTGGCGACGCGTTCGGTGAGGACGGTCAGTCGCTCGCTGGCGTCCTGTTCGCGGACTTCTCGCTGGGATTGTTGGTCGGCCAGGCTGGACAGCAAGCCTTCGAGGCGGGCATCCAGCGACAGCTTGAGGCTATCCAGGTCGGTGGCATCCTGCACTTCCGTCTGCAACTCGCTCACCTGGCCACGCAAGGCATCGCCAAAGGCGCGCTCCTGGGTCTGGCTGTCCTGGCGTTGGACGTGGACATCCTGCAGACCGGTCTGGAAGGCCGAGAGGCGTTCGTTGAGTTGGCGCAGGTAGTGCTGGAATTCGCTTTGCCCGGAGTGGTTGAGGGCGAGGACCAGGATCGACAGATCGTCGAGCACCGGGACCAGTTCGTACCAGTTCAGGCTGCCCTGGATCCGCTGCCGCAGCTGTTCGGCCTGCGGCTTGTGGCTGTCGGGCAGGGCCAGGTCGTCCAGCAGGCGCAACAGGGTGGCCTCGAGGTGCGGCGCGATGGCGCTGTAGCCAGGCTCGGGCGCTGGTGGCAGGGCATAGGCGGGATCGGCAGAGGCTGACGGCTCCAGCGGAACGGGCGTGGACTCATCGAGGATTGGCGACGGCTGTGCGGGCGCCGGTTCCACGATGGGTGAGGCCGCAGCTGCCTCGGTCGCGTCCTCCGTCGGCGCCGCGGCGGATTCTTCAGGTTGCTCGCCACGGCCGCCGAGCAGCCGCTGCAGAAAGCCGGGCCGCGCCGGCTGCTCGGGTTGCAGGGCACTCAGGGCTTGCTGTTGGAGACGGCTGAATTCACCCAGTAGCGCAGGCAATTCTCCTGGCTGGCCGGCCGCGGCCTGAGCGCGCTTGGCAAAGCCCTTGAGCGCCTTGCGCTGTTCACGCGGCAATTCTAGGTTCAGCAGTAGCCGGCAGAGTTCGGCGAAGGCCTCGGCGACCTGGCGCTCTCGTAGTTCCCGACGCTGCTCGGAGTCGAGCACCGTACGCTCCAGGCGTGGAATGAGCTTGGCCAGGTCGGCGTCGCTGTCGTCACGGCGCAGGATGTCGCGCAATTCGACAAGGCAGACGTCCACCGCCGCGTCGTTGCCTTCGGCGGCCAGGCTGCTGCGCACGAGACCCCGGCGCACCAGGTCGAGACGATTTTCCCACCGGCTTTCCAGGCGCTCCAGGTTCTCGAGGCTTTCGAGATATTTGTTTTTCCAGCGTTCGACGTCCGCGCGTTCCATCCGCCTGCTCCAAGGGCTCGAGGTGGCTAGGAGGCAGGCACGACGAGTGCGCCCAGCCGACTTGATAGTGGCTAGGGTATCGGCGGATGCGGAGAAAGTTTGAGCAGGACGACCGGAGGCCGCTTGGGAGGGACGAGATGAGGGAGGCGCCGCTGCAGGGTGCGGCGGCGGGGAGCGCTTAGAGCGATTAACAAGCCTACTACGCGTCCGCCAGACGGGCGCGCACCCGCCTGACAACCGCTCGCTACGTTTTGTTAGCCGCTCTACTTGGCGGCGCGTTCCTTCTGGATCAGGAAGTCGGCGACTTTCAGCGTCTCGTCCGGGCCGCCTGCGGAGCCCAGGTCGAAGCGGTACTTGCCGTCGATCACCATGGTCGGCACGCCGGTGATCTGGTAGGCCATGGCCAGCTTCTTGTCCTTTTCCACCTGACCCTTCACGGCGAAGGAGTTGTAGGTGCTGAGGAATTTTTCGCGATCCACCCCCTGGGTGGCGAGGAAGTCGGCCATTTCCTCAGGGGTGGCCAGCTTCTTGTGTTCCTTGTGGATGGCGGCGAAGACGGCGTCGTGCACCTTGGCTTCCACGCCCATGGCCTCAAGGGTCACGAACAGCTGGCCGTGCACGTTCCAGATGCCGCCGAACATCGCCGGTACGCGCTTGAAGTCGACGTCGGCAGGCAGCTTCTTGACCCAGGCGTTGAGGGTCGGCTCGAAGGCATAGCAGTGCGGGCAGCCGTACCAGAACAGCTCCACCACCTCGATCTTGCCGGGTGTGGAGGTCGGCACCGGGCTGCTCAATTCCGTGTATTGCTTGCCGGCCTGGATGTCGTCGGCATGGGCGGTCGCACCGAACAGGCTGGCGGCGGCGAACACGGCGGAGAAAAGCAGGTTGCGCATGGGGCTACTCCTAAAGAATGAGACGCCCACCAACCGGGCGTTACGAACTGCGGGCATTGTAGCCGGGTGCACCGCCACGCCTAGTCGCCTGCCGGCTGGACGCCGGCCATGTTCAGGCTTCGTTCAGGTTACCGCCGGGCAAGGCCCTCGTCTGGCGCATCCGATATACTGCTGGCTTTGCCGCGCGGTCGCGAGTACGCCCATGTCCAGCTTCAAGAATCCCATCGTCGGTCTGTGCCAGCAGGCGTCCTTTCTCATCAGCGCCGCCAAGGTCGATCAGTGCCCGGCCGACAGCGGCCGGGAAGTGGCTTTCGCCGGGCGCTCCAATGCGGGCAAATCCAGTGCGCTCAATACCCTGACCCATGCGAGTCTGGCACGCACGTCCAAGACGCCCGGACGTACCCAGTTGCTCAACTTCTTTTCCCTGGATGAAGAGCGGCGCCTGGTGGACCTGCCCGGTTATGGCTACGCCAAGGTGCCGATCCCGCTCAAGCAGCACTGGCAGGAGCACCTGGAAGCCTATCTGAGCAGTCGTCATTCGCTCTGCGGCGTGGTGTTGATGATGGACATCCGCCATCCGCTGACCGAATTCGACCGCCTGATGCTGGACTGGGCCCAGGCCAGCTCCATGCCGCTGCACATCCTGCTGACCAAGGCCGACAAGCTGGCCTTCGGCGCCC
>Ga0157368_1001058_pt1 | contig 12043 bp, 9 predicted proteins | sample AttbisABBM3_FD_113146 | JGI IMG/M metagenome (GOLD analysis project Ga0157368, IMG submission 113146) | Fungus gardens microbial communities from leaf cutter ant in Botucatu, State of São Paulo, Brazil - Atta bisphaerica ABBM3 | ecosystem: Host-associated > Fungi > Mycelium > Unclassified ...
CAAAAGGTTCGGCCTCCTCGAAGATGTTGTTGCTGTTGAAGAAAATACCGTCCAGATTGAGAGCTGTCGAGCGACGCATGGTGGGATCGGTCTTTCATTTTTTTCAGAAAATTTCTCATGCATGATTAACGAGAGTCTACCTACCAAGTTGTTGTTCATAGTGATGTGGAGGGAATCACCCTTCTGGACCAAGATGGGAGGGCCAGGGTATTGGCCGTTGGCAAGTATGGTACCTGGGGGAAAATGAGGAAATCATGCAATTCCGAACAGAAAAGGCAGCATACTCCTGGTGAAGCCATCGGGGGCAATGTTGGCGTTCGCAATATTGAGAGTAATGTCCTTGGCGGAACTCCTAGTGACAGCCGCACCAATGGCTACCTGGACGAAGGCAAGGAAAGCAAGGTATTTCATACTGTCACCAAAGCTGAAGAACGACCAGTTAATGTAACCGATGCGATGAGACATATATCTTTTGCATGCGCTGTTATATATACCGCCCATGCTTTCCCTTGCTTTCTACAAACTCCTTGCTCTCTTCCGCCATGTCCCATTAATATCCAGAGTGGGATCCTCACTAAAATATGTCTGAAGTGCTGTTAGAACGGAAGCCACTTTGAGTCAGATATTCACGCAAAGAGAGTCCGATCCATACTATTTTCAGGTATCCCTGCGACAATAGCTATCAGTTCCTTTGGCTCGGTGAGGAAGTTCTTCCGCAAAGGACTTGCACCTTCAGAAAATGATGATGTTTGAATACACGGCAAATCTGCCAACAAAAAGACAGCAGATATTCATTTGATAGTATTGGCTTCCTCTTTGTCGGATCCGATGCGTAGCTGATGGTAACTTGTCAGCGCGCGCCAATTGAGCGCAAGCAACTCGATTGGGCATGGGAATAAGCCTGAATTAGTCATCTACATGCTCGAATAGAAAAAAAAGATGCATAGTTTCGCGCACGGTTCCAAAAAACACTGGGATCCCGACAATGACCACGAGAAAACTCTCGCACCACAATACAGGCAACAAATAGAGGCTAGAAAAAGACGGGAAAACAATTATGAAGTAGGACCTTTCGGTTCCGACAACGCTGCTCCACATCGTGAGAAATACTGTAGAAATGCCTCGTCGTCGGCATCACTATGTACTAATAATTGGCATGTTCGTGGGCGGTGGATGTGAAACAGGCATTAGTATGGCCATTGTTTGATTCTAGAAGACCACAGAGTACTTTTGGAGAGGTGAGTATAGAAATTGTTGCCAGGAGGAGGCGGTGAGTTTTTTGCTATGAATGCGCCAGCCCTGATTGCGGGGAAGATTTAGTCGATGGACCTATTAATTGAATCGCATGTGTACGATGATTCCTAACAAGGAAATCAGTAACGTCTTAATGTGTTTGTCTTGATTTGTTCGATTGTCCGAGGCCTCGCTTGCTGAGAGAAAAAGTAGAGCCAAAATTGTACAAGCAGCCCTGAATGAGATTCAGATCTCAACGTACAGTAACTTGAGCATGCCTATAACAATCGCTTGCGCAGAGAATTGTTTGGCACGGAAGTCATCAAGTGATAGTTTCGATATTTTAAGGGTCGAGATCGAACTAATGTGCGCCATGAGGTCATTCGGCGGTCCCATGTTGCATGGTAAGCCAGGGTTCACAGAAGAGATGTTTGGCACCTAAACTAGCACCGGGACAAGCTCCAGGATCGTGTGAAAGGAGTAGAGATGGCGAGAAAGTGAGAGTTTATTTGACATCCGAGGGACTATACGTCGTAGATGACTGACAAATCCAGTCAGGGAGCAATAGTCACATTTCACATGTTGCCCTGCGATAGATTGTCAAAACTTACACAGGAAGCGAGAAAAATAATCAGCCTTGTATTGCTAGTGCATATGACAAACAGGGCAACGGATAGAGTATGTGGAGGTGGAAGTGATAGTTAATGTGCGAAGCAGGTAGGATGAATAGCCGCATTACAAGCTAAGTAACGTACGTGAGCTTGGACGAGATGCAGGGGGTTCATTCTTGCGACTTTTCCTCCAAGACGACAATTTGAGGACGTGTCCTGTTAAGTGAACGACGCGGTAAAGGTTTGATGGGCCGTACCGGAACAAACGATGTGATAATCTCGGACGAGGCGTCGGAGTCAATGTCAGAGTCTTGGTCAACCTCCTCCGAAGAGGAGGAAGAGGCGGAGGAGGAAGAGGCGGAGGACATTACAGTGTCGTGATTGTCTTGGGTCCTGTTGCTCCTGTCTTCAAACACGCCGAGACCAAGGTTCTGGATGCAAGGATGAGAAACCCTATATGGGTGTGTGAGAAAACCCACCATTTGAATATACTGATCCATATCTTCGCTAATGTGTTCGATGTTGACGCTCGTCGGATCTTCTTGCATACGCTGGTTGAGCACTTCATTGGAACTTTGGATCTGAGGAAGAAATGCTTGAACTCGAGAAAGAACTGAGTCCATGGTCAACAACGAGTCGGCATTGTTAGTATGTGCGGTCAGAAAACATAGACGAACGCTCAGAGTGAGAGTGGACGGGAAGCATGGACTTGCTTCCAAAGTCGAACCTGGGTAAATTGGGAGGCGCCTGGGGTTTGCTATCACTGTTGAGATTTTTAAGCAGATTTTCTGAACACGGTCAGCGTACTTGCATTAAATTCTAGAGAATTACCTACGGATGCGATTCTGCCTCTGGTCATCGTCCTCAACGTCGAGGACAGTGCTGTTGTTCCCGTCCATGACAAACTAGTTCAGAGTGATCGCGACACAGCCACCGACTACCTTTGCACAATTCTCCTCCTCCACTTGCTCCCTCGGCGAATGGTATCTCTTTCTGCCACCACAAAACTCGAAGGATACGACTTCTACAGACATGTTCTGGGCAGCCCAAAGTACATTGTGGCTCCCATGGTTGACCAAAGCGAACTCGTGTGTTGCCTCTACTGTCAACTACCGAGTTCTTCGCTCATATTTAAGCTAGGCTTGGCGAAAATTGTCACGGAGGTACGGGGCTCAGGTTCGTAACCTGTGAGTAGACGCGGGATGCTTGACTGACGAACAGGCAGGTTATTTACTCGCCCATGATCAATGCAAAGGTCAGTCAACCTCGTAGCTTACGTTTCTACGGATTCAAATGGTGTTTCAGATGTTCGCTACACAGACTAACAAACACTATCGCGAGCTCAATTTCAACACAACCTGTGGCGAAGAGGGTGATCCTACAGTTGATCGGCCGCTTGTTGTCCAGTTCTGTGCCAATGATCCGCAGCAGTTGCTGGTCTCCGCCAAACTGGTTGAGCCCTACTGTGATGCAGTTGATATCAATTTAGGTTGTCCTCAGGATATTGCGAGGAAAGGGAAATACGGTGCGTTTCTCCAGGATGACTGGGAACTCATATACAAGCTCAGTGCGTGACCTGTTTTTCACTCTCAAAGCACAAATTCAAGTGCCCTGTCTTTCCTCAGTCAATATCCTGCATGTCAACCTCTCTGTACCCGTGACTGCAAAGTTTCGTGTCTTCCCTACCGTCGAAAAGACAGTGGCATATGCCCAAATGCTCGAAAGCGCTGGGGCTCAAATCTTAACCTGCCACGGTCGAATACGAGAACAACGTGGTGTCAATACAGGTATTGCTGACTGGTCGAAGATCCGCGCAGTCAAACGAGCTGTCTCCGTACCTGTTTTTGCCAACGGCAACATTCTATGCCAAGCCGATATCCTTAGATGTTTACAGGTAACAGGTGCTGATGGCGTCATGAGTGCTGAAGGACAGCTGTACAACCCCGCCCTTTTCAACGGGCTTACACCCTCATCAGTGCCGTCATCGTCATCATCCACACCTCTATCTCTTTTGCCGTCTGATACGGACTATCTCTCTGACGAGCAGATCTTGCTCCGTCAGCCACGACACTGCGACCTAGCGATCGAGTATCTTAACATTGTACTTTCACAGAAGACGCCAACAGCAGTGAGTGCAGTCAAGGGCCACTTGTTCAAAATAATGCAGCCTGGACTAGTGAAGGAGAAGGATCTGAGGGAAAGGCTTGGGAAAATCAAAGTGGATCCAAAATTACCAAAACCTGGATATGAGGAATACTTACGGGTCTGCGAGGAATTGAAACAGAGGATGGAGGCGCGTTTACAACTCAACAGTTTGGAATATTAACCGCTGAGTTCTGATTAGCGAGACGAGACAGCTGTCGATGGCAAACCTCTTAAAGACCTGATAGAACTTCATACTGCTACTGGGTTGCAAGTAATGCCTCATTGGCTTGCTCAAGCTTATATCCGACCATCACCTCCTGATCTACAACCCAGTGTGCTTTTTTCCTTGACGAAAATCTGACTAGACTTGGTTGATCGAATATTTGCAGTGAAAAAAATAACCACTACTTGCTAATTCAAGAAGCCAAACGAGAGGATAGATGTGAAAACGAGTTGAGACTGGGACAATGATAAATTAATACAGGGATGTCGTGGGAAAAATCACTGCAGAATTGTAAGCCCGTAAATAGTAATGGATCCAGCGGTTACCTCTCTAGGATCAAGATAAATTACTGGGAATACTTAAATGCATCATTGGGATAGTTGCCTACTTCATCTTCATTACTGTTCAACAACTCAGAATTTGACATCTATACTAAGATTCTGAGTGTTTCACTGTTCCATCATTTCTTCGGGACCGGGACCCTGTTGAGCACCGCCGCCCTGTTCCTGATTTTTCCTCACGGCTTGAACAACGTCATCCACCCGAAGAAGCATACGGGCCGCCTGAGAAAACGAGGAGACAAAGTTAAGCACTTCCTCCAGAAGCGAATCACACGCACCTCAATGGCAGTTTTCAAAATTTGGATCTTCACACTGGCGGATTCGTAAAGACCATACTCCTTCATGTCCATGATCTTCCCTGTATCTCCATTCACACCCCACGAATGTTCACCATTGGCGTGTTTGGCCTATGATGATCAGGCAGTGAAAACAAGGTATGAGCCATCAAAGAGAAGTCCACTAGGGAAAAGACGCACTCTAAGTTCAGTCAAGACTCTGATGGCATTTCCTCCACTGTTCTGTACCAATGTCCTTGGAACAACTTCCATGGCATCTGCAACAGCTCTGTAGGGCCATCCCTCGACCCCGACGACCGTCCGTGCTTTTGCGTGAAGACCAACACTGATGGCCATCTCAGTGGCACCGCCCCCAGGGGCAAGGGTGGGATCGAACACAACGTTTCGAGCCACGGACATCGCATCAGCGAGGTTTCGGTCGATTTCATTGAGAATGTCCTTTGAGGGCCCACGGAGGAGAATCGTACAAGCCTTTGGTGTTTTGCATTCTGTCAAAAAGGTGAAATATCTGAGATTCTCAGGATATGGCTGTGTGAATTAATTGATATGAATGCCGACTTACTCGTCACCCATTTTTTCAATATTAAACAAACCACACTTAGTGCCAACGTCACTTTCCCGCAGATCCTCGACCCGATTGACGATCGTAGCGCCGACGGCAAGAGCAATGCGATTATTGTCTGATTTACGAACACGACGAATAGCTGTGACATTGTTTTGGACAAAGACATGCTGGGCGAGATCTGTAAGAAAGCTACTCAGTCCACAGAAGTCAGAAAATGTTAAGATCATACCTGAAACTCCCTTTTCCGTGAAGACGAGATCGGGTTTGAACTCGATAATTCTATTACAAAGTGCTTTAACCTGCTCTTCCTCTATGGCCTGTGCACGTTCCCAATCTGTTTCTTTTGAAAATTCCATATTCGTCTGGGACTCCCCTTTCTTATACTCCAGAGGACAGTCAAGAAGTACGATACGAGGATTTTTAATCCGTCGGCGCATCCCAGGATGAGTAATGTCCTTGTTGACCATGACGCCATCCAGCACGCGACTTTCCTCAATTTCCCCGCCAGGGACCTTCTCTACACGAGCATATCGTTTGATATCGACGGTTTTCATCAAGCCGTCCTCTTGTGCAACGGTTCGCACGGCTTGCAGAGCTAATTTGCACATCAAGTCGGACCATCGTACTACGAATTTGGTCCCGATTGAAGTCTTGATGAGTTTCAGCATTTGCTCGTCATCATGGACGTCAATGGGAAGTGATATCCGCTTGACAATGTCGAGTGCTTCTCTGAGTGCTTTGTTGTAAGCAGAGATGATAACAACAGGATGAATGTCGCGTTCGAGCTGTGATAATGATTGAGCGAGGATTTCTCCCGCTTTAATCTAGTCGGCATCCGTGTGAGATCTGGACTAACAGAAGACGCACCAAGTATAATGACGCTCGTTGTTCCGTCACCACACTCTTCATCTTGTGTCCGTGAGAGTTCGATCATGTTTTTGGCTGCTGGATGTGCGACATCGATTTCGCGCAAAATGGCATTTCCATCATTGGTGAGCCTGAAAGGATGATCAATCCACGGTCGAGCACATATATTTTAGCTACATACAAGATGCCGCCCATAGGATCCAGGATCATCTTGAGCATAGCCTTGGGCCCAAGACATGTCTTTATCACGTCTGCGACAGTCTTCCAAGACGTGATCAACGCGGTCGATTTAGCAAAGGACCGTGATAACCTACTTTTGCGGCGGTGATATTAGATATCTGTGCCTTGCGCCCCGATTGACGTTCAGGGGCCGTGTCTAAAAGGAATATAAGAACAGAACAGAAAAGACCTCAAGTGATCAGGACACACTCATTACAAAAACTGGAGTCTGTGTGGCCATTTTTTTTGAGGTTGGGTGTCTGGTCAGCGCAGGACTGCAGGGACTCTGATTTCGCTGACATAATGCAGAAATTGAATATTCTGACGTCCTCGAGATCATCTGACAAAGTGACCTTTGCAATAGACATGGCAGACTAGCCGTTAAAGGAACGGTGGGCGTATGGAATGAATTGCTTGTGGGGCTCGGCTCACACAAAGACACCGAGGTCTCGACTTGCCTTGTGGTCGTTTTCCGCTTGGAATCGAGAGATCCATTCCTGGGAGCTCTGGCCGATCTCTTTTATGTCCTTCAGTTCGGCGCTTGTAAATCTTGGACTGCTCCTTAATATCGTCCTCCGCACGGAAAAACATGGTCAGCATCCACGCAACATACGGCGCCCTGCTTTTGGGTGGACTCTTTGCGTCCATGTGTGGTTTTATCTTACTTGTTTCATACCGTATCTGAACATCTCCTAGGTTGAGCGGACTGGTAGTGCTTCAGGCCATCATCTACTTCAAAACGTATGAGAGCGATCGGAAGAGAATCAAGGTCTTGGTACGTATATCCTCTTGCTCCGTTGCAGGGTCTGATCAGATACCGTCAAGGTGGTTCTCATTTTGTGAGTTAAACAAGACAGTGCGCAAGCTGCAGTGATAACGACGGTTGCCAGTATTCTCGACATCTTGCACACCGCACTTGTATGGGTGGCTCTTTGGGATTATCTCATTGGACATTTCCGGGATGATACACATATCCATGATATTGATTGGTAAGTACGGCTTGCTTTAGGTGAAATCAGTGCTTTAATGCTTGTTCAACTAGGGCCATCTCGGTATGTAGGCTGCGTCATCATTATCTTGTTGAAAACTGAAATTAATCTCAGGCTACTGTACTAATCACGGTCAGTTCGTACGAACTATTACTAGTCATGGATACTAAATTCGGAACAGGGCATTGCAACATTCGTCGTTCACTGGTATGGCTTCTATCACATTGGAGAGTTCATTGTTTAACGGTCCACAGTTTCTTTTCGCATCGAATATTCATGCGTATGTCCCCCGTGGCTTTTCAACTCCCTGGTTCTCCTGACCCTCAATTAGTGAGCCGGCACAATTGGTTCTTAGTTGTTCCTATAGTGGGTTTCACTTCGAATAATTGAGTGATCACTTCTTGCTAACCCGAGCTTTAAAAGGCATTTTTAGCCCTCCTACGCACAAGTCAGCTTTTCGTCGTTGCTCTGGCAAGCTTCTTCTGACAAACAATTGAAATATCATTTTTAGTATCTGCTACCGGTAAAAACATGAATCACGCACAATGTTCCCGCCGTTTCTGACTTTTCAAATCAGTGTCGACTGCCGAGATGTCAGTTCCATCCCAGTCACTACGATTTGGGTAGGATTGGTCTGATGTTCCAATTTCTCAGGACTGTATACAATACCTTTCGCAGCTTTGAAGTACACTTTTCTGTACGTTTCGTTCCCTCGCAACAACCATCATTTCTCTGCTAACCTGTACAGTGGGTGTTCACACTCGGACTTGGGCTCTCTACGGCTGTGGATATTCTTATTACTGGCTCACTGTTTTCCCTGCTAAAAACCAGCAGAACGAGCGATTTTAAGTACGTTGACAACCTCAGCATCCACACATTTTCTTTGATGACTATTTCGTAGTTTGAATGTCGTTATTGACACCTTAATTCTCTACGCCTTTGAAACGGGGGCACTCACCACGTGCGTGTTTGTTTGGTTAAATTAATACTTTTCATTTACGTTTATTTGGACATGATAGCATTGGAACTATCGCTTCTCTGATTTTTGTGCGTGTCTTCTTCAACGGCGCCGCCACTGGTAGACGCATCTGACATGGAATACTCGAACAGTGGGTGATGCAGGACAATAATCTCATATTCATGGGATTGCACTTTGTGATTGCTAAATGTGAGTCAGAGTACTTTGGTCCCCATGATCTCCATACCTCCATCTTGACTCAGCGCACACATGGGTTCTAACTTAAATTGTCGTTTTAGTGTATGCCAACTCCATCCTTGTAACGTGAGTCTCGTTCAAAATTTATCTTGTTCTAAATGGCATCCATTTTTCTCCAGCCTGAATGTCCGTAGAAACCTTAATCTCAACCGCGCGAGATCGAGTACGGGTCCACGCGATAATAAATCAGGCATTAATCTTGCTGATGGTCGACGAGGGGGTCATTTTACGGTGAGTGTCGTTACCACAAATGAATTTACAGGAAATTTATCACCAACTACAGCTTTCTTCGAAGGATTCATCTGGAAATATCATTACCCCTACACTTCACTCACCCAAAGTGGGTCTCATCTGGCTCTACAGTTGGTGAGGAGCTAACATTCTACTTGTCCCTTAGGTAGCCATCAACATCGAACGCTCTGTGCACTGTGAGGAAGATTTTATTTGAACCCCTAACTTCTACTTGATTCTCGCTTCAACCTGTACTAATGAAGTTTTTCCTTTGATTTTAATACTGTGTGACTCCATCTTTCCTTTCATGACGCTTTGATCTGGCGCAAATAGGCAGACAATGCATTTCTAGATACTGGGAAATGTACCAAGGTTGCCATGCTCGAGTCTATTTCTTTATGGTTGGCAACCACCAGGAGAATAGTTGACCAGGCAACCTCGTCATTGATGATTTGGGGTCCTCATCACATGGTCTCAGTCACATTACTACCATTCATGTTAACTTATACTGTCATGGCGTGTTGAAAAATGAAACTACCGTTGAATATAATCGTGTGGATGGGCAAACAGTTGTTGAGTAGTGAGCCGAATTTTAAGAAGCATCTGGGATGATAATGACTGACTGACCAAAGTCATCCATCTTGTCTCTGTTTCTGTAAGTATGAATTTCTATTACCATAGTGAAACTCTGTGACGCAGACGTCAACTAGGGAGTAACGCGGTGCCAGTAGTACTGGCCTTGCCAAGGCTTGCCTTAGATATTTATTTTTGACGATGAAAATTTCCAGGATCCAGCGTTCTTGCCAATGTTAGATCAATGCCATTACACATGGGGTGGCGTTTGTAATGGAGTGGTGTAAGCGATCACCGGTCACGGTAAGCGCTTACCCTTGTCAGAAAAGGTTCTCCCTCTGGATTTCAAGAGAGTCACATCGAATGAAAGATGAACAGGTGCAGGTGTTCGACTGGGTCAGCCTGATAGCTATCTTTCTTGAATCAATTTATATCCCGGTATGAGTCTGATAACTATTTCTGCCTGTAAACGTCAGCCGTGAGAATGTGTGTTTTTTGCGACGGCCGCATCAGCACCTGAGGTTGTCTCGGCCCTCGGGTTCAAATGAGGCACATGAAGATTTACACATGATGCCTAATCCATGGAATGATGACCCAGTCATCTGACATGCATGAAAGACCGGTGGGCTCGGAAATGTGGGGAATTTAGAAGCCGGCTTGCCGTTATAACTCAGCCCTTAAATGGGTCGTACAACAATGCACTAACGACTAGCGTATACTTGTCTTGTGGTCAAACCATTCCTCAAATTTTGGAAGGAATCTTCCTGAACATGGTAGGCCCGTGTTTTCAGTGAGCAAATTAGCGCTTCCTTCCCCTCTCCAGATCTGAAAATACTAAATTGGGTCCCATTTTACACCAAGTGGAGCAACACTCCCTCGGTCAACCAATGGAAACGAGGGTGCTTGGACCGCTCGGAGATCGCCAGAAATAGTTATAATAGATCTGTCAGATTTTTTTTTAAATCTAAAATTTATTACATGGGGCGCGATGGCAGACCGTGGTAGCTATTTCATAACTATGTTACATGGAAATGATACAACAGGTAATAAGAGAAAAAGACAGAGAGAGAGAAGAAGATAGAGAAAGAAAGGGAGAAAAGAAAAGAAACTAACTACTACTCAAGCAGAAAAACTGCTTTTATTCATCATCACACTTCTTTCTCTCTTGCCACCATCTTGTATGGGAGCGCCTATAAGAGAATTAGCAAATACATTATTTCCTACAGATTCTTTACTTATTCCATCTGTCCTAAACTCTTCAAACATGGATATGGACATTGACACTCCTAGGGGAAGATCATTTTCTTCAAGTGAGAACAATTCAAGAGAGTCATCAACTCACTCTAACACATCCTCTGTCCCTTATCATGAGAGGATGGAAAACTTCAATACATCCTGGAGCGAACAGGTTGAGAATGATGAGAAAGAGAGACTTTCTATTTCATATGCTACTCCTAGAGTAGAGGAAGGTAACATGATTAATGAGGCAATTAACACTAGCCCCAATAAGGGGGGACTACAGAATAACAATGAGGCACCTGCTCTTAACAACTTGCCATGTTCACAAGGAAGAGGTGAGGCAAACAATGCTACTAACACATGTAATTCCCAGGAGTTCACAAATGTTCTGATTCCATATGATATTAATCAACCAGTTGAACCAAATGCTTGGGATGGGGAAGCTCACCCCATTTCTATTTTTGGTACTATGGAATTTCTTGAAATTGACTCCAAGAATATGTCAATTTCACTATTATGCCAACTTTATCAGGAATAGAGGCTTTGGTCAGGTGGCCTGGGAATTTATCTTGTCTATTTACAATTCAGGTTGGAATGTACTAACAACTAATGAAAACAACAGGACAATCAGACAAAACATAGTATCCAAATTTTCTCCTAAAATCAACAGTATCAAACCTATCAAGAGGGCTGAACAATTGAAGGACAAATAGATAGAAGTGGTCAAACTTTTTCCTCCAATTCCAGCAAAACTGTCCAAGGAAGTCTTGGAGAAGTCGAAGTTCTTCAATAAGAGAGGTAAAAAAGCTAATGAACCTGAGAAATCAAAGAAGTCATATGTACAAACTCAAGACCTTAAAGTGGATTAAGAATAAGAATCTTGTATTAGTCTACAACAGGAGAAAAGCACATGACCTAGAAGTCATGTGAGATGAAGTCATAGGTCTAGAATGGTCTAGAGTGGTCTATAGGTCTAGAAGGGTCTATGAGGCTAGAAGAGCCTAGATGATGATGTCAGGGAGCATGTACATCACATTGCTACCACATGGTTAACACATGGATGTTAGGGCAGGATGCACAGTCTTGCACAGTCACTGTGGAGTAGATATGAGGTAGACATATGGCCTTTAGGGCAGGAGGCACAGTAGACACATTGTTGTAGCATGGACCACTTGTAACTTATATAAATAAGGTAGCAATGTAGTGAGGGCTCCTTGTTGAATTCTCTTGTAATCCCCACTACCAGATAGCCAGATAAGAGCTTTGCTGAAGTAAGCATACTACAGGGTTGTTAC
>Ga0157368_1001064_pt1 | contig 12003 bp, 11 predicted proteins | sample AttbisABBM3_FD_113146 | JGI IMG/M metagenome (GOLD analysis project Ga0157368, IMG submission 113146) | Fungus gardens microbial communities from leaf cutter ant in Botucatu, State of São Paulo, Brazil - Atta bisphaerica ABBM3 | ecosystem: Host-associated > Fungi > Mycelium > Unclassified ...
AGCACGGACCATGGGTTATAGTATATAAGGTAGACTACTTTGTCTTAGGAACTCTATCGAGTTCTCTTGTGTTACTCAATACAAGAGTTGTTTCATCGCTTAATCCTTTGAGCTTTGATTCATAACATAGATGATCTTTTAAAGTGATTTGGCCAATACCCCAAGTCAATGCAAGCGTTTGCAATCTTAATGATGTTAGTAATGCAAACATCGTCTGTCAGGATAATTTTGAGATGATTCCATGACAACTTGTCTGGTTCAGGAGTCAACAAATTATTACATCTTTTTAATGCAATCTTGAATTCTTCCTTTGAGAATGGTACCCAAGCAGTAACTTGTTTATTTCCAATTTCATCAAAGATACTGATATTGACTTGGCGATGAAAAGTGGTGTTGAAGGAGAAGTGGAGAGCGTTCTACAAGCTATCAAGCAAAAGACAAGGACAAATAACTAAAAGTTGAATAATTCTATTTCCAACAGTTTTTACACTAAAAAACATCAAAGTTTTTGTTGATACCACAGACAGTGGAAATATATTTACCAATATTAAAATGTTGGTTGATAATTATCTTAGCTTTGGAACTGTTCTATGAGTCCTGTCAGAATTACAAAGAATAGACTTTATTTATTTTCATTTCATTTCATTTTTTATTTCTTTTCAATTTATTTTCTATCTTGAATTTTAAATTAGAATTAGGGCTTAGCATGATACCACAAGTTACATAGTGGGTCACAGATCACATGATCTGTTATAGTCCTGGAACATAATAGAAGGATATAGAAGGTTCAAGGCAAACACATAGTCACTTAAGATAGGCTAACATAGTAGAGCACAAACTATGAGCTAGTAGTATATAAGATAGACAATCTTGTACAGAGCTCTCTATCAAGTTCTCTTGTGTAAACCCTATACAAGATTCCTCTCATTGGTTAGCTCTAAGATCTTTAAGTTGTAACAAGTCTCAGATATTGACTCAGATAACAGTTGAATTGGAGTATATCACAAATGAGCTACTCACTGGTTGTGATGCTTGAACTTAATAGTGTTTCAGAGGTTTAGTATAAGGAGATAATAATAATAGATGATGAGTAGTATCAATAGGAATAATTGATATAAATTGATATTATTAAGTCTGAGGTCTAGTCCTCAGATATAGAGATATATATACAAAAGAGTAATAGTCTATGTACAAGCTGTTGCCATCACATGATCAAAACTTGTACTTGATGGGAGCTATCATCTATCATAGCAGCTGTTAGGCTAATTTTAAAAGGTAACTAATTATATCACTATATTAATATACTTGTATCTCTATAAATACTAATCTCTATATGATGTATAATATATTATTGGAAATGGTTTGATAAGCACTTTCCAACGCAAGTTAGATTATGCAAATCCATCTAATCATTCATGAGATATTAGCAAACAAAGATTTTATAGTTACTGATGATCTGATATCTTAGTTGTTTGTTGTCACTTTTGTACATCCCATATATATGCAGATAGCCCTTACTCAGGACTTTATAGCACAACTTAGTTTGTGAAAATCAGTCCACTGGTTGTAAAGATACAAGCTGAATGAAGTTTGTGACAGAGTGAGAGAAAGCCTTAATGATTTTTAGCTTTGATATAAGAGAGATATTGTTAAATATGTGCAACTCTTTCATTACTTCTAAAACAATATTAGGAGTAATAGTATTGTTAGTATCTTTCATAAAATATAAAAGACCTAGAATTTTTAAATATGATTTTGATTAAGGTAGGTGAGAACTTTCAATAAGATCTCAATTGATATTCTCAGATTCTTTGAGAATGTTTTTGATAATGAATGTTTTTGATAATGCTTATGTTGTTACAACTCAAAGACCTTAAAGTAGGTTAATGAAAAAAACCTTGTATTAGAATTAACATAAGAGAACTCAATAGAGAACTCTGTACAAGATTGTCTATCTTATATACTAAACTATCATGGTCCATGCTACTACTTCTCTAGCCTACCATATATGACTATGTGTTTGCCTTAAAGTCAACATGTGTTGTACATATTATATGATATCATTCTTCCAAAACCTTCTACATCCTTCTTCTGTGATCTTGTGACCATTACTGTGACCATGTCATCTGATGTGACTGATGTGTGACAGTGTATGATCATGATGTCACTCTAATCCTAACCCTAAGTTTAGAAAAGAAAAATAAATTGAAAAAAATGAAAAAGGAATATTAAATAAAAAAACTAGTATCTAAGCTTCACATATATTGTGACTAGAAGTGACTTGATTAGTGGTAATAATGATTGACAATTTCTCTGTATCAATGAAATCTACTATCATATTCAAATTAGCCTTTTTAAGTAACTTATTGATAGAGTTGATGTGGAAGTTTGTATTACTTCCAATGATTTTGACATTGTCTTCACTCATGGAGATAATAACTTGCTTTCTTGAGGGTTCTTTTGTGATCATCTTTGTTTTGGGTTTGACTGTACCTAATTTGTTAATAATGTTGTTTATTTCAACAATCTTCTTAGGCAATATAGTTGGAAATATATCCTTAATATAAATAATATCTTCAATGCTAATCTTTGAAGCCTATGCATACAACTTCTTGTTATTATTTGATAAAGTTGACTTATTATCATTTAACTTTAAAAGGGCCAGTAGGTTTGCATTCAGTGTTTTAAAGACTGTTGGGGAGTTCCTAGTAAAGTATAATACTATACATTAACAAAATGTCTTGTTATTTTTATTTACATTGAAATGATCCCAGCCAGATTGGTAAATCACATTAATAAGATACTAGGCTATAGAACTGATATTTGCCAAAATAAAAAAATTCTTTGCAAGTTTATCACCTAAGGAGTATTGCTTGATAAATGTTCTTATCCTAAAAAGAAAGCATGTAATGTTTTGAACATCACTGTTAAGGAACTTTTTGACTTCAAGTAAAGAAGTCAGGACAAAGAAACTGTCCTAAATATCTGGATTAACTGGTTGGTTATTGTTATAAGGAATTGCCAAAGAGTTCAAACTTAATTTGACACTATTATCCATGCCTTAGTCTTAAGACATAGGCACATTAGATTCTGTAGACTGCTACACTACAGACATATTGTCTTCTGCAAGTTGCATAGTTGCAGAAGGCTAAGAGAAAAAGGAAAGTATACTGGAGGAAACATCTGCAAAGTTCCACTATTACTATTGTTTGTATTACTGCTAGGCAAAGGGTGATTAACATTTGTAGCAGAAGGGTTCACCACCATAGAGGTATCCAGTATAATATAAGTCTTTTTTGAACTTGAAGATATTAAAGCATTCTCCTTAGGAGAATTAGGATAAGACCATTTAAAATATTGTTTGTTTGCTTTCTTGGACTTCATTGTGTTCTGGGATTATCACTTGCTCTATGTCAAGATCAAAGAATGTGGACTTAGTTGTTTCTTATTTTTATTTTTTATTTTATTTTTCTTTTAACTTATTTTCATTTTTCTATTTTTAGAACTCTGAGGTTAGGATTAGAAGTGATTGGTCACACAGTCACATCAGTCACATCTGATGGTGTGGTCACAACATTGATCACAAGACCTGAAAGAAGGAAGTAGAAGGTTCTAGAACAAAATAACATCATACAACATGGACACCACATGTTGGCCTCATGCTTGACACATGGTCATTTAGGGTAGGATGCACAGTACCTAGCACAGACCATCTGTATAAGATAGGCTATTTTGTAAAAAGCTCTCTATTGAGTTCTCTTGTGTTTACTCTAATACAAGAGTTTGTTCTTTCATCCCACTCTAAGGATTTAAGATCATAACACTCTGAGTATTAACTAAATGTAAGAGATATAATATATCCACAATAATTTCTATAAGTGCTAACCATACTAGATGGTGGTAGGAGAAAAGAAACAATGTAATGCACTAGCATTGATAATCTATATAGTTGTGGCCCAAGCATTAGCCAGTAGTAAAAATAGAAGAAATAAAGATAAATAAATAAAAATAAAGATTTATTTATCACCTCATAACTTCATACCTCATCTAATATTATACTATTATATCATTATTCATAATACAAAAGCTTTGATTATATAGCTGATTGTAGTACAAATGCTTAGTCAGTAGAATGCTTTTAACATAGTTATAGAATGATTGGACATGAAATAAAACCAGGTTGACCTGTATCAAAATAGTATTGCAGATTAGAAGGAAAATATCTACTTTCACAAATATTTTGAGCAAAGTGAATGTTGGATATACATTATCCATGATGAGAATTGGATGGATCAGATGTATTTGAGTTAGTATATGACAGACTGTTGAAAGTATTTAGGGTAGCTGTTGTCTCCAGTGAACCTTATTCTATTCTCTTAGGTTTTCTCTGGAGGTGAGTTGTATACTTGGTAGCTACAAACAATATAACTTAGGTTTTCCCTGGAGTGTAAACCCTACTAAACTCCATAGACTTGACCAGTCACCCTAATAGTAGTTGTGGAGATATAGGTTGAATGAAGTTTGTAACAAAAACAAAGAGAATTTAATTGAAAACTTAGAAAATATGAAAATATTAAGGTTTAGTTCTAACCTGAAAAAACATTGCAGAAAGCAGACAATATTCTGTAGATTTATGATAATTTTTGTCACATTTTGAAAAGATTGGCAAATATCTATCTTAGGATTAAAGTGTGCTATTGCTACATTGGACTTCCCTACTCGTTGAATCCCTATACAATATAAAAGATGAACCTTTGAGTATGTTATTTGTAGTTTATAAAAATGTTCATTGGCTTCACCTTGTAGTCTACTCAGCTACGAAATACAATTTCGACAGATAAATCAATAATTATCTCCCGGACTTAATTCTGTCTCTCATCCCAGGAGCTGTATATCTAATGATGCAATGTGACATTGCCTCATATCAGTTCTCCTACCTAACTAGTATATAATCTAATTCCTAATTGCGGGGAATATACTTCTTTTGCGTCGTGAACTCCAGCCTTTCGTGCACCCATACCGACTACTGCATCATTTATCGATCTCGGAATACCTCTTTTCTCGTCAAGATTGTCTTTGACAGGCCAATGAATTTTAGTCGGCGAAATCCACTTAGGCTTAGATAAGATAATTTAGCTATGCACTATATATTCGACGAATATAATATAATATATGAGACAGGCATCGCTCAATTCTGCTGACTCCACCTGGTACTGGTACTCTTGGTACTGATCTCCTCGCTGTAGTCTGATGGACTGCCACTCCGATCTTCTTTGCGCTCTCAGGGTCGTAAGCAACGGCGGGGAACCAGCCAATATCCGTGATATATTTACCAACGCAGGAGAGATGTATGTGTCGAACTCACCATGAACGTTGAACAGGAACTCAACTCTTGGTCAAATGTTAAATGTTCTGGAGAATGATTTGTTTTGATTGAATCAGATTCTGCAGACCACAGTTATTCCCATATAATGATAGAATAACAGGGCAACACCACTACTTTGTCGAATACCAAAATCCAAAAAGCGCAGAGCGTGCGCTGCACCTCAGGCTCGGCTCGACAGAAGGTTTACGCGTCTATCCGATAGATGGTCTCTTTATAGAACAATATCGCTCATGCAAGGCTCTTCAGTTTTCTGCTATTAGAGACTACCATCCAATGCGGTCCTATCCACAAGTAGATCATTGCGACTTGCCATTTATTCAAGATAGGGTACTTCAGAAGCAACCTATAAACGCATATGAACTCGATACACCAGGACTTCCACGCTCAGACAATCCCTCTCATAGCCATGATTCTAACTGGACTCCAGGAGGCCATCTCGCGTCAGACTCCGCGCATACATCCCAAATGTACGTGGGTACCTCGATCGGTATGAAGACAAACTCTTCTCGGACCCCTTCTCCTCCATATTCTCTGGAAACACGTCTCGTTTTTGAGATTCAAGGACAGAAGCAAGTGTATGACCTCGCTCATCAGGACTCAGGCCTGAATCCAGAATCGGTTATTGAGTTACTCAGACTGTCCAAGAGCGAGCGAGGCAACTGGATGATCGCAGGTGCCTATTTTCGGCGCAGAGGAAACTCTCATGCAGCCTTGCAAATTGTGGCCACAATGGTGCAAGGTATGTCTCCAGTCCATGAGTAGAGCCATATTCACAAAAGGACTCTTAGTCATGTACAACCATGGTTACAGCCTAGATAACTTAAAGGCAGCATTTCCGCTTCTTGCAGCCTGCGAATTCGACTTGGCTAGACTATCCCGAAATGCGTGCGATAACAAAGGATATAATGACCACCTTGAAAATGCAAAATCATGGCTGCAGATGACTTATGGAGAGGACTCACCTATGCTGAAGTTAGCCTTACAGGATGCCTTCTCATTGCAAACAACTCCTCAGCCTTCCTTCCTTCTCATGGAGCGGAAGGCCGATCTTGAGGAGACACGATCCGATAAGCAAGGCTAGTTGCAAGCATGGAAGTTCCAGAAGATCCCCTCCCCTCATTCCTCACAAGGGTCTTCCTAGGAGAAGGGTTCCACTTAACAAGGACTATGATCAGAAACACAGAAATTCATGATGTAAAATTGTAACCTAGCACATTGTTTTTGATCGGCTCGTTCGGCGTGGTCCGAAGATAGAAGATCAAAAACTATACAGTTCTCGGCAAATACCAGCGCCTCTCAACCTTGATGTGTGTCGAATGTAACAAGGACAAATACAAACAACCCTGTGGCTAATCCCCAAGAATTTCAAACCACAAAATAGGAATGGCTGTCTCCACGCTACCCAAAGATGTGTCTAAACTCGGTCAAGAAGTCAAACTCTTTGGAAAGTGGGACACTCAGGAGTAAGCCTTCTGTTGTTTCAAGGGATTAGCACAGTTAATCCATTGATTAGTGTTGATGTAAAGGATATTTCGCTAGCCGACTACATTCAGATCCGCCACGCTGTCTATCTTCCTCATACTGCTGGCCGTTATGCTAAGAAGCAGTTTAAGAAGGCGCAGATGCCTATTGTTGAGCGATTGGTAGATAGGTGCGCTATCGCAGTTGGACTGTCCTGCGTCGCACTTGATGTTTAATCTATGATTTTCGTTTAGCCTGATGATGAAAGGGCGTAACAATGGAAAGAAGCTTTTAGCTGTCCGCATTGTTGCCCATGCCTTTGAAATCATTCACCTCCTCACAGACCAGAATCCCATCCAAGTTCGTAACTTTGTAATGCCTATTCCGAAAGACGGTTCAATTTCCTTGCCAAATGCAGGTTCTCGTCGATGCCATTGTCAACACCGGTCCCCGTGAAGACTCGACTCGTATTGGTTCTCAAGGAACTGTTCGTCGTCAAGCCGTTGATGTATCTCCCCTTCGCCGAGTCAACCAAGCCATCGCTCTCATCACCACTGGTGTATGTAGAATCTCTTTTCGCCAGGGATAGTGGATTTGGAGATGACCTATTTTGATTAGACTCGTGAATCTGCTTTCCGCAATGTGAAGTCGATTGCTGAGTGCCTTGCTGATGAACTCATCAACGCTGCCAAGGGTTCATCAAACTCATATGCTATTAAGGTCGGTTTGATGACGAAATGTACGTGGATGTCATTTCGAATTTATATGCTTGCAGAAAAAGGACGAACTCGAACGTGTTGCCAAATCCAACCGGTGAAAAAAGAACATCTTGCCCATCTAATCGGGCTGTGTGGGGTGGGCGATTGGAACTCAGAATTGAGTCTCGATGATGGAGTTTCCTTTTTCTTCTTCTTAACACTATCCTGTCCGTTTGCTCTGGTTTCACCATACAATGAATTTGGTACATTTCTTATGTCACTCTATGCCCCCTTCCCTTTGTGCACGCAAGGTTTGTACTGTTTGTCATCCATATACTGCTACTTCTAATTCGTGTGAGGTAATTCAATTTCTTCTGTTCAAGAATCAGGAATTAAGTTGTTGATCATATGTTCTCCAGGGATTATCCCTGTCTATTGGCCAATGATCTGGCATGAGATTTGGGTGTATTCATAAATTGAACGAATTGAACGTATTAGGGAAATCATCTGAATGATGGAACATCAGAAACGAAGAAGAACAACAACAACATTGCAATGGCCACATCCAGATCGCGGAAGGTGATCAGAAGTGAATTCTGGTGTGATATTGTACATGTATATGCATGTATGCATGCAGGAGAACATTATTTGTATATATCGACATTGTTTAATATTATTATATGCACACTTCAAAAGAAAGAACATCCCAGACCTGTAATAGGCTGTATGTATGCTTGTGCTTGTATGTCTATATTTGCGTTTTAGTCTCTCCGGAGGGTTTATGTCGCCGGTGTCACGTACGGCGTGATGATCCGATTTGGATCCAACTAGTTATTTTTGGCGCCGATACGACGGAGAAAAACAAAAAGCTCATAATAGAGATGAGAAAAGAATGGGAATTTGGGAATTTTCTCTCTCCCAATTGATCAGTGATAATAGATAATAGATAATAGATCATGTTGATTGAGTAGATAGGAGATGATCATAACATATATTTCGAAATCCCTTTTCTTTTTCTTGTTAATAAGGGTGAGTTTGGCTGGATTTAACGTAAATAAAATGTAAGTAGGTATGGCAGTACAACTCGAAGCATGTTTTTGGAAAGAAAAATGGCCATCGTGGTTATTTGATATTGTCGATGATGATGATTTTGATGTGAAGAACAAGATTGATGATGATGAACCACTACGATAACTCGGTTTTCATTTCTCGCATGCTCGGGAAGAAGAAGACTAAGGATTAGTCTTCTTCTTCGTATTTAATATGTAACGCTCAACAACACAAACCGGTTTACAAAACTTGTTTCTTGCTCTTGTCTAGTTTAGGTTTAGATCATCATCATCATCATCATCATCATCATCTATCAGGTTGACAGACGGAGGTACCAAAAGAATACATACATCAAATCAAATGGACCATCAAGCTCGCATCCTGAAACCTCGGACCTTTCGTTTAGAGAGAGAGAGGGAGGGAGAAAAGAGAAGCCAAACCTAGCGCGATGTTCGGAAAAACGGAAGGGACAGGGGCAGGTGAGAGTACTGATTCATGATTTTCTCGTGTGGAAGACACGGGAACAATGAGATGTCGAATATCTACCGCTGGAAGGATGTACCTCGGACCTAGCTTTATGTATAAGTGTACACACTGTAAAATAGAAATTCTCCGCGATACTTAACAAAAGTAAGAACCCTATCGACATCACGACGTCTGTCAAAGAAACGGAGAGTTGAGGCATCACCAAGCCAACCAGGGAGACAACCTTTGAAGGTCTCTCTCCGAATCGGCGGCCATCGGCAACAATGAGAGAAAAGACCTTCCGGAGCGGTTTCACCACCGCCACTTGCTATACCATTTCAGGGGTACTACGCGCTCTTCGGCCCCCTGATAATTCCAAGAGAAGCACAATGCTCATTTTTCCTAATGGGCACAATTACAAATTCAGAGATGAATTATTCTTGGAAATCCACAACCGTAACATGTCCGAGGGGAAGGGGGGAGTAAGGGAATATAACACAGAAAAAGAGGATTTAAAAATGGGAGCACATGGTTGGAGGTAACCAGGTGGGGATGTACGGGTGGATAATCAACTTTGAAAGCAGGTTAAATGCTAGGAGAAATGCGGTGAATGCAAGCGATGGATAACCAAACAATAAAAATTAGGGAGCAGCTTTGACGATAAGAGGTAGTAAGTCACAATGGACAATGGATGGGTGGTGGTATACACAGGGCAGCAAGAGGGGGGGGAATATGAAAAGCGACATTTTGTTCAAGTTTGTGTCTAAAGATACAAGTTGATGCTTTCCAGAGAATCCAAGCAGTGGCAGCCACTGCAAGACGCCAGAGTCAAAAGATTAAACCGTGAGACTGTGATGATGGGGCGCTATGGCGAAATCGGATAGGGTTTAGACCTAATTGGAAAGACGTTCACTTTAGCAGGTCCAGAAGGCGCATGGTATGACGCTTGCTGGGAGTCGTGGCGGAGATAGAGTGGGGGCTGCCATGGTAGGCCTCCATTTTAAAAATGGAAGGACTCGAGATGGGGTGGATTCTACCGAGGGGCGGTAGCGGAGGATGAAGGATGAGAGGGACGCTGGGAGGGTTTAGGGGCATCGTTGGGCTTTGGAACGGCACCCTGAAGACCTTTGTAGCCATAGGGTTTGCCGAACTCAAGAATCATTGCCTTGGCCATAAGGCACACCCAGCCCAACCCCTCTCCGGTAACGAGCTGCCCGGGCCAAAATAGTTCACCCTCCTCATCTTCCAAGTCAGGCTCGTGCTCTTCTGTTGGGATGAGGGTGCTGTAGACCATCCTGGAAAAGGTAGTTGGGAAGTGTCTCGCCAAAGTGGCGAGATTCAACATCTTTTGAGACTCGGACATTAATGAGGCGGTTGAGCGATAAGTAGCGGTGAGATCTTTGAGATTGGCGATCATGGTAACATCGACGGGCTCGCAGACCTTGGCGGCAGCCTCGATATAGGAGGGAGGAGGGGCGGGGCTCTCGCGGATTCTGCGAGGGAGGAGAGGGAAGAAGGGAGGAGGATTGGATCTTGGAGGAGGCTGCTGGCGGGAGGGCTGGGGGGGTGGGTTCTGAGAGGGGCCTTGGAGGCGAGGGTCGGTGTTGGGAGTGGCACCATCGCGGCTGGTGGGGGAAGAGTTTGCACTGTTTGTGGGGGCGATGCTGGCAGGAGAGGGGAGCATGGGAGGAGAAGGGTGTGACTTTGGAGGGAGGAGAGAGGGGTTAGCAGCGGTGAGCTCGGCATCCTGGATAGCGGCTTCTATTTTTGCTTTAGCTTGTTCGGAGATCCTGTCCATTCCTCGATCGAGTTCTTGGCGGATGGTATAGAACATTTTCCTTGCATCAATGAAGGATTCGATCATGAAGCTGTTGGGCGGGGAACGATGAGAGAGAGGGTAGATGAGGAATGGAGGACTTACATAAGACCAATAAAGGTCTTTTCAGCCTCATCGATGGCGTTTTCCTGGGCCAGCCACTTGCTTTTGCACCAAGAAAGGAAAGCAGCGATGGTGGTCCAAGTGTCCTTGTTACAGGTCTTGCGGGAGTAGTCCTTGGTCCAGAGGGCATAGGTAAAGCAGACGAGAGCATCGAGGAGCTCGATTCTGGCAATGAGACCGCCGTACTTGTGGTAGAGGGAGTTTGGCGGAGGAGGATCAGCTAGAGGACGATACTCCTTGTGGGTGGGAGGGTAGGTGGACCAGAAGCGGGCGTCTCCCGAGTACTTGAGGGTACGGCCGGCGTAGTGGTACTTGTCGTGGAGGGCATCATAGTGGGAGGTGGGGAGATGGCCGCGCTTGGGACGACGGACGGGGACGGGGTGAACGCGGGGGAGGTCGTCGGAGAGCTCACCATCCTCGTGGGCGTCTGTGCGAGGACGCTTGGTAGAGTCTTGGAGGAGGTCGTCGATGGGCTTGCGCTTGGTAGGAGTGGGAGAGTGGGAGAGAGGGTCAGGGAGAGTGGCCAGGAGCTGTGTAGTAGTAAGGGAGGGGGGTCAGTGAAGTGATATAGAATAGTATCAATGATAATATTACCGCAAGCTTGTCCTGAAGACACGAGCGACGCCATCTGTGAGATCTGCCCTTAGCACCCACACGCACACACCCAAAGTCATCGACGAAAAAAACTGACCGTTTCACACTCATGCTGTTGGCTGGTGGTGGTGGTGGCAAGACGAAACCAGGCCCAGTCACGCGTCACCCTCCCTCCGTATCCGGCCCGCCCACCGCCCGTAACCCGGCTCCCTTGCACCGCCAGGCCCAGGCACTCTCACACTCAGTGCTCCCTGTGTGATCCTGTCAAGGGTGGGTGATCCAGAGTCACGTTCTCCCGTCGCGTCCTATATATATATACTTATGTGTCCACGACGCGATCGATACCATTCCATTTCATACAAAGCATCCTAATACATATCAGATAATGACGACGACGAGACAGCAGCAGC
>Ga0157368_1001065_pt1 | contig 11994 bp, 14 predicted proteins | sample AttbisABBM3_FD_113146 | JGI IMG/M metagenome (GOLD analysis project Ga0157368, IMG submission 113146) | Fungus gardens microbial communities from leaf cutter ant in Botucatu, State of São Paulo, Brazil - Atta bisphaerica ABBM3 | ecosystem: Host-associated > Fungi > Mycelium > Unclassified ...
CCAGGAGGATCTCGCGGCCTATCGCGAACGCCTGCAGCTACGCGAACTGGTGGGTGCCGGCGAGCCACTCAATCCGGAGATCATCGACCGCCTGCAGACCGCCTGGGGCCTGACCCTGCGCGACGGCTTCGGCCAATCGGAAACCACGGCCCTGGTCGGCAATACCCCCGGCCAGCCACTCAAGCCGGGCTCCATGGGCCGGCCGCTGCCGGGTTGCCACGTCCAGTTGCTGGACGCCGACGGCCAGCCGGGCGACGACGGTGAGGTGGCCCTGGCGCTAGAACCGCGGCCAGCCGGGCTGATGCTGGGCTACGAGGACAGCCCGGAGAAGACCGCCGAGGTGATGCGCGATGGTCATTATCGCACTGGCGATACTGCGGTACGCGATGCCGACGGCTACATCACCTTCGTCGGCCGCGCCGATGATGTCTTCAAATCCTCGGACTACCGCATCAGCCCCTTCGAGCTGGAGAGCGCCCTGATCGAGCATCCGGCAGTGATGGAAGTGGCCGTGGTACCCAGCCCGGATCCCGTGCGCCTCAATGTACCCAAGGCCTTCGTCATCCTCGCCGCCGGCCAGTCGCCTTCGGCGGACCTCGCCAGTGAGCTGCTCGGCTTCGCCCGCGGCTGCCTATCGCCCTACAAGCGGGTGCGGCGCCTGCAATTCGTCAGCGAACTGCCCAAGACCTTGTCCGGCAAGATCCGCCGGATCGAGTTGCGCCTGGGTGAAGTCCAGCGCCGTGCCGGTGGTACGCCCGATGAACACGATTACGCCGAAGAAGACTTCATCGATTGCCCTGCTCCCTCCTCCATCGCCCAGGAATCCCATCCATGACCCAGACTGCCATCCGTACCGTGCCGCTGCTGATCGACGGCCAGTTCGTGACCTCCACCAGCAGCGAAAGCCGCGATGTGATCAACCCGGCCACCCAAGAGGTGCTGGCGCGGGTACCCTTCGCCACCGCCGAAGAGGTGCAGCGCGCCGTGGCCAGTGCCAAGACAGCCTTCGCCACCTGGCGCAAGACGCCCATTGGCACAAGGGCGCGAATCTTTCTGCGCTATCAACAGTTGATCCGCGAGCATATGGCGGAGCTGGCCGCGCTGCTGACATCCGAACAGGGCAAGACCCTGGCTGACGCCGAAGGCGATGTCTTCCGTGGCCTGGAGGTGGTGGAACACGCGGCGGGCATCGGCAACCTGCAACTGGGCGAGTTGGCCAACAATGTCGCCACCGGGGTTGACACCTATACCCTGCTGCAACCCCTGGGGGTCTGCGCCGGCATCACGCCGTTCAATTTCCCGGCGATGATCCCGCTGTGGATGTTTCCCATGGCCATCGCCTGCGGCAATACCTTCGTGCTCAAGCCCTCGGAACAGGACCCGCTGGTGACCATGCGCCTGGCCGAGCTGGCCCTGGAAGCCGGAGTACCGCCTGGGGTGCTCAACGTGGTGCATGGCGGGCCGGCGGTAGTGGATGCCCTCTGCGATCATCCGGACATCAAGGCGCTGTCCTTCGTCGGCTCCACTCGGGTGGGCACCCACGTCTACCGCCGCGCCAGCGAAGCCGGCAAGCGCGTGCAGTGCATGATGGGCGCCAAGAACCATGCGGTGGTCATGCCCGATGCGCCCCGCGAGCAGACCCTGGCCAACCTGGTGGGTGCGGCCTTTGGCGCCGCCGGCCAGCGTTGTATGGCGGTCTCGGTGGTGGTGCTGGTGGGCGAAGCCCGCAACTGGGTGCCGGACCTGGTGGCAAAGGCCCGCAGCCTCAAGGTGGGTGCGGGCCATGAGAGCGGTACCGACGTCGGTCCGTTGATCTCTTGCCAGGCGCTGGACCGGGTCAGTGGGCTGATCGAACGCGGCCTGAGTGAAGGGGCGACGCTGGAGCTGGATGGCCGCAACATCCAGGTCGAGGGCTACGAACAGGGCAACTTCGTCGGCCCGACCCTGTTTTCCGGGGTGACCACCGACATGACGCTGTACCGTGAAGAGCTGTTCGGGCCGGTGCTCTGCGTGATACAGGCGGCGACCCTCGACGACGCCATCGCCCTGATCAATGCCAATCCCAATGGCAACGGCGTCGCCCTCTTCACCCGTTCCGGCGCCGCGGCCCGGCGCTTCCAGGAAGACATCGACGTCGGCCAGGTCGGCATCAACGTGCCCATCCCGGTGCCGGTGCCGCTGTTTTCCTTCAGCGGTTCGCGGGCGTCCAAGTTGGGCGACCTGGGGCCCTACGGCAAGCAGGCGGTGCTCTTCTATACCCAGACCAAGACCATCACCACGCGCTGGCCCGACGAGCAGGACGTCGGCGGCGCTGTGAACACCACCATCACCCTCAAATGACGGGAGACGCCAGCATGCATCTGGGATTTCTGGGACTGGGCAACATGGGCGCGCCCATGGCCCGCAACCTGCTCAAGGCCGGCCATCAGCTGACCGTCTACGACGTCTCCGCCGCCGCGCTTGAAGCGCTGCAAGCCGAGGGAGCCGCGGTCGTCGCCTCTCCCGCGACGGTGGCTGACAGTGGCGCCGAGGTGATCATCACCATGCTGCCGGCGGCCGCCCATGTGAAGACGGTCTATCTGGGCGAAGACGGGCTGCTCGCCCATGCCCGCCCGGGCACCCTGCTGATCGACTCCTCCACCATCGACCCGCTCAGTGCGCGGGCCGTGGCCACCGCTGCTGCCGAGCGCGGCTTGGAGCTGCTGGATGCGCCGGTCTCCGGGGGTACCGGTGGTGCTGCGGCCGGTACCCTCACCTTCATGGTCGGTGGTAGCGAGGTCGGCTTCCAGCGCGCCCAGCCGCTGCTGGCCGCCATGGGGCGCAACCTGGTGCACTGCGGCGCCAGCGGCAACGGCCAGGTGGCCAAGGTGGCCAACAATCTGCTGCTCGGCATCTCCATGATCGGGGTGGCCGAGGCCATGGCCCTGGGCACCCGCCTGGGCATGGACGCCAAGACCCTGGCCGGGGTGATCAATACCAGCAGCGGGCGCTGCTGGAGTTCGGAGGTGAACAATCCCTATCCGGATGTTCTGCCCCAGGCGCCGGCGTCGCGCGGTTACCAGGGTGGCTTCGCCGCCGACCTGATGCTCAAGGATCTGGGCCTGGCCACCGAGGCGGCCCGCGCCATACGCCAGCCGGTGGTCCTGGGCGCCGTGGCGCAGCAGCTCTATCAAAGGTTCAGCCGTACGGGTGGCGGTGGGCTGGATTTCTCGGCCATCATCCAGGACTACCTGGACGAGGACGGTGCATGAACGACGCCAAGGTGTTGCTGGAAAGACGCGGTGGGGTCGGCTACCTGACCCTCAATCGCCCGGCCGGGCTCAATGCCCTCGACCTGGAGATGGTGCGCAGCCTGCACGGCGCCTTGCGCGACTGGGAGCAGGACCCCGGCGTACGGGTGGTGGTGCTGCGCGGCAACGGCCCCAAGGCCTTCTGCGCGGGCGGCGACGTTCGCGCGCTGTACGACAGCTATCAACGTGGCGATGACCTGCACCTGACTTTCTTCGCCGAGGAATACGCGCTGGACCTCGCCCTGCACCGCTATCCCAAACCGATACTGGCGCTGGCCCACGGCCTGGTATTGGGTGGCGGCATGGGACTGGTGCAGGCGGCGCGGCTGCGAATCGTCAGCGAGCGCACCCGCATGGCGATGCCGGAGACCGCCATCGGCTACTTTCCCGATGTCGGCGCCAGCCACTTCCTGCCGCGCCTGCCCGATCGCCTGGGCTTCTACCTGGGGCTCACCGGGGTGCAGATCGGCCCCGCCGATGCCCTGGCTGCGGGCCTAGCCGATGCCTTCGTTCCCGAAGCCATGAACGAGGCGCTGGAGCAGCGCCTTGAAGACGCCACGGCCAAGGGCCCGCCCGACCTGGCCGCCCTCCTCCAGGCGTTCGCCACGGCGCCAGCCGAGACCGCCCGCCTTACCGAGTTGCGTCCGGCCATCGACGAGCACTTCGCGGCCGCCACGGTAGAGGAGTTGCGTACGAGCCTCGCGCAGGAAGATCGCCCCGCTTATCGCGACTGGGCAAAGGACACCCTGGCTACCCTGGATGCCCGTTCGCCGCTGGCCGTCGCCACCGCCCTGGAACTCTTGCGCCAGGGCAGCGGCCTGTCGTTGGAGCAATGCTTCGCGCTGGAGCTGCACCTGGATCGCCGCTGGTTCGAAAAGGGCGAGATCGTCGAGGGAGTGCGCGCCATGCTGGTGGACAAGGACCGCACGCCGCACTGGCATCCAGCACTCTGGCAGGACCTGGACCCCCAGCGTGTCGCGGCTTTTTTCAGCGACTTTCGCCATGCCTAAGCGCCTGTTCAACGGCTGCGACGGCAGCCTGGGCGCCCCGGTGAACCTCCCTGGCTTGGTGGCCTATTCGCATCACCCCATAGCTATGAAGGGATTCAGTGAAATCCAGCGCCTACTGATCGCCCGGGGACTCGATCTCTCCGAAATGTGAGGGCGTCCGGGACGGTTGCCGTGACCTGCCCAGCAAAAGCCAAAGATGACACCTCCATGTCATCTGGCCCGCGCCAGACGGGTGCTACGCTCACCGCTGGGGTCATCCGAAGCCCCGTCTCGCCAAGGACTACCGCTATGGCTTCCCTGCTCGCCTGCATCGATGGTTCCCCCCACGCCGAGAGCGTCTGCGATCACACCGCTTGGCTATCACGGCGGCTGGACGTACCGGTGACCTTGCTGCATGTGCAGGAGTCGGCCAATAGTGGAAAGAAGGTCGCCAACGGCGCGCCGGTTTTTCTGGAAGACAATGAAGACGCCGGGATGGCCAAGGCATTGCTGCTCAATGCCCGCCAACGCCTGCTGCAACAGGGCCTGACCCTGCCGCCGCAGATCCTCCGCCGTCCCGCAGGCCTGGTGGATACCCTGAAGACCCTGGAAGCTGACACCCGCCTGCTGGTGATCGGCAAGCGCGGCGAGCGCTCCGGTGACAGCGGTATCGGCAGTCAGTTGGAAGACGTGGTCCGCGCCGTCCACCGCCCGATCCTGGTCTGCTCCGGCCCCTTCAAGCAGCCACGGCAATTCACTATCGCCTACGATGGCCGCGAAGCCACCCATCAGGGCGTGCTGGCCCTGGCGCGCAGTACGCTATTGACGGGCATGAGCGGTACCCTACTGCACGTCGGCGAAGACGACCCCACCCAGCGCAAGCGCCTGGAAGACCTCGCACTGCTGCTGCGCAGCGCCGGTTGCCGGGTGGATACCACGGTGGCCCATGGCGACGTGGAGCGTATCGTTCCGCGCCACCTCGACGAGCGCCGCGCCGATCTGTTGATCATGGGCGCCTATAGCCACTCCTCGGTCTGGCGCTTCCTGCGCGGCAGTCGTACTACCCAGCTGCTGCACAAGACCGAGGTGCCGCTGCTGCTATTGCGCTAGGTTTCGTCAGTCTTGGACGGGTCTATTATTTCTAGTTACGCGAAGGTCGCAGCAGGCGCCTCTGAGGCTCTATTACTCGACGCTAAAAATATCCTCACCAAACAGATCAAATATATCTTCTATCCTGGACGTGTCATTTAATATAGATACCCCGACAGCTTGCAGTGCCTACGTTTAGGCTTATTCAACTATCACGAAAGCTCTATTACCAGAAGCGGGACGAGTGATGACTCACCAGTCCCGCTCTAATTTATTATAGAGGCTTCAATAGGTTAGCCGATTTTTCGTTACATTGAGCAGCAGCCTTGATAGCACCCTGAGTATCATAAACACGCTGACGACTGACAGCGGCAGCCGCTTCGGCAGCTCTACTTGCCGACGCATCACTTTTGTTTTCATTAGCATAGGTATCGGCAGCCCAAGCTATCGCCTGTGCATTGTAAGCAACCAATGGTGCAGGCTCTGGATTTTTTGCACCATGATCAGTGCAGGCACACCAATATAATCTCACCACTCTATTTTCTCGCACAGCTGCTGAAATTATACTCTTCACCGAGCTGTTTTCATTTAAAATATCAGAAATACGCCTTGTAGAATTAACATAGACCACATGACTACGCCCGGCCCTAGCATATGATTCCAACGTTGGCTTCAGATCCCCTAGATCATGCAGCACTAGATCAGGCGCACGCTCCCCTGGCTTATATAACGACCCATTAGCCAGACCCAGCGCCTCGAAATCGTCAATTCGTCCCGACGGCTGCTTCAAAACAGCACGTTCAACGGGCTTATTCATTAGCAAAACACTGGAAGAAACAACTGTAAGCGCAGAACCCACTGGCTGCATAATACAGAGTTCAACCCCTACCGGCAGCAATAGAGTTTCTGAGCCACCTAGATAGCTACCATGACCAGCGAGAATTATATCGTTTTGAGACGTGGTAATCATTTTCTTACTCCATCTTCAGCTAATAGAACCAGAGCCAAAACCCCAGCGATCAAATTTAAAAATCGAAAATCACCTACCAGAGAGCCTAAAGCCAATTCAACCGCAAGAACCAACAAAATCGCACACACCTAAACCAACACTTCCAAATCAAAAACTCAAGGACAGACTTCAACTTGCCAACAGCCATTTGCCGCGCAATAGCAGAGCACTACGGTGTTCCAACCCATTGAACCCACCATTGATACGCCGAGTGATCTCCCGCAGATCATCGCGATCCGCTAGTTCATTCAATTTGCGGCGGCTCCAGAACCAGCCGGCGACGTCCACCGCCAGTGCGGGATCGGTGGCAACGAGATCAGGATTATCGCGACGTTCGAAGTCGCGACTGCAGGCACGGCCATAGTCTCGATAGTTGATTCGGCCAGTCAGCTGGATAAGTCCACGGCCTTTGAAACGCTTACCGTCACCCGGCTGATCGTTACCTAGATCCTTACGCCCTTCGTAGGCATCGCCGGAGGCGATTTCCTTGGTGTAACGCAGACAGCCGCTTTCATGGCCGATTTGTGCCAAGAAGTGTGCGATACGTAGTGGCGTGTTCAGCTGGTAACGGGCGAGCACCTCGACGATGGGTTGATAGAAGGCATCGACCTGGGCACCGGAGGCATCGACCAAGATCGACCACAACTTGGGCTTGACCAGTCCCACGGGCAGGCCCCGCTGGAGTGCAGACATAGCAGCGTCCCCCGGAGCTACTGGCTGGTCTGAATTTAGTCCCACACCTAGGCGGAATTGTGCAAGTGCAGCATGGGTCCCAGGGCCCCAACGCCCGTCGGGTATTAAACTGCAACTCAAGCCAAAGTTACCGCTGTTCATATTCAGCACCAGTTGCATACAACGAACATCTGCTGTGGCGTTGACACCGCCAGCCCCTACGGTATTGGCAATACACATGTTCTTCCCCTTTCTACAGGCATAGCTATCCCGTTCGGCGACGGCACAGCCGTCGCCTAAGGCAAAGACAGAATCAATGTTTCATTGGAGGAGGAGCGCTACTTCGAAGGATCCTTTTTAAGATCCATCGTTGTGACGGGCTTGCCACGCTGGTCAAAGATAGAAATCTTCATTTCACTCCCTGTGGGCTCACTTACCAGATACCCCTGAGTCAAGGATCCACACTTGCCAACGCCCGGGCCTTTGAACGCATATTGCAGCCCTGTGTAACTCAGACTGAACCCACAGGCCCAGGGCTCGCCAAAACGAATCTTGCCTCCCGGCTCACCCAAGACCGGATGCTCGCTCAAACCAAGAAGGACAGCAGTGTCGCGAACAGTAGAGGCACTATTAGCGGCGACCGGTTGCCCCTTTGCATCGATCTTCATGACACCGCGATAAACCTCATCCGCCCTTGCCGACAAGGAAGCGCCCACCAAACTTCCCACGAACAGAACCGCAAAGAATTTTTTCATGAAGCCTCCATCTCCAAGTTGAAACCACCTGACGACTAGAACAGCAATAAAGACATGAGATGTTCGAGAGGCCCCGCCGCCCAAGCAGGCTCGAGCAAGACCAGCATCAACAGTCCCACCAGGCAGATTAGCAACGAGGCACCTATCAGTACGGGTAGCTTGCGGTTTCTTCTGCGCCGCAAGTTCGGCACGGCAACGATCTCCCGCAATGCCCGCCCCTCCTCCGCCGAGAGCAACAACAACATCGGGCCTTCAATACGCTTCGCCATGAGTCACGCTCCGGTAGTGTCCCAACACCTTGCCGTTCAGCCGCGCGACGATGGCGTCCTGGTCGGCGCCCGGCACCTCTATCCGAAGTTCATGCTTGTCGCCGCGCTCATTGGCAGTGGCGTCGACGCGTAATCCCAAGCCACCTGAATCACCGACGCGCTCGACCGTGGCGAACAGCACCACCTCCATCGACTCGACCCGGGTTCCAGGCCAGGCGCGACGTGTCGACTCCTGCGCCCAGAACAGCTCCCGCCCCAATGCCCGCACGAAATCCTCCAGTCGCGACGTCATGCTTTGTTCTCCTCAGGCAGCCAGAACGGCCGGCGAGCGAAGCCCACGTGGTAGATCAACGCCTGCAGCACGACCTGGTGCTCGCCGATGTTGAGCAGGGTGAAGTTCTTCTCGATACCGATGATCCGTCCCTTGGGTGTATCGGTCAGGCAGCGATTGAGCAGCGTGGCCTCCGCCTTGACCAGATCTTCGGAAACCAGCTTTTCCGGGTCGGTACTGCCGACCACGATGCGTTTTACGTAACCCACGTCCGTCAGGTCGAACATGCTCCCTCTCCTCCCCGGAAAAGTCTGGCTGCCAGCTTTCGGCTATCTTCTGCTCTCAGCCTCGAACCGGCGTTGCTCGATTAATGCTGGGTGATAGCCTTAGGCGCCACGGACTGGGCGATCATGTCCAGTACCCGGGCCAGGCCTTCCGGCATGCCGTCATCGGCCGCATGGACCTCGACGTGGTACTTGGCCGACTGGTCGGTGGAGCGGGTGTTCTCCTTGTGCGAAGACACCGAACCGGAAACCGACACCTTGGCGCTGAAAGGCCCCCAACCCACTTGGGCCTCGGCCTCCAGGCTGGCGTTGGCGTCGGCGGCCTCACGGGATTGCTCCGAGTTCTTCACTTCCATGTCGAAGCTGATGTCCACCTTGTTGATGGACAGGTTCGGCACCTTGACCACGGCGAGCAGCGGCACTTCGAGCTCCACCTGTTCCATGGGTAGGGCGCCGGTACTGGTATCACCAGGAACACTCTGCGAGGGCCGGTCGAAGCGGAACGTCACCGTACGGACATCACCGACCGCGTTGGGATCAAGAACTCCACCACTAGTCAGCGGAGCCGGTGGCAGAAAGCCAACCACCTTTATGAAATCAGCGGTGGCGTTGGCCAGGCGAACTTGGGCGTCGCAGGCTGCGGTCAGGGGGGCACCGATTAGGTCGCCCATCGGGAGACCGCGGAATTGGTCGCCCATCGAGAAATTAGCCATGGTTCATCTCCTGTAGAGGATCAGATCAACTTGTCGAGGTTTTGAATGAGCCGAGCCATCCCCTCGCAAGGAGGCTGTGTCTCGACCCTTAGGGTGACGCGGGCCAACGGCCCGCCCTCACCACTCCGGCGAGCGCCCAGATCGACGCCCAAAGCTTTGTGGGATTCGTCCGGCCAGGGCGACGAATCGTCGTCCTCGGGAGAGGATTGCGGGGCCGCTTCGACCTTGTCCTCCTGTCCGTTAAGGCCAACCTCGAAGGAGATCTCCATGTCCTTGACGGCGAGCAGCCGTGCACCGACGAGCGACAGGAGCGGCACCCGGACCACGCGCTCATCGCCTTCACTCGCATTCGGTGAGGTCGAGGGCAAGCGCACGTCGACGCTGACCGGCCGGTTGTCTTCGTCGAAATACTTGCTCACCGTGGCGACCTGGAAGCGCTGGATCTTGTCCTGCGCTTCGGCTACCGCGCCGGCAATGCTCTGAATGAGCAGGTGAAGGGACAGGTTCGCCACTGAAAGCACTCCTTATGGAAGGTGTGGCCAGATGAAACTGCAGGAGCTGCTCGCAAGCCTTGGGTATCGTGCCCATGACTTGTCACTGCATCGGCCTGCTAGCCGCACCACGGCGTTCACCGGTGGGGTTCGAGGTCAGACTAGGCTTAAGTTGGCGAGTGGTCTGGGGACGGACGTTCCATAAATTTGGCTGTCCGTCCCGACCTACCGAACTCAGCCGTGCATCAGTCCCTGGAGCCATTGCGCCAACCCAGTCGTAGCGCTGCCTGGGGCGCTCGGCAGCAGTCCTGACAGCACTGCCGGGTCACCCTGTTGCAGAGCGGCCCGTGCGGCGCGGGGCGACAAGCCGAAGGCCTGCCGGAACAATCGACTGAAATGCGCTTCGTCGCTGAAGCCTTGTTCGTAGGCCAGATCGGCAATGCGGCGCTTGGCCTGCGCAGGATCGCCGAGCGCTAGCAGGCAACGCCGGAGACGGCGCTGGCGGATGTAGTGATGGACGCCCCCCAGTTGATCGAACGCCCGATATAGCTGGCTACGTGACGTACCCAGCTCCTTGGCCAGCAAGGCTGCGGTGAGACCTTCCCGTTGCAGATTCCTCTCTATGTACTGTCGTACCTGGCAACCGAGACTGCCGCGGGCGGCTCGCCGCGTGGTCAGGCTACGAGTCACGGCCTGGGTAAGACATGCCGCTATCAGGCCAAGTACCGGCGACGTGAGACGCAGTGCCTCTTCGGGCTCCAGCAGCGCTGCTGAATCCGCCAGCGCGGTGAGCAGTTGGGCAAGTAGCCCTCCAGAGGACGTCTCGTGCCGCAACACCAGGCCATGCAGCTCGGATTCGACCAACAGGGAAGGAAGCGCGATGCGTGGGATTAGTAGACTGATGCCCCTACCAGCTATTAGGAAATTGGCCGGTTGCGCTAGGTCGAGCACCACAACATCCAAGGGCCGGACAGGCATCCCCGCTCCAGAAGCGATCCGCCCTTGCAACTGAACATGCAAAATATAGTGGTCAAGATCGCAACGGCGCAGTCTTGCCTCGCTACGCTGGTAACGCACAGCCGTGCTTTCTCCGTCGCAGAGCAGCAGGCCACTGAAGTGGTAAATCGTGCTCTTAGCTGAGAATTCAGCCTCAATCCTCGGCCTTGCATCGAACAAGCTATCGATGGCGACTCGCCAGTTCAAATTTTGAATATCGAAGGTATCAGTAATCAAACGCTCAAGACGAGCGGCTTTTGAAACCTCATCACACCCCTGTTCATCCTTATCGAATTCGCAAGACACTTCCATTGTATCGGCTCCTTTTTAGTGAAGTCGACCAGAAGCATCACTGGCGATTGTCCTAGCTAGAGCTTTATTGCCCCTGTACTTGTCAGAATCTACCCACAGGCAAGTTGCATCGAGCTCCGAGCAACACGATGAGCACCACACCTAGCAAGGCTTAGGGGCCCGACATGCCGCCATTCAAAGCATTATAATTGATACTTTGCTGAAAACGCCCGCGATCTGCATTTATCGTCGAGACCGAAAGACTTTCGACCATGCGCATGTAAGACTAAAAATTTTAAGCAAAACCGGGTAGCCGTTTCGATAAGTCTTTACTTTTCAAAAAAGACGCTAGGCCCTCACGCTAGCCAAAACCAGACAAAGCACGCTCATAATAGAATACTCCCTTAACTGTCAGCCCGTTAAAATTTAAAAGCCATATTATGTAGCAGTAGCCAATCAGAAATCGACAAGATGCCTATAGAATTTTGGACTTGATAAACGGTAATTCCTATCCACAGCTAAGAGGGTTATTCAGCCCGTGCACGCAGTGCTGACTCTCGATAATCCGAGCTGGCCGTTGAATAGTCCGGCCTGGCCAGTAGGTTTCAGGTACCCCTGTAATAGATCAGGTCAAAGCTCCTTATAGAGTGCACCATCCCGCGGGTCCCACGACCCCTCGTCGGCTGCTGCCAATGCTGATCTAAAGCATGGCCACGTGGCGCCGAAGCAGAAATAGTAGCCCTGGTATCACACCGGGCCTTTGTAGTTTCTCAGGTAGGCCCCATGAGCACCCATGTCATCCATTTCACCGGTCCCATCAATTCCACCAGCTGCGGCCAGCTGATCGCCCAGTGCTCCCAGGCGGTCCAGCAGGA
>Ga0157368_1001066_pt1 | contig 11992 bp, 3 predicted proteins | sample AttbisABBM3_FD_113146 | JGI IMG/M metagenome (GOLD analysis project Ga0157368, IMG submission 113146) | Fungus gardens microbial communities from leaf cutter ant in Botucatu, State of São Paulo, Brazil - Atta bisphaerica ABBM3 | ecosystem: Host-associated > Fungi > Mycelium > Unclassified ...
ACTCTGTATAAGATTGCCTATCTTATATACTAAACTACCATAGTCCATACTACTTCTTCTTTAGCCTATCCTAAACAACTATATGTTGCACATGTTGTATGATATCATTCTTCTAGAAACTTCTTCATCTTTCTTAGTGATCTCACGACTTGTGACCATTACTGTGACTATGTTATCTAATATGACTGATATGTAACAGTGTGATTATGATGTCACTCTAATCCTAACCCTAAGTTTTAGAAAAGAAAAATAAATCAAAATGAGAAGAAATGAAAATAAAATATTAAATGAAAAAACTAGTATCTAGGCTTTGCATATCTGGTAAAAAGTATGCTTGAGGGTTGATATGAGGAACCTCAGCAATGGTAGTTACTCACATAAAAAAACCAAGAAATTATATAGTCAAGAACCTTTAAAATCTATATAGATTCTATCTCTTTGTTGTCAAGTTGTGAACTTGAGAAGTATGTGGATGTTATCAGAGATACTGTCTTCTGGCTTGATATCACTGCCAGAGAAAATATTGACATATATATAGATAGAGTTAGGAATATTTAGTAATAGCATTCTCTAATCCATTTATAGTAATCAACTTGAAATTTTTTGAGTAGTCAACTCATTTGCAAAGAACAATTATAAGGTTCTCTTTCATATACTACTCAAGCATTAGATTCAGATTGTATTTGAAGCTACTGTACTTGTCAAATATATTTATCTTAGTCACCAGAGAAAGTTTTTTATATAGAATATCACATAGGCTAAATAATAGTATTTGAATAAAGTTAGATAAACTGTACTCTTTATTGTGTTTGACTAAGTGTAGATAAGCAAGATCACAGGTAACAGCATATCAAAAAGCATCTGTAGTAACAGTGGTAGATTGTATGTAGTTAAACCTAAATGATATTTTATCCAAATCATATTACAACTATTAATATTCTTGATCTCAGTTTGATATTATTCTAGATGCCTTCTAAATATAGCTTGTACAGGTCAAGCTTTCCCTTCTGAAGACATTCATCAAATCATACAACTTCTTCTACTTAATTATGGTGCCACTTATCATTATCACAAGTAAAAAATACTACGATGCTAAGAAGTTAGCCAATAGTGAAGTAAATTGACTGAGCATTAACAGAGAACTGAAGACATCCAACTGGAATGGAATAGACATATAAGTATTTAAATTAACTATTCATTCTAAAGATGAAACAAGACTAGGTAGATATAGAGAACTCAGTCAATAATACATATATTAGATTGCTAAAAATAAATTGATAAACAAATGTAGGTTGTAGAGTTCATAATAAAAACTAAAACACAAGAGCAGCAATATATTGAGACAAAGACAAAGAGACAGACCACATTTTATAAGTATAAGTTGATGAACAGTAAAATAGATCAATATTGCTAGTAAAGTAAAAAGAAGTATGTGAATGTAGGTAATAAAACTATATATAGCAGGTTGTAACATATGCCTAGAAGCTTTGGAGCAATATTGATAGGTCTGTCTTTAGATCATTACTGAGCCATATGATTTAATCAGCAGTGTGTAAAAATATGATGTAATATTGAACTCGGAATTGATTTTCTTTTAATGTGGTGGTTTTTCACAAACATAAACCTTGATAAATGATTATTTCCAGACTGTGTAGAACAAGTTCACAATGCAATATAAATCTGTATCAATAACAATTGAATGCTATAACTGTTGTACAATTTTACTTTTTTATTTGAGTGATATTGTGATTGTGTCAGAAAAGCAGCAATTTATATATTTTCCTTTTCTCTTATTATTCACTAACATACATCTTTTAGTAATTTTGCAAAGTCTAAAATTCTAGACAAATCAACATTCATACTATACCTCCCTGACTAAATATATATTTACTGCTGGCTAAACCACTTCAAAGACAAATTTGAACAATACCAAGACATTCCCCTATATATGACCTCTTACCATATATTCAAACTAAAAATATACCTCTGTCTTTACATTAAAGCTACATTAGCATTAATAACTAAGATATAGCTTTTCATTTGTGAAATTGGATAATGTGTTGAAAGGAGAGGAGAATTTTATTTTTATTTTCTCTTTTTCTTTTCATTTTATTTTATCTTATAACATAGAATTAGGGCTTAGTGTGATGGTCATATGTCACTGTTACTGTTACTATCATGGTCACACAATCATGTATCATGATGGAAAGTAATAGAAGATTCTAGAAATAAATAATATCATTATAGCATGTTTTATGTATGTTAACCTTATAGATAATATATAGCCTTTATGGTATGTTAATGGTATGGTAGCATGAACCAGTAGCTTTAGTTTATAATAATATGAAATAAGAGAAAGAAATATACTAGGAAGAAGTTATTGAAGAGCCTATACCTGATATGCAGCAAGTTATATTCTTTTGTCAGTACTAACTTTCATTACCAGCAACAGTATTATAAGAACTATCATCACTATCATTATTATTTGAGCCTTACTTTGACAGGTTTATAGAGTATATTTAGAGAATATTACAAAATCTACTCAATTAACATCTGTATTTAGAGCTTATACAGTATCACACAAATTGTGAATTAATATTTTTCTTTTAGATAAGATTTTCCATGATAAAGTATCTGAGATTGGTGAGTACTATTATAGACCTACTACAGAAACAAGTCAAGTCTGTGTATAGAGGAACATTGGGTTCTCCACTAAGTGAGTATTGTTTATATATATAAAGCTTGATGAGATTTTGCTATTAGATAGCTTCTAGATTAAAATACAATGTTATATCAAGTATGCTGGAAGGTATTTATAACAACAAGAGATTATATTCTTCAATCTTGCTCTTGCTATCTTTATTACCTCTATAGGAAAATAAAGAAGATAAATGTTTTAACAGAAGAAGAATCTGTTGGAATAACCAAGTTATCAGAATTAAAGATAGTAGACTCTATTTTTATTTTATTTTATTCTTTAGACTTAGAGTTAGGAGTTAATATAACATCATATGTAACAGTTTATAATAGTCACTTATCAGTCATATAATCATATGTCATACAGAAGATTCTAGAATAATGATATTATTCCATATGTTAACAGTATGTAATATACATGGTCTTTAGGGTAGGCTAAGGTTAGTATAGTATGAACCAGTAGTCTAGTGTGTATAAGATAGATACTTTTGTACTTGGAACTCTATTGAGTTCTCTTGTGTAAATCCTATACAAGGTTTTTCTTTTGACTTATTACTAAGTCTTGCTTATAACTATTGGCTAACTGTATAGAAGTATTTAGTCATAATCATCATCTATGTTTATAAAAATTCTGTTAATTAATTACTTGATGGGTTTTGCTTTCTTAACCTTGAACTATGACTTGAGTATTCATCTACTATGTTAACAAATATTTGTAGTATAGTAAGTAAATAATACTATTTTCAACTGAGGCCACACACTTTTGTGAAGTTAGAACTCTCTAATATAAATGTTTATTTCAACATTGCTGTCTTATATTACAACCACATGTACTACAACCATTTTCAATCTCTAAGTTAAGCTTTTGGTTTTTTAGTTGCCATATATTAATGTTAGTAGACAGAACTCTATGCCAAGAACATTGATTCTTCATTGGTTATGCCAGCTTATCAGATATAGCTTGAAGTTATTGTATATTCACATGAATTATATAAAATATTTCAGTTAATTGGTTGCTTATGTCTATTACTTTTGCTATCTTCCTAATATGATCATATTTAAGCTATTAGTGTAAGTCCCATCACAGTAATAATATATATAAAACCAAATATTGGTATTGTTTGAATTGAATATGGGTGCTAAAGATTATGGTTAGAATAGAAGAAACAATAAAGTAAGTGAAGTGAGGTTTGTTGTAACAAATCACACTTCACTTACTAAGCTGTTCTTCTGTTCTAATACTGTTATGCTAGAAAATAGTTTTCTATTTAAAAAAATACTCTTATAAGATTTTTAAGCATATAAGACCTCTCTGAAAGCATTAGCAAAAATATCTTACACTCTCAAATGACACATCAAGTAGACACTAGCTTAAGGGGTAGTATGATAGACATTAATCAAATCAGATCTCAGAAAAAAGGGATCTTTAGGCATAAGAAATATCACTTTTAAGTAACTAGCTATAAAGTATGTATACTCACAAGAGTAGCTCATAGGGTTACAAATGTTTAGAAGGTTGAATAAGGTAGGAACAGGTTAGATCAGATACTAATAGAGTCTAGAATGGTAAAGTAAATAGGGATGAACATGAAAATAGTGAAGGAAAAATAAAATAGACACTTACAAGTAGGAATTGATCATTGGATTGATGTCAGGTTGCAAATGAAGAGATAGCTATATACTTGTGAGACTTCAGAGATTTTTATTATGATCTTGGTTTCCATTCTCTAGTTTTATTTTTTGTATTTTTAGACTAATAAATAAGCTACAAGTAGAAAGGAGTAAGAGAGAGGACCTCTATCCAAATACTCCTACTAAAGAGAAGTTTTAACCTCTATTCTATCACGTGAGTGTTATTAGTACCTATTATTACTCTTAGATAAGTTTTAGAGAGTTCTAGTAGCCTGGAAAATGCTGGCAAGGTGAGTATTAGTTAGTGTCTTTAGTTATAAGATTTGACTTAAGGAGTGCCTTTGGGATGTATCACCTGGAATGAATAGTGTTGTTGAAAACTTTTAAAGAGCTTTGCAATCTATTAACTAGATTTTCCAAAGAAACTTGTTACACAGTATATGTTATAACTCAACAACCCTAGAGTAGATCAAAGAGAAAGAACCTTGTATTGGGTAACATAAGAGAACTCAATAAAGAACTCTGTACAAAATTGTCTATCTTATATACTAATAGTCCATAGTCTGTGGTCTACTACTTTAGCCTACCCTAAATAACCATATGTAAGCCTTAAGACTAATATATGTTAAACATATTATATGATATCATTATTTCAGAATTTTCTACTTCCTTCTATCATATTATGTGAGCATGTGATGATATAAATATGACAGAGTCACAATGTGACAGTTTGTGATAGTAACTTGTGATATCATGCTAAACTCTAACCCTAGTTCAAAATAAAAAACAAATTAATAAGAAAATAAAAATGAGAAAATGAAATTAAGTCTATTCTTTGTGATTTTGACAGTGTAAGGTTCACTATTTAAGAGCATGTTAGCCAGGGAAAGTATTTACAAGCAAATGATATTTATATATTTCTTTTAATATCCTTTCTAACTTTTGTATTTATGAGAACCCTTTTAAGAGTCTTATATAATTTTATATTATTGTTTCTACACCATCTCTTAATTTCTGAAGCTGATATTGTTCTCTTTGAATTCTTTAGTATGTAGTTAAAGGCTAATATTGCATAGTTTCTGTTGTACTCTAGTATAACCTCTTTTTTACTTACTCTCTGTCAATGCAACAGCACTGCCACTACTTATGATACTAAAAATGGAGATCATTCACAGTGCAACAGATTACTTATGAATGGAGCTGCTATGGTCAGGTTAGTTATTAAACTTATATAATTATCTTATAGTATTTTTCAGTTATAATTAATGAAGGGTAGCAGGACAATAACAGATGATACATAGAGCAGGTTCTAGAATTCACGATAAAAGATGTATAATATAATAAATAATAATGCATAAGTCTAATCACATAGAAGTTAAGATACCAAAACTATACATCTTAACAATAATATACTGAGAAGCAGTACTTACATAAGCAAGTTATCTATATGTAGACCTAAACAGTTATATGATTTTTCTTCTTCCTATTATTATGAGCTTGCTCAATATTTATATGGTTTTGGTTAGGGTTAGAAGAGTATATATAGTTAGTATATCACATACATATAGTAAGATAAGGACTTACCATAAAAAGTGACTAGTTTGATATCTGTAATTAGTTTTAGACTTTGCAAACAGACAAACTTGTTCAAGTTGCTAATAAGACAATAAAAATTAGTCATTATTAAAAAAACTTTGGAACTGAGAGTATATATAAGCTTTCTAGCTAGTATATTGGGTAACTAAGAATTTAGATAACTAGTTAAAAGCTACTATGTCCATAGCATATTATTTGATTTCTCTTATTATTTTTACTCAATATATCCTAGAATTATTACTAGCTTCTTAGAATTCTCATAAATAATTTAGGGTTAGGGTTAGGATGCAACAAAATTAAAGAAAAGTAAAAATTAAAACAAAAAATAAAACAAAAAAACAGAAAAGAAAAAAAACTTCTTATAATTAGAACCTAGTTGAGAACTACTAGATTCTCCTCTTCTTTTTGAATTATTTATGTTGTAATTGTTCCCATATTCTATTCTTCTCTCTTATACTACAAACTTCCAATTTCTATAGTATCTTGTGATATATCCAAATCTCCTACAATTGTAACAGTTCCTTTCCCTATTTATCTCTATAGCATATGGATTGTATCTTGGCATGAATTCTGTCTGTTACTATTGTGAGTTTATCATTGTAGTGTTTGTTCTCTCTATTGGAGCAAAATCTGTCAGTGTCTGTTGAAACTTCTACCTCCTTGGCCAAACTTGGGACTATGACAATTGTTGCCATTATACTATTCTAGTATTTGCTAGTATATTCAATTATGGTGCTAAAGCTTCCCTTTAGTCTCTCAGCCTCTTTTATTCCTATTTACTCTCCTTCCAGTAACTATCCAAATTGATTACTCATTTGAACCATTCCTCAATATCTCTAGAAGGCCATTCTGCCTCTATTAGTTTGTATCTAATACTGCTGTACATTCCTTTCTTAAATTCTTCCACTAATGCTCATTTCTTATATCTACTACTACTTACTACTCATCTAGATATCTGGACAAATTTGTCCATAGTCTAAGAACCTTGTTCTACTTGCTTGAGTTCAGCTATCTTTGTTAACCTGTCATCTTCTTCTTCAAACCCATTCTTCAATACTGTTGATAAGTCTCCTACTGATAAAAACTTCCAATCTCCCAATTCCAGATCTGCTTCTATATTTTTCTTCTATATATCTGCCAACACTCCTTGTACATATGTTAAAATCCATTATACCTGCTCTTCTACCATTTTTTTTCTTATTCTCATCCTAATATAAAGCTTGTATGCCATCACAAATTCTGCCATCTTTCCTAGATCTTTATCAAATAATGGTAGCTTGGCCACTTCTGGTTGGAGCTCATGTTTGGGTCTTAAAGCCACTTTCTCTCCTCTTTCCATTTCTCCTAGCCTAGCTACTAGCTGTACTTGTAATTACACTAGTTACTCTGCTTATTGTTTAATTAGAAGCTGCAACTGCTTCATTTCATTATATTGACTTATATGGTAAGATTGTGGTAAATAAGTGGAGGTTGGTATAGGTAGTGAGAGTATAGGAAGAGGTAAGTTGTATAAGAATAAAAGAGGGAAGCCAGTGCTGGCTTTACTCTCTGACTTATAATTTAAACTCACCAAGATCTGTATAAATGCTAATGAACTCTCAACTAGTCCTACCTCATACTATCTACTGTTTACTTATCTACTATCCTACTGACTACTGCCCTAATTGAATTTGTATCCTAATATTTCTAAGGAGGGAATCTCTAAGCTAAACATCTCTCTACCAGAGAACATTGTTACTCTGTATGGACAAGTCACAATGGACACAAGTATGCTACAATAACACTATCCTATTCAAAAATAAGCACATTTAGACAGCAGTCTGAGTCTAGTCACTGTCATCTATAGTGTTATGCTAGAAAATGCTTTTTCACAAGAAAACATACTCTTATTGAGTTTTTAAACACTTAAGACCTATTTGAAAGACTTTAGCAAGAAGACTTGATGTTCCTAGATGATACTTCAGGCTCTCTCAAGCAGAAACCCACTCAAGAGATGGTGTAGTAGCCATTAATCAAATTAGATCTCAGAAAGACAATACTACACCAGAAAATGCTTTTTCACCAAAGAATATACTCTTATAAGATTTTTAAGCATTTAAGACCTCTTTGACAGCATTAGCAAGAAGACTTTATGCTCCCCAATGACACCCTAGGCTTTCTCATGTGTTAGGTGTGGTTTATACTAGAAGATGAAATCTTGTGAAGTCAGCTTAGAGATATGTAGAGTATGGAAACTCTATGTAATAAACTTGGTGATACAGATTCCAAGAACAACCTTAGCTTTAGCATATGTGCTGTGCTGTCTGTCTGCCACATGGTTGCAATTTCAGATAAATAGATGAAGTCAAAAGAGATTGAGTACTAATAGTGGTGTATTACTATTGAATACCAAGAATCAAGTTCAATAGAAGTTATTTTTATCTTTGTCAATTATTAGAGATATATAAGAGATGCTTGAGGATTTTAGTGTATAGCCTCAAGTAGAGGTTTCAGTATTGAAATACTAAAAGAGGCCAGATAGGAAAACTCTACCATAAAAGACTGAATACTTGATGGATTAGGAGATAATTGCATCACTGCTACAGGGATTTGTTACAGAAGAGATAACTATCATAGAAGATAGGCTTTTACTGGGATTATTGGAAAGATATCACCTATCAAAATCAAAGATGGTAGACTTTATTTATTTCCATTTTCTTTTCTTATTTTATTTTATTTTATTTTTTGAACTTAGGATTAGAAGTTAGCATAACATCACACATGACTATTACAAATTGTCACATCATATAACATGATATCACATATTTGGTCACATGTCATAAAGAACATTGTAAAAAATTCTAGAATAATAATATTAGCTTATATATCAATAGTATGTAATATATATGGTCTTTAGGGTAGACTAAGGTTAGTATAGCATGGACCAGTAGTCTAGCATATATAAGGTAAACACTTTGTACTTAGAACTCCATTAATTTTTCTTATGTTAATCCTAATACAAAATTCCTTTTATTCCTTAACACTTTGAGGTTTAAATCATAACATTACTACTATAAGAAACAATCTTTTGAATAGGTAGACTTTGCATATAATATCAAGTTTGTATTCACTTGAGAGACAGTATGATAGCTATTAAACAAACTAGACTTTGGACTTGGAGTCTATTAGAATAAACTTAGCAGAGTATTATGAAATGTCTAGCTATCTAATACTCTAGCTTGTATATGCACAGAGGCCATTTAGTGATAACAGAAATATGCTATAATATAATCTTCTAGAGAAATATAAAAAGTAGGATATTACCTACTCATAAAATAAATAGAAATATTTGGATAATGGGATAAGACAGGAATACAACTGATTGGAAGCTGGAGGAATATTAGGTGCAGTTCACACTAGGAGGTAAAAGTCTGTAGGATTGGCTCAGAAATATACAGAGTATGTAAACTCTGTGAAGAGAATTCAGTGATGCAAACTTGTAGAATGATTTTGGCTTCAACTTATATGCTATACTGTCTGTCTGCTACATAGTTATAACTTCAGAGAAATGGATGAAGTATAAGATAAAAATGAGTACTGATTATGTATGTTGCTGTTGAATACTAGTGATTGAGTTTAATAAGAGCTATCTTCATTGATTATTAGACTAGCAAATTACAATGTAATCACTAGTCTTATATACAAGTCGGATATATAGAAGATGCTCAATGTTTTAGTATCTCACTTCAAGTAGAGGTTTTAGTAATAAGATACTGATAGAAGTAAGATAGAAGAACTTTGCTATAGAAGACCAAGTTTAATAGAAGTATTCCCATTATGAAAGACTGGATATCTAAATTGTTGTATTACCACTATGGAGATGTGTTGCAAGAAGAGTGACCATCATAGAAGATAGGCTTGTTTTATAGATATTGAAATGACAGTATCACTATGAGGATATATCTTCTGGATGGGTGAACTTGACATGTAACAATAAGTCAGAAATATGCTTGTGAGTAGGGATAGTCATCAGTACTTATGAGCAGGAAAATACTATTGGCTAGTATTGGGTAAAGAATGGAGAGTAGACTATGTACTCTTAAAACCTCAGAAGTCTTTCTTATAGTTTTAGTTTCTATTCTCTATTTCTATTCTCTATATTTTTAGACTAATATATAAACCACAAGTGAAGAGAAGCAAGAAAGAGAACCCCCATTCGAATTTCTCTACTTATGAGCAGTTTATTCACTATTTTCTTAATTAAGCATCATTAGTATCTTCTATTATTTTCAGACAAGTTTCAGAGTGTTCTAGTAGCCTGGAAAAGGCTGGCAAGGTGAGTATCAGTTGGTATCATCATTCATAAGATTTGACTTGAAAGGTGCCTTCAGAGTATACCACCTAGGAAGAATAGTGTTATTGGAAGCTTTTAAAAAGCTTTATAACTTATTTACTAGATTTTATAATGAAACTTGTTACACAGTGTAAGGTTCACTGTTTAGTTAGCAAAGGAACATATTTGTGAACAGATATTATTTACCCATTTTTTTTAATATTCATTCTAATTATACTATTTTACATTCATAAGTGTTATTTCAGGAGTTTAATATGTTCTATTCTTCAATTATATTCTCGTTTCCATCTCTTTTATGAGTTTCTGATATTAATATTATCTTCTTTGAATTCTTTAGCATGCAATCAAGAGCTAGTATTGCATAGTTCTTGTTGCACTCTAGTTTCACTTTTTTTCTGCTTAACTCCTGTCAATGGTAGAGAACTCAAGAGATAAGAGATTTACAAGGTTAACAATGGATTTTAGCAGTATAGCAGACTCAAATTTTGGTAGAATAGTAGGTCTCTTTATAAGATGGTTGGAACAATAGTCAAGATCAAACTTCAAAGTTAGCAGCAGAGAATAGTAGAGCTAAGGAGACTAATACTGTAAGCTTTGGAAGTGGTGTTTGATCTGCTAAAAAATCTGAAGCTTTGTGGGTTTTGGTAGTAGTGCTAGAATCAAAGGAGCAAATCTCTTACACTTACTAGTGGGAAGACTAGAAGATACAGATTTTCCTACATGGTTTGATACTGTGTAACATATAGATCAAGTTAGATAATTCAATGAAGTCTTCTAGTTTACTCAATAAACTACCTCTGTTTCTCTATTCAATCTCTAAGCTCCATACATTTTGTTAGTCATTCCTATCTCTTGACAGCTGTCTTCTATCACATTAGTACTACCATGCCCACTAATAATTATATTTTCACCAAGCATTCCTATGAATATAGATACTATCTGAAAACTCTGTCATATGCTAACTAGAAAGTACTACCAATGTAAAAATGTAAACTATATAATTTGTGAATGCCCAGCAAGACTAGATATCGAACAATTAACTGCTGAGCAATAAGGAAAGCTCACAGAGGACTTGAATACATTTAAATATATTGAGATAGGAAACTATTAGTATGGACTTAGTTGTGAAACTCCCAGAGTCTGTAGGATTTGATATATTAATAATAGTAGTATATTCCATGTCTAAGAGGATGCATTTCATTCCAACTCACACAACTGTCATAACAGAGAGTGCTGCAAGGTTCTTTCTATATCACATTTGAAAGTTGCATGGTATTTCTACATATGTAATCTTAGATAAAGGTCTATAGTTTGCTACACATTTCACTAAGGAGCTGTATTGTATGCTTGAAATTGAGATTGCTTCATTAACAGCATAGCATCTTTGTTGTAACAACCAATACCAGTGATGGCAAAGATACACAAACTTATATAGAACCAGTATATACTTATACATGCTGGTCTATGCTCTGTACTAGTTACCCTACTCTAAAGCTATATGTGTTGTCCATGAGTCCACTATACTCTGACTATAAGACAGACATGCTATAGCCATACCTTTTGCTATTGACATGGATTAAGCAGAAAAGAGATTATGCTAGGATACAACAAGAACTATGTAACACTAGCCCTTAACTGCATGCTAAAGAATTCAAAGGGGACATTATCAGTATTAAGAATCAATATAAGATATAGAAACAAGAATATAATAGCAGGAAAGAACACATAAAAATC
>Ga0157368_1001067_pt1 | contig 11982 bp, 13 predicted proteins | sample AttbisABBM3_FD_113146 | JGI IMG/M metagenome (GOLD analysis project Ga0157368, IMG submission 113146) | Fungus gardens microbial communities from leaf cutter ant in Botucatu, State of São Paulo, Brazil - Atta bisphaerica ABBM3 | ecosystem: Host-associated > Fungi > Mycelium > Unclassified ...
CTGGCGGATCTGGCCGCCGAGCAGTGGGACGCGGGCAATGCCTTCTTTCCGCCCACCAGCTTCCAGATTTCCAACCTCAACTCCGGCACCGGGGCGAACAACATGGTGCCTGGTGAGCTGCAGGCCCTGTTCAATTTCCGCTTCTCCACCGAATCCACCGTGGAAGGCCTGCAGGCCCGTGTCGAGGCCATCCTCGACCGCCATGGCCTGGACTGGCACCTCGACTGGTCGCTGTCCGGCCAGCCCTTCCTCACCGAGCCGGGCGAGCTGCTCGATGCCGTCTCGGCCAGCGTGGAGGCGGTCACCGGCTATCGGCCCGAGGCCTCCACCAGCGGCGGCACCTCGGATGGCCGCTTCATCGCCACCCTGGGCGCCCAGGTAGTGGAACTGGGACCGGTCAACGCCACCATCCACCAGGTGGACGAACACGTCCTGGCCAGCGACCTGGATCTCCTGACCGAGGTCTACTACGGCACCCTGGTGCGGTTGCTGGTATGAAGCTGACCTGCCCGCTCTGCCAGGCTCCATTGGCCGCACTCGACGGTGGCGTCGGCTGCCCGGCTGGCCATCGTTTCGACCGTGCCCGCCAGGGCTATTTGAATCTGCTACCGGTGCAGCACAAGAAGAGCCTGGACCCGGGCGACAACGCCGCCATGGTCGAGGCGCGCCGACGCTTTCTCGATGCCGGCCACTACGCGCCCCTGGCCGAACGCCTGGCGCAGTTGGCCGCCGAGCGAGCGCCCCAGCGCTGGATCGACGTGGGTTGCGGCGAAGGCTTCTATACCGAGCGTCTGGCCCGGGCGCTGCCCGTAGCCGATGGCTATGCCCTGGACATTTCCCGCGAAGCGGTGCGCCGCGCCTGCCGGCGCACCCCGGCGCTGACCTGGCTGGTGGCGAGCATGGCGCGCCTGCCGCTGCCGGACGCCAGCTGTCAGCTGCTGGCCAGCGTCTTCAGCCCCATCGACTGGCGCGAAGCCGAGCGCGTGCTCGCCCCCGGTGGCGGTATCCTGCGCCTCGGCCCGGCCAGCGCGCACCTCCTGGAGCTGCGCCAGCGCCTCTACGACGAGGTGCGCGACTACGCCGAGGACAAGCACCTGCAGGATCTGCCGCCGGGGCTGGAACTGGCCCACAGCGAAGGGCTCGAATTCGTGCTGCCGCTGGCCGAACGCCAGACCCGCGAAGACCTCCTGGCCATGACGCCCCACGGCTGGCGGGTCAATGCCGAGCGCCGCGAGCGGGTGCTGGCCGAGCCCTTCGAGGTGCGGGTGGCAGTACGTTACGATTGGATCGTCAAATCCGGAGCCTAAGCCCCATGCGCCAGCCCGATATCGAAATCTACCTCAAGGATGTCGACCAGGAAGCCGTCTCGGCCTGGCTCGAGCAGGTGTTCGCCATGCCCTGCGCCTGGCAGGCCCGCGGCCAGACCTTCAAATGCACCCTGCGCTATGGCGGTGAGCTTATTCCGGTCACCTGGTTGCCGAAGGCGGTGGGCAAGTGGCACAGCCTGCTGCTGGAAAGCGATGTATCGCCCTGGGTGGACGACCTGGCCTGCGCGCGTGACGCTCACGCAGCGCTGCAGGTACAGGTGCGTTGCGCGCCGAGCGGTTGGAGCGAGGAAGAGGACGAGGAAGCCGCCGATCGCTGGCTGAAGGTCACGGACGCAGGGGTCGAGGAGATTGTCTGGCGGACCGAATGATTTGAAGATTGCGAGGAGCCATCGGCTCCTCGCGGAAGGACTCACAGCCGGGCGACGTCTTCGGCTTGCAGACCTTTCTGGCCCTCGATCACCGAAAACTCCACCTGCTGGCCCTCAACCAGGGAGCGGTGGCCTTCACCGCGGATGGCGCGGTAGTGAACGAACACATCGGCGCCGCCCTCGCGTTGAATGAATCCATAGCCCTTGGCGTCATTGAACCACTTGACGGTCCCGGTTTCGCGCTGCTCACCCATCACATCTCTCCGAAGCTTTCTGGATTTCCTATCCCCGGCCGCCGCAGTGCGGCAACCGGGTTGCCTTGTCATATCGGTACAGACTGCACTGGCAGCGCCACGCTTGAAATCACGCGCTCCAGCGGTCGGCAAGAACCTGCCGATTTCTTATGAAGCATCGCTTTCCCGGCAAAAGCAACGTTTTTTACGCACAGTGCCACCATCGTCGAAGCCCCCTAGATTCCGGGTTTTCGGCGAATCAAGCGGCATTTTGTCGACAGCGGTGACGAGGGGCCTTCGGCTGGGTCGAAAGCTGCACGGTGCGAGTGGTTTTACGCCCGTCAGGCCATCCGGCACACTGCCACCTCGTCAATCCGGTAGCCCCTCATGACACGTTCGCCGCTGCGCCTTCTGGCCTTTTCGCTGCTCAAGCGCCTGCTCTATCTCTGGGTTCGCTCCGAGACCACCCAGGCGGCCAACCTGCTCAGCCGCATCGATCCCGCCAAACCGGTGCTCTATGTGCTGCCCGAAGCCTCCCTGAGCGACCTGGCGGTGCTCGACCGGGAATGTCGCAAGGCCGGCCTGCCACGCCCCTTGCGTCCCCTGGTGCTGGGGACCCGGATCGAGCCACTGGCCTACTTCAACGCCGTGGGCAAGCCGGACTGGCGCGGGCGCCCACCGCGCCGCTCGGTACCGCCCACCCTGCGGCGGGTGGTGACGGCACTCACCGAACAACAGCTGGAAGACGTCCAGTTGGTACCGGTCAGCGTCTTCTGGGGTCAGTCGCCGGATCGCGAGACCAGTCCCTGGAAGCTGCTCTGGGCGGACAACTGGGTAGTGACCGGGCGGCTGCGCAAGGCGGCGCGCATCCTGGTGCTGGGTCGACTGACCCGGGTGCAATTCTCCAAGCCCTTGTCGCTCGGCGAGCTGGCCAACCAGAGACCCGATCCGCAACGGCTGGAACGCCTGGTGATGCGCCAGTTGCGCGTCCATTTCCGCAACGTGCGCCAGGCGGTGATCGGTCCGGACCTGTCGCACCGGCGCACCCTGCTGCGCAGCCTGCTGCGGGCGCCCCAGGTCAAGGCGACCATCGCCCGGGAGGTGAGCCAGCGCAAGGCCACTCCCGGCCGTATCGAGGACGAGGCGGCGCACTATGCGCGGGAAATCGCCTCGGACTTCTCCTATCCGGTGGTGCGCTGCCTGGACGTGGGGCTGCGCTGGTTCTGGAACAGCATCTATCAGGGCGTGACGGTCAGCCACATCGAGCGGATCCAGGAGATGGCACCAGGGCATACCGTGGTCTACGTGCCCTGCCACCGCAGCCATATCGACTACCTGCTGCTGTCCTATCTGCTGTTCCAGAACGGCCTGACCCCACCGCACATCGCCGCCGGCATCAACCTGGACATGCCGGTGGTGGGCAACATCCTCAGACGCGGCGGCGCCTTCTTCATGAGGCGTAGCTTCAAGGGCAACGCCCTCTACACGGCGGTGTTCAACGAATACCTGCACAGCCTGTTCAGCCGCGGCTTCTCCACCGAATACTTCGTCGAGGGCGGTCGCTCCCGCACCGGTCGCACCCTGCAACCGCGCACCGGCATGCTGGCCATGACCCTGCGCAGCTTCCTGCGCGATTCCCGCCGCCCCATCGTCTTCGTGCCGGTCTACATCGGCTACGAGAAGGTCTTCGAGGGACGCACCTACCTGGGCGAGTTGCGCGGCGCGACCAAGAAGAAGGAGTCCATCTTCGATCTGGTCAAGGTATTCGGCGCGCTGCGCCAGCGCTTCGGGCGGGTCTGGGTCAACTTCGGCGAACCCATCCCGCTGCAGGGCTTTCTCGATGCCCATCGCCCGGGTTGGCGCGACGAGCCCCTCGACGAGGACTTCAAGCCGGCCTGGTTCAACCCGGTCACCCATGAACTGGCCGAGCGGGTGGTGCGGCGCATCAATGCCGCCGCCGCGGTCACCCCGGTCAACCTGGTGGCCCTGGCGCTGCTGTCGACCAACCGCCAGGCGCTCGACGAAGGCGCCCTGGTGCGTGCCATCGACCTCTACCTGGATCTCCTGCGGCGGGTGCCCTATTCCACCAGCTTCACCCTGCCCGAGGGCGACGGCAAGGCGATCATCGAAGAGGTACGCACCCTGGGCTTCCTCTCCGAGCAGCAGGACGCCCTGGGGCGCATCCTCTATCTGGACGAGCAGAACGCGGTCTTGATGACCTACTACCGCAACAACGTCCTGCACCTCTTCGCCATCCCGGCGCTGATCGCCAGCTTCTTCCAGAACACCGGGCGGATGACCCGCGAGCTGATCCATCGCTTTGCCCTGGCGCTCTATCCCTATCTACAGGCCGAGCTGTTCATCCACTGGGAGCGTGAAGAGCTGCCCCTGGTGCTGGACGGCTGGCTGGAGGCCATGGTGGAACGCGGCCTGCTGCGCCTGGAAGACGACGTCTACGTCCGGGCGGCACCGAGTTCGCGGCAGTTCGTCCGCCTCACCCTCTTGGCGCGGGCCATCCTGCAGACCTTGCAGCGCTACTACATGACCACCGCGCTGATCCTCAACCATGGCCAGAACAGCCTGACCGCACCGCAGCTGGAGGAACTCTGCACCGTGATGGCCCAGCGGCTATCGGTGCTGCATGGCCTTAATGCGCCGGAGTTCTTCGACAAGTCGCTGTTCCGCCACTTCATCCAGACCTTGCTGGCCGAAGGGGTACTGCGCAAGGCCGACGACGGCACCCTGGGGCACCACGAACTGCTCGGCGAGCTGGCCGAAGGCGCGGGCAAGCGGGTACTACCCGCGGAGATTCGCCTGTCGATCCGCCAGGTGGCCCTGGACAGACCCGACGCCCCCGACCTGCCGGATAGCGAATCAGCACCCGCCACTGGCAACTAAGCCGGTACCCATGGGTCACAGCAGTCGATTTCAACCTAGGATCCACCCATGAAGAGAATCGCCACCCTGCTCGCCACCTCGCTGCTGCTCAGCGCCTGTAGCGGGCTGCGCCCTGGCCCCACGCCACCGCCGCCAGCCGGTCAGCCGCTGCCGCCCACCCAGCAGCCGCAGCCCAGCACGCCCGGTGTGCCAACCCAACCGAGCATGACCAGCCTCAGTGGCCAGGCCACCTTCACCGCCAGTGAACCGGTGCCACCCACCGCCAAGCTCACCGTCAGCCTGTACAGCGCCAGCGCCGGCGATACCCCCAGCGGTCGCCTGGCCCAGCGCACCCTGTTCGTCAAGCAGCAGGGCCAGGTGCCCTTCCGCCTGGACTATGCCCCCTCGCGGGTCAAGAGCGGCGAACGCTACTTGCTCAGCGGCCGCATCCTCTTGGGCGGTCGCCCCCTGTTCCTGACCGAGGAACCGGTAGCGGTGGACCTGGGCAGTGGTGGCGAGGTGGAGTTGCCGCTGCAGCCGGTACGTTGAGGCCGACGAGCCCGGCATGGGGCCAGCATGCTAGGATCGCAGGCATCGATAGGCCAATCCCTCGCCGAGGTGTGTCTTGACTCCCCGCCTCGCCATCAAGCGCTATCAGGGCGAACACCATCCCCACGCCCATGCCTTCGCCCAGTTGGTGCTGCCCATCCAGGGCGGTATGGAGCTGGAGGTGGAGGGACGCACCGGTGCGCGCCTGCATACCGGTCTCGCCGCCTTGGTCGCGCCCGACTGCGAGCATGCCCAGCAGTCGCAGCCGGACAGTCGCTTCCTGGTGCTCGACTGCGCCAGCGACTGGTTGCCCGCCCGCACCCTGGATAACGCGCGGCAACAGCCCTGCCTGCCGATCCCGCCGGCGACGCGGCAACTGCTCGCCTTCGCCGAATTGAGCCCAACGGCCGCCCTCGCCCAGCACGCCAGCGAACTCACGCGCTTGCTGTTGGCCTCCCTGACCGCGACCACCGCCGCGTCGGCCTTCGAGCGCCTGCTGGCCCGGGTGGAAGCGCAGCCCGCCGGCGATTGGAGCAACGCGGTCATGGCGCGTCTGGCGGGCGTCGGCCTGAGCCGTCTGCACCTGCTCTTTCACGAGCGCTTCGGCCAGACGCCCCAGGCCTGGTTGACCGACCTGCGACTGCGCCAGGCGCAGCGCTGGCTGGGTGACAGTCGCCTGCCCATCGCCGAGATCGCCCTGCGCGTCGGCTTTTCCGATCAAGCCGCCCTGACCCGCGCCATGACCCGGCGCCAGGGCATCAGCCCGGCCGCCTGGCGCCGCAGCCAGCGAACGCCTGGGTAACGCTCCGGGTAAAAAGCGCCGCAGTTTTGCGCAAGACCTGCCAGCGCCGCCGTTGCCAGACTGATGGCAAATCGGTGGAGACGGCGTTATGCACGAACGAGCGTTATCGGCAGCGGGAATCGGCTATGGCCTGGCGGCAGGCCTGTGCTGGGGGGTGATCTTTCTCGCTCCGGCCCTGGTTCCCGACCTCAACGGCGCCCAGTTCGCCATCCTGCGCTTTCTCTGCTACGGCCTGGTCTCGCTGGTGCTGCTCCTGCCCCGCTGGCGCCGGCTGCGGGCGCAGTTGACCCGGGCCGACGGGGTCCGGCTGTTCTGGCTCAGCCTGATCGGCAACCTGGGCTACTACGCCCTGGTCGGCTCGGGCGTGCAGCAAGCCGGCATCGCGGCGACCACCTTGATCGTCGGCCTGATTCCCCTGCTGGTCACCTTGGCCGGACAGCGCGACGCTGGCGCCGTGGGAGTCGCCCGGCTGTGGCCATCGCTCGGCTGCGCCTTGCTCGGCGTGGCCCTGATCAGCTACGAAACCCTGACCGTGACGGCCGTTGGTGATCGCCCCTTGCTGGGGCTGCTGTGCGCCTGTGGCGCCTTGTTGGCCTGGAGCTGGTTCGCGGTGGTCAATACCCGCCATCTGGCCAGGATATCCCTTGGCGCCCATGACTGGGGCCTGCTGCTCGGCGGAATGACCGGCGTCCAGGCCCTGCTGGCCGCGCCTTGGCTGCTGGGGACGGAACTGGCGCTACGGGCGCCGGCGGACTGGCTGCAGCCGCTGCTAGTGGCTGCGGGGGTCGCGCTGCTCGCCTCCATCGTCGGCGGTGCCTGCTGGAACCAGGCCAGCCGCCGGCTACCGCTGACCCTGAGTGGCCAGGCCATCGTCATCGAGACGCTGTCTTCGCTGCTCTATGGCTTCATCTGGAATGGGCGGCTGCCGACCCTGCTGGAAACCCTCGCGATCGGCCTACTGCTGCTTGGGGTGAGCTGGTGCCTGCTCTGCCATCGGCGGCCAGCCTCGACCGCCACACCTACTGCCGCAGGTTGCTAGCGGTCGCTCCGGCAGGATGCTCCGTCACGCCAGTGGCGGCAGCGCCCAGTCGATGGGGGCCAGGCCCGCGTTGCGCAGGAATTCGTTGGTCCGGCCGAAGTGACCGTTGCCGAGGAAACCGCGATGGGCCGACAGCGGCGACGGGTGGGCGGACTTGAGGATCAGGTGTTTTTGGGGATCGATGAGCGTCTGCTTGCTCTGCGCATGGCTGCCCCAGAGCAGGAACACCAGGTTCTCGCGCTCGGCGCTGACCACCTCGATGATGCGGTCGGTGAATCTATGCCAGCCGGCCTTGGCGTGGGAACCGGCATTGGCCTGCTCCACCGTCAGCGAGGTGTTGAGCAGCAGCACGCCCTGCTCCGCCCAGTGCTGCAGGTAGCCATGATTGGGGATGGGCAGATTCAGGTCGCGCTTGAGTTCCTTGAAGATGTTCTGCAGCGAGGGCGGCGCCGGCACACCGGGTTGCACCGAGAAGCACAGGCCATGAGCCTGCCCCGGCCCGTGATAGGGATCCTGGCCGAGGATGACCACCTTCACCTGGTCCAGCGGCGTGGTGTTGAGGGCGTTGAAGATCAGCGGACCGGGCGGATAGATGACTTTGCCGGAGGCCTTCTCGCGCCGCAGGAAATCGCCCAGCTGGCGCATATAGGGCTGCTCGAACTCGTCGCGCAACGCGGCTTTCCATTGGGGGTCCAGCTTGATGCGATCGTCGTCCACGCGGCGGTTTCCTGGTCAAGACAAGGACAGCACCCTAGAAAAGCGCGCCGCCCCTGTCAAACCCCCGACTAGGGCGGTCCCGGCCGCGGGCCTCCGCCGGGCGGCCCGAAACCGGGCCGTGGCCCCCACCCTGGCGGCGGTGGCCCGCCCGGCCCTGGTCCCGGTCCCCAGCGCGGCGGTGGCGGCGGCAGGGGTCGATAGTAATAGCCATAGCTGTAGGGACGGACGACGACCATCGGCGGTGGATAGGCCGGCGTGCCGTAGTAGACCGCCGCGGGGGGTGCCGGACGGCTGTAGTAAACGGGATAGGGATCGTAGACGGCGCAGCCGTTGAGGGTCAGAGCACAGAGCGACGCCAGAAAGAGATGGCGCATGGGATATCTCCAGAACGGCCCGGATGGGCCTGGAGAAAGCTTAAGGCGTGCCCGTGCCTTGCGCTCGCTTATCGCGCGTTCATTCAGCCGGGATTAAGAGACGCCGGTCGCCACCCGCCCGTTCGTCCAGGTAGTCCTGCAGTCGCTCCTGCAAATGAGGCACGCCCTGGGGATGGGCGAGGAAGTCGGCGATGGCCATCAACCGCCAATGCTGGCCTTCGTCGCCGAAGCGGATGGCGGCGATCTCGGCGCGACTCAATTGGCCGGCGAACAGCCAGCTGGGCAGATAGCCTGGCTGGCGCGGGGGATAGCAGCGCCCCCAGGTCAGCCGCGAGGTATCCAGTACCAGGCTGAATTCCTCCTCCAGTTCACGCAGGGCGCAGCGCTCGGGGGTCTCGTCGTCTTCGCGACCGCCACCGGGCAGGTCCCAGAGACCCGGCCAGGGAATGCTGGGCTTGTCGTCGCGCTGATAGACTAGGACCTGGTCTTCGCAGAGCAGCGCCAACTTGGCGCCGTTGAAGGCTTCGCTGGACATCGAGAGACTCCCTTGGGGAAACGGGAAGGCCAGCAGGCCTCTCCGTACGGGCTCAATAACCGAGCTGCTGGAGCAGCGCAGCGGGTGACTGCTTGGCGGGACGCTCGTAGAACTTCAGCAGTTCGGCGCTGCGGTTGGTGAAGAATCCATCCACGCCGCGGGGCGCCAGCCGGGCGAAGTCCACCGCCGAGTCGACCGTATAAGCATGCACCAGCAGACCCCGCTCGTGGGCGACATCGTTCATCCAGGGCTTCACCAGGTCGGCATAGCTCTGGTCGCCGCCCTCCTCCAGCGCTGCCGAGGGCCCGATACCAATGGCGCCATGGGCCTTGGCCCATTCGATCCAGGCGGTGAAGTCCCCCTCGGAACGTACCTGCTGCTTGGCATAGTAGGCCGCCTTGCTGGACTCGCCCGATTCGGCGTAGCTCGGCCCCGCCTTGACCGGGATGTAGTCGTCGCCCAGCCACAGCAGCAGGATCTTCGGGGTGGTGGGCATCTCCTTTTGCAACAGCTCCAGGCTGCTCTTCTCGAAGGTCTGCAGGATCACTCGCCCGCGCATGGCCGCCACGCCGGTGGCGCCGGGCTTGGGCTGGCCCAGCCAGCCGCGCTGGCTGAGCTTGGCCTTGAGGTCGCGCTCGATGCCGGGGAACAGCTTGGGCTGCTTGGTCTCGATGTACAGCCCCGGCTTATTGCGGCCGCCCTCGGCGATGTCGATGACCTCGTCGAGGGTCAGGATCTTGAGTCCCGCGAATGTCGGCCGGGCGCGGTCGGGATGGGCCTGGTTGAACCAGCTGCCGGCGTCCAGCGACTTGAGTTCGGCCAGGGTGAATTGGCTGACCGGCGCCTTGGCCCGCTCGGGAAAGCGCTTGGCGACATCGGTGGTGCGCTCGAGGGTATCGTCATGCAGGGCGATGAGCTGGCCATCCTTGGTGCGCTGCAGATCGAGTTCGAGATAGTCCGCGCCCAGCTCCCGGGCCACCAGATAGGCCGGCGCAGTGGATTCCGGAGCCTCGAAGGAGGCGCCGCGATGGGCGATCACCGCCGGCCAGGGAATACCGGCCTGGCGCGCCAGGGTCTGGCCAACCTCGGCTTCGGTGGCCAGGGCCAGCTGGCTGACCAGCAGGGTTCCGGGAATGAGGGTACGGATCAGGGTGCGCAGGGCAGTTATTGTCATGAGGTCCTCATGGTCCGATGATCGAAGCTAGGTCCTGTACGAAAAGTGCCTGCGCTCGGTGATGCTTCGTTGAAAAAGGCTTCGGAATGCTCATTTACCATTCGTAAACTCCGCTTCCTCAGCCTTTTTCGCCTTGCCTGACCTTCGCTCGGCGACTTTTCGTACAGAACCTTGGATGCAGCTTGCACCCTGGAGGCGACAGTACGCAGACCTCTGCGGTAGCGAACGTTATCCAGATCGCAATTTCCGGTACTCTGCCGCCCGCTTCGCCCGACGAGATCACCATGGCCGTATCGCCCCTTCCTTTCGATCCCACCCGCTGCCCGCTCTGTGGCAAGGCCAATAGCTGTGTCCTGGCCGCGGGCGGTGAGATTCAGGATTGCTGGTGCCTGCAAACGCCAGTCGATCCTGCCGCTCTGGTGCGCCTGCCGGAAGAGGAGCGCGATCAGCGCTGCCTGTGCCCGGCCTGTGCCGCAGGAAGCAAGGTCGAGAACGCCTGATGCGCCTGGATCGCTGGCTGGGCAATCGTCCCGAATTGGGTCGCCAACTGGCCCGCCGCCTGCTCGCCGCCGGCCGGGTGCGGGTGAATGGCCTGACCACCTTGCAGGCCGAACGCGAGGTCTTCGCCTTCGACCGCATCGAAGCCGACGAGCGCCTGCTGCAGGATGGCCCGGGTGGGCGCTACCTGATGCTGCACAAACCGCGCGGCTGCGTGAGCGCCACCGTCGATGCCCGCCACCGTACGGTGCTCGACTGCCTCGCCGTAGAAGAGCGCGCCGACCTGCACCTGGCCGGTCGGCTGGACTTCAACACCACCGGCCTACTGCTGCTCACCAACGACGGCCAGTGGTCGCGTGGCCTGAGTCATCCGCGCCACAAGCAGACCAAGCGCTATCTCGTCACCACCGCCGAAGTCATCCCGCCGCAGTTGGTCACGGCCTTCGCCGAGGGACTGTACTTTGCCTACGAAGACCTCACCACTCAGCCCGCGCAGCTTGAGCTGCTGGACGATCGCCGCGCCCACCTGACCCTGGTCGAGGGTCGCTATCACCAGGTCAAGCGCATGTTCGGCCGCTTCGGCATCGAGGTCATCGCCCTGCACCGTGACCGCATCGGCGGCCTGGTCCTGGACCCGACGCTGGCCGGGGGCAGCTATCGCTCCCTGACAGCAGACGAGGTGGCACTGCTACGTCCGGCGGACTAGGGGAACAGGATCGCGCTGACGTCGGTCGGGATGCAGACAGGCACCACCCGGAGACCGCTCATGCGTATCGATATCCCTTCCCTCGGTTTCGGCGGCGCCCCCCTGGGCAACATGTTCCGCGAGGTGAGCGAGGCCGATGCCCGCGCCACCCTCGAAGCCGCCTGGGACGCCGGCATCCGCCTCTACGACACCTCGCCACACTATGGCGCCGGCCTCTCCGAGCGCCGTTTCGCCGAGGTGCTGGCCGACAAGCCACGTGACGACTTCGTGCTCTGCAGCAAGGTCGGCCGCCTGCTCGAACCCGCCGACCAACCGGAAAACGCCCCGCCGTTCGTCAATGAATTGCCCTTCAAGCGGGTGCTCGACTATTCCGCCGACGGTGCCCGCCGCTCCATCGAAGACAGCCTGGCGCGACTCAAGACCGACCGCCTCGACCTGGTCTGGATTCACGACCTCTCCGAGGACCAGCACGGCCCGGCCTGGCGCGACTATTTCGCCCAGGCCATGCAGGGCGCGGCCAAGGCCCTCACCGAAATGCGCGAAGAAGGCCTGATCATGGGCTGGGGCCTGGGCGTCAACCTGGTGGAGCCCTGCCGCCTGGCCCTGGAGCAAAGCGATCCCGACGCCTTCCTGCTGGCCGGGCGCTATTCGCTGCTGGACCATCGCGAAGCCCTGGATACCCTCTTCCCCGAGTGCGAACGCCGGGGCGTGGGCATCGTGGTGGGCGGTCCCTTCAACTCCGGACTGCTCGCCGGCGGCAAGCACTACAACTATGCCGAGGC
>Ga0157368_1001068_pt1 | contig 11978 bp, 8 predicted proteins | sample AttbisABBM3_FD_113146 | JGI IMG/M metagenome (GOLD analysis project Ga0157368, IMG submission 113146) | Fungus gardens microbial communities from leaf cutter ant in Botucatu, State of São Paulo, Brazil - Atta bisphaerica ABBM3 | ecosystem: Host-associated > Fungi > Mycelium > Unclassified ...
AGTTATAGTTTATTTGATGATACCTTGCTACATGGATAACTGTGGTAATTCTAGAGCTAATACATGCAATCAAGCCCCGACTTCTGAGAGGGGTGTATTTATTAGATAAAAAACCAATGCGGTTCACCACTCCTTTGGTGATTCATAATAACTTTTCGAATCGCATGGCCTTGTGCCAGTGATGCTTCATTCAAATATCTGCCCTATTAACTTTCAATGGTAGGATAGAGGCCTACTATGGTTTCAATGGGTAACGGGGAATAAGGGTTCGATTCCGGAGAGGAAGTTTGAGAAACAGCTATCATATCCAAGGAAGGCAGCAGGCGCGCAAATTACCCAATCCCGACACGGGGAGGTAGTAACAATAAATAACAATATAGGGCTCTTTTGGGTCTTATAATTGGAATGAGTACAATTTAAATCCCTTAACGAGGAACAATTGGAGGGCAAGTCTGGTGCCAGCAGCCATGGTAATTCCAGCTCCAATAGTGTATATTAAAGTTGTTGCAGTTGGTTATGTTCACAAAGACCTAAGGCATGAAATTGCATGTCCACTAATTCATGGACATATTTATACTTTCAATGAGGTAGAGAATTCTAAGTATTTTCAGATAAGACTTGGATTGAGAAAAACAAGTAGGTTGGACATTATTAGCATCTACTGAATTGATGTTTTTTATATAACTTTTGACAATGTTGAGGTCAGAAGATAAAGCAACTTTAAGGCTTTGTTTAAGTTGGCAATATATTCACTTGAAGATGCCATAAATCTAGAGATATTCTTATTACCCATAGGGACAATAATCTGCTTACATGAGGGGCCTTTGGTTATCATATTGATATGCAGTTTTATCTTGTCTGTATTGTTTATAGTTTCATGTATATTTTCTATTTTCTTATTCAGAAGATTAGGAAAGTTGTCTTTGAGTTTAAGAATATTTACAGATGATGCTTGTGCATATGTATATCTGGCATTATTATCTGATTGGTTCTGAGGCTTATTGATATTTTTGCTATGAAACTTTGATTTGTTCAATTTCTCTTTAGACAGTCTGAGAAGAACTAGGAGAGGTAGAGGAGAAGAGATGTTAGGGACATTCAAAAACTCAATAGGTTTTAGGTTTAGGGTCTTAGTGGAAGTCTTGCTATTTTTATGAACTAGAATGTTGTTAGATATTTTTTCTAATATCTTTTGACAGAAAGTCTTGTTATTATTGCTAGATTTTAATTTGCTCCATTCTCCTTCCAAAATAGATGTGATGAAAGTCCATATAGCTTTTCCAAAGCCTTCTAAATAAGAAATATCTTTCTTCCTATTATGCTTGATATCTCTATTCTTAATGAAATCTGCTATGCATAAGAGAGATACTTTAATGTTCTTGGTGTTGATGGACTGAGAGTTTCTGTCCCCAAATATGGATATGGGATGAGTTTGACTGTTCCAAAGATCAGGATTAGCTGGTTTGTTTTCTGCATATGAAATAGAAGAAGAGTTAAGACCATTTGATTGGTCTGTATTGGCACTCAAATTTAAAGCATACTCTACATGAATAAGTTGAAAATCTTTATCTCTATTTGTCTTGCCCAAGTAGGGTTGTTATTTTGAATCTCTATTCTTTCTGCATAGAGTATAGAAGAGATACTAGAATGAGCTAATGATTCTCTAGAAAGATTTAGGCTCAATGTATAAGATCTCTCTCTTGGATCATTTATGTAGACATTTTTAGAAATATTGTTAAGCTCTTTAGAGTTAGATATAGCTAAAGTAGTAGAAAAAGTGTTTTTATTTGCAATTTCTTTAATAGGCACTCCCATACAAGATTGTGGTATTAAAGAGAGAAGTGTTTTTGTATCATGTTAACTTTACTAATTCTATATTCAAATTATAACAATTAATATCTTTTCTTCCTTTAATATTAATTCTTCTTTTATTTTCCCTCAATACCTCAAGTCCAAACTTCTTTGTTTCTTTAGTGACTTCTACTACTTGTTATGACTTAAAGACCTTAGGGTTAGTCAATAAGAAAAACCTTATATAGAGTTTACACAAGAAAACTTAATAGAGAACTCTGTACAGAATTGTCTGTTTTATATACCTAAAACTAATAGTCTGTGCTCTACTATACTAGTCTACCTTAAATGGCTATGTGTTTGTCTTAAGGCCAATATGTGTTAAATACATTGTGTGATGTTATTTCTTTCAGAACTTTCTATCTTATTCTATTCTTATAGAGTATATATGGACTTTGAAGTAAGTTAGTTATAGTGTGTATACAGACCATGATTTGTAGTATATGTTCAAATAACTCTTCTGATGTTGTAAAGGCCAGATAAAATCCTCCTTACTTGGTATAATCTCTTTCTTCAAATCTATTATGTGATCTCACATCTTTCTTGTTGGTATTATTTCTTCTCAAAGACTTAATCCACTTATAAAATTGTTTTGGCATCAACTTCTTTGCTTCTTCTTCTGAATTTGCTACTTCTTCTTTCTCATCATAAATTTCTCATTCTTCTGCTACTTCTTTTACTTCCATTGTCTTTTTCCTTTGTTGTTTCTTCTTCTTTTATCCTTTTTGCTATTCTTTCTCTTCCAGCTTTTTTCCAGCTTCTTCTTCTTCTTTCTACTTCTGCTATCCTGAATTTCTTTGCTTTGGCCTTACTATTTTCCATATTCTTCTGAACACCTTGTTATTTTTCCTTTCTCTAGCTTCTAATAAATTCTAGTATTGTGGTGAGCAAGCAACAGTATTCCCAAAATTACATTCTACTTCTTTTCTCCCACTAAATCTGTTTGTTCTTTCTCTATATTCTTTATAGAAAATTTTTTACTGTGTACTCAATAGATTTTTTTAAATTTAAAGTCACATCTATATTTTTCACATTGTTACAAATGATTCTATCTCATATTTTACAAATGTTCATCTCATGCTAGACATACTTTGGATATATTAGGGTTTGTTTCATTTATGAATCAAAATTACTATGCCTTGTATTTTTCTCATATAGCATCAGTTAGCATCTCATATAATAGTGGAAGCTTCCTTATGTTCTCTTTATGTTTTCCTTATTTCTCTTCTTAAGAATATCTTTATATTTCCTCATTATTATTAGGTATATATAGTTGTAAATACAATCCTGTATATTTATACTTTACTAGTTGATCATTCTCTTCTTTCTTACTCAAGTCTTTGCCTAATTTACAACCTGAGCCAAGCTTAGGATTGTAACACATATAAATTAATCTTTCTAGTTTTCTCAACTTAAACCCATGTTTCTTGGAAAATTCTATACTCATCACTAATCTTGTTGTTCTACTATCTAGGAATGTCTCTACTATTATTCTCTTCTGCATGTTGTCAGGTACAGTTCATACTGGAAGGCACAAGCTCATAAAGTTAGCTTAGAGAAGTATTAAAGTGTGGAAACTCTGTGTGATGAGCTCAATGGTCCAGACTTGTCATAACAACCTTGGCTTCAGCTTATGTGTTACACTGTCTGTCTTCTATATAGTTGCAACTTTAAAGGAATGTATGAAGTTCAAAATGGGAATAAGTACTGATATGGTATGTCACCATTGAACACTTAAGATTGAGTTCAATAGAAGATTATCTTTATTAATTATCAGACTAGCAAATTATAGTGTAGCTACTAGTCTTATATATAAGTTATAGATATATGAAACACTTAGGATTTTAGTGTATTGTCCCTAGTTGAGGTTTTAGTAGTAAAACACTAACAGGGGTAAGATAGGAGAACTCTGCCATGGAAAACTAAGTTAATAGGAGTATCTCTATCATGGAAGACTGGATATCTGGATTGTTATATCACTACTATGGACACATCTTCTGAATAGACTTGATATATAACTATCACAAAATAAACTACTCACTTATTTGTGATATGTAAACCTTAGGTACACTCTCAGAGGTTTAGGAGTGATTCAGAAGTTCAATAATGATGACAATTATGATTAAGATCAATACAGATAATAAAGAATAAAGAATGATGAAAATTGATATTATTAAGTTTGAGATCTAATCCTCAGATACAAAGATTAAAAGACTAAAGGTCTTTTCCACAAGAACTTAGCCCTATCACAGCAGCTTTGTCCTGAGTCTGAAAAAAGTCACTGTCCTTGTCAGAAACAGCAACCTCCTTCAAAAGATCCCCCAGATCTCATATCTAAAATAAACACTATACCCATACTCTATTATGTTATAAGACAAGAAAGTGTAGACAGACTTTAGGACAGATAAGATAAGATATAGATAGTAGTAATTGTTAGTCTATGATGAGAGAGATCAGGTATGTGACTAGGAAGTCACATGACATGATTTCATAGGCCTAGAGCAGTCTAGAGCAGTTTGAAAGGATCTAGGGTCTAGAAGGATCAGAAAGAGTCTAGAGATAGAGTGACATTAAGAGACATGGGTTCCTCATGGTGTACACATGATGCATGCATGCACGACAGAGATTAAAGAGTATGACATCAAGGCACATGTATATAGCATGTTGGTCTTGAGGAAGACATATGGTAGATAAGTAATAGACATAAGGACAGGGCATGGACATTAGGGTAGAATAATGCATAGTCATAGCATGGACCATGGATAGATATATAAATAGTCAGTAGAATACTGTTGTGGTTCCCTGTTGAGTTTTCTTGTAAATTACACAACTCATGTTCCCTACTAGATATTCCTCCTGTGAGATTTATTGCTTGTACTGCTATTGAACATTGGTCTAGTAGTTACCACAACATATTACAGCACCAATGGAAAACACAAGAATAGACTTAACAAACTATCACAAATGAGCTACTTACTGGTTGTGATACTTGAACTTAATAGTGTTTCAGAGATTCAGTATAAGAAGATAATGATAATAGATGATGAGTAGTATTAATAGGAATAATTGATGTTGTTAAGTCTGAGGTCTAGCTCTTAGATACAGAGGTATATATATAAAAGAGTGATAGTCTGTACACAAACTATTTCCATCACATGATCAAAACTCATACCTGATAGAAGCTGCCATCTGTCATAGCAGCTGTCAGGCTAATTTTAGAAGGTAACTAATTATATCACTATATTGATATGCTTGTATCTCTATGAGTACTTATTGCTATGAGATATATCATATATCATTGGAAACAGTTTGATGAGCACTTCCCAACACAAGTTCAATCATATGAATCTGTCCAGCCATTCATGAGGTATTAGCAAACAAAGCTTTTACAGTTACTCATAGTCTGATATCTCAGTTGTTTTTTTGTTGATTTTGTACATCCTATATATGTGTAGATAGCTCTCATTTGGGGCTTTCAATTACAACTTTGTTTGTGAAAATTGGTCCTCTAATTGTGGAGATACAAGCTGAATGAAGTTTGTGACAAATATTATACTACATGTTAATAGTATATATATTGTACTGGAAACTCTATTGAGTTCTCTTATATTAACTCTAATATAAAGTTCTTCTTTTGATTTTACTCTTGATCTTAAATTACAACATCTTTACCAAACTTTCCAATAACTTTATATATCTCTATCCCTATATTTAAGGACTATTTAGACCTAGATTAACTTCCTTATAGTTTTTATTCCCTAGATAACTATCTTAAGTAAAATACTTAGTATATAAGCTAATAGTTACCCTTATTCTGAAAATTGATCAAAATTAACACTTACTCCTAGTGTTGGTAACAACATATTCATATTTTACTATCTTTCTGTTAGAATTCAAGATAATAGACTTGGTTTATTCTATTTTTCTTTCTTATTTTTATTTTTATTTTTTATTTATTTATATAATATGTGACATGTAATGTTACACTATAATCCTAACCCAAAGTCCCAAATAAGAAAATAAAATACAAATGAAAATAAAGATAAGAAAGAAAAATAAAATAAACCAAGTCTATTATCTTAAACTCTGATGTCTAGAGTTATATGTTTTATTTATTCTAAACTGTCCAGATTTTGTTTTTTTCTCAAAAGGGATATAGCTGACCACAAAAAACATTCAACTTGAAACACTTTTTTCTTTTATACCACCATCTTATATGGTAGTACCTAGTAGAGAATTAGTGAATACACTATTTCATTCCCCTTCAAAACATTAACCTAGTACTTTATATTCAACAATGGTTCAAAATCCTTCTAACATGACCATGAATGTCAACAACAACATCATTAGAGAAAGATTCTCTTTCTCCAACAAAGTAGACTCAAGAAGTTTTTTAATTTCCTTAAGCACTTCTTCTATTCTATACTATCAATATATGAAAATTAACAATGACTTCCTATTGAACATACAAAGCCTAAATGCTAGCTTTTTTATTTAATTTTCCTTTTTCATTTTCTTTTTGATTTATTTTTTTCTTTTTTTTTGACTTAGGGTTAGGGTTAGAGTGATGTTATGATCATACTGTCACACATTAGTCATATCAGATAGCATAGTTATGGTAGTGGTCACAAGTTACAAAGAAGAATGTAGAAGATTCTAGAAGAATAACATTATACAATATATGTAACACATGTTGACTTTAAGGCAAACATATGGTCATTCAGGATAGGTTAGAGAAGTAATAGCATAGACCATAGTAGTTTAGTATATATGGTAGACAATCTTGTATAGAGTTTTCTATTAAGTTTTCTTATGTTAATCTTAATATAAGATTTTTCCCATTAACCAACCCTAAGGTCTTTGAGTTGTAATATCTCCCAGGTATCGAGTGTTGGAAACCTATTGATTGTTCTCAGCTGTCATACAAAGGAAATGTTGAGATAGGCAATTCAGTCAGAAAGACAATTGGCAAGCCTTTTATAGAAAAAGAATATGTATGCAATAAGGCACTTATCTTCAAAAAAGTATCTAAACCTTGAGGTAAGAGTATGACTAACAGCAACTCTAACATGAGTCTATCTTAGAATACAATCAATATTCAGTTGTTATATAATGTTAACTAAGTAACTGAGCTAAAGGCTTAAGATAGAGACTTTCAGTTTGTCTCTCTCTATAGTTCAATAGAATATCTTACCTTAGATATCAAGAATATTAGGGAATCACTTTGTCACATAACAAAGTATATCCTTGATAAAAAAGTAGAAAGTGGTAGGGCCAATGAGGTTGATAATCTCAAAGGTATAAGAAAAGTAGTATAGAGCTTTATTTCATCCCTATATAAGTTAGGATGAGATGAACTTATTGCTAACAATAATAACCATTCCTTCAGATGTAAAGTAAAGGTCTAGTTCACTCCAAAGCTTAGTAAGGGTACTATTAACAAGAATAACAATAACAAGAATACAGACAAGCCTGCTTTTCTCTCTAGACTACCTTCTCTAATTCTGGTTAAATTGCCAAAGAAGATTAGCAAAATTTCAAAGTTCTTTAAAAAAATAATAACAAAAAAAAATCATATACTTAAGCTTCAGCTCCTGCTCATATCACTAGGAAAGTTTTAAAAATCAAGGAAATATTCCCTAACCTCCAAAAAAAGAAATCAAGAACATATAAAGAATTATTAGTGGTAAAGATAAAACTAAACCCAGACTCAATATGATAACAAAAGAGCTATTAAGGAAATAAGTTATTATCCTGATGAATAATAAGAACAAGTCTCAATTTATGAAGGACTCCAATATTCACATTGCTAACATTAACAGAGCACTTAGAAATATCAAATCAGAAGTTATAACAGACTTTGTACAATTGGAGCAGTCAGATATTGTTATAAACTACTAACAAAGTGGCAGCTCTCTTAGACCTTTAAACCATCAAACAATATATTAAGAACATAAACAATATTAAGACAAATAATATGGAAATACTATAATTACCTCAATATAAATCCTATCTTAAAATCATAGATATTCCATACTTCATCAAAAACACTAACATCTTTTTAACAGTTGACATTGTTGAAATGATTATCAAAAATAATCACATATTCAACAATATTACCTTGGCGTTTAGACCAAGAGTTATCAAGATAATTCTAAAATTTGACATGATCATTATATGGGATATCTAGAGTGGGTCTAAGGTTAAGAGCCTCATCAATTGGTGCTTCAATATTAGAAGCTACATTGCCACAGTTAGAGAAGCAAATATGAATCCAGAAGTTTCAAGGTATAAGAATTGTTGGAAATAGGAACATATTACCTTTGTATATAAAATTCAGGGATCAAAGTATGTAAAATATAATGGTTCTCACAAATCCAAACACCACTGTCACTTTGTGTGGCATTGTAAAATGAATGAAAAGACTAATTCTCTTAGGTTGGAAACAAAACAAGATGAACCATGTCCCCATATCTTTAGGTACTCTAACTGTAAAGGTCATCATCATGCTAACTCAAATATATGCCTATTCTGGAAGCACCACTTTAATAGAGAATAGTATTCCAAGAAATACCAGGAGCTTCATGAAAACAAAAGACAATCAATTTGTTCAAGTATGAATGGTAACTAAGTATGATTATGAAAAATATCAAGATATTCTCACAGAATGTTCACAAAAACAACTTTGTTGTTAATATAATATTAGAAACTCAAAGTTCATTTGATATCATCTTCATTCAAGAACTATTATGGTCTACTATTTGATCTATACCAAGTTCTAAGTGCAAAGAGGGAGAATAATTGGTAGGAGTTCCAAATTACCCTAATTAGATTACTTTCTCCAGGAATTCATCAAGGAATAATAACTCTCCAAGAGTTATAATGTATATCTACATCAGACTTTCTTTTTTTGTTTTTCTCTATGCAATGTCATTTTTAACCACAAAAATGTTTCAATTGTTTTGTTTTTCAATTGTGGTTTGATTTATTTCCTTATCAATATGTACTCAGACTCTTCACAGTTGGCTTTAAAGTATCTCAAGAATACTGAGGCAAACATCAACAACATCTTAATTATAACAGAGGATTTCAATATTAGAGATAGTATTTGGGATCCTAATTTTCCCCATCATTCTATTCATAGTGACTTGCTTATAGATATAGCAGACTCTATGAGTTTAGAATTATCTAACCTCACTAATTGAGTTCCTACTAGATATTTGGACAACAATCAAGTCTCAAACTCAGTAATCAAACTCATGTTCTTAAGACCCAAGTTAGAAGAATTTGACAACTATTCCATTCACCCACAATAAAGACTTGTATCTGATCATGCTCCTCTTACTATTAATATTTCAATTTTTAAAGAACATATTCAAACCAGAAAACATATAATAATTAAGAATAGTGAAGAGAAGAAAAACTTTGTTGATGTATTCAAGATGTTGAAGCTCTCAAATTAATAGTTTAATCATTCACTAATTTTACAGAAAGAATATGGGTCAAGAATTCAAAGATTATTAACATTACCAAGCACTCCAAGAATTGGTGGGACAATAATTGCAGTAGAGATCTGGAAAAATACAGGTCATCAAAGCAGATTGAAGACTAGAAACAATTCAAGAGTATGGTTAAGAAAACTAAATAACCTTTCTTTGATCAGAAAATCCAGGAAATTGCCAATAAGAAGTGCAGCCCATGAAAACTCATGAATTGGATCAATAAATGAAAACTTCCAGCCATTGAAGCAATCCAATACAACAGTCACCCATGTATCAAAATTGAAGACTTATAGCAAGCACTTCATTTATCTTTCAATATGGTATAAGACTACCATATCAGTACAAGTCTTTTAGAAGAGATTCTGAGAAAATGTATTACAACTTGGAAGCCATTCTCAGAAGCAGAATTCATCAGCTCCATTAATAAATATAATAACTCATCAACTCCTAGACCAGATAAGTTATCATAGAGACATCTCAAGAGTATCATCAAAGATAATAAGTATTTGAGGAAGATTATTAATATCACTGATGCATGCTTTGAACTAGGTTATTGGCCAACACATTCCAAGGCTTCAACATCCATTATCATTCCTAAACCTAACAAAGAGTTGTATGACACTTCTAAAGCATTTAGACCCATCATATTACTTAACACTATTGGTAAACTCATCAAGAAAGTCATCAGTAGAAGGTTACAATTTCAGTCAATCTCAAAAAAGTTCATCCATCTATGTCAACTAGGAGATTTAAAGTAATATTCAACTACTAATGCTAGAATCACCCTTACCCACTTCATTTGTACTAACTGGATCAAAAATACCATAATGAGTACTTTGGCATTCAATATTGCCTAGTTTTTTCTGTCTTTGAATCACCAATTACTTTCTTGTATCTTCAACAAGGTAGGGTTTAACCCCAAGGTTGCTTTTTTTTCTGCAATTATCTAGTAGGAAGAAAAACTCAATATCTCTGGAATAATTCCTCTTCTCCTTTCTTCAATGTAGATGTTGGGATTGGTCAGGGATCAGCCCTTTCTTTTATTTTGTCTGCTCTATATCTTGCTCCTATTCTTTATATTCTTAAAAAACAACTAAAAGATTTAAAAATCCCAGTGTCTATTCTTTTTTTATAGATGATGGTCTTCTTGTTACTCAAAAGAAATTGTTGACAGTTTTGAATTCTCTTCTTTTTTGTAGTTACCACATTACTTCTTTACTTCTCAAAAATTTTTAACTAATTATAGAATACAGAAAGATGGAAGTGTTTCATTTTCTAGATTGCTTGGAGTTTTCAAACCTCCTTCTTTGGACCTCATACCTCTAGGGAATCCCATTCTTCATCCTAAGAACACTTGGTGATATCTCAGATTTTTTTTGATAGGAAATTGTTGTTTTGCCAGCATATTGACTTTTACACAATCAAAGCCATCTCTACAGTCAAATTTATGAAGATTCTTGGTAATTTAACATGCAGTCTCATTTCCACCTAGAAGAAACTACTATATAGAAGTTGCATTCTTCTTATTGTTCTCTATAGGTTTTAACTTTGGTTTTACAACAAAGCACCATTATCATACCCTCTTAAACAGCTAAATGAAATGCAAAGAAGAGCTGCCATTTGGATTTTAAGAGCTTTTTACACATTTATTTTATTCAGTACTAAAGCTATTACTGGACTTATTCCAATTTACCTTTATCTTCAAAAACTCAGTAGTAGATCTCAGCTTAGAGCATACTATCTACTATCCAATCACATCTTAAGATCACTGTTAGAATCAAGACAAGTAAACAAAAATAAAATAAAACTCACCAGTTGTTATTGGAAAGACTTACTCCAAGACAATGCTTAAACATCAAAGGTCTTGTTGTAGATATAGATAACAGGTTTAATAAAGTTTTCCCTTCTTTTGATATATTCAATAAGGAATTTTCTCCTGGAGATAGACTGATAGATATTTTTCCCAGTCATTTCTCTTTTCATTATACAAAAAAACAAAGCAAAGAAAGTATGAAATCACATATTTGCAATCTTAACAACATTACTCTCTAAGTATCAGCAAATCTAAATTCTACTATCATTATCAAGACTATTCATCACATTAGTTCTTCTTTAGAAGTAGCTATACCTCTAAGTAGTTAGAAAACCTCTTCCATGAAAAGCTCACTACTAGTACTTTCTCTAGTACTGCCTAGCCTGAGTTAAATGTTATGATGTATATAAAGACTAATATTTTTCTTTTTCTTTTATCTATTTTTCTTAATTTAATATTTCTTTTCTTTTGATTTTATTTTTGGATAATGAAGAGGCACATGACCATGGTCACATGATATATTACATGATGTGAGATCATAGGCCTAGACTTAGCTAGAGCAGACTAGAAGGGACTAGAAGAATGATGTTAAAGCACATGTATACAACATAGTATCCTTATGAAAGACATGAGGATGAGGCATAGACAACATATGGACTTTAGGGTAGGATTAAGTATTAGTAGCACAAACCATCTGTAATTTATATAAGGTAGCAATTCAGCAAAGACTCCTTGTTGAGTTCTCTTGTAATCCCCACAATAATATCCACTCTTGAGATTTATTGCTTGTGCATCTATTAGTTTTGTGACTA
>Ga0157368_1001069_pt1 | contig 11978 bp, 11 predicted proteins | sample AttbisABBM3_FD_113146 | JGI IMG/M metagenome (GOLD analysis project Ga0157368, IMG submission 113146) | Fungus gardens microbial communities from leaf cutter ant in Botucatu, State of São Paulo, Brazil - Atta bisphaerica ABBM3 | ecosystem: Host-associated > Fungi > Mycelium > Unclassified ...
CCACCTTAAGGTCTTGAGTTTATAATATTCCTGGTACTCAATGGCAACACACCAACATCAGTACTTACTCTTACTTTGGACTTCATTCATTTCTCTGAAGTTGCAATCATGTGGTAGACAAATAGTACAATATATAAGCTAAAGCCAAGATCATTCTAATAAGTCTACATTATTAAGCTTATAGCACAGAATTTCTATACTCTATATATTTCTGACCCAATCTCACAGGTTTCCACCTTCTAGTGTAAACCACACTTGACATTCTATAGGTATAAAGTAATTTAGAGATTAGCTCAATCTATAACAGGTCTAGAAATAACAATATATCAGCTTATTATCCAAAATCTAGTAAGATATCTTGGAAGTCTAAATATATTAGTTAGCATGTTATCTAAGAATGCAGAAAATAGGTCAGAGTAATCTTTGACTTCAGCTTGTATGTTATATTTATACTAGCCATACTAGTTATATATTTTAGAAGTGGACTTGAGAGAAGTTAGTAGACTAGAGAGTAGTGAGATGTATCAGTTTTAATTGATTTTATATACTATATATACTATTGAGAATAGTTATCTAAAATAGAGACTGTTAAGTAAGTTATTCTCATGCTTCTTTCACTTGTACTACCATCTTGTATAGTAGTGCCTAACAGTGAATTAGTAAATACACTATTCTTTGTAACATCAAGTATTACATACTATGAAATCCAAAACTTCAAGCTCAAAAAAGAAATTGCTCTTTGTGCTATACAACAACTCCCTGTTGGAGTCTTGGACTAACAACAGCATCCAGAATCCTACTACCAGTCCCACTACCAGTAGTTGGGATATATATCTCATCTTTCCTATAGCTGAGGACTTATCCATGACTATGAACTTTCAACCTTCCAAAAACCTATCATGGGCTGAACAAGCCTTACTGATACATAAGACTAGGACTTCAAAGATAAAGACTATCTCTGAGACTATCAATATAACTTCCTCTCCTCAACCTCCTGTTCAAACAGTAGGAGACAATATATCAGCAGCAAACCAATCTGCTGCTTCAAATGATACTAGTGCTAAGCCCAGATTGGCTACTTCAGCAATTCCATATAATAACAACTAACCAGCTGACCCAGATCTTTGGAATAGTATATTTGCTCCAATCTTATTACTTGAGATTGATAAATTTCAGAGCTATGATGCTCAAAATATCACATGCTTCCTTATGCAGATAGGGACATTCATCCAACAATATCTCTTAGATAATAAACTAACAAAGGACCTCCCTAATCTAGCAGAGGTTAGTGTTGCAGCATGGTGTTTAATTAACACTATCTACAAGTTTGGCTGGAATAGACTCAGTGCAGATAACAACAACAAATCAATTTGACAATGCATGTCAGGACACTTTGCCAGGACTCCCAAAGCAATGCCTACTGGTTCTAAACCAAGTCCACCTCAAAATTCATTGAAGTCAAAGAAAATCAATTCAATTAAATCAATAATTGAAAAATCTTACACTTAGGCTTCAAAGATCAACATCAAAGACATTGTCCACATCAAGGACATGTTTCCAACCTTAACTCCTAAGAAAATTGTTGAGGTGAACAATATCATCAACAAATCAAGTATGGTCAAACCTAAAATCAAATTGACCACTAAAGGACCTTCAATGTCATATCTTGATAATTTGTCTTCTTCTATACAACTTTTGTGGACTTCTACTCCAAGTGTGAACTATATCTAACACTCTAGATATTTATAGATCATGATTTCACTCTATGGTGTCATCCATCTACTCTTCATTATTATTAACACTAATTCCTATTCAGGTAGCCACATGGTTGTAGTAAGACCAGTACATACTATACACCTATAGACATAATATGACCACAGGGAGTTGTACATATGATCAAGTGGCAAACTGACTGAGTAAAACACAGTCCTGAAATCAAATCCACATCAACTATAATGGAACTGAAAAGATCACTTCTAACATGTAGATATAAATCTGTATCCTTATGCTTTACCAATCATATTATTCCCTCATCTCTCTCAAGCCTTTGCCTAAGTTACAAATTATAAGGGAAACCAGCAGACATCAATCAAAATTACAATAAAAAGGACCTTCAAAATCTGCCTAACCATATCAAACCTTTCGTGTAGCCTATGTTCCAGAGTCATGGACCAAGAATCTGGTGAATAATTAAACAGTACAAACCTCACTTGTGCCCTCGCTAGTCTCACTTGTGGATACTTTTACAACTGTGATTTTGTCGGCCATATGCGTTGTGACAGAGCTTTGCCCATTCCTTCGCAGAGGGATGCGGGATATATAAGAACTGTCTACAGATCCTGAATGGGTAACGTTATCTGGCTTATTACGAATGCGTCCGTTTAGATTCGCCATCAAGACATTGGTGTACCTGCACGGTGAATTTCAGTCAGTATTGTTGGCCAGTATTCTGCAAACTACGCACAATTTTCCCAATAACAAAGCCCTGATGAATTTCATGAAGGTGGTGCCTTCCAAAGAGACAGGCGGCAGACTTACGGCACTTCGTGAACGAAATTATCCTTCATCTTGAGAAACAAAACTACATCTATAGTTGCTGCAACTGCGGTTACTGTTCCTGTTTCCACCGCAATAATTATGAGCTTTGTAATCATCGTCTCTGTCGCTCTGAAAGATGACAAGAGGCGAGCTTGAATAAGCTGCAAATGAATCATTACTCGGTAGAATAAGCAGCAGGAAGAGACACTGACTATATAGGACATGCTGCCTGCAATTAGGATATCACACACAGCACTGCCAACCAGCCACACCTTGGACACTGAGTTAACGGTATGGTGACACACATTAATCAGATGATATCACCTCGACAACGGATGTGAGTGCCGCAAATTCAGCGACAGTTGCATTGATTGCGGACTGAAGAAAATGAAATGAAATATAGATGCTCCAAAAAGAGTCTCACCCGAATTCCACCATAGATAGCACTTATACTTTGCATGAGCGAGATCTGGAGAAGTTATATTAGAGCAGAGGGGTGGTATAGGACTCGAACAACGTACGGATACCACAACGATGACCATCACTCGAGCAATATAGCTCCTACCTTTCAGAGACCATATTCTCCTAAGAGTAGGAATTAATGATGACTATAGAGATAGCTCGAGGCCACCCACCAGGCGAAAAAAAATTGAACTATCGCGGATACTATACACTGAGGTAAGCACATTTTGAACTAACAAGTTGTACAGCAACAATACCTATTCCGCTCAAAATGGGGATAGTGATGCTGGACCAAGGGAGTTGTGATAGGACTGAAGTGTCTCCCCACCCCAAAACAAGAATCCTCCATACCCAATGCGTCGAGAAGATCGTCTGTACGATATCGAGCACCAAAAGGCCATAAACTTAATAATATAAATATAATGAGTTCAAGTTGGACGGCATTTTAGTGGAAGAGTTACCTAGCAGTCTTATTCCCAGGCGCTCATTGGGAAATGAGATGGAGAAAATATCTGTCACAAGCATGACCAAATGACACCCACAGGGAGAGAGGATAGTTCTCACAGACTTGTAGAATAAATGTTCCAAAAAGACACCAACTGAAGACAGAGCCTAGGAACTGGATATGACGTTAAGAAGGCACCATCCATCTTCCTTGCAAGCCTGCTCACCAGAGGTCCTGTACTAAGACAAGAAAAGTAAGATATTTTCTATCAAGAGAGGGGAAACAGCATACAAGAGGACGAGGGAGGAAGATTCCATCGTGCGATGTATAGAGATAGACTGAGACTAAATACAGGGAGTCGTATGTTTGTCAGTCAAAAGCAGGTGAATATATCTTAAGCTGACGAACTGTGACACTGATGACTGATTGATGACTGATTGTCGTACATCAAGTTTCAAGTTTCTGATGGACAACTTTCCTGCACACACAACCGTGAGACATCCTTAGGGTTCATTGTTCATCATGAAATGTGGCACTTTGTTGCGTGGTACTCGACTTCTGGAATCATGTTGAAGGGCATGTCAATGTCAGGGAAATAGGCATTCTCATTGATTCTGGTTGTTATCCAGGCGCTCAAAGGGCGGGATGGAATTACTCGATCTAGATCCAATCTTGCATACACATTGGTGTGCCTGATATTTCATGGATTTCCATTACGTAATGATTGACAGCGGACTGACAGTGCTTCCGTTCGTTTCTTATTATAGCCTTATCTCAGTTCATTTTATATTTCGCGCCAATCTTCCTATCACCTCAGCCACTTTACTCGACAACTGAGGTGAGCCTACTTGATGACTGAGTCTCATAGCTTTCACCTACGAACTGCGTGCAAATGCTGGATCACCGGGTATTTCCCCACCCCTTACTCCATCCAAGAAAAAATACAATATAACTTCCTCAAGAATCGGCCAAACATATCTATCCGAAGTATAAGCACATGTTTCCCTTCCTGCAGCCTCCATGGAGACGCACACCAGTAGACTTTATCACCAGGTCCCACATTCTAAGCAAGTCTCCTCCAGGTAAAAGAACACTAGCCTCATAGTATGCACAGACGGATCACAGCGTTCACTTCAACGTCTTCAGAGAGCCATGTCAGTGACAGTGGGATACCACAAACAAAGAGAATCCTTCGCTGTTTAATGTGGACTGGGAGGTATATCAAGAATCTACGATGCCAAGTTAGTCGGCCTGCTAGTTGGCCTGCGTCACGCGCGGATCGCATATCACCGTCAACCACATCTTCATAATTCTCTACCGTCACTACCAATTGCGACCCGCAACCAAGACAAGGTCATTTACCGGCCCACAGCTTTTACCGTAACACTAGTGAGTGACTAGAAGAATTACAGTCACACCAACTAAACCAGGTGTGGTTCCCTAGCCACTCAGATATCCGAGGCGATGACAGAACGGATGAATTTGCCAAGACATATAACCATTCCCAACTGAAGCTGTGGCGAACTCGATAGCAAGTCTGCAGACGACACTTCTCAGTATTCATTACACGAAACTGAGGTTAACATCTCTAGCAGTCGTTTCAGTAGATAGACAACAAGCCAGCATGTTTGAGACAGAACCTAACAAGAGAAAGAGTGAACAGAGAAGTGAAGCCAAAGAGTCGAGCCGAATATGCGCATTCTTTGACGTCTGCAACACGTACTCTGCTAGAACTCACCTGCTGTGCTGCGCCCACGAAGGCGTAATCGACCAAAGACTGGAAAACCACATTCCACAGGGTCATTACCCTGAAGCCGACTGTTACCCATCATCACTCCGGTCAACATCACATTTCAAATACCTATAGGTAAAGCGAGAGATATTTGGATGCCTTTCACTATGTTGCATATGTTGAAGTTAAAATGAGGGGGGTAACAGGTACCACAGCATAGAAGTGGCTGAGCAACTTGCAGCACACTCATGGTATTCGAGCACCCTATTTAATGCAGATGATTGTCTTTCTGATGAGAAGTGGAGGTAAGCAAGGTTTATAGAAGTAAGATATACTCCAAGTAATGAAGATTACTATTTACTGAGCCAGTAATGAGTCAGTAACTACTAAGGAATTACTCAGTAGTGTAATAAGGATTTTATTTAACCAGTAACTCAGAAGACATCCTAATTTCATATAACTTTTTGCACCATATGTTGTGGCAATCACTAACCAAAATGATCAATAGCACACTAAGTAGTCTTATAAAGCAAGAGTCTTGTAGGGATCACAAGAGAACTCAACAAGGAGTTCTTGATGTATTGCTACCCTATTTATATTACAAGTACATGGTCCATGCTAGTGATAAATAATCCTACCCTGAAGTCTATATACCAACCATAAGTATACTATGTGTACACCATGAGGTAAACATACCATAGACATGTACCTTGACATCCTTCCACCCCCTTCTCCTACATTCTAGGCCTATGACACAATGTCATGTGATGAATCATGTGAATATGGTCATATGCCTCTTCATTGTCCAAGAAATCAAATCAAATCAAATTAAATTAAAATATAAGGATTCAAGTGTACTATGACACTAATAGTTTATAATCACTAAAGCATTATCATTCTATACTTATATAAATAGTAGCACTTTAACATATTGTTATAGCATAGTTCACACCCAGAAGAGGAAAAATCTATGAGAACTTATCAGATATGTATAGAATACAGATCTGAGATATTAGGCATGGTTCATACTTAAGTAAAAGTCTATAGGGTTTTAAACAAGATCTAGATCAAGTATGAAAACTTATTCAAAAAGTACAGAATTGTAAACTTGCATATATCATATGAATATTATATATGTTACATCCTATATTCCAATCTCATCCATTCCAACCCATAGATAACCACTTGCCCTCATCCATACTCTCCAACCTCTTCTGGTGCAAATCAAAACTATCTATTTCACCTTAGATGTTTTCACTGGTCTAAGATAACTCCATGAAACTCCATTTCTTGATATTTGAGGATTACTAGTAATTAGGGTAACTCACTTAGCAGTTACATTCCAGATAGCTATCCTAGGTATACTAACTTATTAGAAATATGAAGATTGGACTTTATTTTATTTTATTTTCTCTCTTATTTTTATTTTTTCTTTCTTTCAATTTATTTTCAATTTTCTGATTTTAGAACTAGGGGTAGGATTTGGTATGATGTCACAGGTCATGATCACATAGTCACATAGTCATGTGTCATAATAGGAAATAGTAGAAGACTCTGGAAGGAATGACATCATACAATGTATTATACACATGTTGACCTTAAGGCAGATGCATGGTCATTTAGGGTAAGCTAATATAGTAGTACACAGACTAGTAGTTGGAGGTATATAAGATAGACAATCCTATACAGAGTTTTCTATCAAGTTCTCTTGTGTTAATCCAATACAAGATTCTATTTATTGATCCACTCTAAGATTGTTGAGTTATAATATAACTAGTATATATATATAATCTGGTAGTTTACACTATAATAGTTATCTTGAAAATCAACTAAAACTAGTACCTCTCTTTTAGTATTAGCAATAATACATCTCACCATCTTCTGATAGTTCTCCACTCTCTAAGTTCCCAGTCTCTGATCTGAAATATGTGACCTATGTAACTCATGAAGGTGTAGCATATAAGCTGAAGCTGAAGGTTGTTCTGATTTACCTTCTATGTTCTTAGATAATGCATACTTACTTAGTTCTAGGCTTCTAAGATACTCTTCTAAATCTTGGATAATGAGATATATACCATATCTAACAATATTTAACATCATGTGATTGATATAGCATAATTAATAGTAGATGATTAGTAGTTAGATAATAGATTATTAGAGAAGATACTAAAATATTTATAGATAGTAGGTGGATATAATAATAAACAGAATATAATAGGCTAGGGCTAGCTAACATTAGCACAGACCTTGGTATTGTACTATATAAAATAAGAAATGTAACAGAGATTTCTTGTTGAATTCTCTTGTGATATCTTACCAGAGTATCTGTATAAGCTTACAATAGTATACCATAAGCCTAATGACATCCTAACTAGTGGTGGCTATAATACTTATCAGAATAGACCAGATAGTATTTAGAGTAGTTATTGTCTTTAAAAATCTTATTCTATTCTCTTGGAATTTTTTAGAGATAAGCTATGCAATCAGTTAGCTGTTCAATGTACTTAGGATTTTCTAAAGCTTCAAGGTTCTCTGTGCTTTTTCCCAGTTGCCCTGATACTACATGTAAACAACATATATTTAATATATATCATTCTAGTATATTCTCTATCTTTCCATATTATATAACTTATAGTTATGTGTCTCATGTAATATGTTATATGACACATGGTTACATATTCCTTCATTGTCCAAAATTTTATAAAAGAAAAGAAGATCAAAATAGAATATTATAGCTAAAAGACAACTATAAAATACTAGAGTTTATATATTCTACAGAATGCATCTATCAAAAATCTATTCTAATAATGAAACTATATGTGTAAGCAGCTTGTAGACTGTACCTATACAAATATAAATAGATGATACTTGAGTAACTTATTACAAGTGCCATACCAATCACATCATGAGTTATAAGTATAAATAAGCAGTATGTTTATTTAACAATATTTCTCTAAAGTAACTCTCTTTGTCTAGTAGTTTTCATATATGCTGTAGTATAATTCTTATGCTACTAGAGTGAGTTACTTAGACTTTATTAGTAGTACTATATCTAGATAGTAGTGGTGTACAATAAAATACTCTACCCAACTATTACCAAAGTTCCTGGGCACTTATAACTTCATAAGTAAGATTTATTTCTCTTACAGCACCTGGGTTATCTACAGTATCCCACACTGAGTGTCCTCCAGAGAGGTGTCCTCTACTATTGGTTTGAGCTTAAGGATGGGTCACTGTATAATTTGGTATATGTACCAAGCATATCAGGGAAGGCTTCTATTCCCTCTTGTGTGCTGAGTATGTTATATGAATAGTGAAGGAGGGAGAAGCTTTCCAAATATTGGTGGCAGTCATGTGAGAGAGATTCACCACATAGATATGAGGTGATTTATATAATAAACCTCAAGTAGAAATCACTTATAGTCTATGCTGTTATCTTATTAAGAAGAAGATTAAAAATAAAATGATTATTAGTAGCAAATAAATCAACAGGAATCAGGATAAGACAGAGGCAGTTACCAGTCTACCAGGAGCCAGTCTAGGTGATGATCAGCCTAGGAGTACAACTAAGCCTTTGTAAAGTGGACCTGGACTTACATATACCCAGTGTTCTCTGACAGGTGCTGGAATGCATGCTCATTCTTTGACACTGCCAACCCATAGTATATCTACCAATTTCTATACAGATACCCTACTGGCTTCTGGTCACCTAGAGCAGCTCCTCCATGTCTAAGCACTGTAGATTGCTTGTTGCGGAATAATGAGTTTGACTGGTGAACGAGTAGTATAATGACAATGTGGCAAAGTATCAGGTGACATCAAATCTCTCTCTGGCGATCTGATTCACACTGGGCAACTGAAATTTTTCCATTTGAATTGGTGGATGTGATCTATCAAGAACTTGGATTCATATGGACAATTAATTGTTCTATCACCATATTCGATGGCGCGCAGATTGTCCTTTGGGCTTGAGCATTGTTTGATGACTCAGAAAATAATGGTTATAAAAAATCTAGACATGAGTACACTATGTTTTGCATCCGTTTTGTATCCGTTTTGGACCGATGCACTATGTGAAAATGGGTTGATGACACGACCGTAACACTATAGTACATACCACTTACATTTTCCCAGGATCATGTAGCCTCCGCTGTATGATTACAGCCCAGGTTGAATTCTGATTCGAACCAGAAATAGTCATTGACGGAGAAACATAATTATTGATTGGTTTACTTCCGAGAGAATTTATTGCCCCAGACACCTAGGAGTGTTTTGATACCGCACTCATCTCCTAATAAACCCCATTCCTATGTCTAAGTAGATACCAATAGTATCTCTCGTGTTTCTATCATGTTGAATAACAACCACAAAAAACTGGTTGGCTTATGACTCCGACTTCTAAATCCACATGATACAATTTGAGAAGAGACAGGCGGGAATCTTGTGCCTGTCAACCGTGTACTAGGACATGTGGATGTGGGTACTCACTCCCAAGTAGTCACATCTATTTCGTGTTACTCATGCTTAACATCACCTATCACCCTACTTATTCTGCAGCGCTCAGACTGATGCGTATAAAAAGAACCATTATCCTAGATATCACCACAGTTCAACACAGTCAACAGTTTGATGAACAAGGCCAGTATCGCCATTCCAGATCTTTCTTCGTACTGCGGTAACCGTTTCCGCTTGCGAATGAGTCGACATAGAAAGGATATATCCTCACAGTCAAAAAAGTGGTTTTTCTACGCTGACCATTCTTCCATTGAGAAGAATAATGCATACAATGGACTTAACCCTGGATTGCTCGTGTCCGTGTGTTATCCGCATGGTGGCTTTCCCCAGCTCAGAGTGGCGACTGATTTTCTCACTTACCTTTTTTATTTCGATAACATTTCTGATGAAATGGACAACATAACCATAAGTGATGCAAGCAACATCGTTATGAACTCCCTTCAGGACCCTTGGTCGTTTCAAACTTCTCTTAGGATTGGCACGATGGCCAGGGAGTAAGTGCTCATTTGTCACAAATATTTTATATTTAACTCTGCTCTACATTTAGCTTTTACAAGCGTATGTTGGCAACAGCATCTGAAGGATGTCAGAGGAGATTCTTGGAAACAATGAAAAAATTCCTCCAGAGTGTCGACCAACAAGCTCGCGACCGGATAAATGGCTATATACCTACTTTTAGTGAATACGTCGTTCTTCGTAGGGATACTTCTGGCTGCAAGTCCTGTTGGGCTATGATTGAGTGTTCGTATTTGGAAGAATTGTTTCCTTTCACAACATTTATTGCCTGTCAGATGCATACAATCTCGACCTTCCCGATGAAGTAATGAAACATCCTATAATTCGTACTCTTGAAAATGCTGCGAATGATCTCGTTTCATGGTCAAACGTGAGTCGAATCTGAATTATACATATTTCATTCGTGATAAAAGGTCAGGACATCTTCTCATACAACCGCGAGCAAGCCAAAGGCGATACACATAATCTGCTTAAAGTGCTCATTAATGAGCATGGTATTAGTGTCGAAGAAGCAGCCAACCGTGTCAGTACACTCTGCAAGCAGTCTATTGATGCTTTCGTTAGAAACAGAGAACTTTTACCTTCATGGGGAGGGTCTGTTGATCATGATGTCGAGAAATATGTGGAAGGACTCAGTAGCTGGATTATTGGAATATTGTATTGGTCGTTCAAGACTGAGAGGTACTTTGGGAAGGATCAAGCACTCATCAAGGCAGCTGGACGTGTTCGCCTTCTAACCAGTACTGAGTGGAAAGAACACTCCAAAGATGACAAACGTGTTAAGTACAATTGATCTATATTTGTAATCTGGCCCAAGGGGTTGTTTCTCGCTTCACATTCTCTCTCGTTATTCAACAGTAGATTCCTACTGGACATATTTTCTTACATAATGTTGGAATTTTTTGCCAGTCTCACCCCAGTTTTATGCTATGAAGACTAAGCTATAATGAAGTTCACTGATGAAATTCAACAAAATTCAATTCAAATTCATTTTACCTACACTTTCCATAAATGTCAGTACTACACTGATCATAGTCTTTATTTTCATTTTCTATTTATTTTCTATTTTGGACTTAGGGTTAGGGGTTAGCATGATGTCACAAACTGTCACACAATATAACATGGTGTCAAATATTTGGTCACATGTCACACAATTACATGTCACAGAAGTTCTGGAAGAATGATATTATCTTATATATTAACAGTATGTAATATGCATGGCCTTTAGAGTAGGCTAAGATTAGTATAGCATAAACCAGTAGTTTAACATATATAAGGTAGACACTTTATACTTGAAACTCTATTGAGTTCTCTTGTGTAAACCCTATACAAGATTCTTTCTTTTGACCCACTCAAAGATCTTAAGTTTGTAACATTAAAACTCAATATTCTTACTCTGAGATTGTCCAACACTAGGTCTTCTTATCATTTTTCTTTACTCTCTCATCATTCTTCACTGGAAGTAACACCACTCCTTAGTCAAGAAGAATTGTCAGACTCTAGGTATAAGAGATATACTAACTAGATAGGGAAAGCTTGGCTGTTCAGATTGCATTAAAGCCTACTAACATCTTTTGGATATATTACCTTTTGTGGACATGTTAGGTAGTATTTTTATAGTAGAAGTTCCATGTTACAATATTCTCTTGTGACCTATCCATGTAGGAGAATAGCAGTAACCCTTTGGGTACTATTTAGTGTAAAATATCTTTCTTGAAACAAAATCATTTACAATTTGATTAGGGTAGTAGTTGGTAGTATAGGTAGTCA
>Ga0157368_1001070_pt1 | contig 11972 bp, 15 predicted proteins | sample AttbisABBM3_FD_113146 | JGI IMG/M metagenome (GOLD analysis project Ga0157368, IMG submission 113146) | Fungus gardens microbial communities from leaf cutter ant in Botucatu, State of São Paulo, Brazil - Atta bisphaerica ABBM3 | ecosystem: Host-associated > Fungi > Mycelium > Unclassified ...
TCTGCGCGTGGCTCTCGGAGGTTCTCTAACCTTAAACGTTCAAAATCTGCTATTGTAGGCAAGAAGCGTACTTACGTCTGCAGAAATAAACTTAGTTGGCAAAGCGATGAATCTCTCCGTGTCAGCTGACTCGGAGGTATCATGTTAATTAACATGTGGTGCAAACCTAATGGTAACTTACTTTTGAAATTTCCTCCTTGTGTTGTCCTCCGTTCTTGAAGCGTAAATTTTTCGGGTTGACTTGCACAGGCTAGCGCCCATATAGTCCAAGCCACCAATTCACCGAAGTGATAAAGGTATTCATCATACGTGAGTTCAAGATCTGTCTCTTAGTCGAGGAACGTCCAAAATGCGACAAAAACCAACATCTGGATATACGATCAACCGGACAATGCACGTTTCCTTTTGCTTAAAAGCAGTCATGAAACAAACTGCGCTTCCAATGGTCGCTCTGGGACAGTTGAAAGACCAACAAGACCTTTTTTCCGCTTTAGACTAGGGGAAACTCAGCCGCCACCATTCTCCTGTATTCACCATGCATTCGAGTACCATGCTCTTCGTCAGCCGAATGCTGTAGCCATGGTGAATCTTGAAGAGAATATTACCCATGGCGAGTTAGATCGCCAGGCGAACTGTCTAGCAACTCGACTTCGTAGCATGGGAGTCCAGGCAGATTCTCAAGTCCCCATACTGATTGAGCGCTCAATTTTAATGGTGGTTGCTATCCTCGGTACTCTCAAAGCTGGTGCTGCATACGTGCCCCTAGATGGAAACATTGTATCTGATAGCACACTGACGTATGCACTTGATGATTCTGGCTCTCAAATCGTTTTGATTTCGGCCAATTTTACGGAAAGAGTCACCAATAAGGCAAAGATCGTCGTCAGACTTGACAATGTCATCTGTACTTTCCCTTCCAATCACTGCGTCAAACCCAAAGATGAAACCACCATCAATGGAGGTGCATACGTGATCTATACCAGTGGTAAATAGCATGCTACCGTTGAACTCTGATCATCCGAGTGATATTTTCCACGAGGTACAATAGGAGTGCCGAAGGGTGTAGATGTCAGCCACCAAAATGTCACAAATTGTAAGCATTTGCTCTCTAAGTCCAATTTCCTGCTTCTGGTTGACTTTCAATTACAATACTATGCCTTTGCCCTGGAAACCTCCACATGGGACCTGGAGTGCGCGTTTCTCAGCTTATGAACATATCGTTCGACATGGCTGCTTGGGCAAGTGTTTATTCAAATATGACTTTTTTGCCCAAATTGATGAGGCTTTTTTCAGGAGATTTTAGGAAGCACGAGGGTAAGACCTCGAAGGAATGGCGTTCAGTTATGAAACTTGTCGACGTTATCATTGCAACCACGTCCATGCTAATGCCGCACGATCCCGCTGATTATCCCAACACCAAGGTTGTGGCCATCACTGGCGAGCCCTGCCCCAAGAGTAAACATGTTTATGAAGTTTGTCCTTCCTTTTGACAGTCGACTCTTTAGGCCTTGCCGACACATGGGCTACTAAGGTCCAATTCTATCATTGTTGTGGGCCAACAGAGGTGACAAAAAAAAACCACGATACAAAATCTTACTCCGCCGTCACTTACGACGTGTTTATAGGTCACAATCGTCAATACGATGCAGCTGCATTCCCCAGAGTATTCCATTAACATCGGAAAACCAGTACCTAATACTAGTGTCTATGTTTTGGATCCTGACACGTCTGAACCTCTACCTATTGGTTCTACAGGGCTGATGTGGGTCGGAGGTGCATGTGTGTCCCGTGGCTACGTGAACCTGCCAGAAAAGACTGCTGAGCGCTATCAATCCGACCCTTTTTCTACTAGACACCAGTGTGTTTCAGCTCATGTGATGTGTTCTTTATCTTGACGTTGTATACTAGGACTATTTTCAACACTGGAGACCTTAGGTATGAATTCCTCAGATATCCTAAATTGATTTTTCTCTTTTTCTAATTAAGCTTCGAATTCAATAGCTGACAGGCGCTGGAATAAAGATGGAACTCTCAACATTCTTGGCCGGTTGGACAGCCAAGTCAAAGACAGGGGTTTCGTGTAGAGCTTGATGGGGTTGCTCGCGCTGTGGAAGTGAGTGCCTTGGCAGATCCTTTTCACGATTGTCTTATCATATAGACTTTCCCTGGCATTCGATCAGCCATTGCTCTTCTGATCAATAATGAATTTTGGGGATGTGTAACTCCAGCCATCGCCAGGACAGAAGATATTCAGGCCGCAACTTTCAAGATCCAGCCCTCATATGCTGTGCCGACCAAGATTCTACATTTTCTAAAGACAACGTGGTTCTGTTATTCTTTGGACTTCGTCGTTGTCTGAACACACGGTAGCAACGGCAAAACAGATAAGCGGAAATTACAGCAGCTTGTAATTGATCTTTTGCAAGCTCAAATTGACTCTGACAATACAGAAGTATCGTCCTTGAAGACCTCTTCCATCTCTATGGCATCCGCCCCTTCCGAACTCAGAACCCTGCCATCTGCGTATGTTTGGGATCACCAAGTGAAGGGAGATAGTCAAGCATCCTTCCCCGCTATCAAGCTTGGAACTGATACTTCCGTCACAATGAAAGAAGAATTTGCATGGGCTGGATATGAAGACGATGTCATACCAGCACAGAAACAAGGAAGACGCGTCCGTCATCTTCGTCCGTCATCTTCGTCACTATATCTTTACCCTATATCGGCGCTTGTTCGGTGTCGTTTTCACGATCAACATGGCAATTTTTATACGGTTATGTTTAGCAAGTGCTGATACACAGAGAATTGCGGAAATCATTATCGTTAACCTTTTCTGCGCCATCCTTATTCGACAAGACTATGTGATTAATGCAATATTTAACACCTGCTGCACAGTTCCCCAGTCGTAAGTCGTCGCTCTTCATTTAGCTGCTTGCTATTCATTCAATTGTAGGTGGCCACTTTCTATTCGTCGTCGTGTGTGTGCTAGTGTTTATCACATAGGCAGTTTACACTCTGGCTTTGCTGTTTCTAGGACGATTTGGCTCGTGTTATTCACTGGTCAAGCGACGAAGCAGCTACTGAAGTACGACAAAGTAAGGGTTGTGGAGAGATTTGGTATCCATTGATAGTTTACATCTCCAGGTTTCCGTTCCGACTCTTGTCTTGACATATATAATCCTTTTCTTCCTTGTAGGTATCGTCTTTCTCGCATATCCAACTTTCAGATTCAAACAACATAACAAATTTGAAATGGCCCACCGATTCCTTGGTTGGAGTGTGGCCACAATGTTCTGGTGCCAGGTATGATAATCCATTACTTGTTTCAAACTAGAGTAACATAATCACAGTTCTTATTATTGACAAATGACCATAAAGAAGACAAGGCTCTGGGGAAGGTCCTCATTCATGACCCCTATTTCTGGTTACTTTTTATTCTCTCTTGTGAACATATCTTGATAGCCTTGAGTTTCTGAGCAAACTCACCAGACCATTCAGGTTCAATTTTTTTACCCTGAATTCACCTCAGGAAAGTGTGTTCAATGTAAAGTGCTTTTGAGGCACACCATTTGGATTCATTTTGACTACTGTAGGTTAAATGTTTGATCTTCATTCCTTCTGCTTATCCTATTGAACACTCTAGGTGTTGAAAGGAACAGAACATACAGCAGTATAGTGCAGTGTGTGTTGTAAAGCATTCTGCTTACTAAGAATACAGTGCAATCAGTAGTACTGATTATAGTTGATGTAAATTTTTTTGGATAGGTTGAATCACTACTTATTCTCTATTGTATGCTTGTACTTCCTCAGCTCTCTATTATAGTGTTTACTGCTATAGTGAAGAGCTAAGGAAGTATGAACATACAATAGAGGATAAGTAGTATTGGTAGTGATTCAACCTATCCAAAAAATTTACTACTGATTGCAGACTGAACACTTAGTAAGCATTCTTGCTTTGCAACACTAGGTACTCCAATTACTGGAAGTTTTGTTTACATATCTGATGATTCCTTGTTTGAGTGGCATGGTTTTACCACAGTGACAGAGCCTGGCAAAAAGGGGTTTTCTTTAGTGGTCAGTAGGGCTGGAGATTGGACAGCAAAACAGATTGACAATCCACCATCAACTCCTTGGATTTGAGGTGCTCCAACATTTGGGGTGCTTTGTATTGTCCCTCTCTTCCGCCATCTAGTGTTTGTTGCAACAAGTTCTGGAATTGGGCCTTGTGCACCCTGTTTTCTTGAACAAATGGTACCTAATAAGCTCTTGTGGATGTCGACAAATGTTTGCGAAACGTTTGGCGATGGATTCGTGGATTCCATATTGGAGAAACCACCTGAAGCTGTCATTTATGGTCGGCCTTCCTATATCCCAGACGTATCTCCACTCACCTTACTGAAAATTTGGATACGCACACCCATGGCAAGCCAGACATGGTCAAATCAACTTATTACTTTGTCAAAGAATTGGTAGCTGAAGCTGTGTGCGTCATTTCAAACCAAAAACTTACAGAGAAGGTGGTGTATGGTATGAAGAGTCGGGTATCCCGGCATATGGAGCAATTTGGGACTCTTGATAGCAGAGGCAAACATGAAATGTTACACAATTCCTCAGAATACTCACATCTAGGCAGGGCCGCTTCGCTTCTAGGAGTTGTTAACAACTTTGATTAGCTTAATTTTCTTTCATTCTATAGGCAGCTGGATTGCGTGTGCTGTAGGTTAGAATCGTTAATGACTTCGATTCTTGATTCTCTTCTCAGAAGTCGACCTTGACGTTGACCTTTCTCGTGCAGGAGCCTGGAGACGGCTCTATTGGTTCAATGACTCGATAACACGTTGTGTCCTGAGTTGAAATGGTATGTTTCATATCAGGATTAGCTTGACTTGGTGAGATTCCTATGCCACGAAATATAGATATAGTAATAAACACAGAGTTCATCACTGATAAATCTGATGTAATTGTGCAATGGTACGGGTTGAATGAACACCTTTCCACTCAGGAGAATACCAACCCGACGTTTATTTCCAAGTCAGTGATTGTGGGTTCTGGCCCTTGATTTGGCCCCAAAAACCGAACAAATTAAAAGCTCACTTTCGGATCGTAGAAATGCCACTCAAGTAATGTTACCCTTTTGTTATACCAGTGTTGCAATGCATGGGTAATACACGATATTTGATATGTTAACGCTTTTGCTTCCCAACATGGTACACGTGAGCAGAATCAACTCCTAGGCCTTGAGTCTCCCACAAAACTATAAGGGCTTTTCATGGCACGACGTTTGCCTCCTCATTCTACGTTTGCATACAAGCAGATTGGAAATCAAGACGTACTCTTTGATATCTACCTTCCCGAGGTTCCATCGTCCGGCTCGTTCAAACGCAATGAAACAGTATCAGTACCTGCTGTTGTCTACTTTCACGGAGGAGGTTTGACCGTGGGGAACAGGGAAACCAACTTTCCCTTCTGGTTTTACAGTAGGAGATAAAATGTCAATTGGCAGCGACTCGTTTCGAATCTAGTTGCTTTACAGGTCGAACAGTAGATTTGGGTTTTGCATTTCTGAGTGCGGACTATCAACTCCTTCCTCCAGCCACAGGTCACGATATTGCTTCTGATGTTCAGGATCTGATCTCTTTCTTGGATAGTATGGATGTCACCTTCTTGGCCTCTGTAGCAGAAACGCAGAGGCAGGTCAGCTGCAAGATAAACACTCATGCTTTGGTACTCGCGGGATCGAGTGCTGGCGGTCTGTGCGCTTACCTTGGGGCTAACGCGCATCCGAAACCGAAGGCTTTGATCTCGCTGTATGGGATGGGTGGTGACTTTCTAGTAAGGAGAAGCATCCATTCCATAAGAACCCAATGTTATCGACCTTGTTATTATTTTATACAGACGCCCTACTGGTTGGAACCGAAACGAGGCATTTTCATACCCGGTAGAGAAATCCTGGATCCAGGGAGTTTTGAGAATTTCATTTACCCCTCACACCTGTCAACTACGACAGATTCGCCACTTGAGTACCATCCTGATAATCATCCAACTCCCGGTCTTCCTGCTAATCCCCGAATGTACCTTGCACGACTGTACTGCCAACTTGGCACTTACCTGGATTACTATACAGGAGAGCATGACCCCAGCCTGAGTCAGACCTTGATGCGGCGGAGACAGGCAGTGTTAGCGACACTCGAAGAATATATTGACGGTGGACAGACAACGTTGACAATGCCAGAGGATTGGGGAGGGCCATTGATTCCGGCACATCATCGATCCCTCTTTCCCCAACTCTCTGTCACCTCGGAGTGGCCTGAGGTGTTCTTGATCCACGGTGCAGAAGATAATCACGTTCATTGCCACGAATCAGAACACATGAAGGAGCTATTGGAGAAGGTGGAGGTGGAGGTGACACTGAAGGTGATCGAGGGTAAAGGTCATTCATTTGATTATGATCCATCAGCGGAAGAAGGGTGTAGTGGCCTATTCAATGAAGTTGGCAAGTTTCTGCGGAGAGTGCTAAGTAAGACTCCCTGCTAATTCATGCACAGTCGTTGCAAGTCTTGTTCAGGACTTGTGATCCTGCAAATACATAATTTGAAGCCGTTTGAACCACTGAGCACGACGACAAGGCATTTCTTGAAACATTTCCTCACAACGCTATTCAGTCTCAAGTCCCCTCGTGTGAAACTCGAGGTCCCAATTGATCCAGTTGATTTTTGTACAGCAGCAAGACTAGCTGTTAGAGTGGGACCGCTTACATCGAATTGAGCGGCCAGGATTTTGAGAAGACCGTTGGTAGTTCCAACCAAATTCAGAATTAGGGCGCGAATATAATTTGGGGCGTCCAGAATACACACAGAGGTCCAAAATTGGATTGGGGAAAGCCTCGTAATCTGGGTCATTACTCTTGTCGGGAGTGGATAGGTCATAACTAATTAACAACTTTTTCAGTAGATTACATAATGTTAAAAAGTCCCTGGTCATAACCATTCATCCGCATGAACATCCCCGAGCATGAAACGGTTGAACTCATACCTCATCCTACGGCACGATCACAGGCTCGTACTATGCAAGCCATTCCTGCTGGATCGATCGTGATATCTGTTCCTGGTTTCGTGTTTGCCTTGCTTGATGTGGAAAAGGGACAGAGATGTGATGCTTGTTTTCGTAAAAATAAGCAATTGAAGAAATGTTCTGGGTGTGCCTCTTACTATTACTGTAATGCAGACTGTCAGAGTCTCGTGTCCGACGGGGCAAGCCTTCAAAATTGATGATTATCTTTTGCAGGTCAGTTGATGCATTGGAACCCAGAACACAAGCGCATCTGTAGGACTCACAACAAAATGAATGCATTGGTCGGCTCTCACCAACTGCCCCAGCATGAACGCATGGATGTCTCACTCTTATCGCACTTTCTTGCACGGGTCTCTTCGAGAGGATCAGCCGATGCGACAGTTTTCGGGGAGGATGATCCCGTCTCGACGTTTCTCTCACTTCTTCCTGGATCAGCTAACTCGCTGCAAATTGAGGAAATGATACCGAAAACTCTCAACCATCAAAAGGATTTGACGAGAAAAATCTATTCCCGCTTCCATAACAATAACTTCGCTGTCCACTCGCACATGACCATCATCGGCCATGGTGTGTTTCCGCTAGCAAGTCGACTGTTCAATCATTCGTGCATCCCAAATGCTGCTCCGAGGTATATCTTGGAACAAGCGAAGCTTCCTCTGATGGAGATTGTTGCACTACGCGACATAGACAAGGGTGAGGAGGTGGGATGGAAGAAATATTCTCACCATCAAGTATTGATCTTCATTGGTGTGTATTGCAGGTTTGTATACCGTATCTGGATCCTGCCCTCACGCAATCAAGACAACAAGTATTTCAATATACTTATGGGTTCATTTGCGAGTGCGGTTCCTGCACTATTTTACGACAGCTGGGTCAAGCACCGGAACCACCTCAATCCCCAGATGGATTAGAAACCGTTCACACTGCCCTGCGTCAATACGTTGGAATAGATGAACAATTGACATTGGCACCATCACTCCCGACGCCTTCCCTAGCTGATCTCCCAGACGAACTGCGCTGCGTCTTGCATGAATCTTATATGGAACGGCTCTCTGATCAATTTGGCAAAACATCACACAAAGGAGAATATAATATCGCTATTGAAAGTGGTATCACACTTCTGGCTTTATACCTCTTAGTCTATCCCAAAAATTATCCTCAGATTGGTGAATCTTCCCCCTTGTGGCCAAATTGCATTAACTCATGTGCAATCAGGATTACACCTTTCGGAGTTGGCAAAGACGAGGTGGAATGCCTCCGTGTGCTCTGGAGTCCCGCTTCTGTCATCGGAGGTGGAAGCAATTCGAGCAATAGTCGCTTATGCTCGTGAAGTTTTGACTGTGTATGGGATTGAGGGGGACGAAGAAGGTCCCTTGGATGAGTTGCGAACCCTAGAGAATTTATTGTTAGAAGAGAAGTGAACTGGCTAGTGCCGTCCATCTCCACCCGGGAAATTTAAAATGACCACTGTATCTGGACTATTACGAGAACGGCGCCAAGAATCTCGTTTCCAGTTCCAGTCTAGCTTAGCTACAACCTGAGCGGCTGTGGTGGCTTCGAATTCTTCGTGAAATTTGACTGTCTCTTCCCCGTTCCTGAGTTCTCCTGATGAAAACTTGACCACCATCTCGCCGACGGCGGCCGAGCAGTTTAAGATGCCATCATTCCTTCGTCTTCTTCGAACCCGTCGTCTCCCTAATCGTCTACGCTCTTTTCATCTCTCCCCTCCCCTTGCTGAGAGAACATGCAGTCCCAGGCTTGACAACACCAGAACTGGCAAAGTTTCCATTCCTATCCGCGGTTCCACTCTTGTCATACTTGCTGCCATTGCATCACTTTTTTTTGTAATATCAATTTCATGTGCATTTCTTGGAGCAGAGGTAGAGGATGTTAATTTCAAGATAACTCTCGATGAGGTCGCAATTGCTTCGCCTGGGGTATGTTTCCTTCGCTTTCTCTTTGCAAGCTTGGTTTCATAACCTAGAGCAGATCGTGTTGATTGGAGAGAGCGTAGACGTCGACGTTGATGAGCCCTCTATTACAATTCGATGGTCTATCCTAGCCTGTGGTCCAGGATATGTGCTGCCTGAATCCTCAGGGATTCACGGAAGTGACAGCTGTGGACTTCCTCCCTTTCCTATTCTTATTTTTGTTGACAAGTGAGGTCACTTTACTCAGTATCTTTCGTCGAGTTCAAATCTAAGCAGCTCCGACAAACCTACCGCGACATACGATCCAGCCACTATCCCTATCAACAAAGAGACTGGCCACCGCCGCAAGTGAGTTTATGATATTGTTTGAAAACAGTGTTTGTCGCTCATGAGTTCTATTACTTCAGTATCCAGAATCTTGTTCAGTTCGACAGCGACCATGTTCTTGATGTACATGATGCCCGTCTATATCCGTTTGATACGTATTTCCTGACTAGTACCTTTCGAGCTATCACTTTTCCGAATGGGAGTCTACCGATCCAGAAGCTTATTACTGTTGATGTCATATCCAGCTTTAACATATGGACCATTGACATGGAGAGCTTTTCCAAAACCAATGACGGGACTGTTCTACTGAGCAGAGACATGGATATGCATGTTTGGCGACCTGGTTCGGCGCGTTTGTTTGCGTTGTTCCTTTTTACCATCAGCTGGTTTCTCACCCACGTTACTATTGGACATGTTTTACTGGCACGACGGACTTCTGGAAGAAAATCTCTTTTAAAACACCTTGCCTCTGCTGGAGCAATTCTGATATCCATCCCTCAACTCAGAAATAGTATGCCAGATACTCCAGGTCTTGACGGTGAGTTAAATACCATACTTGGATTGTTGGTTTGCTTACACTACAACCACGAATAGGTGTTCTTATTGGTAAGTCAGTGGAACTTAGGTTTGAGAACTCCTTCTTGAAATCCCCTGGCAGATGAAATCGGGTATTTTCCTCAGATGATCATATCAAGCATTGCAACAGCTATTCTACTTCTCATATTCGCAGTTCGTGAATTCGACATTGTCGGGTTTCAAGCGGAAGCTCAGCAGAAACAGGATACACGTTTATCCACGACATATACCTGTCCCTTGCTCAGAGACCGCTCACATCCCGGACACATGTTTACCGGCTTTGGCAGAGGTAACTCCTACCCTTTTCGAACATCGTCTGACTGGTGCTTGCCTCCCCCACGAACACCGAACCCCTGGATCAACTCCTACAGAAGTCGCGGACTGGGAGAGACGTAGGCATCTGGCCGGTCATTTTGTGATCCCTCCCATCAATCACAAATGCCGAGCCAATTTACCGCAACGCCAACACCCTTCCACGGAAGGACTACAACAATGACCAGGATTATGGGGCCAATCAAATCCCCGGATCACATAGGGGTGTAAATGACTGGTATGCTTAGTAGCATCCTCACTGCTCTTTTCGATTTTGTTCATATCCTACTTCAGACAGGGAGCTGTCGAGGATTAGTAGAATCCAGGGCCAAGTTTGTGTCTGATGAAGTTAATTAGTTCCAGGCCAGACGGCAACTACCTGTTGATTCGGCGTAACGTGCATCGGAGTCTTACATATGTAGATTTATACGTAAATCATAATAATAATAAATCCCCTGTTCGACTCTGCTTGATCACGAGCATAGACAATATTGAAATTGCACAAAGGAAAGGTTAGTGTTTGTCCTTTGAGTTACCCGGCTTGGTTCATTCCAGGAACTCGAGATTGTTGGGAATATAGGATACATGCAGAACCACATAGTGAGCCTCCCAACAAAACAATTCGTAGGCTAGTGGTCGCCGAACAATTGCTTTCTGGGATGAAGATCGTGAGATTAATGACTTGACGACGATTCGAACTATATTCATACTTACAGTACTTCAGGAGCTTCACTGAAAAAAGTCGGGCCCCCGACCATCTCTCGCGTCCACACATCTCGTAAAAACCAACCAACATGACCCACCGCACATCCAGCAAGATCGGCTACAGCAGCCTTCCAAGTGCCGTTCAGTACCCAGGAGAAAGCGACTAGAGCAATTGGTAGATAAGGGGCACTGATTGTAATAAGCCCAAAGAGCGAGATTGGAGTTGTTGGGTGGCGCCTCGACCACAAGTATATGGGCACGAAAGCGAGAGAGGAAGAAAGAAATGGGAGATTAACAAGCGGAGATAGGGCCTTAAGATAGAATGAGGCAAAGCATGCAGCTGGAAGAGGAAGAACGACCACGTACGAGCAGCATCACTGAAGATAGAAGAAGGAGCCAGAAGTAATCTGCTTTTTTGTTTGCGAACGACGATTCCTCCAGCATTCTGCTATACCGCATGCTGTTTCCTCCCTCAGCAGAACTCCTTTTTCACTGTATAGAGTGAGGGCTCACAAGAAAAAAAGATGGAAAACGAAATCCAATGATATCGACCCAAAATAAAAGAATGTGGTTATAGCTCGCCATGGCTGAATAGGATTAAGTTCTGAAGTAGACCAGAGATCTCAGCTACATACTTGAGCGTTGACAAACGTGCTCTTCCAGCTGAAGTAAAGTTGTAGCGGTGTGACCAGTTGACATTGCTGAGCAGAAAAGATTGGAGGGCGTCAGGACAACCAATATGCACATACCACGGCCAGACTCATTAAAACGGAAAGTGCAAGCCAACCCCGAGTAACTGGCGGTACTTGTGTAATCCAAGCCTCTATACCGACAGGCATGTCAAAGGAGATGAATGACGAAACAAAAACAACTTCTTGATCGAACACGTCCTATCTTCACATGTATTATGATTTAATAAATAAACGATGATTTGAAAAATAAGTACGTCGAACGGGAATCGAACCCGTGCCGCTTGCTACCTATATGGAAGGCAAGCATGATAACCACTTCACCATCGACGTCTACTAAAAATTTATTCGAAGAAATTAA
>Ga0157368_1001072_pt1 | contig 11957 bp, 15 predicted proteins | sample AttbisABBM3_FD_113146 | JGI IMG/M metagenome (GOLD analysis project Ga0157368, IMG submission 113146) | Fungus gardens microbial communities from leaf cutter ant in Botucatu, State of São Paulo, Brazil - Atta bisphaerica ABBM3 | ecosystem: Host-associated > Fungi > Mycelium > Unclassified ...
ATGCATGGACATTAGGGTAGGGTTATTTATTGCTAGCACAGACCATGAGACTTTTGTATACATAGTATAGAAATGCAGCAGAGACTTTTTGTCGAGTTCTCTTGTGATTTCCACAATGATATCTTACTAAAAGATTTACTTCTTGTGCTACTATTAGTCTTTGGGATTAGTAGTTGCCACAACATTCTATAATGTAAGGAATATCTATAATTTTGAGATAAGATTTTGATTGAGAAAGGTGAGGAGACATGATATTCTAGTTCTCAATGGTATTAAGGTTGGATTGGGATATGACCTTGTTTGTTGTGATGATAAGATCTCAATAATCAGTGTAAACAAAGTCAGCCAAGATTTTGGACTTGATGTTCTTTAAAGCCCTGTTGATGTTAAAGATATGTTTGCCAAACAAAGACATAAACTTAGAAATATTGTCAGAGTCCATAGGTATTATAACCTGTTGTTTAGAAGGCTCTTTTGTAGTCATATTGATCCTCAGCTTTACCTTATCTGGATTGTTGATAGTCTTATGTATTTTTTCTATTTTCTTCAAAGAAATGTTGGGGAAGCTTTCTTTGATTTTCAATATTTTCTTGACATTAGGAGATGAAGCTTGGGCATATGAATGTCTATTCTTGTTGTTTGAATTGCTTATTGAACTCTTACCTTTATTCTGGAAGAATTTTGATTTTTTAGGATCTTCTTACTTGGCCTGGATGAAATAGGAGGCAGAACTCTAGAAATCTCAGCTTTCTTACCTGTATTATGTGTTTCTGCCTTCTTGTCTGGTTTATTGCTAAAGTTCTTTGGAGTGAACTTGAATATAACATTCTGTCAAAATGTTCTATTATGATTGTCAGTTTTCAAAGAGTTCCACCCAGCTTCATAGATGGACAAGATGAAAGACCAGGCAGCCTAACCAAATCTAGAGAGTGCTGGAATATTTTGTACCCATTATAGATGAACAGCTAGTGAGAGAAGATCAAGATAGCACTACTACCCAGACTATTTGACACTTTCAATGTAGATAGAACCAGAAGCAGAAATTACAGAGTAACTTGGTTTGCATTATTGGGACTAGAAATCAACAGACACATGGGAAACATCAACGTAGTAGTAACAGATTTAAACAACACAGACATGTTAGAGCTTGTCTACTCGTGAATAAAAGATCATCAACTGTTGTTTGAAAATGTTAGATAGTTTGACTGATCCCGGAACTTGCCTCTGTATTTGGACCTTCCCATACGCGTCACCTTGGCATGAATCTGTGTGCCGACAAGAGTCCCTTGGACGTTGGGGACCCATGTGTCAGAGCCTCATGGGGTGCCCTCATACCAGGTGTCTTTGTCTTTGCACTTTGTCTTTTCTCCATCACTCCCATCCGCCACCTATTCGAACCTGTCACTCCACGTGTCCGCTCATACCTTACACTTTCTGAAGCTGAAGCACTTAGAGAACAGGGTCCCCTTGAGGATAAACCTGTCGTACAGAGGGCTGAAGGCGCCCTAGATCGTGTTTCTAAGTCGCTTTGGCGCACACTCATCTTCGTGCTCGTCGGGATCGTGGAAACCCTGTGTTGGTTGGCCTATGGATCCTATCTCATCTATAGCGACAACAACCACTGGTGGAAAGGAACCAGAGCTCTCATCTATGCGAGTGTCTGGCTATTCACCGCCATCTGTCCAGTCGCGCGCCCGAGCATGACACCCCCTTTCGATGTCTTGGTTGTCTATTTGTTGCTTTTTGCTGCAGGCACTTTAGAACTAGGAGGCTACATGTATGATCACAGCGCTTATCAAGTGCCTTTGCCCAACTGGGACATTCTGATCCTGATTACTATGAGTCTGGTCGCAACGACGGGAATGTTAATTGTAGTGGGGGGGATGCCCCTTGCACTACCAAGCAACCGAGTCAAAGAAGATGACATCGTAATCCCACCCCCAATCATCGCACTGCCTATACTCATATATCAGTAGGGACGTACGGTCACAGCTGAAGATTATACCTCGCTCTTCGGCTGGGTGACATTTAGTTGGGTGTACCCCTTAGTGCGCAAGGTGAGCTGGTGACCATTCCATTACTCACAATGTTTCAGAGATACTCCTCTAGGGCCGCTATGAAACCCTGAATGAAGATGATGTATGGGATTTGAGCCCAACCTTGCAGTCTCGTCCTGTGTTCATTAAATTTGGTCGAACCAAGTTTGTGACAATATTTTGCCTTTCACGCCACAATTCACGTAGGTCCCAGGCGTTCAACTCTACTACGAAGGATCTGGGCTGCGAATTCTCTTGATCTCATGTATGTCCCCAACGAGGTCCTGCTGGACAACGACTCACTCCTTCACCATGATAGTCTCGATTTTTCCTTGACTCTTGTCAGCGTTGCATTCAACTACATGGGTCCATTCTTCCTACAGTATGTTTTTGATCGCTTTTGAGAGATTCGTCGCTCATAAGCCCGAGGCGCATCCTTCGAGAGATTGACAACGAAAATTTATCTCGTGCAAGTAGGAATAAAGCTTATATTTATGCTCTTCTGGCCTTCCTTTGTACTATTGCAAAAGTCAGACCTTTTATATTTACTGCATACAACGATGCTCAAAAGTTTTTCTTTAGGCCCAGACTGACGTACAACATTTGTGGTTCGGTCGTCGAGCATCCACTCGTATCCGATCAGAGCTCATGGCTTCCATCTACGAGAAAGCTCTCAAGAGAAAAGACTACTCAGGCATTACTGCTAGGAATACAACTGAGGAACGGGAGGAGAAAGTAGATGCCGGACACTCCAAAAGTAAGTCGTGTACAACAGCTCACGAAGTGGTGGTTTCATGGTTGTCTTCAGACAGGAACAAGATCGAGAAGAAAGTGAAGAAGGACGATGCTACTAAAGCCGATGACCCAAAAGCTGGGGCCGACGTTGGTAAAATTGTAAACCTCATGGCAGGAGATGCGAACAGAGTATGTGTGCAATATGTATCCGCTGATCAGAGTCTGATAATTACTTAGATCGCCCAAACGTGTTCTGCTCTCTACTTCCTCTATGGTGCACCCTTTGAGATCGCAATAGCAGGAGTTTTCCTATACCAGCACGTACTTCGATATGTACCATCTCAAACTTGCAATTAACTAACGATGTAGACTACTTGGTTGGAGTGCTTTCGCTGGATTTGGTGTCCTGCTCATCGGTTGGCCTCTTAATAACATTATTTCACGCAGGAGTGTGAGGATTCAGAAGGGTATCTTGGCTGCAAGGGACAAGCGCATGGGAGTTCTAAGTGAACTCATTGGTTCTGTACATGCGTCTCCAGTTTTGGGGTTCCCAACCTGATTTAGCTTTCGGTGTAGGTTAAGTTTATCAAATTTTTTGCTTGGGAGGACGGCTGGATCCAGCGTGCACTTGATGCCCGGAGGTATGAGTTGAGATGGATGGTGAAAGGTACAGATTTCTCCAATTTATGGTTTCCCCTAGATCTCACTGTGTTTTCATAGCTCGGTTCAACTCAGTGATGTTCTATGTCCTTTGGTCCTGTGCCCCCATTCTTGTTTCCATCACTTCGTTCCTCGCCTATGTCCTGCAAGGCAACGTTCTCGACGTGTCCACTGCCTTTACGGTAAGTTTTCATTACCTAGAAGAGGGTTCTTGAAGCCGATATGCTTTTGAAATACCAGGCAATTGCACTCTTTGGCATGATCAGGTGCTTTAAATGATTACCTGTCCTGACGATTACTCATGGATGGCATAGGCTACCGCTTAACATTATTCCAACCTACATGATCCAGCTTCTGCAGGTAGGCCTGTGGAAATTTCTCCACATACACCATGCTCAATCAATATGAAGACCCGCGTAGCACTTGATCGTATCTCCGTCTATCTCGACGAAGACGAAGTCTCCGAACAGGTTTCTTCCCTCAAGAAGAACGCTTCTGCTTCACCCTCGGCCGGTGAAAGCCTGGACTTAGAGGATGGATTAGGCTTTGATAGTGCATCGTTCAGATGGAATGAAGTACCGCAACATAAGGAAGATAATACCAGAAGTAATATGAATGAAATGGCGCGCGATCCCTCATCAACTAGCATGCGTGATTCCTCTTCCTTTTCCAGGGAAGCCTCCAGTGATGAAGTTGAGTCTACCTCTATTGACTTCACGGCTCCCGATGAGGATCGGAGATTTGAGTTGAAGGATCTGAGCATTCGGTTCCCTGAAGGAGAGTTGACTATTGTCACGGGACCTACAGCATCGGGAAAGACGGCACTTTTGGTATGTTATCGGTTAAGTCTCGTCTACATTCTATTTACCCCACCCTATTAGATGGCTCTGTTGGGAGAAATGACGACTACCTCCGGCCGCATTATCATGTGCAAAAAGCCTTCTCAAGTTGACGAAAACGGGCTCATGCATTCAATTTCGTATGCGGCTCAGTCACCGTGGTTGAGGCATCAATCAATTAAGGATAACATTTTATTTGGGTATCCTTTTGACGAGGAGCGATATAACGCGGTTATCGAGGCTTGTGCGCTCAGACCGGACCTGGAAATGCTGGAAGATGGAGATCAAACTGAAATTGGTGCGAGGTGAGTATTTAGCGGGTCTAGTCTTCAAATTCAAGAATAACACCTTTGAACAGGGGTGTGAGTCTTTCAGGAGGCCAAAAAGCTAGAGTTGCGCTTGCTAGGGTTGTTTATGCGAGGACAAAATACATTTTGTTGGATGATCCTCTCAGTGCTGTCGTGGGTCTCCTCAAGCACGTACTTATAGTTGTCGAAGTCCCTTACCTCCAGTTCCAGGATAGTCATACGTCGCGATTCCTGTACGAACATTTATTCCAGGGACCACTGCTTGTCGATCGTACAGTAGTATGTTTCACTCCTCCATCTCGATGCTGAGCCCAGCTTTACTCAGTTACAGATTCTTGTCACACATCATGTCGAACTCGTTCTTCCCGGAGCCTATTACCTTGTCCGTATGCTTGATGGCCGAATCGATACGCATGGTACAATCAAGGATCTCCGTTCGCAAGGTGCTCTCGATAATATTGCTTATGATGCTGGAGTCGAAGCCAAGAAACACGAAGTCGTTGTCACCAAGGCATGTACTACTGAAGTTGAAGGGGCTGCTGTAAGGGGAGCTGCCGGGATAGAGACTCCGAAAGATGCTGCCACGAAGAAACCAAGAAAACTGGTCAAGGATGAGCATCGAGATACCGGTGGTGTTAAATGGAGAATTTATAAGAGTTATCTGAAAGCTTCGTGAGCATTCTATGGATCAAATTCTGCTGCGAATACAAACTTTGCTCACAGATCTTACTGGACGTGGGTTATCCTTGGTGTTTTGGTAGTTATCACACAGCTTTTGGGCGTTGGTGAGAAGTTCTGGGTTAAGGTATGAGTATCATTGCCATTGCCAATGCCCATCTTAACGATTGGACTTATTTATGATCTAGACCTGGGGAGAAGCATACGAGAGACACGATCGAGTTCCTGATTATGCATTCAGATCATTTAGTGCTATGGAGTACGAGATTCCAATGAATGGATACCCCTCTTCATATCAACAACACTCTCATCAAACCCTACCCCGTACATTCTCGTTTGGTATGTCCGACATCAGTTGGCCGGATGCAATGAACCACCCATACTTCTATATCGGGATTTACGCTGCGATTGGACTTGGAACTGCATTTGCAAACGTACTGTCCGTTACTACTCAATATACTGGAGCCTTGAGAGCTTCGAGGATGTTGTTCAAGTGAGTTTTTAAAAGGGGCCGTCAGCTCACGATTGATATATTATAATTTGCATAGACAGTTACTCGTTACGGTGGTGAGGGCCACCTTCAGATTTCATGATACCACACCTCAAGGACGCATGTTGAATCGCTTTGGCAAAGTGCGGCACCCGATCATGCCCGATCGCTAGCTCACAATAAGTCATATATCAGGATATTGAAACGATCGACTCTTCTTTGGCGGGTTCTCTCCAAGCTGTCAATTCATCTCTGGCCAGTTTCTTCGCCGCGATCCTTACCGTAGCGTCAGTTCTCTTCTCTTCCAATTTGAACCCTTGACCAGATGTTTCCAGTGTCATTTTCCCTGGTTTCCTCATCCCGGCGTTTTTTATTGGTTTTGGGTACTATGAACTCGCCATTGGCTACCTGAATACCGGACGCGATCTTCGTCGCATGGAATCGAACTCTCGATCGCCCATTTTCTCTGACTTCGGTGAACTTCTGGAAGGCATTGTCACAGTTCGGGCATTCTCTGCTGAAAATAGGTTCCTGAATAGTTTACACCGCAAGATTGACATCACGACCAAGGTATCTCTGAGTTGAGTAATTCTAAGTTTTCAATTGCTAATTCTTTCATGAGATGTGGTATGGCTTCTGGATGACAAACCGCTGGTTACTGTTGAATTTTGATACTCTCGGCGGACTAGCTGTCCTTGTGACAACATTTTTCTCAATCTCTACGTTGGCAAACGGAGCGGGCTTGGCTGGTGTATGTATTACAAGTGCTATGGCTTTCACGATGTCAGGTGAGCCGGAAGTTAGACCTTTATGTGAAGTCATGTCTCACTCATTGTATCAGTCTACTGGGCGTGCCGCTTCTGGACAGGTAAGTATTACTTGGCTATATAATATGGTCTTCTCTGACGATGAACCCCACAGCACTCGAGTTGGATCTCAAGTGCGCGTTTCCTCTCGGTTCAGATACAACAGAAACTAATAGTAAATAGCTCTGTCGAACGTGTCGTGGAATAGTGAGGCGATCTCTTTATCAGTTTTTACGATCCTCATCGTGCATCCAGTCTTGATTTACCTCAGGAACCACCAGCCATAATTGAATCTAACCGGGCCCCTGCCTATTGGCCTTCTAGTAGTAGTGGCCCATCCTTAATCTCTGTTGAAAATCTCACTGTCAAGTATGCTCCTGAACTGCCCTCGGTTTTGCGCAACGTGTCTTTTAGCTTGGGGCCAGGAGAGCGTGTTGGTTTGTTGGGCCGTACTGGTAGTGGAAAGTCAACACTCGCCATGAGCATTTTGCGCTTCGTTGGTTCCTTCCTTCTAAGGATGCTAATATCCACTGTTAATCGGGTTACAGGTTGATCCTACAGAAGGAAATATTGTCATTGATGGCATTGACATAACGACAATCGGAGTTCAAGACTTACGTTCGCGTATTGTGAGCCTACCTATTAATTATTCTGAATGAGTACTGATCTCCGAGTGATGTCAGACCTTCATTCCTCAAGTGTGCATTAATTACTCGTGGTGTCCCATTTATAATACGTTTCCTAGGATGCTACCTTGTTCTCTGGGACCCTTCGTGACAATCTTGATCCTTTCAGTGAGTGCTGCCTCTCCTCCGATCACTCCAGTTGAATCATACATAACCCCGAATTCAGACGAGTACACCGATGCTGAATGTCTCGACGTTCTACAGCGTGTTCAGATGATTGGCAAAATACCTGGTTCCATTTCTCGAGATCAATCTATGCTCGCAAGCCCGAGCGATTCCCGCACTCCATCCATTCACCAGGAGTTTACCTCTACTTCTAATCTCGACATCGATAGTGCAAGCTCCGTCCTCACCACCCCGAGCACTCCGACGGAGGTCGATAGTAATAAGACCAATATTACATTGGAGACCCAAATTTCTGCTGGTGGTGTGAATTTCTCTCAAGGGCAAAGGCAGTTGATTGCTATGGCACGTGCTTTATTGAGACGGACCTCAATAATCGTCTTGGATGAGGCTACAAGCAGTATCGACTTCGCTACCGATGCAAAGATCCAGCAGACTATTCGGGAAGAGTTTACTAACAGTCTGCTGCTCACAGGTGAACGTGGGCTGTGGTTTCTCTCGGGAAGAAGCTAATTTTTCTGCCTAGTTGCGCACCGTCTGAGGACCGTGATCGACTATGATCGGCTTATTGTATTAGATCACGGCCAGGTTTGTGGTCTCCTTTTGCTCTTACATTCCCGCTGATTGCTTACAATGCTGCAGATCGCTGAAATCGGTAGTCCATGGGATCTCATTCAGAGGGGAGATGGCATCTTTAGGAACATGTGCTTAAAAAGTGGATCATTTTCTGAGTTGGAAGCAGCGGCCAGGGTGAAAGCTGAAGGACCCACTGTGGTAACTGAGGCATAAAACGCTTGATTACCAAGCTATTCATGGATTTCCTTCGTTTTCTATTTATACATGTCGTACTGCTGATGAAGCATCGCTTCTTTCTCTCTTACCACCAACTTGCATGGTAGTGCCCATAAGAGAATTAGCAAATCAATCATCTTTTACTACTACCAAAGCTCTCTTGTCAAACAAACTGGTCCAATCCTCGCCTAGCATGGATACAGATATCAATATGGCTGCTTCAAGAGGGAGGTCATTGTCCCACCTGGGTACCAGGTCTAGGGAATCCTCCATATCATCCACCACATCTTTAATCCCATACCATGAAAGGATGGAAATTCAAAGCTCCAACCCAAGCTGGAGTGAACAGGTTGAGGAGGCAGGTTGAGGAGAAAGAGGCTTCTTCATCCACAGGTAATTTGGAGCAAAGGACTAACCAAAGCACTCAGGAACCTAACAATGGTAATACGGCTAGAAAACAACATGTAATCAGTGAGGCCCCGACCCTAAACAACATGCCTTCCCAACCTGTTGGACATGAGATAACAGACTCTTCAGGGATTAACTCACAGTCTAGCCACTATGAAGTTCCATTGACTTACAATATCAATCAACTTACAGAACCTAACTCTTGGGATAGTGAAGCCCACCCTATCTCCATTTTTAGATCCATGGAATTTTTGGAGATTGACACAAAGAACATGTACACTTTGTTATTATACATAGTGAATTACATTAGGTCAAGAAAGGTCAAGTCAGGATTGATTAACAACACTTCTCAACTCAAAGGGTTTGGTAAGGCTGCATGGAACTTTATTTCTTCAATTTATGAATCCAGTTGGGACACTAGTTATGCTGATAGTAACAACAATTCATTCAGGAGCAAAGTCACTAACAAATTCACCCCCAAAACTCCTAAGACAAAATCTTTGTTGAATTCTGGTTCTTCTACTGACAAGAAAGCTGAAGTCATTAAACTTTCTCCTCTCATCCCAACACACCCACTCAAGAAAGTTTGGAGAAATTGAAATTCTTTGGTAAAGAAAAGGGAAAGAAACCAATGTTTATGAACAGAGTGCCTCAAAAACAGTCATATGCTCAAGCAGTAGGCCCAAGTGTTTCAGATATTCTGAAACTTAAGAAGAACTATCCTAACCTATCAGCTAAGAAGATTGAAAATATCCAGAGAATCATCAATGACTCAGGTAAGTCCAAACCATGAATTAGAATGACTACTAAGAGTCCTTCATACAAACAAATAATTGTTTCTATGGGTAAAAATAATACTAACAAATTTATGGCTTTTGCTAGCAACCATATCCCTAACATCAACAGGGCCCTTAAAAACATCAAATCAGATGTATTGGCAGATTATGTCCAACAGGAATCTACAAGTATCACTATTGTTGCTAACAAAGTAGCTTTGCCCTCTAACCTTCAAACCATAGAAAACATTATTAAAAATGTGGAAAATATTAACTCTGAAGACATCAAATCTCCCAGGCTTCTACAATCTAAATCCTATTTGAAAATAATAGGTATTCCCTTTTTCATCAAAAATACTAATGTTCCTATCATGTCAGACTATGTTAAAAAGATTATCAAATCCAACTATATCTTCAACAATTTATCACTTGCTTTAAAACTATAAGTGATTAAGGCATCACCTAAATTTGATATGGTAATTGTCTGGGTTAACATATAGGATGCTCAAAGTGGATTCAAGGCTAAAAATCTCATCAATAGGTTCTTTAATGTTGAAAGTTATATTGCAATTATATATAATGCTAACATGAATCCTAGTGTTCTACAATGTAAAAATTGTTGGAAATAGGAATACTCCACTTTCTTGTACTATGCTCAAGGTTTGAAATATATCAAATGTAATGGACCTCATAAAAGCAAACATTATTAGCACTTTGTATGATGCTACAAGACAAATTTCAAGATAAACCCACCCAGACTTGAAACAAAACAAGAGGAACCATATCCTCATTCATTTAAATATATTAACTGCTCAGGGGATCATCAAGTGGATTCCAACCTATGCCCTTTCTGGAAGCATTGCTTCAACAAGGAATAATATACTAAGAAATACCAAGAAATCAGAAATAACAAGGCCAGATCAATTTGCTCAGCTATGAGTAGTATACAAATATGATTATAAGAAATCTTAATGTTTTTTCTCAAAATGTCTGGAAAAACAACTTGCTTACTAATATTATTTTGGAAGCACAAATAAATTTTGACATTATATTCATTCAAGAGCTGCCTTGGTCAATCATAAGATCTATTCCTAGTTCTTCTAACAAAGAAGAGAAGGAATTGGTAGGCATTCCTAATCATCCTAATTGGATTACATTTTCTAGAAATTCAACAAATCCTCAAGACTCACTGAGAGTTATCATTTACATCAACATTAGAATTTCCTCTTTTTTTTTCTTTTTGCAAAGATATTCTTGATCATGGAGATATTTCTTTTATTTCCTTTTTCAATTGTGGCTCTATTTATTCTCTAATGAATGTTTACTCAGACTCTTCTCAAATGACTTTAAAGTATCTTAAGGATACTGAAGCTAACATTAATAACATTCTCATTATGACAGGTGACTTTAACATCAGAGACAGTTCCTAAGATTCTCTTTTCTCCAATTATTCCATCTATAGCAATATGCTTACTGATATTGCTGACTTTCTAAGTCTGTGTATTTCTAGTGTAACTATCCAGATTCCTACAAGATATACCCATGTTATTCATCTAGAGTGGATATTATCATCAGATCACATCTCTTTTATGGTGAAAATTTTGATTCTTGAAGAACACATCTAAACCAGAAAGAGAACAATTGTCAAAGGTAGCAAAGAAGAATTCAAGTTCATTACCAATGTTACTGATTTGATTAAAAGTCTTAACACTATTTATATTAGTAACAAAGAAGATCTTGAATGTATTGTACAAGAATTTGTACACAATACAAACAAAATCTGGTTCAAGCACTCAAAAATGGTTAATATCACCAAACATTTGAAATTGTGGTGGTATGAGAATTGCAAGAGACACCTAGAGATTTACAAAGCCTCAAAATGATTAGAGGATTGGAAGATTTTCAAGAAAGTGGTCAAGAGCACTAAAAGGGAATTCTTTGATGCCAAAATACAAAAAATCTCAAACAAGAGAAAAGGACCATGGAAACTCATGAACTGGGTCAAAAAGTGAAAGCTTCTAGCTATTGAAGTAATCAAATATAACAGGTGACCATGTCTTAAAATTGATGATCTATGACAGGCTCTTTATAAATCATTTAACTTAGCCCAGTATTAGTAAGTCAATACTTCATTACTAGATGAAATCTCAGACAAAATCACTACTGAATGGCTACCTTTTTCAAAAGAAGAATTCTTGATATCTATCAACAAATGCAGCAATGATTCAACCCCCAGACCTGATAGATTGTCTTAAAGATAGCAACCACTAAAAATTTGGCATGCCTTGTCAATATCATAAATATTGCCAATATATGTATCAACTTAGGACATTGGCTATCTCACTTCAAACTGTCTATGTTCATCATCATTTCTAAGCCTAATAAGGTATTGTATAACACTCCTAAAATGTTTAGACCCATCATCCTTTTAAACATGCTTGGCAAACTAATTGAGAAAGTTATTGGCAAAAGGTTTCAAACTTTATCCAAGAATATGATTTATTCTTGTCAACTAAGAGGTCTCAAACAATGGTCCACAACTGATGCTGGCATAGTTCTGATACATCTCATATATGTGGGCTGGGTTAAAAACTGCTCAACTAGCACACTAGCATTGAAT
>Ga0157368_1001073_pt1 | contig 11952 bp, 9 predicted proteins | sample AttbisABBM3_FD_113146 | JGI IMG/M metagenome (GOLD analysis project Ga0157368, IMG submission 113146) | Fungus gardens microbial communities from leaf cutter ant in Botucatu, State of São Paulo, Brazil - Atta bisphaerica ABBM3 | ecosystem: Host-associated > Fungi > Mycelium > Unclassified ...
AGCGCGAAGGCTACTTCTGCGTCGATCTCAAGGATTCGACGCCCGGCCAGCCGGTGTTCAACCGCACCGTGACCCTGCGCGACTCCTGGGGGCAATGATGGCGCTGCACCTCTACAACACCCTCACCAAGACCAAGGAAGCCTTCAAACCGCTGGTGCCGGGGCAGGTGCGCATGTACGTCTGCGGCATGACCGTCTACGACTACTGCCACCTGGGGCATGGCCGCAGCATGGTGGCCTTCGACGTCATCACCCGTTGGTTGCGCCATAGCGGTTACGACCTCACCTACGTGCGCAACATCACCGACATCGACGACAAGATCATCAACCGCGCCAACGCCAACGGCGAGCCCTTCACCGACCTGGTGGCGCGGATGATCGACGCCATGCACGAGGACGAGGCGCGGCTGAATATCCGCAAGCCCGACCAGGAGCCGCGCGCCACTGACCATATCGGCGGCATGCACGCCATGATCCAGACCCTGATCGACAAGGGCTACGCCTATGCCCCGGGCAACGGTGACGTCTACTACCGGGTCAATCGCTTCGCCGGCTACGGCAAGCTGTCGCGGCGGCGCATCGAGGACCTGCGCATCGGTGCGCGCATCGAGCCGGGCGAGGCCAAGGAAGACCCGCTGGACTTCGTGCTGTGGAAGGCCGCCAAGCCGGGCGAGCCGAGCTGGGCGTCGCCCTGGGGCGCGGGGCGTCCGGGCTGGCACATCGAGTGCTCGGTGATGTCCACCTGCTGCCTGGGCGAGACCTTCGACATCCATGGCGGCGGCAACGACCTGGAATTCCCGCACCACGAGAACGAGATCGCCCAGAGCGAGGCGGCCACCGGCAAGCCCTACGCCAATGCCTGGCTGCACTGCGGGATGATCACCATCAACGGCGAGAAGATGTCCAAGTCGCTGGGCAACTTCTTCACCCTGCGCGAGGTGCTGGAGAAGTACCACCCCGAGGTGGTGCGCTACCTGCTGATCGCCAGCCACTACCGGAGTCCGATCAACTATTCGGAAGACAACCTGCGCGAAGCCAAGGGCGCCCTGGAGCGCTTCTACCACTCGCTCAAGGGCCTACCCCAGGCAGCGGCCCAGGGCGGCGAGGGCTACGCCGAGCGCTTCGCCCAGTGCATGGACGACGACTTCAACACCGCCGGTGCCTGTGGCGTGCTGTTCGAGCTGGCGCGCGAGATCAACCGCCTGCGCGAGAGCGATCCGGCCGCGGCGGCTGGTTTGGCCGGGCGTCTGCGTGAGCTGGGCGAGGTACTGGGCGTGTTGCAGCTGGAGCCGGAAGCCTTCCTGCGCGCCGATGCGGCGGGCCGGGTGGATGCCGCCGAGGTCGAGGCGCTGATCCAGGCCCGGCTGACCGCACGTGCCGAGAAGAACTGGGCCGAGTCCGACCGTATCCGCGACCAGCTCACCGCCCTCGGCGTGGTGCTGGAAGACGGCAAGGGCGGGACGACCTGGCGGTTGGCGGAGTAATCAACGCCCGCAGTAGGCAGCGGCGCAGCTTTTTCCACACGTCGAAGTCATATCGCGGCCATGGGCCGCTCCTACAGGTTAGGTTGTACGCTGTAGGAGCGGCCCATGGCCGCGATCACTCGTCTACTGCAACTCCACCGCCGTCGTAGGGTGGATGACGGCGTAGCCTCATCCACCGCGGCATCGCCCGTGAAGAGTCCAATACCTGGAAAACGCTGCGCGGTTTTCCAGGCTACAGGCCTTGCCTGCCATCAAGGCTGCTTGCGCGGCTTGCCGAAGCCGGGCGACTTGCGCACCGACTTGACCTTGGGCTTGCCGTCTTCCACCCAGCGACCCAGGGGCTTATCCGACACCGGCGCCCCGACCTTGGGTTTCTTCGGCTTCTTGGGTTTCTTCACCACCAGCCCATTGGGCCGGGTTTCCGGGACACGGTGATCGGGGATGAAGTCCGGCTCGTCACAGCGCTGCAGGACCTGACCGATCAGCGTCTCGATGGCCGCCAGTTGCTCTACCTCATCTGCACAGACCAGTGACACCGCTTGGCCCTGGTTGCCGGCGCGCCCGGTCCGGCCAATGCGGTGGACATAGTCCTCGGCGACGATGGGTAGGTCCAGGTTGACCACCAGCGGCAGGTCCTGGATGTCCAGGCCACGGGCGGCGACGTCGGTGGCCACCAGGATGTCCGCCTCGCCAGCCTTGAAGCGGGCGAGGGCGCGCAACCGCGCGGGCTGGGGCTTGTCGCCATGGATGGACTCCGCCGCTAGGCCTTCGGCCTGCAGGGCTTCCACCAGTTGCTCCACGCCCTTGCGGGTCTTGGCGAACACCAGCACCTGGCCATGGCGACCGTTGCGATAGAGGTGCAGGAAGAGTTCGGTTTTGCGCTTCTTGTCGACCGGTACCACCCACTGCTTGACGGTGACGGCGGCCGTGTTGCGCGGACTGACGTCGATGGTCTGCGGATCGCGCAGCACCGGGGCGGCCAGCTGGCGCACGGCGTCGGAGAAGGTCGCCGAGAACAGCAGGGTCTGGCGCTTGCGCGGCAGCATGACGAACAGCTCGCCCAACTGCCGGGAAAAGCCCAGGTCGAGCATGCGATCGGCTTCGTCCAGCACCAGCACCTGCACCTGGTCAAAGCGCACGGCGTTCTGGTTGAACAGATCGAGCAGCCGACCCGGCGTCGCCACCAGCACGTCCACGCCCTTGCGCAGCTTCATCATCTGCGGATTGATGCTCACGCCACCGTAGGCCACCGCGGTGCGCAGCGGCAGGTGTTGGGCATAGGCCTGCAGACTGGCATGGACCTGCTCGGCCAGCTCGCGGGTGGGGGTGAGGATCAGGGCGCGAATGTGGTTGGGCGCTACCGCCGGGCCTTCCTGTACCAGTCGCTGTAGTAGCGGCAGCCCGAAGGCACCGGTCTTGCCGGTACCGGTCTGGGCGGCGGCCAGCAGGTCGCGACCGGTCAGCACCGCCGGGATGGCCTGGCGCTGGATGGGAGTGGGAGAGCTGTGCTCCAGGGCGGTGAGCGCCTGCAGCAGCGGAGCTATGAGGCCGAGGTCGGCGAAGGTCATGACGGGCCCGGATGGCGACGAAAAGGGAGCGAATTCTAGGCCGACTGTGAGGCGCGCTCAAACTTTGTAGCCAAGCGGCGGCTGCACGCGGAATCCCGCCACGGCATAGTGGTCTGTCCTGCATCCCTAGGAGAATCCATGAGCGCTACGCCTCCCTTGCCTCCGGTGTTGGCCGGCCCGCTGCTGCGGCGTACGGAAGGCTCGCGGTTGTTGCTCTGGCTGGTGACCACCGCGGCCGAGGCGCCTGTCCCGCGGCTCTGGCAGGGAGAGGCGGAGCTGGCGGTGCAGGGGCAGATCCAATGCCTGCGCCTGGGTGAGCGGGCCTATCTGCAACTGATCGAGGTCAGGCCGGCCGTCGAATTGCCGGTGGATACCTTCCTCCACTATGACCTGCAACTGTCCACGGGTGGAATACGTGACTGGGCGCCGCATCTGCTGACGGAGCAGGGCGCGCTGCCGTGTTTCGTGCTGCGGCGGCGCTACGATCATCTGCTCCACGGCTCCTGTCGCAAGCCTCATCACGCCTCGGCCGACGGCCTGGTGGCGGTCGATCGCCTGCTGCAGGCCTGCACGACGCCCAAGGAGCGGCCGGCAGCCCTGCTGCTCACCGGCGACCAGGTCTATGCCGACGACGTGGCCGGCCCCATGCTGCTGGCCGTGCAGGCACTGATCCGCCGCCTCGGGCTCCATGGCGAGTTCCTCGAAGGCGCGGTGGTGGCGGACAGCGATGCCCTGATGGCCCACGCCGCCAATCTCTATCATCGTGAGGATCTGCTGCCGGCCTTCAAGTCCAACCGAGCGCTGCGCGAGCGTTTCTTCGGCGGGGTGGAGAAGCCGATCTTCACCTCCACCAATGCCCACAACCATTTGGTGACGCTGAGCGAGGTGCTGGCGCTCTATCTGCTCTGCTGGTCGCCGACGCCCTGGACGCTGATCGACGTCGCGCCGCCGGCACTCACGGAACCGGATCGCGAGCGCTATGCGCGGGAGTCGCGCTGCATCGAGGGGTTCGTCGCGACCCTGCCCCAGGCGGCGCGGGCCCTGGCCAGCGTGCCGACGCTGATGATCTTCGATGACCACGATGTCACCGACGACTGGAACCTCTCCGCGCGCTGGGAAGAGACCGCCTACGGTCATCCCTTCTCGCGCCGCATCATCGGCAATGCGCTGCTGGCCTATCTGCTCTGCCAAGCCTGGGGCAATGCGCCCGAGTCGGTGGCCGAGCCCCTGGCGGCTACCGCCCGGCTGCTGGAAACGGCCGGTGACGATGGCAAGCTGGATTGCCCGGTGCATAACGCCTGCATCGACGAACTGCTGGGCTTCCAGGGCTGGCACTACGTCCTGCCGACCGAGCCGCCGCTGATCGTGCTGGACACCCGCACCCGGCGCTGGCGCAGCGAGCGGCGACTGGAGCATCCCTCGGGGCTGATGGACTGGGAGGCCCTCTGCGAGCTGCAGCAGGATCTGCTGGACCATCCCTCGGCGGTGATCGTCTCGGCCGCGCCCCTGTTCGGCGTCAAGCTGATCGAGGCGGTGCAGCGGATCTTCACCTGGTTCGGCCAGCCGCTGATGGTGGATGCCGAGAACTGGATGGCCCATCCCGGCGCCGCCAAGACCATGCTCAACATCTTTCGCCACCGCCGCACCCCGGGTAACTACGTGGTGCTCTCCGGCGACGTGCATTACTCCTTCGTCTACGACATCCGCATCCGCGACCGCCGCGGTGAACCGCGGCTCTGGCAGATCACCAGCAGCGGCATCAAGAACGAATTCCCACCGCGGCTGCTGGCGACCCTGGACCGCCTCAACCGCTGGCTCTATGCACCCTGGTCGCCGCTCAACGGCTTCACCAAGAGGCGCAAATGGGAGCTGCAACCGCGGCTGCCGGATCGCCGCGATGCCGGCGAGCGGCTGTGGAACGGCGCAGGCATCGGCCAGGTGCTGCTGGATGGGGAAGGGCGGCCGGCGGTGATCCGCCAGCACAATGCCGACGGCTCGCCGGCTACGGCATTCGTCGAGCGTCCCTAGTGCCTTGCCAGCCAGCGCAGCACGCCCTGGCCCGCCGCGTGGCCACTGGCGAAGCAGGCCGTGAGCAGATAGCCGCCGGTGGGCGCTTCCCAATCGAGCATCTCGCCGGCGCAGAAGACGCCGGGCAGCGCTTTCAGCATCAAGCCGTCATCCAGCGCCTCCAAGGGCACGCCACCGGCGCTGCTGATGGCCTCTGCCAGGGGGCGCGGGCGGACCACAGTCAAAGGCAAGGCCTTGCTGGCCTCGGCTAGCCGGGCCATGTCCTGGAACGCCTCCGCTGGGGCCAGCTCGCGCAAGAGTGCGGCCCGGGCACCGTCGATCCCGGCGTGGCGACGCAGGTGATTGGCGAGGGACTGGCTGCCCCGTGGCTTGGCCAGGGCGCGACCGAGATCGGCGAGAGCCCGTTGCGGGGCGAGGTCCAGGGTCAGGGTCGCCTGGCCGTCACGGGCGATGGTCGTACGGATCTCCGCCGACAGCGCATAGACCAGACTGCCTTCGATGCCCGTTTCGGTCAGCACGAATTCACCCTGGCGCGGCGGCTGGCCGGGCAGGGCGAGGGTCGCGGGCTTGATAGGCGCACCGGCATGGCGGCTTTTGAGGAAATCGCTCCAGCCGGCCACCTCGAAACCGCAGTTCGCTGGCACCAGGGGTTTCAGCTCGATACCGCGCTCGGCCAGCAAGGCGTGCCAGGCGCCATCCGACCCCAGCCGCGGCCAGCTGCCACCGCCCAGGGCCAGGACGCAGGCCCGTGGCTGGATAGCTCGTTCACCCTCCGGAGTGGCCAGGCGTAGGCTGCCGTCGGCATCCCAACCCAGCCAACGACTGCGCGTATGGATGCGCACGCCCTGGTCACGCAAGCGATGCAGCCAGGCACGCAGCAGGGGAGCGGCCTTCATGTCGGTGGGAAAGACGCGCCCCGAGGTGCCGACGAAGGTCTCGATTCCCAGCGCGTGAATCCAGGCCCGCAGCGCGTCGCTGTCGAAGCCATCGAGCCACCCGCCGACACTGGCCTCACGTTCGCGATAGCGCTGGCGAAAAGCGACCTGCTCTTCGGCGTGGGTAATGTTCATGCCGCCGACACCCGCCAGCAGGAATTTGCGACCCACTGAGGGCATGGCATCGAAGAGGTCGACGGCAATACCCTTAGCGGCCAAGGTCTCGGCTGCCATCAGACCGGCAGGACCACCCCCGATGACAGCGACGGTGGCGGCAGAGGAGAGAGGCATGGCGGCATCCAGCAAAACGGAAAACCGCCATTGTACGCGACGTGGCTAGACCACGCCGGCCTGACCCAGCGGCGCCGCCAGAGGTTCTTCCAGGCGCTCGGGGATCGTCGGCTCGGTCCGCCCCGGCGTGAGGATCACCTTGCGGCAGTCCTCCTGCTTCTTGTCGAAGATCTTGTAGCCCTCGACCGCCTGCTCCAGGGACAGCCGGTGAGTGATGATGGCCTCCGGCGCCAGGTCGCCGCGCTCGATGTGTTCCAGCAGCTCTGGCAGGTAACGCTGCACGTGGGTCTGGCCCATCTTGAAGGTCAGGCCCTTGTCGAAGGCATCGCCGAACAGGAAGCCGTGGATGAAGCCGGCATAGACCCCCGGCACGCTGACGCTGCCGCCGCGGCGGACGGCGGCGATGCACTGGCGCAGGGCCTTGCCGCTGCTGCCTTCCAGCTTGAGATTGGCGAGGAGGGTCTCGGTGGTGCTGCCCTTGGCCTCGAAACCCACGGCATCCACCACGCCGTCGACGCCCCGCTTGCCGGGCGTCTGCTCGATGATGGTGGCGGCCGGGTCGTCGTCTTCGTCGAAGTTGATCGGAATGACGCCATAGGTCCGCTGGGCATAGGCCAGGCGATAGGGATGGTGATCGACCATGAAGATGCGCTCGGCACCCAGCATCCGGGCGCAGGCGGCCGAGAGCAGCCCTACCGGTCCGGCGCCGTAGATGGCGATGCTGGAACCCTGGCCGATGCCGGCATTGAGCACGGCCTGCCACGCGGTGGGGAGGATGTCGGAAAGGAACAGCACCTTCTCGTCGGCCAGGGTGCCGGGCACCTTGAAGGGACCGGTGTTGGCCTTGGGCACGCGCACGTATTCGGCCTGGCCGCCCGGCACGCCGCCATAGAGATGGCTGAAGCCGAACAGCGCCGCGCCCGGCGGAATCTGCTTCTTGTTGAGGATAGCGCCGCGGCCGGTGTTGGTGGTCTCGCAGGCGGCGTAGAGATCCTGATTGCAGAAGAAGCAACTGCCGCAGGCGATGACGAAGGGGATCACCACCCGGTCGCCTTTCTGCACCGCGGTGACTGCCGGCCCGGTTTCCTCGACGATGCCCATGAATTCGTGGCCGAAGATGTCGCCGTGCTCGACGGTGGGAATCTTGCCGCGATACAGGTGCAGGTCCGAGCCGCAGATGGCCGTGGCGGTCACTCGTAGGACGATGTCGTCGGCATCCTGGATGCTCGGGTCGGGCACGGTATCGACGCGGACGTCGTGGGCACCGTGGTAGGTCAAGGCTCGCATGGCGGTCTCCGTTAGGTGGCGTTCACCTAGGGTGGAGGCCGCCGCTTGACGAGCGGTTCCGCGGCGTCGGACCGGTGGTATGTCACCCTGATGGCTGCCGTTCGCTGCTTTTCGGCGCTGTTGCCCGGGCCAGAGCCGGGCAGGCGCAGCGGCGTCAGTGATTGCGGATGTACACGGTCTTCCCAGCGCTGCCATCGGAAAAGGGGCGCTCCTGCACTTCGAATAATTCTGGATGTGCTTTTACTAATCCGCTCAGCTTTCGGTGCCCATACAATCTCGAATCGAAATCGGGTTTCACTTTTCCGAGTTGATTTCCAACTGCCGACAAGGGCGTCCAGCCATTTTCCTCCGAAGCATCTTCGACCACCTGTACCAACAGCTTCAGAATAGTCTTTAAGGCGGTTTTACCTTGAGGGGCCGGACTAACATCTGTAGCTGTGCTCTCTCGTTTCTCCTCCTGGGGTTTGGCGCGCAGAATCTCGGTGTAAATGAACCGGTCACAGGCAGAAACAAAGGGCTGAGGCGTCTTCTCCTCGCCGAAACCATAGACCGTCAGGCCTTCCTCCCGCAGGCGCGCGGCCAGGCGGGTGAAGTCGCTGTCGCTGGAGACCAGGCAGAAACCGTCGAAGCGCCGGGTGTAGAGCAGGTCCATGGCGTCGATGATCAGGGCGCTGTCGGTGGCGTTCTTGCCCTTGGTGTAGCCAAATTGCTGCACCGGCTGGATGGAATGATCCAGCAGCACCTTCTTCCAGCTGTTCAGCTGCGGCTGGGTCCAGTCACCGTAGATGCGCTTGACGCTGGCCACGCCGAAACGGGCGATCTCGGCCATGAGGCCGTCGACGATGGCGGCCGGGGCATTGTCGGCATCGATCAGCACGGCCAGGCGCGCCTGGCTGGATTCGGTAGGTTTGGCGATCTTGCTCATGAAAACTCCCGTTCAGTTCAGACCCAGTTCTTGCCAGACCTGGGTCGCGGTGTGATGGAGGATGCCGTGGCGGCGGGCCAGGGCGGCACGATCGGCCGAATAGCCACCGCCGATCACCCCTACCACGGGTATATCCGCCGCCAGACAGCGCCGCAAGACGAAGCCATCGCGGGCGGCGAGGCCGGCATCGGTCAGGTCGAGATAGCCCAGGGCATCGTCGCGATGGACGTCCACGCCGGCGTCGTAGAGCACCACGTCCGGCTGGTGGAGCGGCAGCAGGTAGTTCAGGGCGTCGTCGAGCACTCGCAGGTAGCCGGCGTCGTCCAGGCCGCGGGGCAGGGGGATGTCCCAATCGCTCTCGGCCTTGCGCGCCGGGTAGTTGGTGGCGCAGTGCAAGGAGACGGTCACGGCGTCCGGCACCTTGGCGAGAATGCGCGCCGTGCCATCGCCCTGGTGCACGTCGCAATCCAGGATCAGCACCCGCCCGGCGCGGCCGCTTGCCAGCAGCGCCAGGGCCAGGATCGCCAGGTCGTTGAAGATGCAAAAACCGGCCGGGTAATCGTGATGGGCATGGTGGGTGCCGCCGGCGAGATGGCAGGCCAGGCCATGGCGCAGGGCCAGCTCCAGGGTCAACAGGGAGCCGCCCACGGCGCGGAGGGTGCGGCGCACCAGCGGCTCGCTCCAGGGTAGCCCCAGTTGGCGCTGCAGCGGCGGCGTTAGTTCGCCGGCCTGGAAGGCGCGGATGTAGTCAGGGGCGTGGGCCAGGGCGAGCAGTTCGTCCGGGCAGAGTTCGGGGCGGTGCAAATTGTCCGCGTCCAGGATGCCGCTGGCGCTCAGGTGTTCGTGCAGCAGGCGAAATTTCTCCATCGGAAAGCGATGGCCGGCGGGGAAGGGCGGACTGTAGTCCTCGTGGTAGACCAGCGGCAGGCGGGTGCTCAAAACACCAGAAGCTCCAGGATGAACCAGACGATGCCCGTGCAGAAGCCCAGCGCCAGCAGGAACAGCAGGCCATCACGGGCGATCAGCGACAGCGCGAAGGAGGTCAGTGCCAGGCCCGCCGTGGTATTGGCGAAGGGCACCAGATCCAACACTGGCATGGTCGCGGCAATGAGGATACAGAGCAGGGCGGTGACGAAGTGTGCCGGGCGCGAGGTGAGTACCCGCAGGCGTGACTTGACCACCTTGTCCACCCACCGCGCGGGCTTCTGCAACAACCGCAGCGACTTGCGCAGCTTACGCCGCGAGACGCTGCGCTGCAGCACCCAGCGCGGTAGCCAGAAATGGTCGCGACCCAGCAGCAGCTGGCCGCTCACCAACATGACGAAAACGGCGATGGCCGTGGCGATCCCGGGAATGCCGGTCAGCGGCGAGATCGCCAGTACGCCGGGCAGCAGGATCATGGGGCCGAAGGAGCGACTGCCGATGGCATCGATCAGGTGGTGCACCGACACCTGTTCGGGGCTGTTGCCCACCCGCTCCAGGCAGGCGAGAAAGCTCTGCAGATCCACCGGCCCCTCCGGCCCGGTGTCGCAACTGACCGCTTTGCGCTCCAGGGCCTCGTCCTTCATGGACGAGCGGCATCCAGCATGCGGCGGATCGAACGCGTCAGGTCCTGGCGGCCATAGGGCTTGTTGAGGATGGGGAAGCGCTCGCCATTGCCTTCGTCGAGTTCGAGGGCGTTGTTGGCATAGCCGGTGGTGAGCAGGATGCGCAGGTTCGGCTGACGCCGTTGCGCCTCCTTGGCCAGCATCACCCCGTTCATGCCGCCGGGCATGATCAGATCGCTGAACAGCAGGTCGATGGACGTTTCCCGCGCCAGGAGGTCCAGCGCCTGCTGGCCATTGTGGGCGACGCGTACCTGGTAGCCGGCTTCTTCGAGGATGGCCTGGGCCAGGGCCGCCACGTCGGGTCGATCGTCCACCACCAGGATGGTCTCCGAACCGCTACCATCCTCCGATGGCGTCGGCAGCGGCACCGAATGCTCGCGCGCCTCGTCTTCCGACACCGGGAAATACAGTCGCACCGACGTCCCTATGCCCTCTTCGGAATACAGCCGGACCAGACCGCCCGATTGCTTGAGGAAGCCATAGACCATGGACAGTCCCAGGCCGCTACCCTGGCCTTCTTCCCGGGTGGTGAAGAAGGGGTCCAGCGCGCGCCCGAGGATGTCGGTGGACATGCCGCAGCCAGTGTCGGTCAGGGCGATGCAGACGTAGTGCCCCTGGGACAGGCCGCCATGGGCCAGGTCCTGACCAGTGACCTCCACGTTCAAGGTCTCCAGCGTCAGGGTGCCGGTGCCGCGTTCCTGCATCGCCAAGCGCGCGTTGTCGACGATGTTGAGCAAGGCCGTTTCCAGTTGGATCGGGTCCAGGCGGCAATTCCACAACGCGGGCGCGGGGCGGAAGATGAAGCGGAAGGGGGCGCCCAGGGCCTGGGCGAGACGTCCCTGGCGCGTCTCGATGAGCCGGTTCAGGTCCACGGCGCGACCGGTCAGGCGCTGCTTGCGGGCGAAGGCCAGCAACTGTTGCGTCAGGGTGGCCGCGCGATTCACCGCGTCACGGGTGTTGTCGACGTGGCGCCTGGCCTTGTCGCGATCCAGCTCCGGGCGATCCAGGTTGATCCGCAGGATGTCCAGGTAGCCGACCATTACCTGCAGCAGGTTGTTGAAGTCATGGGCGATGCCGCCGGTGAGCTGGCCGAGGGCTTCCATCTTCTGCGCCTGGCGCAGGGCGTCCTCGGCGTCGCGCCGCCGGGATACGTCCAGCTGCGAGGCGAAGTAGTAGACCAGCTCACCCTGGGGATCGAGGACCGGCGAGATGAACAGCGCGTTCCAGAAGGTGGTGCCGTCCTTGCGATAATTCAGCAGCTCGACGTTGCAATCGCGCTGCTCGTGCAATGCCTGGCGGATCTCGGCGAGATGATCCTGGCGGGTATCGGGGCCCTGCAGGAAGCGACAGTTGCGCCCCAGCACCTCGTCCAGCGCATAGCCGGTGGTGCGCAGGAAGGCCTCGTTGGCGAAGATGATCGGATTGTCCGGTTGATGCGGGTCCGTCACGATCATCGGCATGCGGGTTTTCTTCACCGCGGCGAAGAAGATCTCCTGGTGCCCGAGACCCTTGCCCAGCTCAGCGATCTGCGCCGACGCGGATAGGGCGGGAGAGGAGGTGGCTGAGGGTTCGGTCATGGGAAGGGCGCCTGCGATCGGACAGCGATACCTTCATTGTGACCACTATTGCGCGGGCATGCTCCACCGATCGTCGTCATACGATGACCAGGTCGCGTCACGACAGCTGGATCGCCCAGGGTTCGACCGGTTTGCGTATGATGAAGGATCTCTGTCAAGGAACCCTTCCCATGAGCAAGGTGCTGGACAACCTGGTCGACCTGCTGACCCTCGAATCCCTGGCTCCCGACCTGTATCGCGGCGGCAGCCAG
>Ga0157368_1001074_pt1 | contig 11948 bp, 12 predicted proteins | sample AttbisABBM3_FD_113146 | JGI IMG/M metagenome (GOLD analysis project Ga0157368, IMG submission 113146) | Fungus gardens microbial communities from leaf cutter ant in Botucatu, State of São Paulo, Brazil - Atta bisphaerica ABBM3 | ecosystem: Host-associated > Fungi > Mycelium > Unclassified ...
CAACGATCCCTTCGTCAAACGCGCTCAGAAAGACGGCCTGCGCTCGCGCTCCAGCTACAAGCTGATCGAGCTCAACGAGAAGGACAAGCTGATCCGCCCCGGCATGCTGGTCATGGACCTGGGCTCGGCCCCCGGCGGCTGGTCGCAGGTGGCCGGTGGCATCGTCGGCGAAAAGGGTCGCGTGGTGGCGACCGATATCCTGCCGATGGGGGCGCTCGACAACGTCGACTTCGTGCAGGGCGACTTCACTGACGATGGCGTCTTCCAGAAGATCCTCGGCGTGCTCGATGGCCGGCAACCCGATCTGATCGTCTCCGACATCGCCCCCAACATCAGCGGCGTCGCAGCCGCTGACCAGGCTGCCGCCATGTACCTGGTGGAGCTGACCCTCGACATGGTGCGCCAGGTGCTCAAGCCCGGCGGCAACTACGTGGTCAAGGTCTTCCAGGGCGAAGGCTCCGACGTCTTCCTCAAGGACGTACGCACCTCCTTCGAGAAGGTGTCGATCCGCAAGCCCGAAGCCTCGCGACCCCGTTCGCGCGAGGTCTATCTGGTCGGCAAGGGCTTCAAGGGCTAAGGACTGTGTTCGAGAAGGTGCTGGCCGCCGTCGCTCGACGGGCAGCCAGCCGGCCTCCTGCTCACCAGGCGGCGAGCAGTGGCCCGCGGGCGCTCAGGCGGCGAAGCCTCCGTCCACGGTAAGCGCGGCGCCGGTCACCATGGCGCTGTCCGGGCTCAACAGCCAGGCGACCAACCCGGCGACCTCGCTGTCCTTCACGTGCCTCTTGATCGCCATGAAGCTGTGCATGAGGTCCTTGAGTTCGCCATCGGCCGGATTCATGTCCGTGTCCGTGGGGCCGGGCTGAACCACGTTGACCGTGATCGAGCGAGAGCCGAAGTCCCTGGCCAGGCCCTTGGCCATGCCCTGCAGCGCCGCCTTGCTCGCGCCATAGGCCGCCAACCCGGTCATGGGTGTCCGGTCCGCATTGGTCGAGCCGATGAAGACGATGCGGCCTCCCTCAGGCATGCCGCGGGCAGCAGCGACCGCGGCATGGTAGGGCGCATGGATATTGATGCGGAACAGGCGATCGATGTCGGCCGGGTCCAGCGTCAGGGGATCACCGGCCGCCAGCACTCCGGCGTTGACGACCAGGGCATCCAGGGCGCCAAGACGCTCGATCTGTGCGGTCAAGGCCGCACCATCGCTGCTGTCCAGCGCGATGGCCTCGGCACCGACCTCTGCGGCGAGAGCCTGGGCACGTTCTGCGGAGGCGGCGTAGGTGAAGGTGACCCGCTTGCCTGCCGCTGCGAGTTGGCGAACGATCGCGGCACCGATACCGCGGCTGCCGCCGAGCACCAGCACCTTGTTGATGGAGGTAGTTGTCATGTCGAAAGCTCCTGTATTTCAGGTGGACGTTGGCAGTTAGTGGCTCAAGACCGGTGAGCCGGTGGCTCGGGTGCCGGCCGGAAAGCCATGGCGACGGGCCGAGCAGGCGATGGCGAGAGCGCTCAGGGAAAGCGCCAGCACGACCCAGGCAAGGGACTGGGCGCCAAAGGTTTCCAGTAGTACGCCGCCGAGAATGCCGCCACCGGCGATGGCGCTGTTCCAGGTGACGACGTTCATGGCGAGGGCCGCGTCAGCGCCCGAACCGGCCGTGTCGGCCAGGGCGGTCTGCAGCAGGGTAGCGGCGCCGCCGAACGTCATTCCCCAGACGAATACGCCCAGGTACTGCACCAGGCTCGACTCGCTGCGCACACCCAGCAGCAAGGACACCAGGGCAAAGGTCGCCAGACTCACCAGCACGGCCTGCCGCAAACGCTGATCGACGATACGACCCGTTATCCAGATACCCAGCAGCGAGGCCGCGCCGAAGGTCAGCAGTACCAGGTCGACGTGATCGCACAGACCGGCCTGGGCGACGAAGGGGGCGATGTAGGTGTAGAGCACGTTGTGCCCCAGCATCCAGGTGAACACCACCGCCAGGATGGCGCGGATGCCCGGGGTCTTCAGCACCTGGCGCAGCGGTAGCCGCTGGCCTTCGGTTTGCCCTGGATAGTCCGGTACCTTGGCCATCACCCAGACGACCAAGCCCAGGGTCAGGACGGACATCGCCGCGAAGGCGAGCCGCCAGCCCAGCAGACCGCCCAGCCAGGTCCCCAGCGGGACGCCCAGTGACAGGGCCACCGGGGTGCCGATCATCGCGACGGCCATGGCCCGCCCCTGGAGTCGCGGCACCACCATCCGCCGGGCATAGCCGGCCAGCAGGCTCCAGGCGAGTCCCGCGGCAGCACCGGCGGCAAACCGCGCGAGCAAGGTCAGGCTGTAGCTGGACGACACCGCGGTCAGGGTATTGAACAGCAAGAAGCCCAGGAGCGTAGCGAGGAGCACGCGCCGCCGGCGCCAGCGGGCCGTGGCGAGCGTGAGCGGGATCGCCGCCACCAGCGACCCTACCGCATAGGCCGTCACCGTCTGTCCGGCCAGGGCGTTCGAGATCGCGAGCCCCTGGGCGATCTCGGGGAGCAAGCCAGCCGGTAGGGTCTCGGTCATGATGCAGATGAAGCCGGTCATGGCCAGCGCCAGCAGCGCGGTGATGGGGAGCCGTTCGAGGGGAGCGTCTGGGGTCACGGTAGGGTTTTCCTTAGATATATATCGATTGGTACATATCTAAGCAGGCGCGCCTCAGGTGGTCAATGAATTCTGTATCGATTAGTATTTAAATCTGATGGGGTAGGAGATCCGCTATGGCTCAATTGGGACGTCCACGGTCGTTCGATCGTACCGAGGCGATCGACGAGGCGATGCTGCTGTTCTGGCGGTACGGCTACGAAGCGACCTCTCTGGCGCGGCTAAAGGAGGCGATCGGCGGCGGTATCACGGCTCCCAGCTTCTATGCGGCCTTCGGCTCGAAAGAGCAGCTGTTCAAGGAGGTGGTCGACCGCTACATGGCGACGCATGGGCGCGTGAACGACTCCCTTTTCGATGAAACTCTGGCACCCCGCGAGGCTATCGCCACGGCCTTGCTGCGGTCGGCCCGTATGCAATGCGATGAGCAGCTGCCCAAGGGCTGCTTGGTTGCGCTGGGAACCCTGGGATCCTATGCCGACGACGAGAACGGCGTCGCCCTGCCACTGCGCCAGGCGCGGGCCCGAACCCGTGAAGGCTTGCAGTCTTGCGTCAGGCGGGGAATCGCCCGCGGCGACCTCGCGGAGGGTACCGATGCCAGTGCCTTGGCTTCCCTGTTCGAGGGCTTCCTGCTGGGCATCTCACCCATGGCGCGCGATGGCGTCCCCCTGAGGGTGATCGAGGGGGCCATCGCCCAGGTGATGAAGCTGTGGGACAGCAACGTGCCTACGGCACGGGGCGAGTCACCCCAGCGCTGACGGGCTACCTCGCGAAGCGGCGCCCCCAGGGTAGAGCCCGCCAGCGGTGCGCGTGGGAACGTCCCTGTTCCCCCCTGCTCAGGTTCTCAGGCCGCCGACAGCTCGGCGAGCTGGGCGAGTTCGTCTTCGCCCATTACCCGCTCCATGTCGAGCAGGATGACGAAGCCCGCCTCGTGCCTGGTCATGCCCGCGATGTAGTCGGTACGGATCGAGGCACCGAAGCGCGGGGCCGGCTCGATGCCGTCGGCGGCGATCTCCAGCACCTCGCAGACGGCATCGACGACGATGCCGAACAGTTGGGGACTGCCGTGGACCCGGGTTTCCAGGACCACGATGCAGCTGCGCCTCAGGGTCTCGGTCACCTGGCCATGAAAGCGCACGCCCAGGTCCATCACCGGCACGGCGGCATCGCGTAGGTTGATGACGCCCCGTAGCGCGGGCGGCAGCAGCGGGATCGTCGTAACCGCACCGTACTCGATGATCTCCCGCACGCAGCCGGTATTCACCCCATAGCGCTCGCCGCCGAGCTGAAAGATGAGGAACTGCCGGGAGAGCATCAAGCGGGCTCCTCGAAGCGGGCGAAGCCGGCCGGCACGCCACCCTGGACCACGCGCCGCGCGGTGGCGATCGGCGACGATGCCGGCTTGGACCGTTTGGGCGTTGCGGCTGCCAGCCCTGGCGTAGGCGTTGCGCTGTTCAGGGTGAAGTATTCCATCAACTGCTGGAGTTGCTCGGCCTGGCTGCTCATCTCTTCGGCGGTGGCGGCCAACTCCTCGGACGCCGAGGCGTTCTGCTGGGTGACCTGGCTCAGTTGCAGCATGGCACTGTTGATCTGCCCCACGCCGGCGCTCTGTTCTTCCGAGGCGGCGGTGATTTCCTGTACCAGGTCGGAGGTCTTGTTGATGGACGGCACCATCTCGTCCAGCAGCGAACCGGCGCGTTCGGCCAGGGCGACGCTGCCCTGGGCCACGTTGCCGATCTCCTGGGCGGCGACCTGGCTGCGCTCCGCCAGTTTGCGGACCTCGGCGGCCACCACGGCAAAGCCCTTGCCGTGCTCGCCGGCCCGGGCGGCTTCGATGGCGGCATTGAGCGCCAGCAGATTGGTCTGGTAGGCGATGTCGTCGATGATGCCGATCTTGTCGGCGATGGTCTTCATGGCTACCAGGGTTTCGCTCACCGCCTGGCCGCCTTCGTTCGCCTCGCTCGCGGCCTTGCCGGCCATGCCGTCGGTGACCTTGGCGTTCTCGGTGTTCTGGGCGATGGAGGCCGACATCTGCTCGACGCTGGCGCTGGTCTCCTCGACCGAGGCGGCTTGTTCGGTACTGGCCTGGCTGATGCTCTGCGCGGTGGCCGAGATCTCTTCCGAGGCACTGGCCAAGCCATCGGAAGTGCTGCGCACCTCGGCGATGATCTGCGCCAGGCGCTGGCTCATACCGTCCATGGCGCGCAGCAGCGCGGCGGTCTCGTCGCGGCCTTCGGCGTCGATGCGCTGGGTGAGGTCGCCGGCCGCCAGGCGATCGGCGATGCCGACGGCAGCGGTCAGCGGCCGGGTGATGCTGCGGCTCATCAGGAAGCCGAGCAGGATACCGAAGGCCACCCCGATGGCGATGATGCCGATCAAGGTTACCCGGCTGCGCGCATAGAGCTGGTCGGTCAGGTCATTGGCGTCGCTGGCATTCTGCTCTTTGCGCTTGGACAGCTCGTTCATCAGCGTACCCACCTGGTCGCCATAGTGGCGCACGCTGGCGAGCTGGTCGTCCAGCACCGGGTTGGCCTCCCGCAGTGGCTGCTCCTGGGCGATCGCCATGGCCTGATCCAGGCGGTTGGCATAGCTGGTAAGCAATTCGTCGATCTGCCGGAAGCTGCTCGCCGAGGCTTCACTGGCGAACAGTGGACGCGCCTTGGCCAGATAGTCTCTTACGTTCGCCAGGCCCTGTTTGACTTCTGCCTGGGCGCGAGTGCGGTCTTCGTCGCTGGTAGCCAATAGGTAGTTGCCGCGGGCGCGCCCTATGACGACCAGATTCAGATTGGCTTCCTTGATATAGGACAGGCCGAGCAATTCACGCGCATAGAGCTGGGTCGCCAGATCGTTGATCTGGCTGCTGTTGTTGAGTCCCACAACGCCGACCACCAGGCTGATGGCGGCGACGGCGATAAAGGACACGATAAGGCGAGTGCCAATCCTGAAATTCTTGAACATGTGATGCTCCTGCTGAGAAAGGCTAGTTGTCAGGACCAGCCAAGACCGACGTCGGGATAGTGGCGTCAATAGTCAGTCTTTCGGATTGGAAGATTTTAAATTTATAGTGGCCTTAGGCCATAGGGATGAATGGCAATTACTTATCGAAGTTGCCCTGTATTGTTCCAATAAAGATTGTTGCGATATTTGTTAGAGCTCAGTGAGATGCTCGAGGCTGCAGCAGGAGGACGCTGGACTAACCACTGAAGGGCGCGCTGGGCGCGGTTTTCGTGCGGATCCTCATGGTGTATAGACCCAAGCCTTTCGCGTTAGGCTCTGTACGAAAAGTGTCTGCGCTCGGTGATGCTTCGTTGAAAAAGGCCTGGATCGCCAGCCCGGTCGCAATGCTCATTTACCGCTCGTAAACTCCGCTTCCAGCCTCTTTCGCCTCGCCTGACCTTCGCTCGCCGGCTTTTCGTACAGAGCCTAGGGCAAAGACCTTTAATCACTGTTATTTATAGTGTTAAAGAGGCGCCGAGTGAGGTTTAACGTTGGGGTTAAGTAGCACCATGTTCATGGCTTAAATGATTTTAAAATCGAAAGGGCTGAGGTGATTATTTATGGGGAAATATAGGAGATAAAACCGAGGGTTACGGTGCTAGAGCGGTCTGCCGTGGAGTCTCTCGCTACTGAAGGCAACGGGTCGGCTGATGTGGCTGGGCTCAAGTTCTTTTCCCGCCACGTTAGTTATCAAGGCCTTTAGTTAAAGAGGTGGCAATGCACGAGCCTGGCTAGTCGTCGGCGCGGTTATTGCCAACTTGGCTGCTCAGCCAGTGCTGCTTGAGCAGGTCGCACAGGCGCTGCGCAGCAGGACTAAGCAGTTGGCCGTGACGGGTGACCAGGCCCAGGGAGCGCGTGATCGCCGGCTCGATCAGGGGAATGGCAACGAGACAGGTGTCGAGGGCGCTGGCCGGAATAGCCAGGCGCGGCACCGTGGCCACGCCCAGGCCGGCTGCCACCAGGTCGATGACGGTGCGTACATGCCGCGCTTCCAGGGCCGGCTTGGGTAGGTCGGGGATCCTGGCCAGGGCCAGATCCAGCAGCATCCGATTACCGCTGGCTTTGTTGACCGCGATGTAGCGATGACCACGCAATTCCGCCCAGCGCACCGCAGGGCGCGTGGCCAGGGGATGCTGCCTGGGGCAGACCAGCACGAAGTCGTCCTCGTGCAGCGGCTCGAAAACCAGATTGCCCTCCTGGGCACCCAGGTAATTGATCCCGAAATCCGCTTCGCCACGGCTGACCCGGGTCAGCACATCGCTGGCGCCTTCGTCCAGCAAGCGCACCAGGATGCGCGGATACAGCCGTTGATACCGCTCGAGTACCTCCGGCATGAGTTGGTTGATCACCGTGGGCACGCAGGCGAGGGTGACCTCACCGGTCAGGCGATTGGCCGCGTCGGTCACGTCGAGCAGGGACTCGTCGAAATCGTTCAGTACCTGACGTGCCCGGCCCAGAAAGGCGCGCCCGGGAGCGCTGAGTTCGATGCGTCGCGTGGTCCGGTTGAGCAGCCGTACGCCAAGGCTGTTTTCCAGCTTGCTGATGCGCCGCGACAGGGCCGGTTGCGACAGGTACAGCTCCCGCGCTGCGGCGGCGAAGCTACCGAGATCGGCTACCGCGACGAAGGCGCGAAGATCACCCATCTCGACATTCATGTTTTTCATGCATGAGCCCATTCGATAAATGCAGTTAAGTTTGGCTGCATGATGCTCCATGCTTTCTGGGCGCGCACTGCTCCTTCAATAACCACAAATCGGAGTGTTGCATGATTCCCATGAACCGCCGCGGCCTGCTGAAACTCAGTGCTTTCGCCTCCGCAGCTGCCGCTTCATCGCGCCTGGTCTGGGCTACCGATGCCAGTGCCACCGCCAGCACCACGGATAGAGCAACCATGACGTCGGAACAAGGCAAGGGCACCACCAGGCTACTGGCCAGCTACCTGGTCAAGACTCGCTATGAGGAATTGCCAGCGACCGTACGCCAGGAGGGCGTGCGCACCTTGCTCAATTGGGTGGGCGTCGCCGTCGGTGGCTCGCAACATGAAACCGTCGAGCGTGCCTTGCGCGCGCTCACGCCCTTTTCCGGTCCCGAACAGGCCAGTTTGCTGGGGCGTAGCGAGCGGCTGGACATCATGAACGTCGCCTTTCTCAACGGTGTGGCCAGCCACATCTTCGACTATGACGACACCCACCTGAAGACCATCATCCATCCCGCAGGACCCGTGGTATCGGCGATTCTGGCGCTGTCCGAGTATCGGCCGGTGAATGGGCGGGACTTTTTGACTGCGCTGATCCTCGGTGTCGAAACCGAATGCCGCATCGGCAATGCGGTATACCCGAATCACTACGACGTGGGGTGGCATATCACCGGGACGGCTGGCGTGTTCGGCGCCGCCGCCGCCGCGGGCAAGTTGCTGGGCCTGAGTGAGCAACAAATGGTCTGGGCCTTGGGTTTGGCCGCGTCCCAGCCGGTCGGCCTGCGTGAGTCCTTCGGCTCCATGAACAAGAGCTTCAATCCCGGCCGGGCCGCCAGCAATGGCCTCTTCGCGGCACTACTGGCAGCGCAGGATTTCACCAGCTCGCAGGGCATGCTCGAAGCGAAACGCGGCTGGGCCCATACCCTCAGCACCAAGCAGGATTTCGCCGAGATCACCGAGGGGCTGGGCAGCCGCTACGAAGCGGCGCTCAACACCTACAAGCCGTTCGCCTGCGGCATCGTCATCCATCCCGCGCTGGATGCGGCCATCCAGTTACGCAACCGCTACCAGCTCGATCCCGGACAGATCACCGAAGTGCGCTTGCGTGTCCATCCCCTGGTGCTGGAGCTGACCGGCAAGCGAACCCCGCAGATCGGCCTGGAAGGCAAGTTCAGCATCTACCACTCCGTCGCCATCGCCCTGATGCAAGGGGCCGCGGGCGAGCGGCAATACAGCGATCAGGCCGTGAGGGACCCCGTTGTGGTCGCCCTGAGGGCCAAGGTAGTGGCCACCGTCGATCCCGCGATCAAGCCGCAGCAGGTGGACATGACCATCCTGCTGAGCGATGGTCGTGAGCTGCACCAGTACATTCAGCACGCCATCGGTAGCCTGGAAGTGCCCATGACCGACGCGCAGCTCGAGGTGAAGTTCGGCGATCTGGCCGAGGGGATTCTGCCTCGGCAGCAGACGCAGGCGCTCATCGAGCGCTGTTGGCAGGTCGAGCAACTGGCGGATGCCAGCCTGATCGCCCAGACGGCCCGGCGCGCCACGCCAGCAACGTCTGGCGCTACGGCTTGACCGCTACGAGAGGAGACGCGGCATGCTCTACGAACTGACCAAGCTGTCCGGCCCGCTACTAGAGTTAGCGACGATCTCCGCCGGCGCCCTGACCTGGATGGCGGACGCGGACGCCGGACGCCTCCTCGGTCAGTGGCATTCCGAAATCGGTGAGCTGGGTGCGGTATTGATCCTGCGCAGTTTCCCTACCTACGCTGAATTGGCAGCGGAGCGACAGCGCTGCAACCTGAGCGTCAATCCCTTCAACGGCGCTGGCCTGCTGCAGTCCGTGCAGCAGGAGAGCTACCGGGGCTTCGACTTCCTGCCAGCCGTCGAGCCACGTGCCTATGGCGGCCTTTACGAATTCCGCACCTACTGGCTGAAACCGGGCGGCCTGCCGCCCACGCTCGCCGCCTGGCAGGCTGCGCTGGCGCCGGCGAAGGAGTACACCGACCACCTGGTGATCAACATGATCGCCCTCGACGGACCACCGCGCATCACGCACCTCTGGGGCTTCGCGTCCATTCAACAGCGCTTCGACCTACGGGCCAAGCACTATGCGGCAGGGCTATGGCCGCCCCGGGGCGCTCCCGAACAGATCGATCATGCGACGTCCATGATCGCCCTGGCCGGCGAGCATTCACCCCTGCGTTGACCCGCAGGCGCACGTCTCGGGCGCCGCTGCCTGACCCGACCGCCAACGGCCCATCGTTCAGCGCAGGGTTTCCTCGATAAGGCTCTTGAACAGGGCCGTACGGGGTCGCTGGTCCGCTGGAATACCGGCCTGGTCGAACCAGGTGGCATCGGCTTCCGGATGCGGGCCGCTCAGGGTGACCACGCCCTGGCCGAAGGCATAGCGCGCCGCGGCGATGTCACCATTGGCATAGGTCGCCAGCGCGCGGAACCCCGGGGCCTGGCTGGGCGGCAGGTAGGGGCCGTCCTGGTAGAAGACGGTGTCGTCGTGGCCTGCCCAGCGCACGGCGACCGCGGCGTCGTCGATGGTGGTGACCGCAAAGCCAGGCCGGCCCACCGCCGAGTCCAGCTCCTCGGGAATCAGCCCGAGATTGTTGGCATCGGCCAGGTAGGCGCCCATGCACAGCCCCAGATAGCGACCGCCCTGGGCGACATAGTCGCGCAGGGCGGTGCTGCGGGCTTCCCCCAAGCTTGCCAGCGCGGCGGGGATGTCCTGGCCGCCACCGGGCTGCACATAGAGCGCATAACGGCGCAGGGTGGCGGGGGTGATGTCGACGGCCTCGCGTGGGCCGATGAAGTCCACCCGATAGCGGGGGGCCAGGTGTTCGATGGCTGTGCGAACGGTTTCGGCGCAGTCATCACAACCGGCCGGGCCGCGATAGACGGCCACCGCCACGGTAGGCAGCGGTTCGGCACTGGCGAGCGCTATCAGGCCTAGCAGGCCCAGCGTCGCGAACAGGGCATACCCTAGTCGAATCGAGCGTTTCATCGGGAGGACTCTTCGGTAGTCGGCGAGCCCTTTCCCAGCAGGGCGCCGCCATTCGCCCTGCCGCTGGCTGTCAGGCGGTAGGGGCTGAGGCAGACCAGCTTACCAGCCAAGGGCAGCGGCTCCGGGGTACCGCGATAAGCCGGCGCTAGGCATGGATCACCGACACGACTGAACGCAGCGGGCGCAGGGCTTCGTCGCCTGCATCGGCATCGGTGACCAGGGTGCCGATGTCGGACAAGGGAAGGATTCCGTAGGGCGAGGCGGCGCCGATTTTCTCGCGGGTAGCCAAGACGACGGTTTCTGCCGCTCGGCGGCTGATCATTCGTTTGATCGCGGCTTCTTCCGCATTTCCGGTGGTCGCCCCGGTATCAAGGTGCAGGCCGGTGACGCCCATGAAGTAGCTATCGACGCTTACCCGTGAAACGGCCTCCGCACAGGTCGCTCCCAGGGTGACGATGGAATGCTTGAACAGGCGGCCGCCGATGAGTTCGACCTCTATCAGCGGATGCCGCGCCAGCTCCATCACGATGCTGGGGCTGTGGGTAACGATGGTGGCTGCGAGATCCTGTGGCAGGTGCCGAGCGAGCTGGACGTTGGTCGTGCCGCCATCGAGGAAGACGATTTGTCCAGGCTGGATCAGCCGAGCACCCGCACGGCCGAGCGCCACCTTGCTGGCCGCGAAGGCTTCCTCGCGCGCGGCGTAATCCGCCACCGCCGCGGAGGCGGGCAAGGCGCCGCCATGCACGCGTTGCAGTAAGCCTTCGGCGGCCAACTCTCGCAGGTCGCGGCGAATCGTGTCCTCGGACACACCGAGGCGCTGGCTGAAGGTCTTGGCCACGAGCCGTCCCTCTTGGCGCAGCACCTGCTGGATGAGCGCCTTGCGTTCACGGGTGAGCATGCCGATCCTCTTTGCACGAAATTACTTGACGTTGCACGAAATCGCACGAATTCTAGCCTGAGCCAACCGCCTGGTAAACAGCTCCCTTCGCCAAACAAGGATTGATCATGAGCCTAGTTCCACGCATTCGCGTAGAAGACGTCACGCTACTGTCCGATGACTGGTTCGTCTTGAAGAAGACCACGTTTTCCTTCTTGCGCAGTGACGGCACCTGGCAGCGACAGTCCCGGGAAACCTATGATCGCGGTAACGGCGCGACCATCCTCCTCTACGATCCTGAACGACGCACCGTGGTCCTTACCCGCCAACTACGCTATCCAGCCTTCGTGAACGGTCATGACGATTTGCTGATCGAGGCGCCTGCGGGATTACTGGATGCGGCGGAGCCCGAGGTGCGCATTCGCGCCGAAGTTGAGGAGGAAACCGGCTTTCAGGTGCGCGAGGTGCGGCAGGTATTCGATGCCTTCATGAGTCCTGGCTCGGTAACGGAGCGGCTGCATTTCTTCGTCGGCGAATACACACCCGGAGATCGGAAGTCCGCGGGTGGTGGCAATGTCGCGGAAGGCGAGGACATTGCGGTGCTCGAGGTCAGGCTGGAGGAAGCGCTCGATATGATCGACGCCGGGATCATTCGCGACGGCAAGACGATCATGTTGCTGCAGTATGCGGCGTTGAAGTTGTTGTCTCGCGCTGCCGTAGCCTGATAGCCGAGCGCTAG
>Ga0157368_1001075_pt1 | contig 11939 bp, 15 predicted proteins | sample AttbisABBM3_FD_113146 | JGI IMG/M metagenome (GOLD analysis project Ga0157368, IMG submission 113146) | Fungus gardens microbial communities from leaf cutter ant in Botucatu, State of São Paulo, Brazil - Atta bisphaerica ABBM3 | ecosystem: Host-associated > Fungi > Mycelium > Unclassified ...
AGAGAAAATTTTGCTCATTTTTGAATAGAGTTTGTCTTATCTTGCTGAATTGAATTGATTAGCAATGGTTTGCTGAACTTCATTTTCCCATCTGAATTCCCATGCCATAGCACCAAGTTGTGGGAATTGATCGACATTTCTTTCAAGCGTTTGATGAATATAGCAATTCTTTGAAGAGAGCACGCAATGTTATTATCACCTGCAAGGTACTGATCTATCCCAAATAAAGAGATAGGTGAGAAATTGCCATCCCAAAGTCATCCGAGCCATTTATGTTGGGCACGAGGAAACTGGAGCATTGTTAGATCCTTAGTATATTTGTGCTGGCTCAATACGAGGTCTGTCGAGGGAATCCTCAATATCCGGTTGGCTCATGACTGTGCCTTCATTCTTTCAGCATAGTCCATTGACGACTTGGATTCGGATGACGTGTTAAATGCACTACGGTTCGTAGCTCTAGAGCGTCCTCTCGTATCTTCATTGAGGGCCATGGTATTGAAACCGGCAGACAGATTGTTAGTAGAGTTAGAAAGACTTCTGTGTATTCACAATTTTTCCGTTAGGCGCTACCATACAAGTTGGTGGCACAGGGAAAGATGCGATGTGTTGGGTAGCTGAATTTCAATTATCCTTCTGATTTGGGCAAATGACAGTCACAATATGACACAAGTTTTTAAGCGCCCATAACCTAAGTTAGCAGCGTTTTTGCAACGACATCAGCATGATTTCTGTGAGTTAATATACTGTCAATTCATTCTGTTAAATGAGCCTATTTTGTCACTCTTTAGGCATTCTTCATTTTCAATCAGAAAGGCGAGGTATGCCAAAACTATGATCTATGTACCGACGAGACGTGAACTGGTTGCTTATACCGGGATTAGGTTCTAATCTCGAGATTTTATCGTCCAGACTTCAAGTAGGCATGACTCAGACCTTCAGTCGATTTTCGGGAGCCAAAATTTTCCTTGTAGACGGTCCATTGCGGATGTGTTCAGAATACAAGTAGTTTCAAATAGCGATGTCAGGTCACCGATTATAACGCTGGGATCGACGAGTTTCTTTCATGTGAGAGTGAACAGTTTGTATGTTGTTGCTGTGACAAAGTGAGTTTTCTACTATTTCTGATCGAGTGCGAATGATTATTATTGTCACAGGACGAATGCCAATGCTGCGCTGGTTTTCGAGTTTTGTTATAGGTTTATCAACATAGGGAAGAGTTACTTCGGGAAGGTGGATGAGGAGAGCGTGAAGAATAATTTTGTGTTGATATATGAGTTAATTGATGGTGTGTGCATCCTGTCGAGGAGGTAACCTTCTACTGATCCCAGTGCTGGTAGAGATATGCGATTTTGGATACCCACAGAATAGTGAGATTGATACATTGAAGAGTTATATTACAACGGAGAGTATAGTATCTACTAGTGCCATCGCTGCTGTACGTTGTCATCTTCCGGTGCATCTGAATATATGGTGTATTAACTATGATTGGCTCAGGAGGAATCGTCAAAGATCACGATGCAGGCCACTGGTGCTACAAGTTGGAGGAGGGGAGATGTAAGGTATAGGAAGAACGAGGCGTTTGTAGATGTAGTGGAGACCGTCAATCTGAGCATGAGTGCGAAAGGTGAATTACTTAAATTGCGGTGTGGTGGGTTGCTGAATGATTTGACAGGGAACATTCTACGATCGGACGTGGACGGCCATATTCAGATGCGGGCGTACTTGTCTGGTACACCTGAGTGCAAATTTGGTCTGAATGACAAGCTGGTCATCGACAAGAGCGAACATGGGACAAGCGGTGCTGTTGAGTTGGATGATTGTCGATTCCATCAATGTGTCCGACTGCATGACTTCAACAGCAGCAGAACAATCAGTTTCATACCGCCTGATGGAGAGTTTGAGCTAATGCGGTACGTCTTCCTCACAAGACCTGGTACAGATGATCCAATACGATTAGCAGGTACCGATCCACGAGCAATATCAAGCTACCTCTACGCATAATGCCCACCGTCAATGAAATCGGTACTAGCCAAGTCCAGTATACGATTGCCATCAAAACCAACTTTGAGAGCAAGCTCTCAGCAACGAACGTTGTACTCCGGATCCCAACACCACTCAACACGACCAGCGTCGACTGCAAAGTGGCCAATGGGAAGGCCAAGTATGTGCCAGCCGAGAATGTGGTGGTATGGAAGCTGCCCCGGATCCAGGGAGGACAGGAGTGGACATTCTCGGGGACGGCATATCTGACGAGCACGACGACTCGGCAGGTGTGGGCGCGGCCACCGATAGACGTGGACTTTCAGGTGCTGATGTTTACTGCGTCGGGGCTGATTGTGCGGTTCCTCAAGGTGTTTGAGAAGAGCGACTACCAGAGCGTCAAGTGGGTGCGATACCTGACCAAGGCAGAGGGAACGTACCAGATCCGGGTGAGTGGTCTTGCGTATGTTTTTTTTTGTTTTTTTGCGAATGCTCACGGGCGCAGTTCTGAGGCAGTTAGAAATAGCGTAGAGTAGCGTGAGAGACTGCCATATATGGAGCATGATAATATCACACTTTGAGCGTCGACGGCCATGTTCTGGAGGTAATCGCCTTGTGCTCTGAATACTCCTCCGCTCAGTTTCCCTGCAGATTCGGTTTTCACAATGCCTCTGCAATCGAGGGCCTGATAGACAAGGAGGCCTCTCTTGCCACCATCCTCGACCAGGATGACCTCCTCCAGGAGTGCAAAGCACAGAACTCCCGCTTGGCCGAGTATTTCGGCAGGGTCGGCGTCCTTCACAGGCTCTTTGCCTATGTCACTGGCGAAATTGAGATCGAGGGCAAGGACCGTTTCAAGTGCGCAGCTGCCACTTGTTGGCACCATGACACTTACCATGCAAGTGCAGGTACCCCTACGTGGCCACCGAGGTTCTCTGCAGCGACATCTGGTCCATCTCCGCCACCTGCGTAGGCAAGGCTGACGTAGTTCTTGCACCGTTTTGGGAGTTTGTTCTCGATAGATCGCCCGAGGATATGAGGACTCACATGGTCATGGCCTCCCATTTTGTGAAAATCAACCTCGGTTTTATCCTCAAGTGGCCGGAAAAGGTGTGTTGCATTCGCAGATGGATTGCAGTGCGCTGACGAGTGACGTGGAGATGCTTGCGTTCATCCAAGCCCAGCCCAACATTGTGGAACGGCTACTGAAACACATCGAGTGTTCGGTTTTCGTCGACCTCATCGTACAGATCATAGTCTTGGATGAACATCAGAGATGTGGAGAGGTTATTGAGGTATGCCTGCGCAGGATTGACATACTTCCATTGTTTGACCGAACGAGTAGTGGCTTTCATCGCAAGAATTCATCCCTAGACTCGTCAGCATGTTATCTCCCCAACATTCAAACGATGTGCACAATGTCGTTGCAGATCTCATCAAAGGAATCATTTCTATGGCTACGCCCGCACCTGCATCGGGTCTTATGGACCCTGTGCCCGCTTCCAACCTGTTTGCACGCGAGCTGGCTTCGCGAGAAATGGTCAACAAACTCGTCTCGCACATCGTCCAGGACTTTAGTGCCCTCAAAGCCACTGCCACTCCATCAACTCCTTTCGACTCCCCAACCACCGCAGAAGACACAGAAAACAGCATTGAATGTCTCCCCTCATTCGATTCGTCTATTTCATCCGTCACCAACTCCATATCGATCATCATTGAATTAATCCGTAAAAATAGCTCTGATTATTTTGAGCCATACCTCTTTCACACTTTACGTAATCGACTCATTCAATACCAACAACATCTGACAGAAGAGGTTGGAAAAACCCCAGCCGAGGCAAGAGAGATGATGGAGCACGCCATGCAAGAGTTTGTGAATCGTATGGGAGTTGTGAATCTAGGATCTGTATTGAATGGTGTTGGCGAGCGAATGCATGAGTTGAAAATGTTTTTGAGAGAACCTAGATCGTTGGTAGGTGTCATTTTCCTCCAAAGTTTCAATGTCCTAATTCTAATTCCGTACACACTTAGGCTGGCGACATAAAAACAACAGTCGGTACAATAACACCTTTTACGTTCGAGCGATACCGGATCTGCGAACTCTTCGCCGAACTCTTACATTGTTCCAACATGGCACTCCTTAACCGTCCATCAATCCATGATAATCTCTATGACTCCAAGGGCCGACTACAGGGAGGTCTCTCTGCACTTGAAGACCTGGCACAGGTCATCCAACTCAATGGCGCTTCCGCAGGCGAAGATCAAGGTGACTTTAGTGCTGGACACACTGTAGAAGGAGAGACGGATGATCACAGTAGTAATGATGGTTTGGAGGCAAGCGTGGGGAGTAGTAGTGGGATGAGTGATATTGAACCGGCGATGGAACTACCTGTTTCTGGTGGACCTGGTTCCAGGGCTTCTCGGCAGCTACAACAACAGGGTGGAGAGCGTGATACACCTAGTATCGGGAGTTCCGATATGTCCTATGGGAGCAGCGATGGTGAGGATGTTGAAGACGATGACGGTGATGATGACGACAAGGACGAGTATCAGGACGAGGATGACGCTGAGATAAATGTACAGAGGATGGAGGAAGTCCCGATGGAGGATAAACCCTCTAGCAGTAGTAGCAGTAATTCACCAACGAAGCAAACTTTGAAAATCGACACTTCGTCAAAGATAATGCTCGACATTGGTGTGGGGAGTAGTGCCTATCCTACACTCTCTTCTTCATCTACAGCGACAAGTTCTCCTTCGTCCTCATCCCCATCCACCCCGAGCGCACGACAAGGATGGACGAAGTCTTATAGGGAGGGTGCTAATAATGCGGATGTCCAGCCGGTGTTAGCGGACCACCACAGTGGTCATACACTCACACTACAAATTTCACGGGCATATAGAGCCGATAAATCAAGACACAATTCGAGGAAGATGATGGAGGATGAAGCTCCGAGGATGGCTGATTTGTCGCAGACCCCCGGGAGTAGATTGAAGAGGTTGTTTCTGGACCTGGAGATCCTCCCGACACTTCTGGTAATGGTTTCTCATTCGATGCTTATCTGGGCTCACGGGTGATCATGTGCGCCCCTCCGCTTTTGATAGGACTTGTTCTTTGAGTTCAAGTGGAATAACTTCTTGCATAGTGTGGTATATGATGTAATACACCAAATTCTGACAGGGAATATCGGAGGCGGGCTGAATAGGGATTTGGTGGTTTCGTTGTTCAGAGATGGGAGACTTATGCAGCGGATCGTCGAGGGTCAAAAACTTAACGATCTTGAAAGGTGCCCTGTCCTTTCTTCGCCGTGTACTGTCCACCCCTATTGACTCTTTCTCCTCGCAGCACAAAATTGAAAGGTGTTCGAATAGGATACATGGGCTACCTCACTCTCCTTGCAGAAGAGGTCATTTCCGCATTAGACAGATTCCCTGAAGACCTCTCAACACAAATTACATCATCCTACGCTCCTCGACCTGAATGGGAAGAATATATTAAAGGGAGATATTCTGAGACGAAGAAAAAAGATGGAGTAGATATCGGAGGACCTAATCCCAGCTTGTCTTCTGGGTTTGATGGGGGTGGAGTAGGTGGAGGGTTTGGGCTTGATGGAGAGCCCGGTGTAAGTGGCCATGGTGCGGGAGCGAAGGCCTCGTTCGCCGGTGCCGGTACGGGGATCGGGACAGGAATAGGAGCGGGTGCAAGTGGAACGATGAGAATGATGGTGGATGAAGCCGTGATGTTCTCAGGTTTACGACTGGACGAAACGAATGCTGCTACGTTTGCGCCACGGACGTCAGTTAGACCAGCTTCATCCAGAATTGAAATCGTGCAGGAGGATATTGAAGAAGTAGGAGAAGAAGGGGGAAGGGTGATTAACGTTGGAGGCCTGGACAGAAAAGCGGATGTTCCTAAAGATATTAGGTCTTCCTCGTGTTATGTTCCCGGCATTGAAAATAATATTGGTGAAGGCGGCCACGGCGAACGAAGTGGGGTCGAACGTTCGAAAGGAGAGTTTAGGAGGGTCAATTTTGGTGGTAGAAGTAGGAGTGGGAGGAGTGTTGTTGCCAGAATACGGAATACAGCTGGTTTTGGACCTGGGGATGATGAGGACGAGGACGAGGACAGGGATGAACGGACTACGCATGTGAGTTCTTAGTTCTTTCCAACACTCTCCCACTGGAAACTGATTATACGCGACTGTAATGAAGTCATACCCTGCACAAGAAATTCAGTCTTCGAATAACCTTGGTGAATCCTCCGATTCTTCAGACGATGAAGAGGGGTGGTTGTCCCAGTCGAATTTTAATAACCCTCCAAGTTCACCGAGAAGACGTCAGGCTGCTACTAGTAGTGGTGGGAGCGAGAGGAGACCTTTAGATTTTTTTGGGTTTGATGTGCGTTTTTCCCCATTAGTTTTTCCCCATTACGCTATGTGCCTTAGTGGATCGTGTCAGCGGCCTGACTATCCTTCTCTGTAGGACTCGTTTACACCAACGACTACGTCCACATATCCATTTACCACACATGACAACGTACGTTCCTTTCTATCCTTATTTTTTTCACTGACTGGTCCATTGTCTCCAGGATGCATTCGACCCCTTCTCAGATGCAGGAGAAATATCTGGAACCAGTACCTCGATCCTCCTGTCTTCATCACCCTCAGACGAAACGGACAACTCTTCTTTCGAAAGTTTTGGTGATTTCGGTGATTTCCAGAGCGCTGATGAGATGGATACTGATTTCGGGCCTTTTGCGATCGGCGATTCGACGTCGTTGTCTGGTGCTTCAAACACCAGCATGAATTATTCTGGTGCGGCGCACGCACGCGTGAGTAGTGGTGATGAGGATCATGATGATGACAGTTCGTTGATGTTGACCCCTACAAGTGGAAGTTGGACGATTGCGAATGGGTATGATGGGTTTGAGGAGATTACTAGGGTTTGATTTTTAATTGAAAAGCCAGTATTAAACTGAGAACATTTTCACTGGTTTTAATCACTTGGAAACTATCTGAAAGTCATGTATGTGTCATGTATGCACACTGTTGATACTTACTTTCAGACTTCAGGGAGACGAGCCGTGAACATTGAATAACAGTCCATGCTGCTGCCCCCACGATCTATTCGTGCTCGGTAGCGAACTGTAATGGTGCCTGATCGTTTTACCTCTTGATTGGACAAAATAGGCAGAAACTTGGATAGGCGGTTCCCGGATGGAACATGCTTGCCTCAGGGTGCCCAAGAGAGCATTTTTTAGACATAGATTGTGGCATTAATTGTTGCCACAGAAGTGTCATTTCCATCAAATCCTCTGTTCATCCCCTGTTCCTAAGATAGTACGACCACGACATCATCATAGCAAGGCGTGAATTGACTGTGTCATTAAGTAACTAATGTCAATAGGCACCATGGTTAACTCGAAAAATCCATATAAATCAATGAAAAATCTGGTTCTTCCTCCTGGTCTCCAGGACAGTTTTCAATGTGTTGGTGAGTCTGGAGACTCACCTAGTTTGCTCTCCAGAGCCAGTTCTAGAGCTGGAAAATGAGTGCATTCAAGACTTGGAAGACCTCAAACTCATTGCATTGCAAGGTGCTCCTCAAGGAGCATCTCTGCTTCCTCTGCCTCCAGGAATGCCTCTCCTGAGGCCTTAGCTTGATCTTCTTCAGAAGAAAGTGAGGAGAAGAACATGGGTTCAGACCCTAAGATGCCTATTGCTCCAAGGGTGATTATAGGCAGACTTAAGCTCCCTGCTGCTCTTCCTACCTCAATTCCTGAAGGGAAAGCATCTACTATGAGCTGGAATGACTAGATATCTGCTGAGAAAAGCAGGGACTTGGTTTCTAGAGCAGTTTCTGCCCCCAAAAGCATCTAAGAATTCCATGCCTCTGTGCTTGGACCATTCAACCTGATCCATGGATCAGCTGTGTCATCTTCCCAATTGGGAAATAGCAACATTACTTATGATACTGAGGTGTGGGATGGTGACCACCATGTGCCATCACTGTCTGGTTATTTTAGACATCTTGAGACTAATACTAAGGTACTCTCTGTTGGGGTAACTAGCAAAGTCTGTGAGATTGTTAGATGTGGTTTATACCTCATTATCCAAGATTCAATAAAGCCTCTTAGGAGTCTAAATGAGTTATTTATGTGTTATCTGAGAGTGCAGAAGTGGAAGTCAGAACAACTTTTGGCTTTGGCTTATATACTATACCTTTATGAGTCACACTAGTTATATATTTCAGAAGAGCACTTAGAAAAACTAGAAAGAAAAAACCACTAGAAGGTAGTAAGATATGTCATTACCAACACTAGAAGTTAGTGTTAGTTTTGGTTAATTTTCAAGATAAGACTATTACAATTACAATGTAAACTACTAGTATATATACTAAGTATGCTACCTAGAGTAGTTATCTAGAATAGAGACTACTAAGTGTTACCCTGGTTACTAATAATTCTCAGATGTCAGGAAATGAAGGTCTATGAAGTTAGCAAGAGTCCAACAAGAACATTTGAGATGAAATGGAGACAACTGATCTGCACTGGAAGAGATTGGGGAGTATGGATAAGGAAAAAAGTGTTATCTATAGGTTAGGACAGATATAGCCATAATGGGATGTGACAGAGATTTCACAGACTTTTACAGCCTCCAGAAAGTCCTAATCATATTAATATAACAAATAAGTACAAATCTTATATACCTTTAGGAAGTTTTAAGAGAGCAGAATGAGGACTTCTGAGAGTGGCAACCACCCTAAATACTAATAGAGTCCATTCCAATCTAACAGAACAGTACTAATATAAGAGAGAGAATTTACAGTAGGTATACTAGAGGAACTTGAGAACAGAGGTCAATAATATGCTTATAGGGTTCAGCAGAGTTCAGCAGAGTTACTTAAGAAAGACAACAGGGTCTTGTAAAGATAAAAGAATACTAACTGATGAAAAGCAAAAATACTGTAGGTTTCAGCAGAATCAGAGGTGAAGTTTAGGATATAAAAGCAGGTTCTCTTATATCTATTCTCTTCTAGATTTCTGTATCTCAAAGTAATGGTGATTAAATGAAACTTGATAACCAAGAACTGAGTTGTGTGGATAAATCATGAGGCTCCAGAGTTTAGTCTGTAAAACTCTACATATCACAAACTTCATTCAGCTTGTATCTCTACAACCAGTGAACCAATTTTCACAAACTAAGTTGTACTGGAAAGCCCCAAATAAGGGTTATATCCCTTTCCAGTATAATTCTAGTGTCTCTATTCCTTTCATAAGTAGGTAACATTCTATTTTCTATATTTCTCTAAAAAAACTATATTATAGCATGTTTCTGTTATCACTAAGTAGCTTCTATGCATATGTAAGCTAAAGCATCAGATAGCTAGGCATTTCATAATACTTTGCTATGTTTGTCCTAATAGACTCCAAGTCCAAAGTATAATTTGTTGAACAGTTACTACACTATCTCTCAAGTGGATATCAACTCAAGAAAGCCTAAGATATTATCTATGAGCATAAAGTCTTCTCACTAATGTCTTCAAAAAGGTCTTAAATACTTAAAAACCTTATAATAGTATATTCTTTCACAAAAAAGCATTTTCTAGCATAACAATATCTCTATGGTGGTAATGCAATTAATTCTAAACCCTTTAAGTACTCAGTTTTCTATGACAGAGATATGTTATAAACAAACTAGCTACTAAACCGGTTATGCTAAAAGTGCACAATATCATACTTAACTTTAAAATCTGGCTGGTACTATATATGCACTTTGTATTATACTCCTGACAAGATACTCTTATTAAACTTAGCCTTCCATAGTAGAGTTTTTCTAATAATAGAAGATGCTCAAAAGTTTCAAAGTATAGCTCCAAGTAGAGGTTTTAGTAGTGAAATATTAACACAGGTCAATTCCTCCTTGTATATTAGACTAGTAGTTATACTGTAATTTACTAGTTTGATAATCAAATATTCAAGTGTCCACATATATGTGAGATATATAAAAGTGACAACAAACAACCAAGATATCAGGCTATCAGTAACTATAAAAGCTTTGTTGGCTATTATCTCATGAATGACTAAACATATTCTCACAATCAAAGTTTCATTGGAAAGCACTTATCAAACAGTTTCTAATGATATATTATACATTATATGGAGATCAGTATTCATAGATATATAAGTATAATAATGTAGTGACATAATTAGTTACCTTTTAAAATTAGCCTGACATCTGCTATCAGCCCTACCAGATATGAGTTTTGATCATGTGATGAAAACAGATTGCATACAGACTATCACTATTTTGTATAAATACTTTTATATCTGAAGATTAGACCTTAAACTTAACAACATTATTTATCATCAGTTTTCATCAATAATCATCAATCTTTATACCTCATTATTATTGACATCTGTATTGATCTTTATCATCATTGTCACTATTATTGAACTTCTAAATCACTTCTAAATCTCTGAGAGTGTACCCAAGGTTCAGATATTACAAACAAGTAAGTGGTTTATTTTGTGATACTGCAACTCTGTCTAGTACAAATATCTCTAAGATACTCTTTCAAAAGTTTTCCTTCAGAATAAAGCCTTTTTATTTGATTAGATACTGATATCCCTATCAATGTCATTGGCTGTTCAGAACCTTCTCAATCTCCTATTCTTCTTGTTTATCTATAAGAATGGAATCAGGTGGGATACTAAACATCTACTAAGGATCAGGTCTTTGGATATAGCAGTAAACTTGACAATATTGAATACTAGGTATAGCCTTATCATCATAAGCAGAAGCTTTAGATAATAAGTTATAGGTCTTACTTACTTAACTATATAAGATCTAAGATATCAGTGGAAAAATTTGGCAGAGAGGTGTATAGTCTGAACATCTGTAGAATCAAAATACATTTTGTTATCAGGCTTAAAGATTAGAGCCAAGGTCTATTAGCAATTGTAGTAGATTTTCATGTCTTTCTAGAACTTGCAGATAGCCAACCTCACTTTATCTAGTATAGACTTTATCTATATAGTAAACTTCACAATATTTTCCAGTCTTGACTCTTGTTAATATAGCTCAAAACCCATTCTAGAGAAGTGATCTGTGTCTAGAAAGAATGAACATTGCTAAGTAGAGGTATGGACATAATTGATATTGATCCAGTTACTAGTTAACATGCTCTATCTGTTCATCTAACTAAGAATGTCATGCCATAAAAGAAGCAATTTTGATACCTAACAAGTAGTATAACTCTTTAGTAAAGTAGATAATGGACTACAAACCTCTATTTAAGATGACATGAGTAAGTAAGCCATATAATTTCTAAATGTTGTGTAAGAAAAGCTCTATATCACTCTCTACAGTGATAGTCATATGCATAAGAATGAAATGAGTTCTCTTAAATACTAAGTCTATAACTATTATTACTACCTCAAAGCCCACAGACTCTAAAAGTTCAACAACAAAGTCTATACTTATAGTCTTCTATTTTGCATCAGATACTAGCAGTGGGCAGAGCTTGCTGAGAAGCAGATATCATGCTGGCTTAGTATACAAGCAAAGATTACAAGTACTAACATACTGGCTGATATACCTTAATATCTAGGACTACTAGTAATTCTGAGAGACTAATTCTAGAGTCTTTTATCTGTCTAGATATCTGACTATCTTCAAATTGTGATATAACATGGTTACTCTTCTGCAGAGGTCTACAGTATTTGGAATATAAATCTTACCTCAAAACAGTAACAGATTCTTATTCATAGACCATTCCAAAAACAACTCAAGATATTAAGTCAATAAAAGAATTTTGTATCAGGGTTGATACGAGAAGACTCAATAGAGTTCCAAGTACAATATATCCATCTTGATATGCTAAGTTAGTGGTCTATGCTATACAAATTCTAAACTATCCTAAAAGCCATGCATATTATATATGTGGTATAACATTATTAT
>Ga0157368_1001077_pt1 | contig 11914 bp, 12 predicted proteins | sample AttbisABBM3_FD_113146 | JGI IMG/M metagenome (GOLD analysis project Ga0157368, IMG submission 113146) | Fungus gardens microbial communities from leaf cutter ant in Botucatu, State of São Paulo, Brazil - Atta bisphaerica ABBM3 | ecosystem: Host-associated > Fungi > Mycelium > Unclassified ...
ACTCCCTTCTCTCAAGTTCCATGATCAATGCTGTGACCACATCATCAGAGGTGACTAATGTGACAGTGTGACCAATCACTTTTAACCTAACCCCAGAGTTCTAAAAATAAAAAAATGCAAAATAAATTAAAAGGAAAATAAAATGAGAAAGAAGATGAAAAAAAAACCAAGTCCACATTCTTTGATCTTGACACTTAGAGTTGGTCAATAAGAAGAACCTTGTATTAGAGTTAATACAAGAGAACTCAATAAAGAACTCTATACAAAATTATCTATCTTATATACTAAACTACTATAGTCTGTGCTACTACTTCTCTAGCCTACCCTAAATAACTATGTGTTTATCTTAAGGTCAACATATATTACACATATTGTATGATATTATTCTTCTAGAACCTTTTACATCCTTCTCTGTGATCTCATGACTTATAACTATTATTATAACCATGTCATCTGATGTGACTGATGTGTGACAGTGTGATCATGATGTTACTCTAACCCTAACCCTAAGTTTAGGAAAGAAAAATAAATCAATAAAAAATAAAAAATAAATGAAAAAACTAATATCTAGGCTTTATATATCTGATATATATGCAGTTGGGGATAAGGTACTAATGAATTTTTTTAAAAAATTAATAATTTATTATACAGAATGTAGTGGTAGACTATAGTATCTACAATGTAGCTACTTAAATATCAAAAGAAGAGAAAGAGGAAAGTGGAGAAGAAAAGAAAAAAGAAAAGAAAAGGAAATATAGGTGACAGTTTTTTACACTATGTAACATTAATAACAATGAAGCTACTACTAAGTAATACTTATGAAATAAAAACACTCTAGGATTGACTTCAAAAAAAGTAATGATATTCTTCAAAAACTCTATTGGGATTCTAATATTTTATATACTTTCTATAGTTGTGTAGAATATAATTTCTTGATTCAATTGAATATTCACTGTATAGACAAGCAAAGGATTTCTTGGGAAAAAATCTGAGATAATATTTACCTATAAGAGCATAATTTGTAATAGCTTTGGTAGCTTGTATACATAGAGAATTAGAGTGCTTAATGAGTTTGAGCTATGCACCATCTTTTGAGTAAGTAGGTCTGATGGGTAAATCGTTGTTGTCATTTAAGTTTAAAAAATCCTTCCTCTTATAATCCAACACTTGAAAAGTTATTTGCCAATTCTTTAAATTGCATTGCATTCTTCTTTCAATTAAGAAGGCTATTTATTGCTGTTAGGGCAGTCCCAAAACAAAATTGTGTTATTAAAGTTCTTATTAAAGAAGACTCTAAGGTCTTGAGATACTATAATAGAATATAGTTGAAAAGGATAATTGAATGAATCAAAAATATATCTTGCAGCTGAAATAGCATCTATAATGATGATAATTTGTCTAACATTTGGGACTTGAATGGCTAAATTGATTCTGTATCTAATCAAGAAAAGTTCTACCTTAGTAAAGATAACATTTATTACATGATGAATTGTTTTGGCAATAATATTCTGATCATTATATACATGTGAAATTGAAGTAGTGACATTATTTTTGATACTAGCACTAGAGATGACTAATACAGTATTTGAATTTGAAGTGTGGTTGTCAAAGATTTTGTTAAGTTTCTTTCAATGAGCAGATTTGGCTTCTATATCTTTGCAGTTTACTATATGAAAGTAAAACCAATCAGATAATGTATCAACTAAACAAAAACCTGGGGATAGCTCTTTATGTAATTTACAAAACAAAGGATAAACCTTATTTAAGTGATTGTTAGAGTTTACAATTGAGCCCTTGATTTTTGAGTACTGATTTTGAGTAAGATGGGCCAATAATAGGCAATGAAGCTTGGCTTTTTTTGAATGATGTTCATTAAGAAGAGAGTCAATAGCATGTTGTTGAAGTAGAGATATTACTCTTAAATTATGTCTCCCACTAATTTTGTCAAGATAGAGATAAATAGGGATAAGCTCTACTATAGCCTCAACTTTTCAAGTTGGTGAAGTGGAAAAAACACCTGTAATTCATAAAGCTGCTCTTTGTTGTATCTTCCATAGTTTCTTTAGGGGTTGAACAAGTGGTTCCCCCTTGTAATACTACAGCTAAAAGCTGTATAGTATGATTGGTAGAATATACATTTATATAAAAGTCATTTATGAGTGGGTGATAAACCTCTGGTAGAATTTCCTAACATCTTCATACTCTTGATAGTGGACAATGCTTTGTTGGTGTAAAGTAAAGTTGACAAAGAAAAGAGTGGAAACAGAAATAGGAGATAAAATACCACTAGTTCTTTTTTTGAAAATGTGAAAGATTGGCAAAATATAGAGTGCAGATAAAATAAGAGAGAGAGCTGATTCCTGATCCATACTTATATCTGCTCCAAAAAAAGGGGAGACAAAATTGTTCCAAACATATCAGGTTTATCTATTAATTAAATAACTAGAAAAGAATGAAGAAATTCTTGGATTAAAGCTTGGTTTGTCCAATATCAATGGGAGAAGTTGGTGATTGATAGATAGGAGGAATTGTGCTATGTCAAAAGCTAGCATGTGTTATGATTACTCCCTTATATTCATCATATGACTGTAGCATAGACTATAGAGTAAAGGGTTATATCTTCATAACACAATAATTGGCTGCACCAAAGTAGTCTCAGTTAGTGCCTTATATAGTAGGTGTTATTTCCTTCTATCTTCCTCACTGCTTTATGACTCACTTGACACATATTAACAATATTTTTGCCTTATTGTCAATAAATATATATAGTTGTAGATATAGTCCTGTATCTTTATGCTTTACTAATTGACTTATTTCTACTTCTCTACTCAAGTCTTTGTCTAAGTTCCAACCTGAGCCAAGCCTAAGGTTATAACATTTGGTAAAGCATCACCAGGCTCACCTTGCAAAAGAAGAGTACATAGTAGTTAGGCTACTGGAATAATTGATAGTTTAACTGTTGGAAGAAACAATATATGTGTGGCATAGTTCATGAATAGCAAGATGAGTCAACATTGAGAACATGATATAGAGGCATTATTAAAATGACTAGAATTCTTGCAGATCATAGAAGAAGCCTTAGAGAGAACAATAGAATATATGGACAAAATGTCAATAGCACCAGTATTAGTAAACCAGAACAATGAATAGGCAGAATTGCTGAAAAATATGGTTCTGGATCCAGGATAGTTCAACAGGAACAGAATGAAATTTGAGGACTAGTGGAGGAGAATGAGATTATTCCTCAAGAGTAACAGAGTAATGGAAATAGACAATAGGATTACTATGATCCTTGCCTGCCTTAAAGAGGGTGTAGCTAGCATATATGCCCAGAAGAAGCTTAATAAGCTAGATAAAGAAACAGGAACCTAGAATTGGGATGAATTTGTACAAGAGATCAAAATAACATTCAGTGACAAAACTAAGATAACAAATGCTAAATGGAAGATAGAGACCTTTAAGCAAGGAAAAAAGAATACAGCAGACTTCATGATTGAATTCAAGATATTAGCCATGAAGACCAATACAGATGAACTATATACCATCTTCTTACTGAAGAAGAATGTACAAGTAGACATAATTAAGACAATATTGGGATATTCACTAATAGTAGCTCCAGGGATACTCAAAGAGTAGAAAGTAGCAATCACATCAGTAGGACAAGGATATGAGTCTACAAAAGAATGACAGGATTACAAGACAGGATTAGGAACAACATATGGAGAAAGAGAAATACCCATGAATATTGGAAAATCCAAAGAGAACTTCAAGGATGGAAAGCTTAGATGCTTCAACTGTGACATATATAGACATCTAGCAAAAGACTGCAAAAGGCTAAATAAAGAAAGAGATATAAGGAAGTGTTACAAATGTGAAAAAATAGGGCATATTGTCATAGATTGCAGGATAGAATAGAAGATAAAGAACTGAAGCATATAAGAAGATACAGACATGGAGAATTACAACAAGAAGCAGGGTTTTGGAGACAGTCCTGAGTATGCACAGTATAAAGAACCTATGTAATTAAAGCTCAAAATTGATATGTGATTCCTCACCAACAGAATAATAAGAAAGAAGAGCTAAGCATGCAAGCAAATGTTAAGACAAAGAATAGAAAAGAATTATGATTGAAGATATTAGTGGACTCTAGATACATGTATATAGGAATAGACAAGCAACTAGTCAAGAATCAAAGAATCAAAACAAAACTGGTAGATTTCTTCTTTAAAGTATTCAATGCAGATGGTACTAAGAATGGAGAAGTAACAAGAATAGCACTACTTGAAGTAGAGATAAATAGATACAAGAAACATATCAATGCAGCAGTAACAGACTTAAACAGAACATGACTAGTTAGTTAGACATAATCAAATTGGAAAGAAGGCAAAATATGATTTACAAGATGTCCAAGATTATGTAGAACAATTTATCAAGAGATTCAGTTTAAAACTAAGAGAATACAGGTAATAGAATCATAGGATAAAGACTAGCAGAAAATTGAAAAAGAACTAGATTAGATAAACCCAGAAGATCTTTCAGAGTATATTTGATCTTTCATACATTTGTTCAACAAGAAGAAATTTGAGAAACTACTAGAACAACAGGAATGGGATCACTAAATTAGTCTAATAGAAGATATATCTAAGAAATTAAATGCAAAAGCCTATGCAATAACAATTAAGAAAGAAGAATATTTGAACCAATAACTAGATGAATAGTTAAAAGCAGGATTAATCATGGAGTCCAAGTCAAGATATGTGGAACCATAATTTTACATCCCAAAGAAGGACAGATTATTGTGATTAGTACAAGACTACTGGAAATTGAACCAATTCACAATAAAGAATAAGGTGCCACTACTCTTAATTGGGGAAGTTATTAATAAATTGAAAGAGACATAATATTTCAATAAATTGGATCTAATCTGGGAGTACAAAAATGTGTGAATCAAGAAGGGAGATAAATGGAAGACAGTCTTTTTGACAAATAAGGGCCTATTCAAACCTTAAGTGATGTACTTTGGATTGTACAACTTGCCAGAAACTTTTCAATGGATGATAAACAGTATATTCTGAGAACTATTTTATGAAAGTATACTCACAAATTATATGAACAACTTTGTAATCCTGGTGAAAACAATGGATGAACTGGAAGAACAAACAATTTATTTCTTGAAAATAGCAGAAAAACACAATTTATATTTCAAGAGATTGAAATATAACTTCAATATAGAAGAAATCCCAATTTTAGGAGTAGTAGTTGGAAGAGGACAAGTGCAAATAGAGAATGACAAAGTCAAAGCAATTAAGGAATGAAAAACCCCCACCAAAATAAAAGAAGTGGAAAGCTTCTTGGAGTTTACAAATTTCTACAAATAATTCATAAGAAACTTTAGTCATACAGCAAGACCCCTCAAGAAACTTAAGGGAAAGAAGGAATGAAAATAGGGAGAAGAACACCAGAAAGCCTTTGAAGAGCTAAAAAACAAGATTACTAGCCAACTAGTACTTGTTCTTCCAGAAAGAGAAGGAAAATTCTGAGTCAAAACAGATGCTTTAGGACATATTATAGGAGAGGTTCTATCTCAGGAACAAGATAGAAAATGGAAACCTATTACATATTTATCCAGGACAATGCAACCAGTGAAAAGAAATCATGAGATCTATGACAAGAAATTACTTGCTATTGTGGAAGCTCTGACAAAATGAAGACAATACCTGTTGAATGCCATCAAGAAATTTGAAGTCGAGACATATTATGAAAACCTCAAATATTTCAGGGAACCATACAAGTTGAATAGACAACAAGCAAGATGGTGTTTGAAGTTACAAGACTATGATTTTATATTATAACAAATTTCAGAAAAGATAAATACCAAAGCAGACATTTTATCAAGAAAGGACTAAGTAGATACCAAAGAAGATAACAAGGACATACAAATGCTCAAAGAAGAAATCTGGTCAAGACAATAGATTACAGTAGATATAACTATAATATAAAAAAATTAAGTAGTATAAGAAACCACTTTACTAGAAGAAATATGATGAAGTGGTACCAAAGAACAAGAAGTGCTAAAAGAATTAGAAAAGGAAGATGGACAATCTTAGAAAGAAAATGGAATTGTCTATATGAATGGAAAGATTTATGTACCAAACAATAGAAAAATTAGGAAGAAGATTTTACAGGAAAATCATGAACTAGTGGATATAGAACATCCAGGGCAACAATGTATAATAGAATTAATCAAGAGAAATTACTAGTGGCTAGGAATCAAGAACAATGTGAAGAAAAATGTCCAAGGATGCTTCAAATGCCAACAAAATAAGATGCAACATATGAAGAGGGCAGAAGAATTACATCTATTGGAAATGCCAGAAGAACCATGGCAGGAGATTAGCATTAATATCATTGGACTATTACCAAGATCAAATGGAAAATATGCCATAGTAGTTATAGTGGACCAATTTACAAAGATAATTTGACTTAAAGCAACAACAATAAATATCTGATTAGATGAAATTGTTAAAATCTATTGAGATAAAATTTGGAAATTACATGGAGTACCACAGAATATTCTTAGTAACAGAGGACCTCAATTTGCATCAAGATTTATAGAAGAATTAATGAAAGCATTGGGAACAAAAAAAATGCCATCTATGGCATGTTACCCTCAGATAGATGGACAAACCATATGAATCAATCAGGAAATTGGGACCTTTCTATAACACTATATCAATTATTAGCAGGACAATTGGACAGAATGGCTAGCAACAGCAGAATTCTAGTACAATGATAAGAAACATGCAGCAATAGGACACACCCTATTTGAACTCAACTTTGAAAGACACCTATAAAAAGAAAACCTGACTGTACAGACAGAATTTCTCATTGGACTACAAAGAGATTGGAAGAAAGCTACAAAGTCAATGGAAATAGTAAAAGATGAAAAGGCAATTTGACAAGAAAAAGTAAAAATCCACAAGGACTGAAGACAGAAGACAACATGTGGTTGGAAGCCAAAAATATATACTCAAACTGACCCTCAAAGAAGATAGACCAGAAAAGATATAGACTCTTTACAATCTTAAAAAACATTGGTTAAGAAGTATTTCAGCTGGAACTTTCAGAAGGATGGATAATACACAATGTGTTTAATAGAGACCTGTTAATATAATGCAAAGAACTACAGTTTAAGGGTCAGCATATGGAACTGGCACCACCACCAGATATTATTAATGAGAAAGAAGAGTATCAAGTAGAAGAAATCAGAAAGCATAGAAAATGAGGCAGGGAAATGCAATTTTTAGTATATTGGAAAGAGTATGGGGATGAACATGACCAATGGATTGCAGAAACAAGGTTGCCTCATGCGAAAGAGGCAATTGAAGATTACTGGTCAAGGATTTTAAGTTGAAATCTATAAAAGAGAGGGGTAAAATCCTAAATCAACAGTTTTAAATCACTTTAGCATCAAAATCTTCAATGATTCAACAATTCACCACTGCTCCCACTTCTTCTAACCCATACATATACTAAACCCTTAACAACATAACATTAGTTAAACAACAAGAAAAAAGATTGGATAAAGAAATATCATAAAATTATATGAGGAATTAAACAAATAGTGGATATACAAGCACAATTACAGAACATCATTAGGTTGGCAGAAGAAGCCAATATCCAAATCACAGAAATTGAGACAACAATATTGCAAGCTAGTGACAACTATTGAATATAGATAGTAGGAGATATTTTTAGCATCTCTGAAGACTTATAAAAAATTGTCCAAAGTGATATGGAAAACCAGGCATATTACATCTAAAAGCTACTGGTGGATAAATTAGATAATTGCAAAGAAAAAGAAAAAGAAAATGCAGAGAAACATATAAAAGAGATACAAGACATATACAAGCAAGAGGATATAGAAATGAAGAAACCTGAAACTAATAAAGGGAAACAACAAATTCAGAATGAGAAAGTCCTCTTCTACAAGCATTATGAAGTCAAACCACCAAGACCCAAAACTTTTGAGCCAATGTTTATCCAAGATAAAATTGATAATTTGGACAAGTACATGAAGTTCATGTAAGCATCCATTAAAATAATATCATTCTATCCACAACCACATTACAAATCCTTACAACTCCAAGGAGAACAAGATGAGCAATACTAGAATGAAATTGCTATTAAATTCTTAAAAAAAGAAACATAATATGGATATGATAAGAAGAGAATTCTTCATTGAAATATATTTGGGAGATCTACTTCATGAACCATACTTTATTACATTAATGTTGCAAGGACAAATCATTATCAGACCTACTAAAAAAATGGTTGCATTATATGTAGTTGGAAACTTAGCATTGTTGGACTAGTTTATAAATGCTAAAATAGGGATATTGTTATGATTGCTCCCTCATGTTCACTATATGACTGTAGCATGGACTATAGAGTAAAGGGTTATATCTTCATAACACAATAATTGGCTGTACCAAAATAGTCTTGGTTAGTGCCTTATGTAATAGGCATTATTTTCTTTTATCTTCCTTATTGTTTTATGACTTGCTTGATATATGTTGATAATATATTTGTCTCATTGTTAATAGATATATATAGTTGTAGATATAGTCTTATATCTTTATGTTTTACCAATTGACTCATTTTTACTTCTCTACTCAAGTTCTTGCCTAAGTTGCAGTCTAAGCCAAGTCTAAGGTCATAATAGCATGCTTGTATGTAAATCTTTAATACACCCTGTATTATGGGATGCTTTGAACACTAACAATTTTTATTTTATTTTATTTTATTTTTCTGATTTTATATTGATTTTATTTTATTTTTATTTTTATTTTTATTTTGGATGATGAAGAGGCACATGACATTGCAGTCACATGACAGGTCACATGATGTGACATCATAGGCCTAGAACAGGATAAAAGGATCTAGAAGATGATATCAGAGCATATGTATATAACATGGTGGCCTTGAGGCAAACATAAGATTGTAACATAGACAATAGGACAGGCGTAATTACTGGTAGCATGAACCAGGCATGTTTTGTATAAATAGAACTCTAATTTAGCAGAGGCTCCTTGTCAAGTTCTCTTGTGATTTTCCCCACTTGATTGCCTACTAAGAGCTTTACTTACTTGTGTAGCTATTGGACTTTGTGTCTAGTGGGTTAAGTATAAAATAGCATCTAAAGTGGAACATTGTTCAATGTTTCCTAATTAATTTGGGTGAACAAAGTTTCAAACAATGGAGTAGATTTGAAGTCTTTTGTTAATAGCTTTTCAATGAGTTTTTTAAGGTGTTTAGGAGGACAATGGGATGAAATAATTTAAGAGAGTCATATACTGGTTTGTTTGGTTTAAGAATAATAATTGAAGTAGATTTCTTGAAATGCACTGGCCAATGACTGAGGTTAATGCATAAATTAGCAATATTAATGAAATTAGTAACACATTTGGAGTCAGTCACCAAAATCTTGAGATAATTCCATGAAATATGGCTAGGTCCTGAAGTTAATGATGTTACAATCTTAAGCTTGGCTCAGATTGTAACTTAAGCAAAGACTTGAGTAAGAAATAGGAAATGAGTCAATTAGTAAAGCATAAGGACATAAGAGAGTATTTACAGTTATATATATATACTTAATAATCATGAGTTATACATAAGATGTCTTTAAGAAAGAAGCAAGAAAAACATGAGGAAACCTCTACTACTACATAAGGCACTGAATAAGCATATATGAGGATATAACAAGACATAGTAGATAAATAAAAGCAGAAATGAATAAATCCTAACATATGTTGTCCATGAAGCAACTATGTATAAGACATGAGATATCAATCATAACAGACAAACTGCTGTATTTTTTATAGCATTAATAATCTCAGCTTGGATAAGGGTGGCCATTTAGAATGAAGTCACAAAGAAATTTCATCAAGCAATTGAAAGTTAATAGGATAATCTCAAGCTAAATTGAAAGTTTGGTGAAGAGCTTGTCAAAGATTTTCTAATTTGTTATGTGAATAAATAGTATAGAAATATATCAGGAACTTCTTGTTGAGTCCTCTTGTGATTCCCACAAGGTATATTATATATAAGTTTACTCAGTGTGTTATTGGTTTTCTTTGACTAGTGGTTGTTACAACATATATACTTCAGAGGGGGCTACTAAGAGTTGGAATACAAGTGAAACTTAGAAAAATGATATCAATTAGTACTGGACTTACAGAATGGAGACTGAACAATTATCCTAGGTTTGAATAGTCTTTGAATGTTAAAAGGGAATTTCATAAAAAGTTTAACAAGAATATCCAAGAAGTGATCTGAATATAACTAAATCAGTATGTAATAGATCTCCACATGCTTAGTCAAAGAAATATAATATACAATACATATAAACTAGTAAATACTAATCTTCTTTAAGATTATATATAAATTCTAGAAGAAATATTTGAAAAAAAGTTATCCCAGAACACAAATACTTTGTCTTCTTTCTTCAAAACTAAATATATAGTATAGACAACAACAACAATCCTCAATTCATTGTCAAAGTCACAAAATAGAAAGATCTCCCCTCTGGAATATTAAATTGTTGATTAGTCTAGCAGTCTTGAATTATCTATTCTTATATTTTGACCTCTCTTCTCATTTTACTTCTCAAATAATGCCAACCTCTAGTGACTATCCCATAAACTCATTTAACACCAACAATGCTCTGGGGCTTCTGTAATACTATCTATGAAAAGTAGCCAGTGTCAGCATGTCTTAGAGCATAATACTCATAATATTCTTACTAGTCTTGTGACCTAGCTCTGAGACTTGCAAACTTTAGTATCTAACCCTATCTTGACATCTATAGGTGTATTTTTTCTACCATTGTCTTTGAGACCCCCCTTTTCTTATTAACATTCCTATATTATTCTAGACTTAATATACTATTTCCTATGGAGTTTGGCAAAAACTGTTAAATAGGCCAAAAATTCTCAGTATATACTCTCTCTATATTTAATTATCTACAGACTAGTTTTTTTGCAACTAAGATAAAATCTTATGAGTCCTCTTATTCTTTAGAAGTGGCCATACCTCAAAGTGGTTAGAAGATATATTCTGTGAAAAGTTAGCTACTAACATCTTTTCCATAGTGTTATGGCCTGAGTTTGAGCAACTCTTCCAAGAGAATTTCTTCTTCATCAATGCTACTGCTGAATCCATTAACCAACTTGAGAAAATAGTATATTATTAGGAAAGCTGCATAGTAGAGGATTATCTAAATAAGTTTCAGACTCTAATTTCAAAGACCAGCTACATAGATTTATGTACCATAATAGTCACATTTTGCTATAGACTTTGAATTGTGAATCGGAATTAAATCACAATTCTACAAGTAAAAAAACCAGAAGAAATAGACTTTCCTAATGGTTTAATACTATTGTTATGACTTTAGGTCCAAAAAGTTAAGATGAAAGACTATCCTTATATTAAGTAACACAAAAGAACTTAATAGAGTTTCCAGTACAAACTACACTATCTTATATACACTTGGTTTATAGTCTGTGCTATGTTGTATCTAGCCTTTCCTAATATCCATATGTTATCCATAAGGCTAACATGCTTTTGCTATGTTATATAATATCATCTATTCTAGAACATTCTACAATCTTCTCTGTATTACATGATTTTGTGACTGTGACTGTGACATAATATGACCACCCTGCAACATGTGTCACACATTTGTCATACTTTGTAACCTGTATGACTGTTACATATAATATCATATTCTTCTTTGTCTTTTTTTTAAAATAAACTAGAACTAAATAAAATAAAATAAAATAAGATAAAAATACTAAGTCCATTGTTCTCAACTCTGACAACTATGTAGAAAATGAATTGAGCTAGGTTGTTG
>Ga0157368_1001078_pt1 | contig 11910 bp, 10 predicted proteins | sample AttbisABBM3_FD_113146 | JGI IMG/M metagenome (GOLD analysis project Ga0157368, IMG submission 113146) | Fungus gardens microbial communities from leaf cutter ant in Botucatu, State of São Paulo, Brazil - Atta bisphaerica ABBM3 | ecosystem: Host-associated > Fungi > Mycelium > Unclassified ...
TTAAGTAGCACTTCCTCTGATCTGTCTTCTGTACTATTTATAGATAATTCTAGCAAGTATGAATCATCCTGCATTATTGAGCTTCTAGCATGGAGTTTTCTATACTTTATACATTCTTAAGCCAACTCTATGGGCTTTTACCTTCTGATATGAACTACATTTGATAAATATATTCAAAAAAAAAAAACCATCTACAGGAAAATTCCAGAAGACATTGGAAGAGTGTGGAAATATTATCTAACATTTGTAGATGTGCTATGCCTCTGTATATTACAATGGTTATATTTTAGAAAGAAGTTGTGACAGGAAATGAACCATTGTGGAAGTCAAAATTCTAAGCATGGGTACTTAGAACAGTGTACTATACTAGGTAATTTTCAAGCTAAGGAATTACAGAGTATTTATATATCTTAAATACTAGTACTAAGTTTATCTAAGGATTGGAGGAGATAGATGACTACTCTGGGTATACTAAAGTCCTTGGAAATCAAGTCTAGAGTTCCATAGAGATCATAAGAAGCCATATGATCAGTAATAGAGTGAAATGGAACCAGATTGACCTATATTAGAAGTAGTGTATAGACTGGAAGAAGAATATTTACTTCTACAGATGTTTTGGGTGGAGAGGAGCTTAGGTAAGCATTATCTGTGATGTATTCAGATGTATTGGATATGCTCAGATGGTATATGATACTATACTATAAGTTTAGATTTACTTAATAAGCTAATTTTGTTGTCCAGTCTACTATAGTATTAGACATAGTTTATATCTTGGCAACTGAGATTCATAGCAGACTCTTAGAAGATAGATGAATATAGTACTTATTCATGATATGTAGAATGTGAGTATTAAATAACCTTTAGCTTTAGCTTATGTATTATGTCTCTACTTGTTATACTGGTTGTATATTTGAGAAGGCATACTTAGGGAGATTGGAGAGGCTTATTCCATCTGAAGAGTAGAAAGGTATATTGCTATTAATACTAGAAGATAGTATCAGTTTCAGTTAATTTTTAGGATAAAGGTTACTGTTAGAGTAATTAGTAAGGTCCACAGGATTCTGTGGACTTTCACAATTTATAGAAGAATCTAGTTTTATATTTCATTGATATAGTACTGTAAATATACTGCTTATCTCCAGGAGAATCTAAGAGAACAAAGTAAGGTTTCTAAAAGCAACAGATATTACAATCCTAAGTTTGGCTCAGATTGCAACTTAGGCAAAGACTTGAGAAAGAATGAAAGAGATAATTAATTGGTAAAGTATAAAGATATAGGACTGTATTTACTACTATATACCTATAGACTACAAGGAATAAAGGAAGTGTCCATAAGAAAGTAATAAGTAGAAAGTAAGGTCCACATGAGGATATCTCTTCTACTACATAAGGTACTGACTGATAATACATGAGGAAGATATGGCATAGTAAATAGAAGTCTATAAATGAAATAACCCCAACATATATTCAAGCTGAGGTAACCATAAAGTGAACATCTGTAAAGTATAAGGTATTGATCATAATAACAGATATTCTATATAGTTAAGGGATATATTCTAATCTTCTAGATCAGCTTACTTGAGAAGAAATGATAAAGACAGTATGACCAGAAACATTTCTGATGGAAAAATCTAAAATATCTGCCTAGAAAGGAAAGAGTATTACTATAAGCAATGAATAAAAGATGATTGGGACAATAGTTGAAATTAAACTTGGAAGTTAGCAGCAAAGGATGATAAGATTGAGAAATAAAGCATCGTGAGCTTTAGCAGTGGTGTTTGATCTCAGATCAAGAAAGTAAATACCATAGGCTTTGTTGGTAGTGTTTATTCTATAGTATAGAACTCTACAGACTTTGGAAGTGATGTTGGAGCTAAAAAAGCAGGTCTTCTTATAGTTATAGTATAAGTATCTAGCTTATATACTAGATATTATAAAGAGATTTACCATTGTACCAAAAACTTGAGTTTCAAATACTACTGAATTTTTCCCTTCCCACTTGCAAGCCTTAATCACTGCTGATAATTCTGCAGTATTAGCTAAGTCAATATTCTTGCTTTCTTACTGAAATTCTTTCAGGTATTATTTCTAAGGCAGTTATAATTCTCTCTTCACAACCATTATCCAATAAGCTCTCTATGATCTGGTCAATGTTCAATATTATTCTGTCAGTGTTTCTGGCCCTCTGGTATAATCATTTTGTAGCAACTACTAACCAAGATGGTTAATAGCATACTAAATAGTCTTACAAGTGAGAATCTTATAGAAATCACAAAAGAACTCAATAAGAAGTTCCTGATATATTATTACACTGTATATAATACTGGTACATGGTCTGTGCTAACAATAAATAGCCCTACCCTAATGTCCATGTATTAGCTATGAGTATACTATGTATATACCATAAGATGAACATACTATTGATATATACCTTAATATTATTCTTCCAGCCCCTTCTTCTATATTCTAGGCCTATGATATAATATCATGTGACTGCAGTCATGTGCATCTTCATTGTCCAAGAAATAAAATAAAAATAAAATAAAAATAAAATCCAAGGGTTCAAGCATATCATAATATTTTGAGGTTAAATTAGTAGTGTTCTACTTGATATCCTGATTGATTAGTATAAACTGCCTAGAGTATTTAGAGCAACTATTATTTCCAGGAGATTCCAATATAAGATAGTCTACTTTATATACTCTAGTTTGTTAGTCTGTATGTGTACACTAACCTACCTTAAAGTAATGACTAAGTTCTTCTAGAAGATTTTATTAGGTTATATAATCATATAACTATGATAGGTATGATACTTCATATAATAACTTGTTATGCTTCCATTATACTTTGTGACATTTGTAACCATTATATGTAAAGTTATATTATATCTTTGGGCTAAGTCCATATAAGGAAACAGAAGTAAACTAACCTAAAAGAATAAAAGAATAAAATTAAAATAAAAGTGAAAAGTGAAAATAACAAGTCTACTTGGGTGAATTCTAGCACTGAGATAATATTTAGAGAAAAAAGACTATAAGTAGTTTACTCTGGGTCTGAGTAGTCCTCAGATATAGGAATAGAGATTTATGAAGTTACTAGGAAGTCTAGTGAGAATATCCAAGGAGTAATTGACATAGAATGGACAGAGTTGATCTATACTAGATGATGATTAGGAGTGTAGATAGGAAAGTTATTCATAATAAATGTAACCAGATTGGGATGTAATGTATAGTAGTACTACTATAGTTATTTAGTCAATTATAGTTGCAGATATTGATTAGTCAGGTATATAGACCATGTGCTTGGACCATCCTACTGTAGTATATATGGCAGTGGTATAACAGTAAAATTTAAAAATTATCTGAAGTTTCTCCTCTAATTCCCTTGTATTTTCCTATAGCCTTTTCTTCTGCAAGTGTGAACTATGTTTTACATAGCCACAGTTCTGGCCACAGTACTTAGTATTTAAAGTACCCACTTAATACTTTCCTCAGTTTAATGATTGAATCTAAGTGGCTTGCTTACTCTTTCTCACTCTCCTCTCTTCTCTTCTACTTCTTGAAATTATGATCACATAACACATAGTTGGTACAACGTATAAGTTGAAGCCAAGATTGTTATCTGCATCCAGTTGCACCATCTCTCAAATAAGTCTTAGCATCTGATATACTTTACTCCATGCAACAAATTGTGGACTTCTGCTTAAAGCAAGAATCATGCTTAACAGGTGGATAGATAATTTGGAATTGATAGACTTTTTCTACTACTACCTAAGTGGTGACCTCTGAAATACTCAACTGATGTTAAATGCAAGAAATATTTCTCTCTTTCCAGTCCTCTCTTTACTTGGAGTTGGTAAGTTGCCTCTACATTTGGCCTCCATTTCAGAGAATGAGGAATAGTAACAAGATACTGGGTATTATGACCTTGAGGATTAAATTGGGTTGTAACTTAGGCAAAGACTAGAAGGAATAATACAATTGGTGAAGCATAAGGGTACAGATTGGTATCTACAAATATATGTATCACAAGGAAGAGAGAAGGCATTCATGCGGAATACAATAAGATGTCAGCAAGGAAAATAATAAGGGAAACACTAGAAGTACATGAGACAGAACACAAAGCACGGTAAATATGAAACATAATCCAACACCTGTTGAGGAGAGAGGATAGGTGAGAGTGAGAAAGAGCTTAGTCTTCACTTAAGAAGGAGCAGAGGAAAGCAAAGAAAGCAAACTGCGTATTGTTTATTAGGCTGAGACACATCATATCCAGCAGGAAAAACGGGAATAAACTGGGATTCGATTCCCTGTATTCAAATCCCTAATTCATCTTTGTGCTAGCTTTTGCTGAGGGAACCCATAGATGAAGACTGAGAAGGGATAGGATCTCTTTGTACATCACAATCACTGCATGACAGCTACAATGGCAGACAAAAAGAAGAAGAGGTATCTATACTACAAAAATCTATTTGTACACTGTTTGACAAGATTCCCCGAAATTAGCGACCTGAAACGTGGTCATCTTCGCCATCGGAATATGGTATTACATTGATAGCGCGACGAGGGGGATAATAGAGAGAGGATTTGGGCAAAGAAGAGGGTTGAGGTGAGGCATCCGAAGTGTCATCGGACAGAGGGACAGCAAGAACAAGCCTGAAGGCATCTTTACCGTTGAGATAGAAACGGTACAATCGTTTCTCACGGATGAAACCTAGAGATTCGTATAATGACAGAGCGGCTAGGTTGTCGAATTCGGTTTCGAGGACAATCTGTGATGGATAGTGAGGCGAATAGCAGAGAGTAAGACGAGCAAGGAGCACAGACCTCATCAACACCATCGTCTTTCATGGCCTGAATAGAGTTACGAACAAGAGTACTAGCTAGAGGAGAGGAGGGAGGATGGGAGGGGAAACAAGAGATAACCGCACCAAATGGAATTGATGAGTTTCCCCGTTTTTAAGGATCTGTAAGTAAGAATCTATTTCGACGCCTTTGTGAGGAGATATGGGAGACTGGACGAACCTATACCACGTTTACGCCAATTTCTGTCGACGCTGAGCATGGCAATGTACCCTCTGTTAGATTTGTTACGATGCATGCTCTGTTTGCAGACTATGACACCTATTGGATCCGAATTGACTGGGTCGTTGAGAAACGCCTTTTAGCCAATAAGAAGTGGGAGTGAAGAGGATAAGGTTCCCGATGCGCACCAGAAAGGACAAATGTGGCCTGGAAGGAGGATTATCAGTGGCACACGACCAGAGCTGAATTATCTGACCACTGATGGAGAAAGTAACGGAAAGTATAGATGACATAGGGCTCGCTCAGTTCATTCTGGACAAGGGCCATGACATGTGGAAGATCAGACTCGCCGGAGTACTGACGATAGATGATCTGCGGAGAAGAAGACATGCTATGTCAATAATCTCATGTCCCGCTTGCCACGTACCGTGCTGCACGTGATCGGCCACGTACCAATGACACGTCAGCGCAAAATAAATAAATACCGGGCGACGTCCCCAGCTTCCTCTCAACCTCGACCACGATGAGTCCTCCGTCCCGCTCCCGTCAGAGGGGCTTATTCTCTCTTGTTTCTGTTCTTTTCCTCGCTCTCCTCGCCGTCCTCTGTCTATGTCCTCCCGCGGTGTCCGCCGAAGACGCCGCCCATCCAGAATACGGAACTGTCATTGGCATTGGTCTGTGGTTTTTCCTTTCTCAAACTTCTTACTCGCCTAACGATGCTTCTCTAGATCTTGGTACAACGTATGCAGATTCCCCGGTGTTTTCAGCCAGGTTCGACTGACTTGTAGGCACACAGGTATTCTTGTGTTGGGTATGTGACATTTGATCAATGGGCCATTCTTGGTTAATGTGGGCTACAGTGTTCAGCGTGGTGGTCGTGTAGAAATCATCGCCAATGACCAGGGTCATCGTATCACCCCGTCTTGGGTCAGCTTCGCTGGTGAAGAACGACTGTACGTGGTACGAGCAGTTCCTCTACATGCGTATACCGAAGCTTTTCTAGTGTCGGTGACTCAGCTAAGAACGCCTTCCACTCGAATCCCACAAATACTGTGTTTGACGCTAAGCGTCTCATCGGTCGCAAGATGGATGATTCTGAGCTCAAGCGCGACATGAAGCATTGGCCCTTCAAGGTTATCGAGAACAACGGAAAGCCCGTTGTCGTCGTCAAGTACAAGGATGAGGACCGCCAATTTACCCCCGAGGAAATATCTTCCATGGTCCTTACTAAGATGAAGGAGACCGCCGAGGCCTATCTCGGCACAAAGGTCACCCATGCTGTCGTCACCGTTCCTGCCTGTAAGTGTCTATAAGTAGGATCGTTTCCGTCTGTTTAGACAAAGTGCAGACTTCAACGATGCTCAGCGTCAGGCGACTAAAGACGCTGGAACTATCGCCGGTCTTACTGTCCTCCGCATCATAAACGAACCTACCGCTGCTGCCATCGCCTATGGCCTTAACAAGAAAGGTGGTGAATCTCAGATCATCGTCTATGATCTTGGTGGTGGAACTTTCGATGTCTCCCTCCTTTCTATTGACGATGGTGTCTTTGAGGTTTTGGCTACTGCTGGTGACACTCATCTCGGTGGTGAAGATTTCGATAACCGTGTCATCGATTACCTCGTCAAGAGCTACAAGAAAAAGACTGGCACCGACGTAAGCAAGAACCTTCGCGCTCTCGGTAAATTGAAGCGTGAAGTCGAGAAGGCCAAGAGAACACTCTCCAGCCAGCAGTCCACTCGCATTGAGATTGAATCCTTCGAGGACGGCAACGATTTCTCTGAAACTCTTACCCGTGCCAAGTTTGAGGAGCTCAATATGGATCTTTTCCGCAAGACTATGAAGCCTGTCGAGCAAGTTTTGAAGGACGCCAACGTCAAGAAGGAGGATATCGATGAGGTGGGACATTTCATATATATTTCGTCCAATGTTGCCCATCAGCTCTTCAGGTTGTTCTTGTCGGTGGTTCCACTCGAATTCCCAAAGTTCAGCAGCTTCTCAAGGAGTTCTTCGGTGGCAAGGAACCCTCGAAGGGAATCAACCCTGATGAGGCTGTTGCTTATGGTGCCGCTGTCCAGGGTGGCATTCTGTCCGGTGTCCCAGGCACCGCCGATGTCGTTCTCGTTGATGTCAACCCCCTCACCCTTGGTATTGAGACCACTGGTGGAGTTTTCACCAAGCTCATCCCCCGTAACACCGTTATCCCGACTAAGAAGAGTCAGATCTTCTCCACTGCTGCTGACAACCAACCCACCGTTCTCATCCAAGTCTTTGAGGGTGAACGTTCCCTCACCAAGGATAACAATCTCCTCGGTAAATTTGAGCTCACCGGTATTCCCCCCGCTCCCCGCGGTGTCCCCCAGATTGAAGTCACTTTCGAAATCGACGCCAACGGTATCATGAAGGTATCGGCTGCTGACAAGGGAACGTAAGTGACATTTATCTCGGTATCGGGTCGTTTTCTCATTCCTCTCACTTACAGTGGCAAGTCGGAGGCGATTACTATCAAGAACGAGAAAGGCCGTCTTTCCCAGGAGGAGATTGACCGCATGGTTGCCGAAGCTGAGAAGTTTGCTGCCGAGGATGAAGCCCAACGCAAGAGGATTGAGGCTCTCAACTCACTCTCGTCGTTCGTTTATGGCCTTAAGAATCAGGTCACTGATTCTGAAGGTCTTGGTGCCAAGCTTGATGATGATGACAAGAAGACTATCCTTGATGCTGTCAAGGAAGCTACCGAATGGATTGACGAGAACGGTTCTAGTGCTAGTGTGGAGGACCTCGAAGAGAAGTTGGCCGGTATGTATTTTTGTGGGATCTGTTTGGGTCCATTTTGCTGAGTTTATTATTGTAGAGGTGCAAGGCATTGTCAACCCCATCACCACCAAACTCTACTCCGGCGGCTCGAGTGGCTCGAGTTCTGCCGATGACGACGAGGAGTCTGGCTTCGATCATGATGAACTATAATATAACTTATTAAATTTTCACCAGATGCGCTTCGCGGATATGAGGTGCTGAGGCATTTGAGGAATGATGTCATAAAAGACTACGTAGTGATATTGTAGAGAAGTAACTTAATAGGTACACACGTAGTGACTTCTGTACTTTCATTTATTTACACGTCAAAATCTTGCAAAATTCGACCTAATGGACAGGTTATGAGTTCTATGACTTGGTTATGTTGGTAACTCGAAAACGAGTGCTAGTTAAGAGCGCGAAGAAATTTTTGTGATCGGTTTATCTGCTTCTCAAACACTCAAAAATTTACAACATCATGGGTACGGAAGAGGTACAGGTACTATGCATCTAGGTGTCAAGCTTCTAAAGAGAAGTTTCTAGAATGCCAGGATAAGGTTGTGAAGTACAGTTATATTATCCTGTAGAAATCAGAGCAGGGGACCTTGTCATGCGAGTGATTCGTCGATTGCTCCTCTTGATTGGTGACATGCTGACCCCTGACTCTCATTTTCCTGGGTGCCTGGCTGGAATGGGGTGGAGAAGCCAGAAGATGCAGATGCAGATTAATACTGTTATATTTGATGGAAAGATCAATAAATCATAATAATAGCACTGTTACTGGTGCCCTTGAGCACTTTCCTGTCTAAAAAGACTGTTGTGGTCAGGAGAGTGGACCTATAATTATATGAACACTCAATAGGTGTAGACAAAGTCAGGATGGTTGTCTCCTAGTTCTACCCACGAACGAAGTCCGTCACCGGAGTCTCTGAAGTCTTTGTTGGCCTCGAAGGTATAAGGAGCGAGGATCTGAGCCCGGTGTTGTTGTTTTCTTCTGTTCTTGTAGTACAGGACTGTTACGTTGAGGCAGGTAAAAATAATCATGAGCACGGAGCTGTAACAATACAGTAATTGTCAGTATGCTTAAGTGCTGGGAGAGGCTGATGATCTATAGGAGAGAATGCATAGACATACAATACCAGATCCATGATTGTGGTTTTTGTGAATCGAGGACCTTCTTTGGTAGGAAATCGCCATGTGCTGAGAATACCGCCCTACGTGACACCGGATCGAATGTGCAAGAGTTAATAAACATTTCAGATTTCCAACTTGCAGTAACCACGTACGGCGTTGGTAGCAATAAATCCAAAAGCGATACTAGTTGCACGGCGGAAATAAGGCTCAGAGTTATTGGCCATCCATGCAGAGAGGATAGGGGTTGCAGCATATATGCCTGGGATGGTGAAGTAAAGAGAGCCATACGCAACAAATTTGTCGCTTGTGCCTGTGTATTTGGTCAACAAATATAATTATATGGATGTGATTCGGAGAGGCAGCTACTCGTAAGAAGAATTTGGTTACGTGTGCAGAGGGGAAGAGAGGACTTCGAATGATGTACTTACGAAGATTCATTGAGAATCCAATAACGCAGAGGATTAAGGCGAGAATGATTAGGATAGAACGGTTCTGGTACTTATCGGAGAAGTACGCGGAAAGGAGCGTGACTATGAGAGAAGAAAGGACGTGATTAGTCAATCAACGTGGCTGCAGGGTGAAATACAGCCATTGAAGAAGGAAGCAAGAGAGAAATAAACACCTACGGAAAAACCCGGCAGCAAATGGACCCACACTCAACAACTGGCTCTTGACCGGGCTGAATCCCATTTGGTCAATAATCGACGGACTGAACAGCGCCAGTCCATAAAGAATCGTCCCAAGCATGAATAAATTGATGAAAACGAGGAACACGTGTATTGAAGTGAGAGAATAAAGGGTTTCACGGAAGGAGAATTTATCGGAGGGTGCATTGGCTGTGATTGCGGGTCGATCAAGCTCAAGGCGTTTTTGTATGAGCTTTTTTTCGTGTAGAGTGAGAAATTTGGAGTCTTGAGGTGTAGAGGGGACAAGGAAGAAGCTGGCTATACCAATAAGAATAGAAAATAGTCCTTCCTGTTGTTAGTGTGAGCGAGTAATCAATACGAGGGAAACAGAGGAGAGAGCCAACATGAAGCGAGAGCAATGGTGATACATACAAGGATGAAGATCCATGCCCAGCCGGGTCGACCACCTATCCCGTCCATGTTTTGGATTGCAGCCGCCAAAAGGCCGGAGAAAACACCAGAGAGCTGATGCCATGATATTTTAGCTAAACCCTCAGTAAAATAAGTGATTGGGATACCGAAGCAGATGAGAAGAATAATGCGATACTGAGAAAGGATCATATACATCACTAGAAAAAAGCTGGTTGGGGGACATCTTACCGGAGTGACAGATCCCGACGAATGTAGAATCCAGAGAGGTAAAGAACAATACCGGGAAACATAGGCCCCTCAACGAGGCCGAGAATAGCTCGTACGACCACAAGTCCAGCGTATGAAGATACCAAGCCTAATGAAGCGTTCAGAGTGGGTCTAGTGGAACCAGAGCTTGCACAAAATACCTTGAAAGGTGACGATGATTCCCCAGGCAGTCAGTATTGTGGGCATAGCAAGGTTCGGTCCAATCCATCGTAGAAGCAAGTTGGAGGGCAGCTCCGTTACGATGTAAGGACTACGTATATCCAAGCTTAAGATCGGAGAAGTAAAGCTTGACGCGTCACCTACACATATAATACAGTCACACAGACTTGATACTGGTGATCTGTGAGACCAAGGCTCTTTTGTAAACCGGCTACCCGAGCGTTACCTATGAGAAGTTAGCCCATACACCCGGGTCCACGAAAGGTATTACTTGCCAATATTGGAGCGATCCTACGTACGAACAAATCAGCAATCTAATACAAAACAATGACGAGGAAACAAGGATACCAAGAACGATAACAGGTAGAATATCGTCATAACAGGAACAACTGTATAATCAAGTTTTTGCACAGCACGTTTCTCAGCGTCAGTGACGATTCGGTTTTTCTGTGCAAGACACCACGAGGTCTCTGAAGAGGGGTGATCCTGTCTTGTTGAGCGTTCCCGTATTATTGAAGTGTTGTCGGCCATGTCCCAAGCGATCGAAAAGTACACGTCGATAGGTGAGGGAAAAGGCACCCCCACAGTAACTTCTTGTTTCACCCAATCCTTGTGACACCTTGTAGCCGTCACATGCTGTGATGATTGCGATGATTGCGATGATTACGCTCAGTCAACCAGAGACTCATCTATGGGATATGTGGATGTATATGGGGGGTGTGGTCATAGTACTGAGGGGTAGACTGAGGGGTAGTTGAGGTCGGGTGTGTGTAATGTGTGAACATGAGGTCGAAAATGACTGATTCTATAAACTTATCATCTCCAATAAGAATTGGGATGCCTACAGTTTCGATCTTCGATGGAGGGTTTGTGGTGTGAGGGAATTGTAGCCGTTTCTTATGAATGCTCCGAGCTGTCACAGTGATTTTTTTAAAGAGATACGAATCTGACGGTGAACAGATAGCATGCGGTCGACAGATGGGACAACAAATGAAGCAGCTCGATCAACGTGACACATCAACGTGACAATGTGACATCATGTCAAACTGTCATCCAGTTTGTCCGCCGCCGCCGCCATGCATCACCTGGCTTTCACCCATATAAATCTGCTCTTCACTTGTTCATACTGTGACCAGCACAGCATGACTAAGTGATGATGCACAGTCTTACATCTGTCTTTTTTTTAAATCAACAATTTATTACACGGCGCGCGAGGGCAGACCGTGGTAGCTACTTCGTAGCTGCGTACAAAAGAAACAGACTAACAGGAGGACTGAAACTAAAAGGAAAGGAAGAGGAAAAAGAAAAGGAAAGAAAATAGAAAACCAAGTTAGAAAACCAGGTTCCACTTTGCAGAATACATTAATTGTCTGTAAATGCGAAAGCATTAGGATTAGTGATCAAGAACATGGTGAAATGATTCAATGAATCTCTTCTTGGGTTCCAATACCTGTTGAATCTTCTACACTCATGAA
>Ga0157368_1001081_pt1 | contig 11895 bp, 18 predicted proteins | sample AttbisABBM3_FD_113146 | JGI IMG/M metagenome (GOLD analysis project Ga0157368, IMG submission 113146) | Fungus gardens microbial communities from leaf cutter ant in Botucatu, State of São Paulo, Brazil - Atta bisphaerica ABBM3 | ecosystem: Host-associated > Fungi > Mycelium > Unclassified ...
AATGAGAGTAGATTTTAAGCAAAGTCTCTGTTTAGGAGTAAGGTGATCAATAGAAATGCTATGGAAATTGTAATTATGCAATCCATCAAAGCTGATAATACTACTAATAATATGATTAGAGGGGAGAGATGACCCTCTTAGCAGGAATCTTCTGTAGAGTTTCTTCAGATGGAAATGTATAGAAATAAGTCCAGAGATGGCTTTTATTCCTGATGTAGGAGATGTATGGAATGTGCCTAATATCCAAAGAGCAGCTCTTCATTGCACCTTTCTTAAAACACTAAGGTGATAGTTCATAGAGGTTTTATTGTAATATCATAGCAGAAATCCATAAAGTGCAATTGGTAGAGTACAACATTTATAAAGTCTTCTTTTTTGAAGAGGATTGATCTCTCTTAACAAATTCCCTAGCATTTTCATACACTTGACTATGGAAATTGCCTTGTTGGCATAGAAGTCTATATAATGCTGAAAGATTAGTTTTCAGTCAACAATAAAACCAAGATATTGCTATGAAGTTTTTGGGAGTAAAATAGGTCCTCCTGTGCCAGTGAGGTCAAGAGAGGGAGGGTTGAAGACTCTGTATGATCTAGAAAAATAGAACACTTTAGTTTTTCTGTATTCCACTACAAGGCTGAATCTTATAAGAGGAAAAAATATTACATTGTAACTACAAAAAAAATTCATGTTAGAATGAGGAATGGATTTGTTCTGAGAAATAAAGAGATTATTGTCAACATCATTCCACAAATACTTAGTTTTCCTTTCAACTAGGTAGTTTTTGAAGAAAGTATAAAATTTGTAATCAAGTCCTGCTTTATCCATGATAAGAGGAAGTAGTTGGTGGTTGAAGAAAGGGAAGAATTGGGAGATGTCAAATACTAATGTGCTGGTAGAGAGATCCTACCCTGAATGGATGAAGTGAGTAAGAGTGACCTCTGCATCAGTTGTAGATCTCTGCTTAAGACTACCAAGCTGGCAAGGATGGATGAAATTGTTAGAGATCACAAGAAATTGAAGACATTCTCTAATCATTTTCTCAAAGAGTTTTCCTATTGTATTTAAAAGAACAATTGGATGGAAGGACTTTGGAGAGTCGTATACTGCTTTATTAGGTTTGGGGATAATGACAGTCATAGACATTTTGAAATAAGATAGCCAATACCTAAGTCAATACAAGTATTAGTGATATTAATGAATTTAGCAATGCATTCTTTGCTTTTGATAATTCTTTTGATATAACTCCAAGTTAATACATGGTCAGCCATTGGATTGAATCACTTCAACAGCTAGGAGTTTATGCTTCTTGACCTAGTTTATAAGTTCCTATGGGCTGCATTTCTTGTTGGCAATTTCAGTGATCTTGTTATCAAAAAAGGTATGTTTGGATTTCTTGACCATCTTTTTGAATTTCTTCCAGTCTTCTAAGCTATGAGATTGTTAGTACTTATTGAGAATCTTTTGACAGTTTTCATCCTACCATGCCTTTGAGTGCTTGGTGATATTGACCATCTTGGAGTGTTTGAGCTAAATATTTTCAATCTTAATAGTAAGCATCTGGACAATATTCTCAAGTATTTCGATATTGTGAATAGATGATGTGTCTAAACTTTTAATGAAATCAATGAGTTCCTCAAGAAATCAGTTTTCTTCATTGCTTCCTTTGATTAGGGATCATCTTTTAGTTGATATATGCTTATCAAAAATCAGAATGTCAATAGAGATGGAGGTGTGGTTGGATGTTAGTCTCCAGTCTGGATGAATGTGATGGTTATTGAATTCAGACAAAAATAGCCAAAGAAAGACAAGATCTAGAATGGAGTTGAAGTCCTAATTATTGTCCAAATACCTAGTAGGAAAATTTTCAGTAAGTTTAGAAAGTTCTAATTGAAAAGAGTTTGCAATTTTGAAGAGAATGTTCCTATGAGATAAGTGATAAGGAAAGTCTGGATCCCAGAAATTATCCCTAATATTCAAGTCACCAGTCATGATAAGAATGTTATTAATATTGACCTCAGTATTCTTAAGATACTTCAAGGCCAATTGAGAAGAATCTGAGTATGTGTTAATCAAAAAGAAAATTGATCTCTGATTGAAAAAGGAAATACAGGACACATTCCTATGATCAAGAATATCATTTCACAAAGAAAAACAAAGGGATGAAATATAAATGTTAATATATGCAACCATCCTAGGGGATTCAGAAGAACATGATGGCAATCTAGAAAAGGTAAGCCAATTTGAATGGTAAGTAACTCTAACTAGTTCTTCTCCTTTATAACTAGCAGAGCTAGGAATAGATCAGATGGCCGACCATGGAGGTTCTTGAATGAATATAATATCAAACAATGATTGGATCTCTAGAATAGTGTTGATAATAAGACTATTCTTGTGAACATTTTGTGAGTAGAGTTTTAAGTTGTTATAAATCATGACAATAGACTGTTCATAACTAAGCAAATTGATTTACTCCTATTCTCACATAGTTCTTGTTGTTTCTAGCTATGCAAATTGTGGTTGAATCTGTGCCTCCAGAAAGAACAGAAATTAGAGTCTGCTTAATGATCTCTCTAACAATTTGAGCACTTGAAAGAGTGGGAACATAGTTCACTCTTCTTTGTTTCCAATTGAAGAGAATTCATTTTTTTGTTCACTTTACAGCACCATGCAAATTGAAAGTGGTATTCCAATTTGTGAGGCCCATTGCATTGTACACATTTAACCTCTTGAATATGGTACAAGAAGATGAAATAAGCCCAATTCTAGCAATTTTTGTATTGAGGGACTCTAGAGTTCATGTTGGCTTCACAAATGGTTGCAATATAACTACCCACATTAAAGCATCTGTTAATGAGTACTTTAGTATTGCTTTTGCTCTGAATATCCCATATATCAATCTAAACTATAGCCATATCTGATTTTAGAGATACTTTGATGACACAAGACTTTGATGCTAACACAATGTTGTTGAAAATGTGGTTGTCTTTGATGATCTTCTCAACCACATTCAAGTTAAGTGGGTTGGTAGAGTCTTCTTGAAGATAGGAAAGACCAATTATCTTCAAATAAGATTTGGATTGAGGAAGCCTTAGTGAGTCAATCTCATTTTAATTGATATGGCTGGCACTTTTGATATAATGTTCTATGGTCTGCAAGTCTGATGAATTAGTGACTTTATTAGTGACCACAATAATATTAGATGTATCAGGGCAAATAAAATCAACTGATATATCTAATTTGATACTTTTTAAAGTCTTGTTCAAATTTACAATATGAGCCCCACTTTCTTTCATGAGGTTCTTCTGATTGATCTCACTCATGAATGCAATGACTTGCTTGTTACAACTCAAAGATCTTAGAGTGGATCAATGAATAGAATCTTGTATTGGGTTAACGCAAGAGAACTTGATAGAGAACTCTATATAAAAACATCTATCTTATATATTAAACTTTGATAGTCCATGCTACTACTTCCCTAGCCTACCCTAAAGACCATGTGTTCTTCTCAAGGTCAACATATATAATACATATTATATGATGTTATCCTTCCAGAATCTTCTATGTCCTTCTTTATGTTTTATAACTTGTGACTATGTCATCTGATGTGACTGATGTGTGACAGCGTGATCTTGTCACTCTAACCCTAACCCTAAGTTCCAGAATAGAAAAATAAATGAAAAGAAAAGTAAAAAAAAGTAAATGTTAAATAAAAAAGCTAGTATTTAAGGTTTATAACTCTAACATTGCTTGTGTGACAGTTCTTTGGTAGTCATGTTGATTTGCAGTTTGGTTTTGGGGTTCTTGTCACCCTTGATGATTTTCTGAATGTTATTGATGTTGGTCACCTTAAGGGAAGGGAAAGCTGCCTTGATTTTCAATACTTTCTTGATGTTTGTTATAAGACAAAGAAGTGTAGGAAGATATTTCCTTACATATTAGTGGAAGAACATTATTTTATTAGTCTACAGCAAGAGAGAGAGAGAAGGCATGTGACCTAGATATCACATTAAATTATGTCATAGGGCCTAGAGTGGTCTAGAAGGGCCTAGAAGGGTTTATAGTCTAGAAGAGTCTAGAGAAGTCAGAAAGAGTCTAGATAATGATGTCAAGAAGCATGTTAACTGTGTTGCTACCTCATGGTGTACACATGGTATACTTATGGATGACACATGGACTTTAGGGTAGGTTGTACAGTAGAAGCACAGTTGTAGCATGGACTATATATAATAATATAAATAGGATAGCAATATAGCAGGAACTCCTTGTCAAGTTCTCTTGTGATCCCCACTTGATATCCTACTAAGAGATTTATTGCTTATATTACTATTGGTCTTTGTGATTAGTGGTTGCTACAACAATATTACTGATGTTTCTGGCTGATTGAGTATAAGATTTGGTCTAGTTTGGGGTTGTTGAGGGGGGTTTGGACTTGAAGTACTTCAATATTTCCTTAACCTCTCTGGAGGATTTTGCAGAAATTGAGGGGGGTAATCCTTTGATACTTGTAGGCTTATTAGCAGGAGTCTCCTGTTTCTTATCATGTTTTCCAGACTAATATGTGAAGTGAGCTTATAAGAAAATTTTTGCTTAAAAGAGTTCCTGTGGTTGTCAGTGACAAGAGAATCTCATCCAGCCTTATAAATAGAAGAAATGAGATTCCAAGCCACTTTGCCAATATCTTCAAAGTCTTTAATGTTATTGGACTTAAATGTTTCAATTTTTTTGTTTTTGATATAAGTGGCCATGTGAACCATTGATTTCCTAATGTTCTCGGTGTCAGAAGCCAGATGTTCCAATGACCTGTGTAATGACACAGAGTGAAAATTACCATCCCATAATTCAGATTCTATAAGCCTATTAGGATTGTATGGTAATTGAATGTTAATGTTTTTATCCACATCAGCACAAGGGAGACTTGAGGAAATGGAATTGTTGAGGGCAGGGCCTTTAGTCAAAACATATTAATTCATTATATTGTTATTGAGATCAGCTGCCATACTAACTCAATTATTCTGCTCTTTTAGTGTCACATGTGACAATTAAGGCATATTGATGGGCTCTATAATTACATCACCATCATTGTCATTGTTCATTGTCATTCTATCATGGTAGGCAACTAATGATACAGTAGAGAACATCAAGGTTTCTTTAGAAGATGGTTTGTCATGAATTAAAGTATGATTCCTCACCTCATTATAATTGTCAGGAGAATTCCCAACTGTATTAAAAGAGTCTATCCCTATGTGAGCAGATGCATTCATAGTTGGTAAATTCATAGTTGTAGTTGAGTCTATATTCACTGAGGAAAGAAAAAATTTATTCCCAATTTCTCTTAAAGGTGCTATTATAGAAGATGGTAGTTAGAGAGAGAGAAGGAATGTGAATGAATGATGTCAATGATAATAAGGGATAATTATTGATAATTATTGATGAAAACTGATGATAAATGATGTTGTTAAGTCTGAAGTCTAATCCTCAAATACAAAAGTATTTATACAAAATAGTAATGGTTTGTATGTAAGCTATTTCCATTATATGATCAAAACTCATATCTGGTGGTGCTGTCATCTATCATAGCAGATGTCAGGCTAATTTTAGAAAGTAACTAATTATATCACTATACTGATATGCTTATATCTCTATAAATACTGATCTTCATATAATGTATGATATATTATTAGAAACCATTTGATAAGTGTTTTGCAACACAACTTTGATCATGGAAATCCATTTAGTTGTTCTTAAGATAATGGCCAATAAAACTTATAGTTACTAATGGTCTAATATCTCAGTAATCTGTTATCACTTTTATACATCCTGTATATGTGTAGATAGCCATTATTTAGAGCTTTCCTATTATGGTTTTAAGTCTAAAGAATTAAACAAAAGAATGACTTTAGATTGAGAAATCACAAGAGAACTTAATGGAGTTCTAAGTACAAACTAGTCTATTTTATATACTATAGACTATGATCTGTACACATACTACAACTATCCTATTTTAAAGCATATGTACTTTTCACAAGGCCAATATATTGTTGCTATACTATATGATATCATTTGTTCTAGAACCTTTTATGACCTTCTCTGTGTCTCATGATTATGTAACAGTTGTAACCATGACATTATGCTCATACTCTAACCCTAAGTCAAAAATAAAATAAAATGAAAATAAAAAAGAGAAAATAAAATAGAGTCTATTGTTTGTAACTCTAACATCACCTTTCTTCAAGGTTTCTTCTTTAGAGAAACTAACTTCTATCTTTGCTAGTTTCTTTTCAACTTCTTTAAATATTTATCTTTGAATTTTCCATTATTCCATCCAAACAATATTTTTGCAGTATACTTCTCTGGAAACTCTCTTCTTCTAAATTTCTCTGTATTCATATTCAACTTCACCTTTCACACTTTGTCCAGTCCAGTCTCTTCTGTTGTCTGACTTCTGCTTTCATTCTTCCTTTAAATTTGTTTACTAATTCCTTTATATTTTCTAAGTCCTCTTTCTTTTTCTATGTATCATTTTCTGTAGTGAATTTCTTTCAACATACCAAGTACTTCATTACTCCCCTCATTTTTCTCTTATTCAGTATCTTTTCCACTTCTTATTTTTCTACTCCATCCACTTCTACTAGTTTTGGTTTCTTCACTAATTCCCTATATCTCACAATTCTACTAATATTCACTACCAGATAGATCCTCATAGAGACCAGTAACTTCAACTTCACTACATTCTTTGATACTACTTTTTCTACTATATAAGGTCTCATATATATTTCCATCAGCTTTTATACTGATCTTTCTTTAAATACTAAGTTTTTCATACTTAGCATTACTTTATCTTCTTTCTTCCACTCTTCTATTTCTTTTCATCTCCTATCTACTTGCCTTTTCATATCTTCCTGTGTGTTTCTCAATACTGCTCCTGCTTCCTCTTGTATTCTCCTCATTCTCTCTGCAAACTCTATTGCTTTCTCTATCTTTTCTTTTCTTTTAGTATCTGTTCCTATTCTTAACTCTCTTCCATAATTTGCTATAAAAGGTAATACTCTCATTGCTAAATAAATCTTGTTGTTTGCCATAAACTCTGCTATTGCTAACCACTCCAGCCAATCTCTCTGTTTATATTCTATAAAAAACCTTAAGGATTATTCCAACTCTTGGTTCATTCATTCCATTTGTCCATCTATTTATAGATGGAATGCCATTGACAACTTCATCTCTATTTCTAATATCTTGTTTAACTACTTTGTCAACTCCACCACAAACTAGAGTCCTTTATCACTTATCACACTCTTTGATAACCTATGTAGTTTCCACATGTTATCTCTAAATAATCTTGCTAAACCCTCTACCAATATTCCTTCTATAGTTATTATAAAATGTGCTATTTTTAACAACAGATTACATACCATCAAAATTGCATCCTTTTTTGCCACCAACAGTAACTTAGTAATAAAGTCCACCATTAAGTGTATCTATGCTTTCTTTAGTACTTTATTCATTATTAACTTCTCTACTAGTACCTCTGTTCTATTTTTTATTTTTCTGACATAAGTTACATCACTTCATATATTTTCCAACATTCTTTGTAATCTCTGGTCACCAACTCTGTTATCTTCCATCTTCCTTCATGTCCTGCTACTAGTACATCATAATGCAACCAGATTACCTCCACTCTCAACTCTTCATCTTTTAGCATATATACTTTCCCTTCCTTCAATACTAGATCTCCCTCAATCTCTCATTCATCATCTTTCAGATTTCTTACTTCTGTCTTCTTCATTTCTTCTACCACTTTTACTATCTCTTTATCCTTTTCTCTTACCCTTTTTATTTTTTCTTTTATTACTTCTTCTGGTCCTTTCACTACCACTTCTATCATTCCTTGTATCTATTTTTTTTATCAACTTCTGATTTTTGTTATCTTTTTCCATTCCAATATTTCAATCTAGCCTTCTGCTTAATCTATCTACCTTCTTCATTTTTACACCTGGTACATGCTTCAAAGTAAAATCAAATCTTGACAAATATAATTCCCATCTAGCTTGTCTCCAATTTAACTTCTGCACTTTTATAAAGTATTCCAAATTTTTATAGTCAGTCCAGACCTCAAACTTGAATTTTATGCCTTCTAACAAATACCTCCAATTTTCTGATCTCTTATTCACTGCCAACATCTTCTTATTATTAATCTCATAAATTCTCTCTGTCTCATTGAGAAACTTTAAGAGATATGCTACTGGCTTCCACTGTCCATCATTATACTCCATCAACAATACTCCTCTCATAGTATAATCTGATGTATCCACCTCCATTCTCATTTTCTATCTAAGTCTGGTGCCATTAATATTGGTTCTATTGTGAACCTTTTCTTTAATGCTTCAAACAACTTCTCTTGCCTAATCTCCTACTCCCATTTTTGTTCCTTTCTTGTCAACTCATGTAATAGCCTTGCTATCTTTGTAAATTCTTCCACAAACCTCCTATAGTAATTTGTCAGCCCTAAGAACTTTTGTATATCCTTAACTGACTTAGAAACTGGCCAATCTAGCATACTTTTACTTTTTCTTCCTCCATTCTTATTCCTTCTAGTCTAATTACCACTCCTAAGAAATTTATTTCTCTTACTTTCCATCTACACTTTTCTGGCTTTACATACAAATTATTTTCTTCCATTCTTCTTAATATCTCTTCTATTAGTTTATCATACCCCTCTTCACTTTCTGTCCTCACTATTACATTATCAATAAATACCACTACTTTTTCTATATTGATTAAGTCTTTTAGTAACTTGTTCATCATGGCCTAGAATGTGGCCAGTGAATTCATTAATTCAAAAAACATGACTGTTGGTTCAAACAATCCCTCTGGTATTGTAAAGGCCACTTTTCACTCATCTCTCTTCTTAATCCTTACATTGTTATATCCCCATCTTAAATCTATCTTCATAAACATCTTCTTGGTCCTAATGTTCTCCATAATATTTGAAATAAGTAGTAGCAGATAATTGTTTTTCACTGTCCACTCATTAAGATACTAATAGTCTTGTACCATTCTTTTCTTTTCATCCTTCTTTCCTACAAAGAATACCAGTGCAGTCTGTGATGACTTTGATGGTCAAATATATCTCTTTCTCATCTGCTCCTAAATAAACTTCCTCACTTCTTCTCTCTCTTTTCTGGACAAAGGATAAACTTTCTCTTTTCTTGGCATAAATCTCTCCTTTAAATCTATCACATGATCCCACATCTTCTTTATTAGCATCCTCTTACTCACTTTCTTTCCAAATACTTTGATCCATCTATGAAATTGCTTTGGCACTAACTTCTTTGCTTCTCTTTCTTCATCCTAAATCTCCCATTCTTTTACTACTTTCTTCACATCCATCATTTTAGTCCTTTTTAACTTCTTTTTTCTTTTTTTTCTTCTTTCTACTTTTGCCACCTCAGTTTCCCCAGTTTCAGTCTTCACTGCTTTCCATATTCTTTTGGACATCTCATCATCTTCACCTTTCCTATTTATTAATTGATTTCAGAATTATAACATACTAGTCATAGTATTCTCAAGATTATACTCCACTTCTATCCACCAATCACATCAATCTCTGTTCTCTCTCTGTGCTCTGGTAATAAATATTTACCTCCACAGTATTTTTTATTGGCCTTTCCTTGTTAAACATTCCATCTACATTTCTCATATAAATAAGTCTCTCAATCTTTTTTAATTTAAACTCCTGCTTTTTCACAAACTCAGAACTCATCACCAATCTTATTACCCCACTATCTAATAGTGCCTCCACTATAATTCCCTCTTATATATTTATTCTCTCTAATATAATCTTCACTGTAACTTCTCTTAATGCCTTCTCTTCTTCTCTTATCTTTCTTACTTCTATTGTCTTTTTTTTTCTTTTTCTTCTTAAAATTGTCCTTCTATCCTTTTCTACTTCATTTCTCTTTTCTTTTTCTATCTACATTACTCTACTTCTCAATACTTCAAACTTGTTAGAAGATTGTGATATTGCAATCTCCTTTTCTTCCTTCACTCTACAATTCTTTGCCATATGTCCCTATTCTCCACAACCAAAACACTTTCTTTCTTGTGTTACTCTCTCCCTATTTTCTTATCTTTTTATTTTTATTGCTTCCATTCTATCTTTGCCTATCTTTCTTCTCTTATTCTCATTTATTCAATTTTCTTCCACTCTTTCTCAATTCTTCTTGTTTTTCTTTTTTTTCTTTCTTCTTTCTCTTCTCTTCTACTCTCTCTAATATTTCTATCTAACCTAACTGCTTGTTCATACCACTGTTCAATAGTGCCTGGTTGGCATTCTAACTCCATGAGTCTTCACTGGATGGTTCTATCTAAACTGCATTTGAACTCTTTAATTAAAGATCTTCCTCTATACTCACTTTCTCTTGCTACTTATCTGAACTCTTACACATACTCCTCCATTATTCTACTTTTTTTCTCTACCTGCTTCAATTCTGCTACCTTTTTTGACTCATCATCTCCTCCTCTAAACTTCTTTTTTATTTTTTCCAAAATTTCCCCTACCATTTCAAATTCTTGTACTCCTGTCTCTAAATCTTCCAACATATTTTCTTTCCAAATATCTGCTGCTTCTTCCTGCATATATGACAACACCCATTGCAATACTCTTTTACTACCACTTCTCTCATTCTCATTCTTATAAATAACTTGTACACTGTCACAAATCCTAATATCTTCCCTACTTCTTCATTGAATATTTGTAGCATAACCACTTTATATTAAACCCAGTGTTGGATCTAGAGATTCCTGCTGCCTCTACTTCTCTTCTTATGTTCAACAATGCTTAAAGCTGTACTGTCATGGTGACAATTTGCTTTTGGTATTGTTGAATAATTTCTAATTGGTTTATATGGTTTTCTGAAGGTAATGATATTAGATGTATAAGTAGAAAAGAAGGGCTCATGCCAGTCTCTCCTTAGAAATAAAACTTATCAAACATTTCTGTAGGTGTTAGTAGGTCCTTTTCTTGTTCCACCTCATACTATCTACTAACTACTTATCTTACTACCCTACTTACTACTGCTCTAATCAAACTGTTATACTATTGTTTCTAAGTAGAGAATTTTTCAAGCTAAGCACTCCTTAATGGACAATGCCACTATTCTGTATGAACAGATTACAAGGAAATCTGCAGCACAAGTCTTTCTATTTGAAGTATACATATACACTACTAAACACCACCTACTTAAATAATAAGTAATATCTAGCTAGTGGCCTATGTCTGGTCACCAACATCTATAATTGCCTATGTTGAGTAACTAGCTCCTCTTTATGCCTGGGGTCTGGCTTCTAATTCAAGAGTGACTAACAGTCATGTTAATTGTTGGTCAAGAATGATAAAAGAGTAAAGAAATAGGGAGGGTCTAGTATTGAGCAGTCCCAAGATAACTATTGAGTTCTAATATTATAATCTTAAGTCCAAAGAGTTAGACAAAAGAACAACTTTAGATTGAATAATTACAAGAGAACTCAATGAAGTTCTAAGTATAAACTAGTCTATCTTATATACCACAGACTGTAGTCTGTGTACACACTATAACTACTCTACTCTAAAGTATATATGCTTTCTACAAGATGTCATATACAAGTCCATCTGTCCAGAAATAACATTCCCGCAGTGAAACCACTTCCGAACCATACAAGCCCGCCTTCCATGGCAGCCACCTTTCTCGCAACACGTCTCATGGCGGTGCTGCAACCCTCCGGATATTCCGTCTTCCACAACAGAGATACTCCTATTCAACTCGGTCTTCCATGACGGAGTTACTCCTGTCAGTGTCTCAACACTGAAACCCCGAGCATCTCCTATACTTTCCATTTGTATATAAGACTAGTAGTTAC
>Ga0157368_1001082_pt1 | contig 11893 bp, 11 predicted proteins | sample AttbisABBM3_FD_113146 | JGI IMG/M metagenome (GOLD analysis project Ga0157368, IMG submission 113146) | Fungus gardens microbial communities from leaf cutter ant in Botucatu, State of São Paulo, Brazil - Atta bisphaerica ABBM3 | ecosystem: Host-associated > Fungi > Mycelium > Unclassified ...
AATAGGCTAAGATTAGTGTAGCATAGACCAGTAGCCTAGGGTATATAAGATAGACACTTTGTACTTAGGTCTCTATTGAGTTCTCTTATGTTAACTCCAATACAAGGTTTATATTGGCTATTGCAGTAGTAAATACACATATATATTTTGATGCTGAGCTTATCTATTGTTTTAGTTGAGATTTTAGTTGGGGTTTATAACCTATTGTAGTATAATATAGTAAGTAACTTAATGTTTAATATAGTAGTTGATAACTGTATTAAAGAACTTTACCTATTGTAGTATGATGTAATAAGTAACTAGATAAAGCTTACAAAAAATGATCTAAGTAAATATAATATAACTTACTTTAATACTTAATATAGTAGTCAACAACTCAGAGAAAAAATGAAAAAATTTACTTTAAGTATTAATAATAGAAGTGATCAATTATTAGTAAGAAAAATTAAAAAGAAAAATTTATCAAAAAATAAAACAGTTTGTCATATACTATTCAAGCACATCTATTCTCCTTCTAGCTTATATACTACTTCTAATATGGATCAACCCAGCTCTATTCTATGTCAGATTACTCAATTACTGATTATATAGCTCCTTATAATGTCCATGGAACTCCAGACACAATTTCCTGGAAATTTAGTGTACCTAGAGTACTTACTTGTCTTCTTTAATTCTTAGATAGACCTAGTATTAGTATTTAAGACAAGTAAATACTTTGTAATTACTTAGCTTGAAAATCACCTATTATAGTGCATTATACTGAGTGTCTATACTCAAAAGTCTGACTTCCATAATAGTTTATTTCTTATTACAATTTTCATCTGAAATATAGCTGTTATAATAAGCAGAGGTGTAGCTTATCTGTCAAAGTCAAGGTCACCCTGAAATTTCATCCACATGTATCAGAGAATATTCCCATACTCTTCTGATATCTTCTGCAAATTTTCCTGCAGATGGTTTCTTCCTCCAGATAAATTCATTACCTAATACCAAGTTAAATATATACTGGGAGTTCAACAATGTCTGCATCAAGCCTGATGATAAGTGAAAGGCTGTCTTTCACACTAACCACAGTCCTTTTGAACCTCTTGTAATGTTTTTCAGTATGACAAACAGCTCTCCCACATTCCAAACTATGATGAACAACATCTTTTGGAACCTCACAGCAGAAGAAATCATGATTTTATACTTGTACAGCATTCTTATCTTTACCTGGACACTAGAAAAATACTATAAAGCTATTTTCCAGATTTTAGAGGTCTTAGTAGAGCACAAGTTGTTCCTGTGCCCCAAAAAGTGTGAATTTGACAGAAAGCATATTGAGTATCTGGATCTGGTTATTTCAGAGAATCAAGTTGAGATAGACCCCATAAAAGTAGCTAGCATCCAAGACTGGCCTACCCTAACCACTCATACAGAACTGCAGGCATTTCTGGGATTTACTAATTTCTATCAGAGATTCATTCACAGTTTCTCTAATATCAGTCATTCTCTGTTTGATATCACTAGTAGTATGTCATATACTAAGTCCATCTACTTAGAAGACTATTATCTGTAGTGATAATATCTTTCCAACATGTCTGACAAAAGTCTATCTTCTATAACAGCCATCTTTCCTGCAACATGTTCCTGCAGCAATGATATAACCATCTCCTAACACTTCAAGTATTCAGTTTTCTATGATAGAGTTCTCCTATCTGGTCTCTTTCAGTGTTTCAACACTAAAACATAAAACCTCTACTTGGGGCTATACACTGAAGCCTCCAAGCATCTTCTAACTATCTGACTTGTACACAAGATTAGTAGTTACACTATAATTTGCTAGTCTTGTTATGATATAATAAAGTGTGGACAGACTTTGATAAGATATAGATAGGACAGTAGTATATTATTAGTCTACAGCAAGAGAAGTCACATGACATTACATCATAGGCCTAGAGCAGTCTATGGTCTAGAAGAGTCTAGAGAAGCTGGAAAGAGTCTGGATGATGATGTCAAGGAGCATGTTAACTACATTGCTACCTCATGGTATATATATGGTATACTCATGGACAATATATGGACTTTAGGGTAGGATGCACAGTAGAAGCATAGTTATAGCATGGACTACATGTAATAGTATATATAGGGTAGCAATTCAGCAGAAACTCCTTGTCAAGTTCTCTTGTAATCTCCACATCAATAGCCTACTGAGAGCTTTACTTGCTTGTGTGATTATTGGACTTTGTGTCTAGTGGTTGCCACAACAAGTCTGATAATAGACAAAGATAATTTCTATTAAACTCATTCCCTGGTGTTCAATGGTAATACACCACTATCAGTACTTAACTCTCTTTCAGACTCTATCTATTTATCTGAAGTTATTACTATATGGCAGACAGATAGCATAGCATATAAGCTGAAGCCAAGATTGTTCTGACAAGTCCATATCACTAAGCTTATTAAATAGAGTTTCCATACTCTATATATTTCTAAGCTGACCCTGTGGGCTTTTACCTCCTAGTGTTAACTGTGCATAACATAATAACAGTACATGGAGCTGGAACACTGTATAACAAGCAGTCTTTGAGGCACTAAAAGATGCTGTCACCATAGCCTCTGTGCTAATCTCCTTAGATATTTCTACTTTCTTCTATATTAAAGTTGATAGCTCTGAATTTGCAATAGGAGCTATGCTCTTCTAGGCCTCAAAAAAGATAATAAGTGGCATCCAGTTGCCTTCCTTAGTAAGTTCCTGTCTCCAGTAGAGCATAACTACAAAATACACAATAGAAAAATGCTCATAATCATCAGCATACTAGAAGAATGATGTTACAATCCTAAGCTTGTCTCAGGTCATAACTAAGGCAAAGACTTGAGAAAAAAGTAAGGAGATGATCAATTGGTAAAGTATAAGGATACAGAACTGTATTTACAACTATATATACCTAAAGACTATGAGGAATAGATTAGATATTCTTGAGGAAACAATGAGAGAGGAATAAGGAAAACATAATGAAGCCTTCACTACTACATGAGGCACTAATTGATAAAACATGAGGATAACACAAGGCACAGTTAAATATGAGTCACAAATGAAATGAATCCCAACATGTATCCAATATAAAATGAACATCTGTAAAACATGAGATATAAATTGTAGTAATCATAACAAATGACATCACTTCTTAGAAGGAGCTCTTATCCCTATTAAGATTTGAATGAACTACAAAAACCTCAAGTACTTCATGACTACTTAGAAGCTCAACTGAAGATAAGCCTAGTGATTTTTATACTTAGCATGGTTTGATTTTGTGCTATACTACTACTTAAGGAGATTGATAGAGAAGTCTGATGCACTTTCAAGAAGAATTAATCATGATATGGGATCCTAGAACAACTAAGATGTAGTATTTCTCAAGTTAGATTTTCTCACTGTTTGGATACTAGAAAATTTGGCTGTAGAAGATGGAAAGAAAGTGCTGTTAAAAGATATTCAGTGAGAGAACTGACTTGGTAAACACAAGAAACTAGTGGCAAGAGCTGCTCAAAACCTCTATTGGTCTTCAGAATAGTCTACAAATAAAAGTCTGTTACTATTCAGAAATAAGATCTATATTTCAAACATCATAGATCTCCATAGAAGAATAGTCACACTACATCATAATTTAAAGGTTACTATCACATCCCAGTCTGACCACATCTGTCCCAACCCATAGATAACTCCCTTTCCCTCATCTGCACTTCCCAACCTCTTCCAGTATAGATTACACATCTTCAGTTCACCTTAGATGTCCTTGCTAAGCCTTTGTTAATTCCATGGACTCTATCCCCTGTCATCTGAGGATCACCAGTATTTAGGGTAATTCACTTGGCAGTTTACATTCCAGATAGCTAGCCTAGATATGCTACCTAGTATATAATCCAGTAGTTTACACCTTCAGGCTTGCTCAGGCTCTCTACATTAACAATGATTAGTCTATCTTTACATATTATAACTAGCATGTATGTACCTGTTTACTTTATTTGGGTAGTTGCATGAGGCTGACATATGTCATATATTTATCAGATATGGAGAGGAATATAGTGTGAGCAAGATCACTTCACATTATTATTATAATATCTATAAATTCAGAGTGTAGGTCACAAATAAGAGGTACTATCAATCTTGGAAACTGCTATGATAACTCAGGAGTCATCCAGTAGACTGTGGACAACTGTCAATGACTCAAAAATATCTTTATCTTGAAGTTCAGTCCACACCGACTATAATGAGACTGTACAGAGCACATTTAATAATATCAACAGGCCAGTCCCCAATAGTATCAGCGCTATGGGTCACACCATGTTGGCAATTAATTAATCATTAACCATGATGCATATGTACTACCGATCGTCAACAGCAGCAAACGACGACTTCTTTCGTCTGCCTCGCTTTGGTTTCGTTCCAGTCGTGATAGAGCCCCTCCCTCGCCCCCGCTTCGCTGTCATGGGTCCGCTGCGTTCGCTTGTACTACAGTTTCTTCCTCTAAAACCTGTTGAACCATTTATACAGGCTGATTGCAAGGGCAATTCATGAGATATGGATACGTTCAATTATCAAGCGAAAGGGTCGAAAACATACCATTACTCCAATGTCCTTCTTTACCGCATTTATAACATGACCTATTGCCTCCGCATCCGCCAAGACCATTCTTTGACCTTTCCGTCGTCTTAGCTGGACATGCTGGGGGACGTGTCAAATCAATTTCGTATTGTTAGTCAAAGTAAAAAGTACGAACATGAGGCGAAATGACCTGTTCCATTGCACTGGAAACATGTTGTATTTGCAGTATCAGTGGATGTCCCGAGTCTCCACGGCCGTTTCGAATTTTGTTTTGGACAATCTGTACCCGAGAAACTCAGTCCAGGCGATATCAGAAAGTTGAAAACAGCCTACCACTTGACCAATGTCCCTCCTGATCACACTAAACATGACCAACCCATCAATAACGCAGCCTATTGATAATCGACGCACAACAGGCGCTCACATTATAACATTTCCTTGCCCCTCCACCAGTACCGCCGGGTGGTCTCGATAACTCATCATCCCACTCGAAGAATGAACAATTTCCCTCATTCTGTGTTTTTCGACATTTCCAGAATTTCCGCCCCTGGTTCACCCCCTCTTTCTGTACTGTGAGCATTATACCGATTACACCGCATTTACAGATTCTCGTAGGTTCCGTCGGATCACTGTTCGTCTACCATACTAACGGTCAACACTCCCCCTGTGCTTGAGAGCGAAGACATGTAGACGTACTTGATTATACGTTCGTTTTGCCGGAACGATTACATTCGAGCTAGTCGCACTTATGCTCGACTCCACATCATCCACCCACTTCCAGAAGCCACAGCTATCCTTTGGGCATATATAGAAGTTCTTTCCAATACTGTTAATGCCAGACTTGTTTGTCCTAACAAGCGCCGGTATGCCACACTCGCACAAGACACCTCGGGAAGTAATATTGGGTCTGGTAGACGAATGGACGGCGGTAGAGCTGGGAGGGAGCGAACGAGATATTAACGAGGATGCGTACGATGATGATGCCACCGTGGGCTTCGGTGCAGTCATCGAAGAAGTAAAAGTAGTAGGTGGTGGAGATAACTGGACTGGTCGCGAGGAAGTGGGTAAAAGACGATCCATTCTTGAAATCCACTCCGGATCTACGTCACTGAGCATCGAGTCCAATCTTCTAATAAGCGTACCTACCGCCATCCATGTCAGGATCCGGTACCTGAGTGGTCACGGCACTTGCAGCACGAGCACGTCCTCCCCTTCTTCTCTCTACCATAGTGGCACTAGCACTTCCTGCCCCCCTCCCACTACATCTACCACTAGCACCTCCACTTCCTCCAGCACCGCCACTACATCCTCTTCGTTCATTACTTCCACCGCTTGTTCCTCGTCCACCTCCGCCACTTCCCCTATTGTCACCATTACCCCCACTATTCCCGGGATCACGGGGATTACCTGAGCAGGTATCATCCCGGCTACCATCCAAGTATTGTCCCACACTCTGGCATCTTAATGAGCGCACTGGCGCAATAAAAGACAAAAGAACTTAACCTGGACCACGATATTCCAATTGTCTTTCACAGTCCTAAACATTTCTTTGTACTGCTGCAATGACTGATTGAGCATAGCTTGTTTCGTGACACTTCGCTGGCAGACTTGGACCATCCTTCGCTCCGTCTAAAGTGCTCAGGTGAAAAAAAGAGGTCGCTAGGACAAGAACTCACTTCACGCCTTAACTGAGGTTTGCTGACACTTTTGTCTAAGCCGATCTTATCATAACCCTCAACTAATGCAACACCCAAGGTCGAAGGAACAAGATACTTCATTGAGCCTTCCATCCTCTCAATGGCGTATTCTCTGTCGACAATGTTCTGTATGTGCTGCGCAATTGTCGCATCCGTCCCTATGTCGCATAGTTGAGGATTAATTTCGCAACGTAACAATGAGCGCACCAATCCCGTTCTTATCCATCAAAGCAACTAGATCGGCTTCAGTAAGGAGGTTCGGTTTAGTTGTTTGGCCTTCTTTCAGTTCACATGCCGCTGGTTGAAATTCCTCGCCTTCCTTGAACTCGGGAAGCGGATGGTCGCTCCACTTGTCATATGGATATACTTCGAGGTAATTCTTTTGGAGGACAACCAATCCTGAAGAAAGCATTCAATGTTTAACTGCCATCAATTAAGTCTGGTGTGTACCAGAAGCGGTGAAGGTCTCTCCTCCACATACTGCCTCAACAGCTGTCTGCCAGCCCTCAGCATCCTTCGAGCAACAAGCCAAGAACCTCCTTGTGATATATTCATACACTTTCTTTTCGTCGCCTCCGAGGCTACCCGCGTGCGCGGTGGGGTGGATGGGTGGATGTGCTTTATCGTTGTGTTTTCCTTTCCGGGGTGTACTAAAGCAGCTTTGTTCGAGAGACTGAGCGAAAGTTCCCCATGTGAGGTCTACAGCTTGTTTATGAATAAGGCCCATGAAGTCGAATTGCGAGTCGAATTGATCCGTTTCAGTACGAGGGTAGGATAAAAAGCCCTGCTGGTACAACTTTTCGGCAATCTTTGGAAGAGTGGCTATGTAAGAGATTCACTTTAACACAGGCGGCACAACTCACGTCCAGGACTTTCTTAGGGGCCATCTTAAGCAGCCGAGATCCAGCCTTCTGCAGTTCAACTGTGGTTAGAGGTAATGGCTTCCTGGGGCTCAGTGGTTGGATTTGATGATCTGGACTGCACAGTACAAGCTCACCATTTCTTAGTATCTTTGTTAGTAACTTTTGCAATTTTTGCCTTTATGCTTCCCGGGGCTCTGTGCCCTGGACTCTCCAAAACGTGGGAATATAATGCGACTGCTGCTCCGACGTCGAACAAATGGCCTCTACGCCAGTTGAATGTTGTTTCTTGAGGACCGCTAGGGGTATGCTGCACATGAGAGAGAGAGATGTACCAAAAAGACTCTGGGACGAAGTTCTTGACTTGATTATACCGTTGGACCACAAAGCCAAGGGTTGGGAACTGACAGGGCCCTTAAGTGATGGTCGGCAAGGGCTTATGGTACTGTGAATGCAATCACGCACCATAAGAAACAAGTTTTTCTTCTAGCACCTGGAATTTTGCTTGCAACGATAGAGTTTGCATGCGAGTAAACGCGGCACCAATCTTAAGATCGAGCAGAATCCGTGCTTCGACAGCATCTGCTTGCGCTTGATCCAGTTCCACTGGGTGTTGAGCCGCATGATGGATTTGTCTAACAACAGTCAGATATTATGAGCGATAGAGAGAGACATCAAGCTTCACTGGGAGATGATAGCACTAAATCGCGCTCGTTTGACTACAATACTCTTGTTTGTCTTCTTGCACACATTCACAATCTCCATTCCGATGTGCTCTCCCTCCCTATCACAATCCGTCCAGATCATGAGCATATCCACACGTCTGGCCTGCACCATCAAATTTTGTTCAATCGTCTTCTTGTCTTTGGCTACTCTCGACTCGACTGGTGCGTCAAAAAGGTCAGCTGGATTGCACGAATGCCATTTCCGATGTGCGTCGGTAAAGTCATGATCTAAAAGGTGTCCTGACACACAGGTCACAATGTATGCCGAGTTCGTCTGTGGATAGTCGAACTCATAGTTCTTCACATATTGTGATTGTGTATTATTCTTTGGCAAAACAAATCTCAGGGGACATCACTGTGAAATAGAAGGAGCCTACAGTGGTGAATCTTCCTCCAGAGAGAATTTGAGTAATTGACCTCGAGATGGAAGGCTTTTCCGCAACACAAAGGACCCTCATTTTCAGGAAATCTGATGGGAGAAGAGGACAATGCCGCGGAGTTCATTAAGACACGCGACGCGTTGGAGTATGTCACAGCCACGTGATGTGAAGGTTTGCACATGCTTTCCCTCCATGACAAACCCTTTTCGAAAATATCAAGAGTGAGATGGACAATTCTGTCAAAACAAAACTCCTGACGTTACTCAATGTATCCGCAACGAAAGTAAGCAAGCACAAACGCACATATGAAGACTTCCTAGGTCCTTCCGATAAACTCAACAAACGCAAACCCGCATCATTCGCCGAACCAAGACTTGAACCAAGCGAGAACGAAGATATATTACTAAATCCCGCTGCGGAGTTGGCTATCATAGAATCTGCGGCGCAGGAAGAAGCAGAGGTAGTAGACAACGAACAGGACCAAAGTATGTGGGTTCAGAATGTCCACTATCGTGACCCCGTTAAAAAATGTGCAGATCCTAGCAATTCCTACGAAAAGCACTTTGGCAACAATTCCGTCATTCTCACTGACTCTGTACGAAATGATGTGGATGGACGTTTATGGATGACTAACAGTAAAAATTTGGGGACACTCGGTCCGGCTGTAATTTCAGTTCCCCAGTCCTCTGAAGCAATATCATCATCTGCTTCACTCCCTACACCAGATGTAAGCGACTTCTCAGTTTATGTTGAGGATCTTTTTCATCATTGGTAGATTTCTTGTGCATTAAAATCCCCGTTTCGAGAACGTCAATCGAGACTCCCTGCAAGTGTGTCTTCGACCTCACTGCTAATCTCACCGTTTCACCTGTCAGCTAATCCTCTTGTGCTTAGAAACTATACAGTTCCAAGATGATCTTCTCGCAGCTCTCTCGACGCGGCGCGACTTTTATCTCACTCAAAGATCTCTCGAAGCTCGGGGACCTACACGAGAAGTCATTGCTCTTCACGCCCTGGACCACGTCGCAAGGCTGGTGCTCATCCCTTTCGCTTTCTTCCGTAATTAACATTATTTCCTTACAGGAGACGCCGACGAGTGCTGAAAAATAATGATCGCCTGTCACACGCCCAGAAATCTACATCAAATGAGCTGCCGGAAGACGTTCAAGACCAAGGCTTTACTCGTCCCTCTGTCCTCATTCTCTTATCCTTTCGCTCTTGCGCAACAAAATGGTTCTACGCCCTGTCCTCTCATACTCCCTCTACTCAATACCAGATTGAAAACCAGTCGCGGTTCCTGTCGGAGTACGGGCTAGCTCCCGATACAATCGATAAACTTGCGACTGCAGAACTAGGAACATACCCTGCAGACCATGTTGAGACGTTCAAGGGAAACGTCGACGACAACTTTAAAATCGGCATAAAGATGACGCGCAAAAGCATGAAGATGTTCACAGAATTTTATGGCTGCGATATTATCATGGCAAGTCCTTTGGGACTTCGGCAGTCTATTGAAAAGGGCAAGTGAGTGAAAGAAGTGATTCCCTTTGCGCGTTCCTTATCGGTTCTGTAGGCATGCGGACTATCTGACTTCAATAGAAATTCTCATCATCGACGAAATGGATGTGCTGACGATGCAGAATTGGGACCACGTCAAGGTTAATTCCATTTCTTTCTGAGTATCTTTCGTTGCTAATACATTAGTCAGTTTGTCCTCTCATATATCAACAAGCTTCCCAAAGAGTCTCACGATACAGACTTCTCCCGCATCAAGTCGTGGTATCTTGACGGACAGTGAGACTGTTTGAGATATCGTATTATTTGTGTCTGATTATTTGTTAGTGCCGCCTACCTTCGCCAATCTATAATTCTCAGTGCCTATGAAACAGCAGATACAAGAGCGCTGTACAACTCTTTCATCAATGTGGCCGGAAAGATTCGCACCAATAGAATCTACCAACCTATCTCAGTCCCAGAAGGTATCGAACAAGTGCGTGCCTTCCATCCTGCTGTGCTTGTGCCCCTGACGAGATGTCGTTGGCCAGTCCTTAGTCCATTTTGATTGTCCATCACCACAAAACGAGCCGGACAGGCGATTCCATCATTTTACTACCCAGCTTTTGCCTGTCCTTCTGAAATCGGCGGTCCAAAGCACGAATACTGTTGTGTTTGTGCCTTCTTCGTTCGACTTTACTAGAGTGCATAATTATTTCCGAACACAAGCTGGAGTATCGTTCGCGGTTCTTTCTGAGTGAGTTCCCCTTTCGAATACACGCTATGGATTGCCTCAACACGAACGTACAGATACTCATCGAACCAAGATATTTCTCGTGCTCGACAAGCATTCTTCCAAGGGATTAAATCATTCCTCCTGATCAGCGAACGCTTCCATTTCTACAAACGGTTCATTCCTCCTCCTCCTCAACCTTGTTAATCATTGAAGTGCTGAACCATAGATACAAAATCCGTGGAATCCGTAACCTCGTATTCTATGGACCTCCTGATCATCCTCAATTTTTCACCGAATTCCTATCGTATCCTTTCCTTGACAATGCCGTTGAAGCGTCGGACGTGACGTGTAGAGTGTTGTATTCAAAATATGATTGGATGCGGTTGGAGAGGATCGTCGGGACTGATGCGGGTTTAGAGTTGATTAAGGGTATATAGTGGTTGGACAGTCAATAAACGTATGCCATGCTTCACATTAATTCCAGGTGTTCATTTATCTTGATGGATTTCGGCTATTGGTGCTTACGGTAAGGTATGATGAACGCTCAGAATTGCCGCAACAAGCAAGCCCCTTTTCCATCTACCATTGTACCCCATTAATTATAATGGGGTTATGTTCGTTGGGAGGGAAGACCTGCCGAGACCAAACCATATCAGAATGCTAGAGGGCGCCCAGCTATTTTCAGCTCTCCTCTCCCTCAATGCTGCTACCTTGTCAAATTCCCGTGTCCCTTCTGCTAGAAAATGTCATATGTTAGTGTAGTGTGTTCTGTCTTAATTTACTGAAAACACATCCATGATGTTTTTGGAATCTTCTTGGATCAGCTTCTGGTTATCATCTGAAAGATCCCACTACAACTACCGCATCATTACTAATTCTGCCTACATTGTTATCCAGCCTGTTCCTTCACCATCTGCTTGGGCTCAACAACTCACAGAAATTGGAAAAATTCATTATTTATCAATATATAGGAAAATAAGTAATTTGATGTGTGTTGGAAGAAACAGGATGGTGCAGATCAACGCCTCTGCACCTGGACCAGACAAGTTGTCATGGAGTCATCTCAAGATTATTCTCAAAGACAATGAATGCCTTGGTATCATTATCCGCATTGCTAATGCCTGTATTGAGCTAGGATATTGGCCGTCGCATTTCAAAAGATCTATGACTGTCGTCATCCCCAAACCAAACAAGAAATCATACGACTCACCAAAATCTTTTAGGCCTATAGTTCTACTCAACACAGTGGGCAAACTTATCAAGAAAGTAATCAGAGAGAGACTCCAATTCACCATGGCAGCTAATGACTTCATCCACCCTAGCCAACTTGGTGGTCTAAAGTTCAAATCCATGACTGATGCAGATATAGCACTTACTCATATCATTCAAACAGGTTGGGTCAAGAACCTGTCGACA
>Ga0157368_1001083_pt1 | contig 11886 bp, 11 predicted proteins | sample AttbisABBM3_FD_113146 | JGI IMG/M metagenome (GOLD analysis project Ga0157368, IMG submission 113146) | Fungus gardens microbial communities from leaf cutter ant in Botucatu, State of São Paulo, Brazil - Atta bisphaerica ABBM3 | ecosystem: Host-associated > Fungi > Mycelium > Unclassified ...
ATGAAGCAAAACTTCCCAAAGACATCAGATTTGTTCCTTTGAACAAGGATCGAGCATATACTGCAGAGGAATTGATGACTGTCTATGAGGTAAGGTATAAATGTATCTTTTTTTGCAATCGACCATCCTTTTCTGAGACTAAAGCGATTGGCTAGACCGAAAAACATCTCGCGAGATATTTGCATATCATTAGAGATTCACCGGTATACCCAATTATCTACGATGCCGAAGATCATGTCCTTTCAATGCCTCCTATCATCAACTCTGAACATAGTAAAATTACCTTGAACACTCGCAACGTTTTCATCGATGTTACCGCTATTGATCAAACCAAACTTGATATCGTCGTCAACATAGTCGCTACCATGTTTTCTGAATATTGCGATGACCCATTCACGTAAGAATACAATATCTTTTCAACTTATTCAACCCGTCACACTCATACCATACATACTTAAAGCATTGAACCCATCAAGGTTGTTTTTCCTAATGGCAAAGTTTGCATCACACCCGACATTTCCGAACGTCAAACCATAGCACATGCCTCTTATATCAACTCCTGCACCAAACTCAGTCTCAATGCACAAGAAGCCTCAGCGTTACTAGAGAAAATGAGCCTCCGTACTGAGTTGTCATCCAAAAACTCAGACGAAATCATTGTTCGCATTCCGGCTACTCGGCCTGATATCCTTCATGAATGTGATATTATGGAAGATACAGCAATAGCGTACGGATTCAATAACCTTCCAGACGTGTTCCCGACAACGAGTACAGTGGGTCAGCCTTTAGCAGTGAGCAAACTCGCTGATGTTATTCGTCGAGAATGGGCTTTGGCAGGCTGGGTTGAAGTTTTACCTCTCATCCTCGTAAGCTCAAACGCTCTTAATGGGCCACATGAACGAAACTCATATATTGTGATAGTGTTCGCACGAGGAAAACTTTGAATGGTTGAACCACGAGGATGACAATAATACAGTGGTTAAGATTGCGAATCCTAAATCACTCGAATTCCAAGTAGTTCGAACGACATTGATCCCTGGTCTCTTGAAAACTATCCGCGAGAATCGCTCGCACGCACTTCCTATTAAAATTTTTGAGACGTCAGACGTAGCCTTTAAGGATGTCAAGCGGGAACGTCAGGCACGTAATGAACGACATGCTGGAGCGGTATGGTGTAACAAGGCGGCTGGATTCGAAGTCGTCCACGGTCTTCTTGATCGTGCAATGAAAATGCTTGAAGTACCTCGCATTCGGAGCACTGATAAGGAGGCTGCAACTGGCTACTACATGCAAGAATCGAGCGGTACGTTACTCTAATGATGATTGATGTTGGGGTTGATTGAAAGTAAAATCTAGACCCGATGTTCTTCCCCGGACGGGCAGCAACTATATATTACAGATCACCTTTGGAGAAACGAGGCCAATTCTCGGCATTCAAGCAGGTGGCCCAGAGTACAATAGACGACGGCAGTCAAGATAGTGCAATTGGAATTCTAGGCATCCTGCACCCCAGTGTACTGGAAAAGTTTGAGATTGGATTCCCTTGTTCGGCTTTGGAGATGACACTAGAGCCATTCAAGAAGCAGACGCACAAGGTCTGGACCAACGACGAGTAGTGTAAAGTATAATGTATTTGAAACGCGCCTACTTGAGAATAGGATCCGTCTCATCTTGAACAATAGACTAGGCCACCAAAAAGTAACGTATGTAAGAACAAAATTAAGCTTGGGCTTGTCTCCTAGGCCCTGCATCTTCACCGCCTGTAAGGACTAAGGGGCCATGAAGCTCAGTGAACGAGTGAATATGTCATCAAAGACACGAACCTAGAGCTATCAAGGCGAGAGCAATGTACATCCAGTACTTTTGAATGAAAGACTTGTGGGTGAGGGGCTGTACGGGTTGACCGGCAGGGGTGGGGGGCTGGGGATTGCGAAGCTCAGGCCTGCAAAGACATGAATGGGGTAGGATGAAATTAAGAAGGAGAACTGTCGTACAGTGGAGGTGGATGTGGTGATTTGAGGACAATTGTGGTGTTGAGACCTCGGATAGATTCGACGAGACTTGGATTAGATGGTGGCTCTGGGCAGGAGGCGTCCTGGGGGATGGGGGAGACAAAAAAATCGATAGCGAAGGGTTTTGAATTGTCAATATGGAGGATGAGTGTCTGGGAAGTGGCATGGGGGAGATGGCACTGGACGACGGAGGGGGTGAGGAACACTGGAGAGTTCGGGGAGAGCGGGGAAAGGCATACCGCTTTGACGGAGGTCAAGTGCCAAGAAGACTGTGGCTGGTCGTCGCACTGGAGAGCGAGGTGATAGTAGAGACGATCAAGGGAGTCGGAGTGAAGGGAGGGGAGATCCTGTGGGTGGGCAGGCTGGAAGGCGAGCTCGCCGCTGGGGGCGGTGAGCAGAGTGGCATAGGGGGAGTAGGTAGTCACATGACTGAGGCGGTGGTGGAGAGTGCAGAGGGCCATTGTTTTGGCCAAGTTTTTTTCTGGTTGGCCAATGACCAATGGCTGACGTCATCCGTCTAGACGCTCATTTGTGTTTTCCAGATCCATAACATGTCGGGGCCGAGACCGTCTCCTGCCCCTTATATTCCTTCGCCCTCTCTCCCAATCCATCCATGCGTCCGTGCGACTTTCCCAATTCCATCCCCACACCCCCCGCCTCGCCCAGCCAGCAGCCCCGCGATGCCCTCGAGTCCACCCTTGACGCCCTCGTTGCCTTTTACCACCATGAGCGCATGTGGGTCCATCGCACTCGCGCCCTCCTTGCCGTGGACACAAAGCTGCAGTGCATGAGAGGATCCAGCCTGCGGTTGGAAGGGATTAGACCGGCCCAGGATGCCAAGGAACACATCCTCCGGCTGTTTGACGAAATGATGGGGGATCGGATAGAGAGTTGTCAGCGAATAAACCAGCTTGTTCGGAGCGCCAGGCTAGCCAATCATACGTGAACTATCACTGTCCAATCATGTTTATTTCCTTATTGTATATCCGTATGTACATAACAGGCAAGTGCCTTGCGCAGTTACTGTAACTTTATTTATCTATCTTTGATTATTCTGCCCAAGAGTGCGCATCATAGCCAAAGACGTCCAAATAACGCTCTTGCCCTTGTCCACCCACCATGTCCCATCGTTATGCCCCTCTCCCCAATCCTCGACTAGGCAGCCAGGCTCAGCGTGATCAGGAGCAGGAGATGGCGGCGGCCTTTGACTATTCGGAAGATGATGACGACGACGACGACGACGACAGTCACAGCGCTTCAGAAACTCAGCCTCTCAACCCACAGCCAACCTCCAATGCATCCGGTTTCTCTGCCCCAAATTTAGACAGAACTCGATCTGCACCAGCACCATCCACCTACGATTTTGAAAATGTTGATTACGACTACCCTCCTCCCGGCTCACCACCTATCCCTTCCTCCACCGCTCTCCCCAATGACATCGGTAATTCCAATGGCCTCGTCCCTTCTTTTCATCCAACAGTACCACCCTTCCATATGAACTGGCTCAAACGCACCGCCGCGGCTATTCTCCCTCCTCGAGTCGTGGATAGATTCCGCATTGGCTCCCAGAGGCCATCAGGACCAGTCGGCAGCGGGTCCTCAAACGATGGCGTTTTTGCCAATGTCACGGCAAAGCCCACGGCGCCTATGCGCATCCAACAAGGTTAGTCCTAGTGACATCTCGTTTGCGCTTTGACCATGGTGCTAAAAAAAGGACCTAGGCGATGATACTTACCTCGTCCCGGAAGAGACCAGGAATGATACGCCTCCTTCATATCAGACGGCTCAGGCCGATGCTGTTCCTCCGTACTGGGAAACCACCGTTCACGCACCCTTCTCTCCTGACTCTGCCGGTGAAATGATCATCGATTCCTTGCCAACCGGTTCTGTCTTTTCCTTCCTATGGAACATGCTTGTTTCAGTGTCCTTCCAGTTCGTCGGCTTCCTGCTTACTTACTTGCTCCACACAACACATGCTGCTCGCCTCGGTTCACGAGCTGGACTCGGAATCACGCTCATCCAGTATGGATTTGCTCTGAGGGGAAAGCTGGATGAAGACTCTGATTGGCAAACTTGGCGTGACCCCGCACGTCCGCCACCTTTTACTTCTGGTGGAGATTCAGATCCTTTCGTGGGTCAACATCGTGCACTCAATTTTACATCGCCAACGGCCACTGGCCCTGTCTCTGATGATCAGGGTGCGTCATTTATGGCTGATGCCACAACCGAGTGGTTATCTTTTTTCCTCATGACCGTTGGTGAGTGTCGGCATCACTCGTTTGCCAATTTTCCGTGCCAACAGTGTCCCAAGGTTGGTTCATTTTGCTTACATCACTCCTTGGTTTTTGGAGGGTCAAGAGATGGGAACGTGGTATACTAGCTTCACAGCGGGAATCAAACACGCCTACCCATTCTAGTGTAGCCCGCGACCTTGCGGTTATTTCTCGGATCGAACAGGCGTTTGGACTTCGAGGCGTTCCACGGGCGTCTTCTACCGATGATGCTTTCGGTCACGGTAGGAATCACGGCCAGGAGGAGGACGAAGCAATGATCAGGGCTGAAATTGGTGAAGGAAGGATCGTTGGAGCGACAACCCAGCATCCGCCATTGTCCTTGGATGCCACCAATGCCGAGGGCAATCGACAGTTGTTGTGGGCAATCGAGAGTGAACATCGATTACGCACTGAGCTCAGGAACGCAGGGTTGGCCTAAAGTCTGTCTAATGTCTTCAGGGATAATTTCATATGTCATGGACATTTTTCGTTTTTCGCCATTAATATCTATTTGTGATTTCTGCTAACTTGAACTGGCGTTCATTAGTGTTCTCTATTTCTCTGTCGAAACTATTATTATGTGGGCTAAGAGCGATCTTCATCCGAACTTTATCCGGTGGTGTTTAAAGGTGCAAACCCATATTGATATTTGGATCAAATATCAAGATGTCTCCAGCCATTCGCAAAGCCACCGTAGCCGATACAGATGCGCTCTTTCGCATATGTCTTCTCACTGCCAACGCCGGCAAATCGGCAGAAGAATTGCATGACTTTCCCGAGCTTCCCGGTTTGACCTTTGCCGTTCCTTATCTTACTCGCAAAGCGACATTTGCGTATGTGTTGGAGGAGGAAGATACGAAAGAGGTGGTGGGATATGTCGTTGGTTCTCACGATACGCGAGAATACGAACAGGACGTCCATGAGAATTGGTTTCCTGTTCATGCAGTTCGATATCTTTATGGATCTCCCCTTGATAAACCCGACATCAAGAAAGGCGATCGGTTGTATCTTGATCGATTCCATAATCCAAAAGATTACAAGGCTTGTGAAGAGAGTGTGGCATTCTCCTCTGCACATTTACATATCAATGTTTTGGAAAAGTATCAGAGGAAGGGATGGGGGAAGAGAATGATTGGAAAGGCTGTTGAGTGGTTGAAGGAGAAGGGAGTGGATGGAGTTTGTGTTGGTGTGGATGAGAGGAATGAGCAAGCTAAAAAGTTTTATAAGAAGATTGGATTTGAGGGTATTGAGGGTGTTTTGGGTGATAATCAATTAGGTCTCAAATTTGTAGATTTTTGTTGAGTATGGGAAGTGGTTTATTTATTTATTTTTTTGGAGTGGGGTGAAATATCACTGGTTTGTTGTTGGTTATCTGTTTCTCATATATCTCACTCCTTCGACATCACATTCTTTCCTTTCCTTCTGGACATATATTTTCTTACATAATGATGGACTGTATATCTCTTCTATGCCACACAGTTCTCACCTCAGTCGAGTGCTACAAGACCTCAGTACTGAGGTGAGTATAAAATAGCTTTATGTGTTTTCTTCTCTTGTCTGACTTGTACCTAGCTCTATTAATCTGGATATATACAAATATACTAAGTTTCATGCTATAAAGACTAAGCTTTATTAATCTAGCTGCACACATCTTGTTCAAGTTTCTTGTATAACAGATTATAGGTCCTACTAGTTTGTAACTAAAAAAAGTTGATCATCCACCGAAATTCACCAAAACCCAATTCAAGTCTATTTTTTACCTATACTTCCTACAAATGCTAGTGCTATACCAATTATAATTATTATGACCATAAAAATAAGTAACTGTCTTTATAATATCTCTATACTTGAAGAAAATGGTACCAACTTCCAAATATAGAAGTATCAGATCTAAACAATATTTGAGAATTACCAGAGAGAAAGAAACAATATTTTAAACCAATTGTAGTGATAGAAACAGATGAAAGTGCCAACAAGTAATATATTGTATATGTCAGATGTTGGACTTGGTCTCATTTTATTTTTCTTTTATTTTATTTTATTTTTCTCATTTTCCTTCTATTTTATTTTAAGTTTCATTTTCATTTCTATTATTTTGAGACTTAAACAAAGAGTATGATATAATATTATGTGTGATAGTTATATAAGTCACAAGGTGGTCATATAAGTCACAGTCACAGGTTACACAATTATATAACACAAAGAAGAATATAGAAGGTTTTAGAATAAATCATATTATATAGCATAACAATGTATTGACTTTATGGAAAGCATATAAACTTTAGAGTAGGTTGGATGTAATGTGTACACAAATCATAGTCTGTAGTATATAAGATAAACTAACTTGTATTTAGAACTCTATTGAGTTCTCTTTGTTCTTACTCAAAGTCTTAAGTTATAATAGTATATATAGAAAAGATAGAGGATTAGGACTGTTGCAATAAAAAAGTAAAAATACAAATTACTTTGATACTGAGCAATAAGCTACTTAATAAAATAATTTATGCTAGGTTTATTTGTTATAGTATGCTTGAACTCTTATATTTTATTTTTATCTATTTTCTTTGATTTGATTTTTTCTTTTGTTTTTTGGACAATAAAGAGGTACATAACTGCAGTCACATGATGTATCACATGATGTTATGTTATAAGTCTAAAACATAGTAGAAGAAACTAGAATAATAATGTCAAGGGTATAGCTATAGCATGTTTGCCTTATAGTAATAGTATGGTAAACTCATGAACAACATATGTAGTTTAGAATAAGACTTGTAATAGTAGTATATAGTGTAAGAATACATTGGAAACTCTTTGTTAAGTTTTTTTGTGATTCCTATGAAACTCTTGTTTTATAAGACTACTTAGTGTGCTATTAATCATTTTGATTAGTGGTTACTACAACATTATTGCTAATCTAAACAAAATATTTTTCATGGCTTTCACAAAATTTTCTAAATATTTAATCATACTCTTACTGATTACTATTACTATCATTCACTCTCTTTCTGAAATATATTTAATCTTAAAGACTATCTTATTCTTTACTTCTAAGGATAAATTAAGTTTTGATATGATTATCAACTATATTTTAATAAAAAAAATTTTAGTTATTCTAGTTAACTTTCCAGACTGCATTTGTTACTTATTTTGGAAAGAAAAAAAGGAAAAACACAAAATAAAGAGAAAGAAAGACAAGAGAAAGAAGTTAATGCAAAACTAAAGTTAGATAAATATGTATACTACAAGAAGAAAGATCATTACAAGGCTAAATACAGAAAAATAAAGTATAACTTTAAAAAAAAGTATTACAAACTTCATTCAACTTGTATTTTCATAACTAGTAGACTAATTCTCATAAACAAAGTTATACTAGAAAGCCCTAAATAAGGGCTATTTGTACACCTATGGGATATATAAAAGTGACAATAGATTACTGAGATATCAGACTATCAGTAACTACAACTTTTATTGGCTATTGTCTCAAAAATAACTAAATAGATTCATATAATCAAACTTGTATTGAAAAGTATTTATCAAACGATCTCTGATAATATATTATAATTAGTCTAATATCTGCTATAGTAGATGACAGCTCTATTAGATATAAGTATTGATTATGTGATAGAAATAACTTATGTACAAACCATTATTATTTTGTATATATATTTCTATATTTGAGAATTAAATCTTAGATTTTACAATATCTTTTATCATTATTTATCTCTTATCAATTATTGAACTTCTAAATCACTTTTAAATAAGATTTTAATCAGTTCTAGATATACTTTTACATAAATGAAGGTTAAATGAAGTATGGAAACTTATCTAGGAATAAATATAGTTATCTACAAGAATAGATGAAGTATTTAGATTACAGATCAAGCTAGTTATCAGAGTTAAACTTTGTTTTTATTTTATTTTCTTATTTAAAAAGCTAGGATTAGATTTTAGCATAATATTTGTTAGAAAATGATTCAAACTTGCCAAGAATATCTGCAAATATAGCATGAAAGATAGAACAGAAGACTTGACTTTGCAAATATGAAACAAGAAAGATTTGGAAGTAGTATTATATAGATAATAACCTTAGTTTCAACATATAATGTTGCATTTAGTTGTTATAGACTAACTTTCAAGACATCTGAGATATCTACTTTCTAACTTCTAAATAGGACTCTAACATACCTAAGTATACTTCTACTTCTGTGATTGTTCACACATAGATTAGTCTTTTATATTTTATCTTCTGGTAACTCATCACTTAGACTTTCAGTTATCTTATATCCTAGAAAATGTCTCTATAATATCTTCTTAGTTATTCTCTATCTTATTACTACCTTAGTGACAGTTTCCAACTATAAATTCAGTATATAAAATCTAATAGATACTCTGTAGTCTCCAGTCTAGAAATCAACTAAGAATTCCCTATTCTTCCAACTAAAAAAGCAGCTAAGAATCCTTTTCTTGTTAACTTCTAATCTTCTAAAATTATAACCATGTGATAAGTAGTAGACATAACATACAAGTTGAGGCTAAGATCATCTTCTAGTATTATATTACCTATCTACAAATAAGCTTCCAAGCTTGATTTATATCTTGAATACTTATCTAAGCTTACAGATTTCTATATTCATTTCTAGATAAGTTTCTATACTTGATCTAACCTCTTTCTGTTATGACTAATCACAGATATTTACTCAAAGTAAGTTTTACTCTATTTTTTGTTTACTATCTTAATATATTATTAGAAAAAACTTCCAATATTTAAGAATAATAGCCATTATATTGTTACAACTCAAAGACTTTAGGGCTAGTTAATGTACAGGATCATCTACCTTATATACTAAACTACAATAGTCTATGCTACTACTTGTCTAGCCTACTCTAAATGATTATGTGTAATATACATTATATGACATTATCTTTCCAGAACTTTCTATACCCTTCTTTGTGACTTTGTGACTTGTGACAATTACTGTGACTATGTCATCTTATGTGACTGATGTGTGATAGTGTGATATTGACATCACTCTAACCTTAACCCTAGATCCAAAAAAAAGAGAATAAAAAAGCTAGTATTTAAGTTTTATATATCTAACATATATGTAGTTCTTTAGTCTGATAATTAACTTGGATTTGTACTATACTTATTCTAATTTTTTCTGAATCTTTTTCTTTTCAAGTATAATTATATAATGAGTTTAAGCTAAACACAATGTTTTCTGTTAAAGTCAAAATTGTTATTTGTATAACATCACTTTCTAGATATTTCCACTTTATATCCACTAAGTTACATCTTTTGTACTATATTTACAGATATTCTTGGCAAGTATAAATTACTTCTGACATTTTATAGAAAATATATAGACTTTAGAATAGGTTAGTTGTAATATATATAAAATAGACTAGCTTATACTAGAAACTCCATCAAGTTTTCTTATGTTACTTAATACAAGAGTGTGTCTTTTGTCTCAACTTAAAACCTAAGTTATAACAACTAAAGACAAACTCTCATACTAGTTTTTTAATCCAGTGACAAAGTATATCTTGACTCTATAGACACTTATATCACTTATTCTTCAACAAAACTGTTATATTAATATTTCAGACTTTACATAGTAAAGAAGTGAATAGAGCTCATAGCCTACTAACTGAAACTTCTACTAACATTGAAAAGATTATACCTGATGTTTAATATTATTAAGTATCATATACCAAGTCCATCCATCTGGAAAATATATCTTTATAGTGATACTGCTTTTTCAACCTCTATTATACAAGCTCATCTTCTATGATGGCTACCTTTCTTGTAACATGTTCTTGTGGCAGTGATGTAACTATCTAGATATTCCATCTTCCATGACAGGAATACTTCTATCTAACTCAGTTTTCTATGGCAAAGTCCTTACTTCTATCAGTATCTCACTACTGAAACCTCTGCTCAGAGCAAGAGGGACTATAATACTAAAACTCCAAGTATCTCCTATAATTCTTCCTTATATATAAGACTAGTAGTTATACTGTAATTTACTAGTCTGATAATCAATGAAGATAACTCTTATTGAACTCAATTTCTAGTGTTCAATAGTGACATATCAATCAGTACTTACTTCAATCTCAGACTTTTTCCTTTCATTTGAAGTTGTGACCATATGATAGTCAGATAGCACAGCATATAAGCTGAAGCCAAGGTCATTCCACAAGTTTATGCATCTTTGAGCCAACTTCACAAACTTTCATCCTCAGTATGAACTGTGTCTGATATCAAGCAAACTACTACATCTAAAGATTTCATACTAAATAAATATTTAAACTCTCTCCCAGACTCTATTCATATAGATGGACAAAAAGAGTAGAAAGCTGAGAAAATTCTAGATAGCTATTAGTACTATAAAAAGTTTTAGTATCTCATTAAATAGAAGAACTTTGGGCTAAAAGTAAACTCTTGGAAAAATATCTTGGAGATATTTGCACTGGATAAGATAATAAAGTTTTATTAGCTGAACTTCAGAGTTTTATAGTTTATCAGAGCTGTAAAGTTTTTAACCATTAAATTTCATATGTTATAACTTAAACCTTTGAGTAAAGACAAAAGACCACTTTTGTATTGGATAATATAAAAGAACTTAATAGAATTCCAAGTATAAACTAGTCTATCTTATATACTACAGGCTTTGGTCTGTAGGCATACTACAACTATCCTACTCTAAAGTACATATGCTTGTCTTAAGATTAATATATTGTTTCTATGTTATATAATATTATCTATTCTCAAAATTTCTATGTTCTTCTTCATGTTGCATGCATCATTATGTCACACCTTCTGCCTAAGTCCAAAAATAAAGAAAAAGAAAAGAAAAAAAACTCAAAAATAAACTCAGAAAAAATTAAAAGGAAAATGAAATGAAAAGAAAATAGAATAAAGTTAAGTCTATCATTTACACTTTTAACATCATATGATTCTCATTATTTAAGGTAGATATAAGAAAACTCTATTTTCTTAGATTTTTCTAGAGGTAAGTAGTATATTTAGATATTTTATTAATAAGACTTGAATTTTTCTAGAGATTATAAACTTTGCAAATTCTTACAGACTTCTTTTAGTCATTCTAACAGATAATTAACATAAGTTAGAAAGTGAATATAACTAATGATAACACAAATACTTTATTATAACTAGCATTAAGTTATAGTATATATAAAGTATAAGGAAATTTTGTCAGTATAAAGTAATTCAGAGATTAGCTTAATTTATAATAAGCTTAAGAGTAGCAAAATGTTAGCTTAGCTAGTAAATTTAGTTAAACTTTTCTCATCAACAATATACAGTAGTATAACTTGAATTTACTAACAATAGTATATTTACTGAAGTTTATATACTTTGTCAAATTTCAAACTCTAAGTGCTGATATTTTTCATAGCAAATTACTTCTATCAAAACTCTACAAGTAATTCATCTTCTATAATAAACTTACTTATATTTGTAAGAATAACTTAGTTACTCAAATAAATATAAGAACTATATTATCACAAACTTCATTCAGCTTATATCTTCACAACCAGTAGACCAATTTTCACAAACTAAGTTGCACTGTAAAGCC
>Ga0157368_1001084_pt1 | contig 11885 bp, 16 predicted proteins | sample AttbisABBM3_FD_113146 | JGI IMG/M metagenome (GOLD analysis project Ga0157368, IMG submission 113146) | Fungus gardens microbial communities from leaf cutter ant in Botucatu, State of São Paulo, Brazil - Atta bisphaerica ABBM3 | ecosystem: Host-associated > Fungi > Mycelium > Unclassified ...
CCCCCCCCCAAAAAAAATACCGAATTTTTCATTTTTCCAATCATGGTATATGTATGGGTCGTGGTGTGCTTTGACCACAAACCCAACAGCAATACATTATTGTCTTCCCGAGACGTCAAGAAACACAAGAACCAGATATTTCCGGTCCCGAATTCACGTGGGACAGCAAATCGGGATTAGGCAAATTAAGGGGGGGAGGCGTTGATTGTGGTGTTAAACGTACCGTGCCAACCGCTACTAATCGGCTCCGCTCATTGTACGATTCATACACCGAAACATACAGAGTTGAATTCAAACTCCTAAACACTGCAAGAAACTAATTTTGAAAAGCAGGGAACGGTAAGGGGCCGTTCTTCATGCTTCTCAACTGATATATCTCATGTCGGAACCAATACACTCGGAGTACCTTGAACTTGAGGAGTGGGTCAGCTCCAGTATTCTAGTCTAAGACCGCTTTTTCGCTTCGCTATGAAGCCAACCTCCCCTCTGTTACAGTGTCACCCAGGTCTTTACACTCCTCGCGTCAATGAACCGTCAATGAACCATGAATAGCCTCCTAAAACTAGGATAAACCGCCCCTTGCCTAACTTGCCTTGTAATCGATCTCAAGTAAGAATCTCGAAAAATATCGCAGGATATCATAACAAGCTTGAGAATCTTAAATTATAGTCTTGAATCGACTGATATACATCCCGCCCTTTTACTTGTTTCGCCGCCGGAGAAGTCCATAGAATCGACCTCTCTGCTCCTTCGCGGCAATATGAGCCTGAACCTCTTCTTCAATCTCCTCTTCTGAAAGATCTCCACCAAATGTATACCATACAACAGTCGCCATACCCAACGCGGCAGTGAAAACACATCTATATATCGATGAAAGGATCGGCACAAATTCCACATCCGTTCGAGATTGCTAGAACTTACCCAAACATTGCACCTATCCCTCTGGCGTGCCATCCCAAGTTCTGTTGGAAAGGGCCTACAGTCAAACCAGGCAGGTCAGTCGTCGAGGCTAAGCCGACGGCATTTCCAGAAACAGGCATTCCAAGCGCTTCACAGTTGTCCTTGAGCTTCTGCGGAACTTGATTACGTTGTTGAGCGGTCAGCGGTGCTTCAATCAACTGGATAGCCAAGCCAGCCTCCAAGTGCCATTCAATATGACCTAAGTGCGTAAGGAAGAGACATTTTATCAATTAAGATCCTATTTTCAAGCTGGCAAGATCTCACAGTGGAAGAACCAGACTCCAGGGTTATCTGCCACGACCCGCAAAGTAATAGAACCCATTGGGGGGATTTGGAATACGTCACGACGCATTGGGTTGGTTTGTCCTTCAACAAGAGGCGGATTAAGTGTTGGATCATCAGAAGTATAGTCTTCCGATACTCCCACAAGCATAGGCTTGTGGCCATGTAAATGGCTGTTGTCATCGATATAAGTGGCCTTTATTGATTGTGCATGTAAAGAGGGGACTTACAACGGATGCTTTCCAGCATCAGAGTTCTTAATGACGAGGTCGACGACATCCATATGATCAATAACGAAGCTCCCAGGGCCGTAGGCTTGTTCGACTGTGGCATTATCGCCGAGGGTAAGAGCAGAGAGAATAGCAGGAACCTCAGGAGAATTGTAAACGGTATAGTTGAAAGTACCACGATTAGTGCCGTCATCCATAGTGTCGAAGATGACAACGAGCTCGATTGTTTTCGTCGGCCTTGGAGCTGCGATCTGTTCAATGGGAACGAGGGAAATGTCTTCAACAAGTTGATATTCGTCCACTGTGCCCGAGTCGGTAACGTCTGCAGAGGAACTGTAGGTAATAGAGGAAGTCACGTCTAACGGACAAAGACTGTTACACGGGTTTCTGTCAATACAAACCGGAGCGTACTTACTAGGGCTCAAAGCATCAGGAATCGTGTCGAACATGTCAACATCCATGTTTGCATGAATGACCCAGTTGCTTGAGGTGTCATTGCGAGCGGTGACAAGAATGGAATAACGTTGGGCGACAGAAATGCCAATAGTGCCAGCAGTCGACTCTTCGACGTCGGTCTGAGAGGACCACAACATCAGTCAATAGTATCTGATATAGACGAAAAGGAGGCTTACACCGTCGACTTCAATAATCCGCATCTCGTGGCCATCGATCCAGAAGAAGAAAGCTGCAAATGCGGAGGTGTTGATAACTCGCAGACGGTATGTCTTTCCTGGCTCGAATGGTAGCGTAGCATTTTCATTGAAGCCGACTGCAGAGGTGACAGGAGAAGGGGATGAACCAGAGATGGGGCCAAGATAGCTCGCGTTTTGCGCAAAGTATATGATAGCAGAATCTGTCGCCATACATTTCTCTGTTAGATAGGCTTAGACTTGTCAGGGATTTAGGAACTTACCAGGAACAGGCTCAGCACCGCCAGGGTTAGCAATGCTGATGAATTGTTTTATAAGATCAACATGCTGATCATGATACCAGTCACCAAGGATGACAGTGAACTCTTCATCGTACGAATGGACCTCAGTTGGGGGATGCAGCACTAGAGGTGCTCTCAATCCGTCGACATAGTGACCCTGTGAATGAAGTCAATACTTCAAATTAAAAGGAGGGAGATTTGGAAAGTCTCACTGATGCATGAGCGTGGACCCAGTAGGTACCCCACTGACCCGACGAGTTAATGGGAACCACGTAGTCAAAGTCACCACCAGGAGGAATTCCGCTGTCAAGAAGACCATGAGCGATGGCACGAGACCAACGAGATAAAGTGAACGAACCATTCAGAAACACCCTGTGCACCGTCAAAATACGAGGTGCTGTTGAAAAACATTCCGTGGTGATGTAGAGTGGTTGCTTCATCCAAAGAATTGTGGACATGGAGCAGAAGGGAGTCAGTTGTGTTGACGTCCAACGGAGGGGGTCTTGAGATGGGGTGAGTGAGCTACTTTGACGAGAATAGGGATACATACGGCCAAGTGCCATTGACGCCAATGACACGACGCTCAAAGAGACCATCAGGATTGGCATTCTCGACGTAGGTCAAGTCCCACCAGAGTTCCTGGACACCTCCAAGAACGGGAGAAACAAGGTGGAGGCATAGCAGACAAAAAAGAGACGGAGGGAGAAAGGCTCTGCAGAGGAACATGGAGGCAGAGAAGCAGGTGGTTGGCCTGTCAACCGATTCTGAACCGGCTGGCTTTTATGCAGGAGCCATTCTTGCGCCCAAAAGTTCCTAGCTTGAGGATTAAAGTGTGCAAAAATGGAATAATCGATTTTGGGGTGCTTGATTATCAGATAAAGGAACCCATCATACGACAGGGCGTGGGTATCAGAAATTGAAAAATCGTGAGATTCTGTCGGAAATAATGTCCGTCGGATGAATTTGAATTGCATGCTTCACCGCATCTGGTCAATGCATGTGCATTCCAATTGGCCGATCGTATCTTATCAGATACCGTTCATCGTGGCATCTGATAAGGGCCAGGGTCTTATCAGATTAGAACCCTCTTTTTAGTGGGAAATCAAAAATCTTGAGCAAAAATAGCTCAACTAGTTCGGGTTGGATACTTTATAATGCGGCCCTTGGTCCTCTTACTGCACCTCTGAAAAATGGCCAAGAGTCTCTTCTCCGTCCCCATCTTCTTCATCGTCTTTAGAGAAACTCTTGAGGCTGCAATCATTGTCTCTGTCTTGCTTGGCCTCGTCGAGCAGCTCGTCTTCAAGGACTCTCTTTCTCCAGCCCCTGAGGGCTCTGACACAGATAGCAAAAGCGCCTCACCCCCTCAATCTCGCCTGGGAACTGGTCTCGTCGAGGATGACACTGTCCTGCGTCGGAGAATCTTGAGGAAGATGCGCATCCAGGTAAGATATCTATCTCCATTCAGACTCCAATATATACTCAATGCACCACAGATATTTGCTGGCTCCGCTATCGGACTTCTCATTGCTCTATCCATTGGTGCTGCGTCAGTCCCTCCCCTGCCACGTCACCCTTGATTGGCCATTGTTCAGACTTGCCCTAGGTTCATCGCTGTCTGGTTCACCAAAGCAAGTGACCTTTGGTCAAAGTCAGAGGAGCTCTGGGAAGGTAGCTTAATCATCATAACACCCCTCTATGTCCTTGCTTTATCTCCTTGAAAGGTATCTTCAACTTGATCGCCTCCCTCATGATTTTTGTCATGGGTATCTCCGTCTTGAAAATGGACAGAGGTCAGTGTTCATCCGACGGGCCATTTTATGCTGCTGACTCGCCTTTCAGCCAAAGTCAAGTGGAAAGTCAAGCTCTCCAAAGCCTTCAATGACGGTAGTAAGTTCTCATTTTCCCTTGTCGCACCGATCAAGAACTAATGTGTACATATAGACGTGGACCAGGAGACAAAAACAGGCCAGTGGGTCCTTCTATTCCTGCCACTAATTACTGTGATGCGCGAAGGTATATCAGAGCAATCTCTTCTTCTCCTTCTATATTTACAGCTTCCTTCAAGGTCTAGAAGCAGTCGTTTTCGTCGGAGGAGTATCCCTCGGCCAACCCGCAACCGCAATTCCGATCGCCACCATCGTCGGTATCATCTGTGGTCTCGTCTGCGGATTCCTCATCTACGAATTCGCCAGTAGAACAGGCAAGTTCCTGATACCAACTTACATTCTTCAAGCCAACATCACCAATCTCTCCCCTAGCTCTAACCGTTTTCCTTGTCGTAATGACAAACCTTCTACTCCTCATTGGAGCAGGTCTTTTCAGCAAAGCTGTCGGTAACTTTGAAATGCATGAATTCTCTGTACTCCTCGGTCAAGACATCGATGATGCTGGAGGAACTGGACCTGGTTCCTATGACGTTCGGGGTAACGTCTGGCACCTTGATTGTTGTGACTCGTCAGATAGAACTGGTCAAGGTTGGACCATCTTTACAGCTATCTTTGGTTGGTCCAATAACGCTTCACGTGCGTAATTGATTGAAATTTCACAAAATGCATTGATAAAATGAACCTTTTTTCTTTTTCCTCTCTCTCTCTCAAGTGGGAACCGTTTTATCTTATATCTTTTACTGGATCGCCGTCATTGGGGCTTTGATCTATCTGAAATTCGCAGAGGTGAGCTTTTCTAGGAAGATCCTCTTTTTTTTTAAAAAAAAATGCTCATCTTTCAATAAGGGTCGTACCTCCTTGGCCGGTATGCAATCAGCCACAGCCAAAAAGAGGGAAGAGAGAAGAACTCAAAAAGCCATTGAACAAAATCGCGAGAAAGAGGAATATGAAACTGATGGTATTAACAACGCTTTACCGAGGGTGATTTACCGAGGGTGAAACTTAGTTAGATCCACGAAGCATACATATCATCTTTGATTTTAAACATTTACAAAGTCAGTGTCTTCTGATGGTAAACAAAGAGGTCTAAGGGCTACACAAGCACGAATTTGATCATTCGGATGATCAACTTGTGTACAATGCAACTACAATACAACTTTATGTCGCAAGATCAAGGCGAAACAAACAATACAACAGTGTTGGCGTCAAGCAAAAAGGACAGCGCGACGTTTTAATGACTGCATCCACGATGCACCTACAATACAGTCAGTTGCTCGGATCAAAAAAAACACATGCGCAAATCCCACAGTCACCTATTACAAAACACATGTCCACACATGGTCGCCGTAATATCATCCGGCATTTCCCTCCGACACACACGGCATTGGAGACAAGTCAAAGATAAACTTGACAACGAACCGCTACCACTATCATCATTACCACCGCCATTACCACCACCGCTCATGTCTCCAATTACATCGGACGCAGAAGTCGAAGCGATAGAGATATCAGGCATCACACCGACCAATGGAGCAGCTAAATATTCTCCTTCTCCTTCTTCTTCTTCTTCCTGATGTTGTTGTTGATCATCATATCCACCGTCAATGTCAATTTTATCCAAGTGGCAAGGAGAAACTATTCGAGGTAAAACTGCATCATCGTCAACTTTTGATCCCTCAAGAACCGGTGATGACAAGGGTACTTTTCTCGTCACTTCCGAGTCCAAAAAAATAGAATCAGCAAAGGATTTTCAATGTTGGGAAAAAAACAGAAAAATATTTACCTATCTCTATCTCATGACTTAGTTCGTCATTGAGCTCTTGAATAGAAGTGACAAAACTCCGAGGCGAAGATGGTGCAGAATGTTTTAGACGAGTATCCCAGTGCTCATCCCTCACAGAGAGGGTCCCGTTCTCCTGTTGAACACTAGATACATCCATACTCGAATCACATGGCTCTTCCGTCGGTTTCAATCGACTCATCGTTGTACTCTCCTCAACGAAAGGCTCATGAACTGATAACGGGGAAGGGGGTGAAGATTCAGGTAGAGGATGCTGTGCTTCAGGAATATCAAAACTTCTATCCAAATCAACAGGTGAAGGCCCAAGAGGAGATATGACTGGGAGTACAGCAAGTCCAACTGGAGAGATAACTTCAGGAGAGGTAGGACTTGAGCGTTGACTTTTCAACACAAATGATCAGGATAGTGTCAATTTCTTTAACTCACTCAAACATACCTGCTTTCGGTAAATCTGCATGTTGGAATATTCAAAGGTGATATATCAGAACAAGCAGGCGAAGTAGATCTAGACCTGCAGCGCTGTAGTGCCAAAAAAAGTCAGGTCATCTCGATATCTTGGAGGCAAAAATACTCACACTCAGATCGCACTTTCTCTCGTTGACATACATTGGTGATGAACAGGGTAACATATGAGAACTTGTAGACGAAATCGTGCTCAGGTCTGTACTGGAATCAGATGGCGAAGACGGGGAAGTATGATATACATCTATCCCAGGTGTAACACCAAACTCTTGTAATGGCACGTAACGAGATGTGGAGACAGAGGAAAGTAATGAAAGATTATCCTGTAACGATGCCTTGTAAGGGCTGGCTTCCTTTACAACAGGCTCCAGATGCAAGTCCTCCTGGACCGGCGTATGGTCTGGAGTTTCCGGGACTGCAGCTTGAGCCACGGTCGACTGCGGAAGAGAAATTCGTATCGCCGAATTTTGCCGTTCCAGAGGCACAAATGGGAGAGAAAGGAGTGACGCGTGTCGCCGACGGAAAGCAAAGTCATGTGGCGGGTTGAAGGAATTAAAGACAGGGGAACAAGTTAGGGGAGCAGTTAGGGAGCTAACAGAGCTTCGGCAAGTAGGGGTAGCAGATTGGGTATTCTGCTGTCCATCAGAAGTCTGGAAAGTAGCAAACCGGGCACTGCCGGGATATAGTCTGGGATTGAATTTATAGTCCATTCGATTTGAGGTGAATCGGGATTCAGAGGACGTCGGGGATTCGGTTTTTGAGTCATTCAACTACAGAAAGGACGATATCAATAAATGTTCGAAGCTCGAGTCAGAAACACATTACGCCAGTTGTCGTAGATATCAAACCATCGCCAAGATTGTTCGAAGGATGGCGTGGCGGGAGCCCTTGGAAGCGATAGCGCTGGGAGAATGGCAACTGCCAAAATCAAAGTCTGGCCTCCTGTTCTATGAAAAAAAGCTCACTAGCTGCTGCGTAGGTGTCACACCAGGAAGTATATTGGTTACTCGCGGATTATTCCAAGACGAAGGAGGGATCATCGCATGAAGTGGGGGGAGGCTGCGTGCAACCTGAACATTCTACAGAAATAAGCCAAAGGCTCACAAGTTAGTCACATGTACAAGAAAACTGACCTCTCGAGAAGACCAGAGTTCGTCAGCTTGCTTTCCTGGTCTAGGAAGACCTACAGGACTGAAAGTTGGGGCTTGAACATTTAGCAAAGGAGAAGCTTGAGAGTTCATCATTTGCAAAATGTCCGGTGAATCGACTCGCATAGACGTATCGATTGCCGCCACACGTCTCAAGTCCTATGGCATATGATGAGATAAATAGTTATAGTATGAGTCAAATACAGTTTACCTTGTTAAAGATGTTGGGTTCCGGGACAAGGGATGGAGAATCGGTATCATCAAACGATGCCGCTGCTCCATTGTGAGGTATGAGCTGTGTATTCATGCCCACAGGAGGTGAGGAAATAGGAGCAATTCTTGTACCGGACTGAAGGAAATTCCTTTCCTTGGGTTGAGTAGAGGTCGAACCGGGTATCGAGAACACAGTAGATGATACAGCTGAGGTTGGGGAACACTGAGGCAGAATTGTCGAAGGGGCGTAAATTGGCGAACGTGGAGTTGGCGTCCCGGATTTACTCGAAATACTGACACTTGGTGATGTCGTTGTATTGCCATTGACAGAACTTGGCTCGTAAGTATGTGCAGGCTTGCCCAGAGATGAATAATTAATAACAATCAATGAACGTTGACATACATTGCGTGGCATGTCCTCGTCGGGGAAGTTGACACCAGAGATCCGACATTTAAAGTGGGCAGGAGATGTGACATAGTGTTCATTTGCGGTGGCGGCAGTCTCGAAGCGTATATTGCAGGTATTGCACGAAAAGTCATTATGAGTTTCGCGAACATGCTTGATAAAGGTGAAATTCAAGATGAGCTTAACTCAGAAATATGCTCACCGCAGTCAATGAAACGTTATCATAAAAACCCTTACCACAGACAGGGCAATTAGGATGGTCTGTATGCCCTCGATAGTGGCCATCTAACGCAAACTGACTGCTGTACTGCTTTCCGCATCTCAAGCAGTCAAAGGCCGGAGGGTGCTTAGCTGCCATGTGCTAGGCGTTGTCAACCAAATAGAAAGAGAAAGAGAACAACACCACACCAGACGTACCGCATTATAGGCGAGTTCACTTGAAAACCTGCGATCACAAGCTAGGCAAAAAGGATGTGGACTGCTGCTGGTACGAACATGCTGCAGTAAGGCCTCCTTGGTGGTGAAAGGTCTGTTGTCACAAGTAGGACAGAGAGGCATGTATGGCCGTTCAATAACTTTCCGAGGTTTGGGGTACGACCTGAGAATGTAACGAAATGAAGGGGGCTGACGACTGAAATATGACGCAGAGAGTGACAATGCAATGATCGTACAATGAGAAAAGGATTCAAGTGGTGCAGGGACAGATGGCGATGATGAAGGACACGCTAGTGCTTACCGTAGATGACGCTCTAAGCAAGTTTGGGGAGAAACCTGCCGAGGGACGCATGCCTCATATAAAACCAAAATGCGGAAGCCTCATGGAGACCCCGTGTCTGTTTCCGAAAAAGCTAAAAAAATAACTCATTGATGCTATCTTCATCCGTGGTTAACCCAGAAAAGAGTCGGCGGTTAATTTCTTCTCGTGAGCATAGAGGCCACCATATACATTACAGCAAGCAGAGGATTAGAATGGCGCCACCTCATGGTCACTGCAGCTCTGACCTCAGGGTTGACTGAGAAGTTGAGCTGGCCTCATGTCAAGGGTTCTTTCTCACGATAAGATTGTCCCGCTGCCTACTAAAAAACACTTTTCTGATGTTCTGATGGCAGATGACCTCTGTAGGAGTGACCAAGCTCCCAAGTTGACGAAACTGGCCTTTTCAAGGTTCTTCCTCGAGCACCTTTATCTCTTGGCATCTGCATTTTTTTCGTCGAATCGAACACCTGGAAGCTCTCAGCCCATCGAGTATGCCGTATGCCGCCTATGCCAGTCAGTGCTTGTTCAGATCTATCCTCATAGTGACTCTCCGGACCGAAGGATGTCAACAAATGTCAAAGAGGCAGTTTCAACGTTGAGTAGTGTATATGAGTACGCGATCAATAGGTAAAAACTGACTGAAGATTCCGAGACTTCACTGTTAACGGAGTCTTTCCTAAAATCTATAGTAATATTTCTTGGAAAGCAGACTTATTGGCAACATGCTATGCTGCCTACCAGCAGTCAGGGGAGGCAGTAGGTCCAGGACCTTTTATCCAGGAATTTATATAATAAATATAATGTCCTACTGAAATCATTTTTTTGAAGTATTAATCAGCTATCAAATGTTAATTAGTGTGTACTTGTTGAATATATGTCATAGACTATTAAGGTTTTCTATCTTTCATCCAGATAACTTATCTACTTTTGAGAATGCTTCTGTTATAGATCACATACCTACATTTCATCATCTGGTACTGACTTTCTATCATTATATTACTAGAAATCAGTTTTTATAGTACTATAATTATACTTTGCTCAATTATTGTTCTAGTTACTAAGTACTTAGCATTTAAGGACAAAAGAACAGAGTAAGATTTTCTGAAGATAACAGTTACTCTAAATACTCTATAGTTTATTCCAATCTATTAGAATACTGCTAACATAATCATAAGATAGTTGTGCTATAGTGATAAAGAAACAGCCAGAAACAATGAAAATATCTAGAATACTAAATTTAAAAGTATATTGCCAAATATTAAGTTTACAACACTGCCAAAGCCCATCATTAACACTATAAACCTCTTGTCTCTCAAGTCCTCCACTGCTACTTTGCTGCAACACCATTGGATCCTACTATAATACTATGTACCTTCATACATCTTCTTCCAATCACTAACTTACTTCTCTCAGCTACTGGCCAATGAGTTTCCACTATCTGATAATGTTTGTGTCAGAGTTATGAACATTAGACTGAAGTTTATTTGATTTTCTTTCATTTTATCTTCTGTAAAATAATTCCATCTCTACTATGTGTTCAATCAGTCTCTTGTAATTGAAGACACTGTTCATATTCCTCATATATCAGCCTGTTCAACCTCTTTTTCCTAAATTTGTTCTTCTTCACAAACTCTAAACTCATTACCAATCCTGTTGCACTACTGTCCAATAACACTTTCACAATAATTCCTTCTTTCTCATCTTCTTGCTTCAACTCTATCTTAACCATAACTTTTCTCAACAGTTTCTCCTTCTTTTCTTTCTTTGAGCTTTCAGAACTAGTAAGGCAGTTATCTTCTTTTATTGTTGTCTTCATCACTCTACTTGTCAAAACTTCAAATATATTTCTTAAGGACCAATATTCTGGTTTCCTATTTTCTATCCTTCTACTTTCTTCTTCCTTTCTCTTATTTCTATAATCAGAGTGATATATCCAAAGCCTCCACAAACAAAACACTTCCTCTCCTGCATTGTTATCTCTCTGTTCCTTTCTCTCCTTCTTTCTCATGCTTTCTGTTATCTCCACTTCTTTTCTGTCTTTATTTCTTCTCTCACCCTCATTTCCTCATTTCTATCCCATTCCTCTTTATATTTTCTTTTGTCTTTCTTTTTTTGTCTTTTTCTTCATTCTTTTTCCTCTCATCTCTTATCATACTCCTGTATTAGCCATTCTTTTTCTTATTTCCTTCTTTTTTTTCAATATCTATTCTTACTGCTACTATTAATTGTTTTTTGTAATTCTCATATTTTTTAATTATTCTCAACCATCTACTTTAATAATCTTATCACTTCTTCTTCTCCTATATCTCCAATCAATTCCTTCACATTTACTTGATTAAAAATTTCTGTTTATTGTTATGATATATGATAACCAAAAACAATATCTTCTAAAAAGTTCCTCTATAAGTGCTAGCTGGTATTCTCCTTATCTGATCTTATACTATCTACTGACTACCTATTTACTGCCCTACTAACTACTGCCCTAATCAAACTATTACACTAATATCTCTAAAAAAGGAATCTCTAAGCTATCCATTTCCTTACTGAACAATGTCATTTCTCTGTGTGGAAAGATTACAATGGACTTTCAACACAAGACTACTACTTAAAAACAACAAGTATGCTATTAGAACACTGCCCAATCAAACAATAAGTATGTCTGGATGTTAACCTATGCCTAGTTAACACTATCCATAACAATCTTTTAGTGGCTGCTACTTACTCTTTAAGCCTAAAGTCTGACTATATGAAGTTTGTGGTAATTGACTATGCTGGTTGCACACCAAGAATGAATAAAGAGTAAAAGAAA
>Ga0157368_1001085_pt1 | contig 11855 bp, 9 predicted proteins | sample AttbisABBM3_FD_113146 | JGI IMG/M metagenome (GOLD analysis project Ga0157368, IMG submission 113146) | Fungus gardens microbial communities from leaf cutter ant in Botucatu, State of São Paulo, Brazil - Atta bisphaerica ABBM3 | ecosystem: Host-associated > Fungi > Mycelium > Unclassified ...
AGTTCACTATTATTCTCAGTATGTTCTTGTTAGAAAAACTGGGTGGAAGGGCCTAGCACTTACAACCTCCAGAAAATCCTAAGTCTATTGTCTGAAAAATACTAAACTACACCACTTACCTCTAAACTACACACTTACCTCTAAGAAATCCTAAGAGAATAGAATGAGGATTTCTGAAGGTGAAAACTACTTTATATTAACAGATCCATTCTAATGTATCAGAATTCCAATTACATAAGCAAAGAATGATGATACTTAAGTAATTAGAAATAGTTTAGAATAGAGTAGCTAAAATAGAAGAGAGCCAGAGTATTTAGTAAGAGTGTAAGAAGGCAGGAAAGTAGATGAGTACAGATATGAGAAAGGGCCATGGATCATGGATCAGCCAAAAAATACAAAAGAGAAAGAGGTTAGAAGAGCAAGTTCTCTTGTAGTTTTTCTATATTAAACTTATTTAAAAGTAGTTAGTATACACAATTTGCCAGCTACCTTACACAAAATCCTATTTATTTTTATCACTATTATTATCTTCTAAGTCTATGGGTTCTAAATATCTATAATTTTCCATGTTCTTTAATATATTCAAGTTCTCTATAAGCTCCTCCTGTTGCTTAGTAGTTAACTGTCAAACATCTAACCTTACTGAACACTTGCAAACTACATAGTTTAGATCTTCATAACAGTAATATTCTTTAACAGAGATAAAATAGGTTTATGAGCAGTATTACAAAATGAGCTACTCATTTATTTGTGATATCTGAACCTTAGGTGCACTCTCAGAAGTTTAGGAGTGATTTAGAAGTTCAATAATAATGATTAAGATCAATACAGATGATAAAGGATAAAGATTAATGATAATTGATATTGTTAAGTCTGAGGTCTAATTCTCAGATATAGAGGTATATACAAAAGAGTGATGGTCTGTGCACAAGCTTTTTACATCACATGATCAAAACTCATATCTGATGGGAGCTGTCATGCTAATTTTAGAAGGTAACTAATTATGTCCCTATATTGATATACTTGTGTCTCTATGAATACTTATTGCTATGAGATATACCATATATTATTGGAAACAGTTTGATGAGCACTTTCAATGCAAGCTTGATTGTGCAAAAATGTCCAGCCATTTATGAGATATTAACAAACAAAGCTTTTACAATTACTGATGACCTGATATCTTGGTTGTTTGTTGTCGCTTTTGTATATCCTACATATGTGCAGATAGCCCTCATTTGGAGCTTTTCAGTGCAACTTAGTTTGTAAAAATTGGTCCACTGATTGTGAAGGTACAAGCTGAATGAAGTTTGTGACAAGCAATATCTATGTTTATAGGAACATCTGCTAGGAGTACTAACAATAACTGGTATAGAAGCAATAAGAAGACAGAGATAGCTATTTAGAAGTGGGGATGACAAAGAAATCTTACAGGACTTGGGGGTTGAATATAAATATTGAAACATTATGCTAAGTTAGCTAAAATATCTTGTTTGCTTGTTGTGCCTGATCTATTTTACATATTGCTTCAAATCAAACATGAGGGTTAGTATTTTTGGACCTCCCTACTGGCAAGATCATTATCTGGTTCTGAATTGCAATTTAGAGTCTGTAGTGGAACTTGGCTACTATTGTTATGACTTAGAATCTGTGTTGAGTAAAAGATACACTCTTGTATTGAGTAACAAAAGAGAACTTGATAAAGTTCCTCCTACAGATTAGTCTACCTTATATACCTTTTGCTAATGGTCCATGCTAAGCTAAATCTAGCCTACCCTAAAGATCATGCTTCATTTATAAGGCCAATATGCCATTATTATATTATATGACTTTATCTTATTCCAGAACCTTCTATGCCCTTTTCTATATCACGTGATCATGTGACTTCTGTGACCATATTCATGTGACCTGTGACAATGTCACACTTTGTCTTCTTTGTCTTATTTTCTACAAGATAAGAGAAAATGAAAGAAAAATAAAATAAAATAAAATAGAAGCCAAGTCTATCATTCTCAATTCTGATAACTATGGTGTATGGATTGATATAGCTGGCTTCTAAAATGAGAGATATTGGAACTCATCTAGATAGTTCTTTATAGTGTAGCTTCTTTGGTAATAGATTGTCTCTTCTAGTTTGTTGATAGCTTTGGTAACAATGTTTATTAGGAAAAAGTAAGTATAAAAAAGCTCTTCAAATTCAGGCTATGTGAAAATATAAAAAACTCTCATATCAAATTCTTCTCAAAAAAGTTGTAAGGGGATTCTCTGTTTTACATAAATACAACTCTGTAATACTTACAGAAGCCTAAGTTATTTCTGTAGTTCTCTCATCTCTTAGGTTCTATACTGATATCCTGCTATAACATTACTAGACTATTTCAACTACTGTAACATCCTTATAGATACTCACTCATTTCTTCAAGATTTGACTTGAGGAATGTCTTTAGGGTGCATCACCTGAGATAAATAGTATTGTTAGAGGCTCTTAAGGAGCTTTGCAATATATTCACTACATTTTTCAAAAAGTCTTATACAGTATAAGATTCACTGCTTAGGAGTGTATTAGTAAGGAAAAGTGTTTGTAAGCAGATGACACTTGTATATTCCTTTTAATATCCTTTCTAACTCTATTCTTTTGTATTTGCAAGAGCTCTTTTAAGGGTCTTATATATTCTATTCTTCTTTTATATTATTGTTTTGACTCTTTCTTTTAATTCCTGATACTGAAATTATCTTCTTTGAGTTCTTTAGTATTTAGTTAAGGGCTAGTGTTGCATAGTTCTTTGTCAAGTTCACAAACGGTGGACTTAGGTTTTCTTTACTTTACTTTTTATTTTTATTTTCATTTCGATTTGTTTTTCTATTTTTCTATTTTTAGAACAACTAGGGTTAGGGTTGATCGGTCACGCTGTCACATCAGTCACAATCTGATGGCATAGTCACAAGACAGATCACGAGACTTGGAGGAATTTAGTAAAAGATTTGAGAACAAATGACGTCATACAACATGGACACTACATGTTGGCCTCATGGACTACACATGGTTGTTTAGGATAGGATGCACAGTACTTAGCACAGACCATCTGTAGGACTATATAAGGTAGACTAGTTTGTAGAAGAGTTCTCTATCGAGTTCTCTTGTGTTACTCAATACAAGAGTTGTTCCACTGTCTGACTCTAAGGACGTTGGATCATAATATTCTTGTTGTACCCTAGCATAACTTTTTTTTATGCTTGACTTCTGTCAATATAGAGATAGGGCTTGATATAGAAGCTTGCAAGTTTTAGAGTTGAGTTACTAAACTAACAAGAATATTAAAAGCTCTAAGGCATGTTAGTACTTAGCTATCTTCATAAGATGGTGTTAGAGAATGTCTAGAGCCTTGTCAGTGTAAATGAAGTTTATAAAATAATTGTTCAGAGTATATTGCTTAGGAAGTAAGAAAGAAGAGAAAGGTCAAGATATAGAGTGAGTAATTTATGACTACCAGACTCAAGATATTTTGAGGTCCTAAGAGAAGATTCTGTTCTGTTGTTAAAACAACTAGTGGAGTCTACAGAGTTTTACAGACTTTCACAATCTCCAGAAAGTTCTAAGTATATTGACATAACTAATAAGTACAAGCAGTACTTACCTCCAGAAAGTCCTAAGAGAACAGAATAAGAATTTCTAAGGATAGCAACTATCCTAAATACTAATAGAGTCTATTCCAATCTAGCAAAACAATACTGATATAAGTAAGAAATCATAATAGTCAGATGGTTAGAAACTCTAATAAAAATATATAGAACTCTACTAAAAGAGAAAATAAGGGAATTTACAGTGAGTACACTAGAGAGGTTGGAGATTAGAGGTTGACAATGTACTTGTAGAGTTTAAATTGTGGGATTTAGTAGGGTTAGAGGCAAAGTTTGAATATCCAAACTTTATGCAAAGATAAGTTCTCTTATATTACTCTAAAACATGACTAATGTTAGGATAACTAGTAGAGTCTGCAGAGTTGTACAGACTTTCACAACCTCTAAAAGAACCTAAGTTTTATTAGCATAATGTTGTAAATATACTACTTACTTCAAGAGAATCTAAGAGAATAGAGTAAGGTTTCTGGAGATGACAAAAATCTTATATAGCTATAATATATATTCCAATCTCCCAGATCAGCTTATTTGATGAGAAACAATGAGAATAGCATGACTAGGATTATTTCTGATTAAAACATCTAAAATATCAGCCCAGAAAGGAAGAGAGGTTACTATTAGTAATAACCCAGACTATATTTGTCATGATTACTACTTCATATTCTACAGATGTTTGCCTTATGCTTGTTATAACTTAGATATGTGTTGAAGTTTGTTTCATCTTTGACTTATAATTACCATATCTTGTATCTTTCTCATATACTATCAGTTAGTACCTTATGTAGCAGTAGAAGCTCTCTTGTTTCTCCTTATATATAATTCTGTATCTTTATACTTTACTAATTGATTATTTCTATCATGCTTTCTTATGTCTTTGTCTAAGTTGCAATCTAAACCAAGCTTAGAATAGTAATAATGACTATTCTAAGTAGTTATACTGTAAAAAGCCTTATTCTGAAAATCAACTTAAATTATCACCAACTTCCAGTATTAGCAACAACATACTTCTTATCTTCTGGTAGACTTGTCTACCAATAATATTCTGAGTATCCCTTTTGAAATATATGACTAGTATAACTAGTAAAGATATAGTACACAGGCTGAAGTTAAAGGCTATTTCAACTCTCATATTTTGTATATGCAAATAACACAAGTTGCTTATTTGAACTTTTGAGAAGCTCATTATTAGATCTTAGATAATTGTCATATACAAGTCTACCCATCCAGAAATTACATCTTCACAGTGATATCATCTCCTAATTATATAAGCCCACCTTCCATGGCAGCCACCTTTCTTGAAACATATCTTATGGTAGTGCTGCAACTATCCAGATACTCTGTCTTCCATGGTGAAGATACTCCTATTTGACTTAGTCTTCCATGATGGAGTTACTCCTGTCAGTATCTTAATACTGAAACTTTTGCTTGGGGTAATAGAGGCTATACTACTGAAACTCCAAGCATCTTCTATAGTAGAAACTCATATATAAGACTAGTAGTTACATTGTAATTCGCTAGTCTGATAATTAACAAAGATAAACTCTTATTGAACTCAATTGTTATGATCTTAAGTCCTTAGAGTAAGACAAAAGAACAACTTCTTGTATAGAGTAACACAAGAGAACTCGATAAAGTTCCTAGTACAAAGTAGTCTACCTTATATACTACTACTCATGGTCCGTGCTTACTACTGTGCACCCTATCCTAAATGACCATGTGTATGACATGAGGCCAACATATGTTGTCCATGTTGTATGACGTCACTTTATTCCAGAACCTTCTACTCCATTCTTTCAAGTCCCATGATCAGTCTTGTGACTATGCCATTAACTTGTGACTGATGTGACAGCATGACTGATAAACCCTAACCCAAGTTGTTCTAAAAATAGCAAAATAAAAATAAAAAATAAAAATAAAAATAAAATACAGTGAACAGAGAAAATAAAATGAAGTTTACTGTCAATGATCTTGACATCAATCTCCAGTATTCAACAGCAACACACCAAATCAGTACTTACTCCTATCTTGGACTTCTTCCTATTCTCTGAAATTACAACCAAGTAGCAGACAGACAGCATAACATATAAGCTAAAGCCAAGGTTGTTTCATAAGTCTGTACATCTCTGAGCCCATCCTGTGGACTTTCATCCCTGGTGTGAACTATGCCTGACAATAATAAAGTGTGAACTATATCTAATATACATTTATTCTCTTATCTCCTAGAAGCTTTTACTAAAACTAAACTTAATGTTATTGCCAATTCCAATGGTTTCAGAAACTATTATAATATTCTCAAGAATTATTGTCTACTTCTTCCAAAAACCTCAGAGAGATTTGAGACAATAGTTAAAATTGAACTCTGAAGTTAGCAGTGGGAGTAACAGAATTAAGGAAATAAGTACTATAGACTTTGATAGTAGTATTTAGTCTACTAAAAAAGAAGTCTGAAACCCTATAGGTCTTGATAGTGGTGTTGGAGCCAAAAAAGCAAGTCTTTTTATAACTAAGACTTTTTAGCAGGTTCCATGATATTCTATTTAGTCACATAATAGTATGACTATGATTGTATCCTGTATCATGATTTGTAACTATCATATGTGATATCATATTACATTTTCTTAGCTAAGTCCAAAAAAGAAAATAAGAAAACTAAACTATCAAAATAAGAAAAAGAGAAAATAAAAGAAAAAAGGCATGAAGGAAAAATGTCTAAGTTTGCATTAGAAAGTTCTGACAATGATAAATACAAGAGCAATGTATAGACATTAGGGTAGGGTAATTATTGTAGAGTATGAACCACTATGTACTTGTATATAATCTAATCTCTGTTGAGAGCTCTTTGTTGAGTTTCTCTTATAAATCCTAATACAGTAGGAATTATGCATAATTCTTAACAACTAAACTATTCCTAGATACTAAAGTTTGTGCTTTGGATAAAAAAGACTTAGACCATATTCAAGCTTCTAACATGATATGTAATAACAATTCTAATGAGTGTTCACAATAGCAGAGAATATCTATAATACTATCAACAATAAGTAGCTATACATAAGTTTTACTGAGATAAGTCTACTTACTATGTCTTTGTTGTCTATCTATATGGTTTCTTCCATTCCAATCTAAACCTTCGGCTAAACGGAATTTTGAGTTTCATTCTCCCACCATCTGAACAAAGGGACAAAACGAGAAGAAGAAAAGAACTTACAATAAATCGGTTCTTGGAGGACAATCAGAAAAGAACACCAATAAGTGTGTGTGTGTGGTGTCGGTCATACATACTATCACCGCTAGATTTAACCGGTGTCGAGATATTGATCATCATCAAACCTATTGTGATGAGCCATCAGAAGAAAAAAAGAATCCTAATTCTATAGGCCGAATTTCTCAAGGTCAGTGAGAAATGATGAACTTTCTCGAGTTTATGCTTTTGACAAAGTTGAACCATTCACGTTATATTATCTCATGTGATATCGACTTGACATTAAGAGGAGAGCGGCTCTCCTTCTTCTCCTTGCTTGATCAACATTTTACCGCCAATTTAAATAAACAAGCTGTGTTGATATGAAAGTATCACGAAACCATAGTAAGGGTTTGAACGTCAACAACTCGACGGATTACGGATTACCTCCGCCGATCAAATACAAGCTAGTTCACCTGGAAATGGTATAATGCGGAATATCGATATCCATACGGAGAAGGAGGAGGTTGGCATTTTTCATTTTTAGATTTCATCCGACATTTGGGCTGCGCTTAGTCATTGACTCTCCATACAAACGGCCGGAGTCTCGGAGTCGCAATGAAACTGATTACATTTAAAACCCGCCCTACCCCACCGATCTATATACCTAAGCGATGCAATATATAATAGATGACTCACCCCCGGCGTTGATGACAAATCGGAACGGGATCTCGCTCTCCTCCTCTCATGGTTTGAAAATAGTAATCCGAGGAATGGTGTTAGTCAATTCTGTATCAGGCTTCGAGAAGTCTTATCATCTAATTTTAGTGGGGAGGTATTTGTTTCTCTTTGTTTGTAGTATTTATCAATAAAAGCAAACAAAGGCGAGAACGACAATCGGGTCTATCTATCCTCCAAGTCAGAGACTCTCATTCTAATAGACCCGTGTCTAGTCTAGATTTATATACCCTTTCATCCAACATTTGAAGTAACCATTGTCCACCCAATGATACCATCTTGTACTACCAAAAACCTATCTGAATCGACCGTAGGAGGATAGTGTGTGTCACGTGTGTGAAACAAATACACACACTGGTGATCGGAGTACCATCTAATATCCAGTTTCCCTTAAGATTGTTCACGGAAAGAGAAATGTATAATACGGAACTCGAAAGAAAAAACACTGAATTTCAACCGTTGCCAATCGCACACCTCTCATCGCTCATACATACATGCATTAGGTTTGATTGTTATGCTACTTTCAAATATAAGTCATTACCAGATCTCCAAACTAGTGGGAGAGCGGAAGGGAAAGAAAACAAAAACAAAAAAAGAAGATTCTACACACAATCCTCTCAAGACGAGTATTTTTTTTTGGCAAAAACCCTCCTCTACATCTCCCTCCACAACGTCGAGCATGAGCCAAGAATGAAAGAAAAAAAGAAAGCGATCGACGTGTGCAAGAAAGATTACAAAATAGCAGAATAAATCGTACAAGAATAAGCCAAACCGTGGAGGAAGGGTAAATTACATCAGTATGCAAAACAAGAGAAAGAGAGAGGAAGAATGAATCAAAAAATATTTTTTCCACACCTACACTGCTGAAGAACCTTCGTGTCCTTGTGTCTGTTGTGTCTGTTGTGCATGCGGTTGAAGCTGACTCGCATAGTCTCCATACCGATCCTTCAGCTGTTGATGAAACATAGCCAACTGTGGCTGCGTTGGTTGTGGAACATAACCCCCATGTTGCTGCATCGCCATCAATGAAGTGAGATTGCTGTGGTTCATATTCGATCCGAGATAGGTATTAGCAGTGCCGGTGGTAGAACTAAAATATCCTCCGGCACGTGAGTGTTGGCAGGTGGTGGGAGAAGTGGAGGTGGGTGGAACGACAGAAAGTCCGGCTGTCGAGGAAGAATCAGGGGTGGATGTCGTATAGCAAGGATAGGGATAAACATTCATATGCTGGAGAAAGAGGGAGGGAGGGAAAGAGAGAGAGAGAGAAGGAAGGAGGATGAGATATCGCATTTCAGCTAGACAAAACAGTCATTTACCTGACCCGAGTTGGTGTTCTGTTGCTTGGCATCATTCTGCTTGTGTGGCATAGGACGAATGACAAGTCTCTTCTTTCCTGGGCGGTCGTGGATGGCAACGTAATGATGGGGACTTTTCTTTGCACTCTGTAGACAATCGTGCTGTCCATTGGCGAGCAAAGACAAGCCCTGTACACCATGCTCACCAGTATGCTGATAATGATAACGGAGACCATTCATGTTTTTGTAGCGGCGTTGACAGTCTCCAATAGCGCAGGCAAAAGGGCGGAGGCGTCTCTCAGCCTCTTCCTCGACTTCCTTGAGATCGGTCTCTGTGATACCATATTCTGCGGCAAGCTCGGTAGTGGGAGTGGTGGGACCGGTGGGGGGAGTGGGGAGAGGCAAGCCGAGACTGATAACCCTTTCGCGCTCGCAGGCTCGCTCGCGCTTTTTCCTCTCGAGAAGATCCTTGACATGCTCGAGGTCCTTAGGAGGAGCGAAGTTGCAGCTGCCATGGGTCATGTGATACTTGAGACCGTTGGCCTGCTTGTAGCTCTTGTTGCAGTTGGGCTTGGGACATTTGAAAGGTTTGCTGAGCAAGAGGGAGGGATTTGCACGGATAGCGGAAGCAGAAGGAACTGGAGCAGTGGGGATGGAAGCAGCGACTTGAAGGAGGGAGGGAAGAACAGTGGGACTAGGGACACGAGAGGCTAGAGGGGAGCTGGGGGGGGAGGAGCTGGAAAAGAGAAGGGCGGGAGGGACACAATTGGTGGAGCTGGGAGGAGAAGTAGCCATGGTGACGTCGTCGGCGGGTGCTGGGTTGTGCTGAGCGCCCGGAAGAGCAGAAGAATAGTCCTGAGAGAAGCGGGCATACGAGTTGAAAGCATGATGGGGCCTGTTAAGGGGCGAAGGGACATGGACACGGCTGAAAGAGGCAAGACTGAGGTTGCTGAAGGCAGGGGAAGCAGTCCTGGTCGGGGCAGTGGTCTTGGAGCGCGGAGACGGCGGCAGAGAAGAGGCCGGGGTGATATGGTGGGAAGACAGAAGGCGGGGGGAGGCCCATGCAGAGAGCGGTGTAGAGACGGGGGTATCTGGGGGGGTGGGAGCAGCAGAGGAAGGCGAGGAGCGAGGGCCATCGGTGATGTCGAGGTCAATGTCGAGCTCCATATCGTCTGGATCAAAGGCGAGGGGCATGTGCATCTGGGGACGGGAGGCGTCGCCATCGACGAGGACGATGTGGACAGCCTCAAAGTGCTCGAGGAGGGCATGTAGGTCTGTGAGGTGAAGACCACAACAGGTGTAATTGCGACACTTGGAGAGAAGGAATGAGCGAAGGAGGAAGATGGAAGAAAATGAGGAGACTTACAAGCTCGCCCTCGCGGTCAAAGAGACTGAGGTTGCTGAGAAGAGAGTCAGTGGGCGTAGATTCAGGCTCGAAGGAAGATGGACGCCAGGAGATGGGAGAGCCAAGGAAGTGACGAGTGAAGGAGGCAGGATTAAAAGCGGCAGAGCCTGGGAAAGAGGCATCGGCCATGGGGACATCGTCGGAGTGGACAGTGGGCAGGGCGATGGGCTGGGAACGAGTCATGTTGGGTGAGTGAGTGACCAAGTCAATAAACCTGTGAGTAAGTCAATAAAACCTGTGAGTGAGTAAGAACTATGGGAGAGAGAAAGAGAGAATGACTACGAGTAATACGATAGTTTATTGACTGGGCCCATTATGTCCTCCCCTTGCTTGGACCTGTTATTGTTTGTTGTTGCACTGCACCCTCCCGAACCGGCTCACTCTATTAGCGGACCCGATTTATATAGCTAAATATCACACACAAACAAATAGGTGAGGATGACTATGAGTACCAGAAGATGGACATGTACATAGATGAATGAGACTAGGTAAGAGAGTACGAAAGAGTGAGTTCACTTGATAGCATTAAAATCTAAAACTTGATGAGTTACTGGAATCCCCTCTAGTATCAAGCTTGTTATAACATACTCAGTACTGATTTTCTTGTCATTTTCATTATCTTTCTTGAGGCATGTGACATATGATGTTACAGACAACTACGATAAGAAGCTCTCATTACTGACTCTCTAAGCTTGGCTAGGAGGGCAGTAGATCCCTCAGTGCATTATAGACAAGCTCACTTACTCACTGTCTATTCTACACTTAGATCATTCTTTAGTGATAGCTTTAGTTATAGAATCAAATTCTGGGGCTGCTCAAGCAAGACTGAGTGGTCTCTTCACTAGATGGTCCATAATGATGTGACTAACACTAGAGTAGCTGCTGGACACCATCTAGCAACTTATATCAACTCTTTTTACTCCAAGAGTGTTCTCTCATGCCCAGATACTTGGAGAACTGCCTTCAATTGTCCTACAGTCCAGGGGTGCCATTTTCTGACTTTGAGAGGCAAGAATCACAAATCCCTTTAATCCAGCTATTCTAAGGATGGTAGTTGGTTTGCTTACTTTAGCTGGTTGATTACATTATGTGCTGGAGCAACTAGAGAAATTCTCAACCATGCTTCCATTAGGGAGTACTGTTACATTCCAATCTAGCAACATCTGCTCCAACCCATGGATAATGTCTCTTCTTTCATCTACACTTTCTAATTACTTCTAGTGTAGATTACATCTCTTCATTCCATCTCAGACATTCTTACTAGACCCTTGCCAACTTCATAAATCTTCATCTCTAACATCCAAGAATCACCAGTATCCATCTAGATAACTATCCAAGATAGCTTATTTTACACTATAAAGCCTTATACTGAAAATTGACTAAAATTACTACCTACTTCTAGTATTAGTGATGATATACCTCTCTATCTTCTAGTAAACTAAGCCATCTATCTGGTTCCAAGTTCTCATCTGAAATATGCATTCAGTGCAACTCATATGTTGTGGCAACCACTAGACACTCAAGGTCCAATGATCTCACTAACGAGTAAACCTCAAAGAAGAAGTATAATGTGGGAATTCACAAGAGAACTCGACAAGGAGCC
>Ga0157368_1001086_pt1 | contig 11826 bp, 11 predicted proteins | sample AttbisABBM3_FD_113146 | JGI IMG/M metagenome (GOLD analysis project Ga0157368, IMG submission 113146) | Fungus gardens microbial communities from leaf cutter ant in Botucatu, State of São Paulo, Brazil - Atta bisphaerica ABBM3 | ecosystem: Host-associated > Fungi > Mycelium > Unclassified ...
AGGACTACCCCGTAGACGCCCGGTCTTTCTCGAGGACGCCTAGGTCGAGGTTCTATCAACCCGAAGCCAACAGGAGGCGCCATGGCGCTCGTTAAAAATTCCCGTCCCTCTCCCCGGAACGAATCCGGCGCTTCTCGCGTCAGCGCTGGCCAGGAGGTGGAGGCCCAACGACGGCGTGCGCGCACCCTGGCCAAGCAGCAGCAGGCCGCCGAACGCATCGCCTCGGCGACCACCGAGCTGGTGTCGGGCATCAACGAGGCCTCGTCTGCCGCCGAGGAGCTGCGGCGTGCCTCCGAGCAGATCGCCAGCGGCGCGGAGGAGGCCAGCGGCGCCGCCCAGGAATCCCTGGCGGCCTTCAGGCAGGTGGAGGACGCCATCAACCGGCAACTGCACAGCGCCGATAGCGGCCAGGTGCGGGTGGAGGCGGTGCAGACGCTGGTGGCCCGGACCAGTGGTGAGGTGGACGCGCTGGTGACCAATGTGGGGGTGGCGGCGCAACGCCAGTCCGCCTCGGTCGAGCGCGTCGCGGAGCTGGAGCGCCAGGCCGCCAATATCGGCGACATCGTCAAGGCCGTGGTGCGGATCGCCGACCAGACCAACCTGCTGGCGCTCAACGCCGCCATCGAGGCGGCGCGCGCCGGCAAGCATGGCAAGGGCTTCGCGGTGGTGGCCGACGAGGTGCGGACGCTGGCCGAGACCTCGGAGAAGAGCGCCAAGCAGATCCAGGATCTGGTCGGGCAGATCCAGCAGGAGGTCAAGGTGATCGCCGAGGGGATCAACCATTCCGCCAAGACCGTCGAGGGCGAGGTGGCCAACGGCCGCCTGATCAGCGAGCAACTCGAACAGATCGCCCGCGATGCCGGTGAAATCGTGGCCGGCATCAGCGATATCGCCAGCGGCGCCCAGCAGTCCGCCGCCGCTGCCCGCCTGGCGCTGAAAGGGTCGGAAGACATCGCCACGGCCGCCGAGGAGCAGTCTGCCGCGGCCGAGGAGTCGACCAAGACCATCGCCGAGCAGTCCCAGGCGCTGCAGGAGTGCGAGGGTGCCGCCCAGTCCCTCGCCGAGCTGGCCGAGGACCTGAAGTCTTCCACCGACGTCGCCAAGAGTTCCGAGGAGATGGCGTCCGCCGCGGAACAACTGTCCTCCGCCGTGGAAGAGATCAACCGTGCCAGCAGCCAGATCCAGGTGGCCATCGAGGAGATCCGCAAGGGCGCGCAGATCCAGGCGTCCGGCACCGAGGAGGCCTCCGCCGCGGTGGCGCAGATCGAGACCGGCCTGCAGGTGGCCCAGAGCCGGGCGCAGGTCAGCGCCGAGAAGGTGGGGGTGATCAAGGCGTTGCTGGCGACCAACAAGCGCTCGGTCGACAACTTGATCGGTTCCATCGGGACCTCGGTCGACGCTACCCGCGACAGCATTCGGCAGATCAAGGAGCTGGTGCTGATCTCCCGCCGCATCGACAAGATCGTCGATGCCATCACCACGGTGTCGATCCAGACCAACATGCTGGCGGTCAACGGTTCCATCGAAGCGGCCCGGGCCGGCGAGTTCGGCAAGGGCTTCGTGGTGGTGGCCACCGACATCCGCAACCTGGCCCACGACTCCGCCGAGAACGCCGACCGGATCAAGGACCTGGTGAAGGCCGTGCAGGACCAGATCGACGTGGTGGGACGCGATCTTGACGAGATCGCCATGGCCGCCCTGAGCGAGACGGAACGGGCCCGATCGGTCACCGCGAGTCTCAACACCATCGAGGCGGACGTGGTCGCCGTGGAGGCGGGGACCAGCGAGGTACTGGCCGCCGCCGATGAGATCGCCGGCGCCGTTGCCCAGGTGCGTACCGGTATGCAGCAAATTTCCTCCGCGGCCCAGGAGGCGGAGAACGCCGCGACCGAATCGGCCGCCGCGGCGCGGCAGCAATCCCAGGGCATGGAGCAACTGTCCGCGGCCATCGAGGAAATCGCTTCGCTGTCCGACGAGTTGCAGAGCGCCTAGGAGGCCTTCGCATGAGCAATGCAAGCCCAACACGCGCGGCAGCGGTCGCCGAAGAGGCGGAGTCCGAGCAATCCAGCGGGCGCCTGTTCGTCACCTTCACGGTCGGCGAAGAGGTCTTCGCGGTGGACATGGCGCCGGTGCAGGAGATCATCCGGGTACCGGAGACGGTGCGTATCCCCTTGGCTCCGGCCGCCCTGGATGGATTGGCCAACCTGCGCGGCCAGGTCCTGCCCATCATCAGCCTGGCGCGGTTGTTCGGCTTTCCCGAACGGCCGCTCGACGACTCCTCGCGCGCCGTGGTCATCGACCTCGGCCAGCCGCTGGGTTTCGTGGTCGACCATGTGGCCAGCGTCATCGAGGTGGAGCCCGAGCGCATCGATAGTGCCGAAACCGTAAGTTCCATGGCCCACAGCGACGTCCTGGCCGGCCTGCTCAAGGATGTCGGCGGCCACCCGATGATCATGCTGCTGGATTTCGCCCGGCTGGTGGCGCGGGAGTTCAGCGAGATCGACCAGTCGGTGAAGGCCTTCGCCTCCCACGCCTTGGGTGGGGAGCGGGAGGCCGAGGCGGAAGACGAGGCGGATGCCGACGAACTGCAACTGGTGAGCTTCGAGGTCGCCGGCCAGGAGTATGCGATCGCTATCGACCAGGTGCAGGAAATCGTCCAGGTGCCCGAGCAGATCGCGTGCATTCCCCAGGCCGCGCGCTACGTCCTGGGGGTAATGACGCTGCGCAATCGCCTGTTGCCACTGGTCTCGCTGCGGACGCTGTTCGGCTTGCACGGCCAGGCGGCCAGCGAGCGTAGCCGGATCGTGGTGGTGACCAACCAGGGCCTGGCGGTTGGTTTGGTGATGGACAGCGTCAACGAGGTGCTGCGGGTACCGCGTGAGGTGGTCGACCCCGTGCCGCCGCTGCTGGCGCGGTCCGGCGAATTGACGGACATCACCCATATCTGCCGGCTCGATCAGGGAAAGCGGCTGGTTTCCATCATCGAGGCAGGCAATTTGTTCGACCACTCCGTGATCAAGGAGGCGATGCAGTCCATGGAGCGTGCCGCTGATGAAACGCAGGTCGAGGATTCGCTCCACGACGACGAGCATGACGACGAAGAACAGGTCGTGGTGTTCCGCCTGGGGGCGGAAGAGTTCGGCGTGCCCATTGCCAGTGTGCAGGAGATCGTGCGCATTCCGGATGAGCTCACCCATGTACCCAAGGCGCCGGCCTTCGTCGAGGGGGTGATCAATCTGCGGGGCTCGGTCCTGCCGGTGATCGATCAGCGGCGCCGGCTGGGGCTGGCGGACCTGGAGCGCAACGACCGACAGCGCATCATGGTGTTCCTGCTGGGCGAGATCCGCACGGGGTTCATCGTCGATGCGGTGAGCGAGGTGCTGAAGCTGCCGAAACACCTGATCGAGCCGGCACCACGCCTGAGCGCGCAACAGGCGCGCCTGATCGCCCGCGTCGCCAACCTGGAGCAGCAGCGCCGGATGATCCTGTTGATCGAGCCGAAGCGGCTGCTCGACGACGGCGATCTGGACCTGCTCGGCGGCCTGGACGACGCCTGATGATCCGCTTGCTCATCGTGGACGATTCGGCCTTGATGCGCCGCAAGCTCGCCAGCCTCTTCACCGAGGCGGGTGAGTTCGAGGTGCGCCTGGCACGCAACGGGGCCGAGGCGGTGTCGGAAAACCGTGCCTTCCAGCCCGATGTGGTGACCCTGGACATCAACATGCCGGAAATGGACGGTCTCGAGTCCCTGGCGTGCCTGATGCACGAGCGGCCCGTACCGGTGATCATGTTTTCCTCGCTGACGGTGAAAAGCGCCCTGGCGACCTTCGAAGCCCTGGCGCTCGGCGCCGTGGATTGCGTCGCCAAGCCGGGCGGCACCATCTCGCGGGACATCGAGTCGGTGGAACAGGAACTGCTCGAAAAGGTTCGCATCGCCGCCCGTGCCAGGCCCAGGGTGCGGACCGCGGCGGTATCCGCACGCGAGCCACGGCCCCCGAGGGCGACGCCGGTTGCCGCGCCTCGGCACCAGGCGCCGGGGTTGGTGCTGGTCGGGGTCTCCACCGGTGGCCCCAGTACCCTGGAAGACATCCTGCCGAAACTGCCCGCCGAGTTTCCCTGGCCGATCTTGATCGCCCAGCACATGCCGGCCTCCTTCACCGCTCCCTTCGCGCAACGCCTAAACGGCGTCTGCCGACTGCCGGTGCAGGAAGTCAGGCAGGCGACGGCGCTGGAGCCGGGCAACATCTACATCGCCCGGGGCGATGCCGATGTCAAGGTGAGTCGCCGCGGCGCACGGTTGGTCGCCGTTCCCTGCCCAGCCCAGGCGCAATTCCTCTGGCATCCCTCCGTGGAGCTGCTCGGGCGTTCGGCCCTCGAGCACTGCCCGGCCGAGTCGTTGATCGGCGTCATGTTGACCGGCATGGGCCACGATGGATCGCAGGCCTTCAGTGACATTCATCGGCGAGGTGGCCGGACCATCGCCGAAGCGGAAGAAACGGCGGTGATCTTCGGCATGCCGGCCAAACTCATCGAACAGGACGGCGCCAGTACCGTGCTGCCCGCCGGCGCTATCGCCCGGCAACTCGTCGACTGGACTCGCTAGGTGATCCCATGGCCTTGAAACGCTCCGCTCCACCTTCCACTGCTGCCGCCGCCGTCGATTGCACGGCATTGCTGACGGCGCTGGCGGATACCGATCCGGCGAACCGTCGCCTGGCGGCCCGCGAGCTCATCCATTGCCCCCAGGCGTCGGCGGCCCTCGCCGCGCAACTCGACCAGGAGGCCGAGCCCAGTGTCCGTGAGGCCCTGCTGCTGAGCCTGTCGCAGCTGGCGGACCGGGTGGCGGTCGACGCCCTGCTGCGTTGCCTGCGTAGCGAGGACGTGTCGCTGCGCAACGAAGCCTGCGCGACCCTGCAGCAGCTGGGCGACTGCGCCGAGGTGATCCAGGCCGCACGGGAGCTGCTGCTGGATGGTGACCTGGATGTGCGGCAATACGCGGTGGATATCCTCGGTCCGCTGACCCACCCGGAGATCGGGACCTGGCTGATCGAGGTGATGGACGACGATCCGGAAATCAACGTCGCGGCCGCGGCCGCGACCTGGCTCACCGAGCACCCGGTGGCAGAGGTCGGGGCCGCCCTGCAACGTCTGGCCCGGCGCTTTCCGGATAACGACTACCTGCAGTTCGTGGTGACCAAGGCGCTGTCGCGGGTGGAAGGCCCTTGAACATGGGGAGCGACGCGATCAGCGAGGGGGAGTTTCTCGCCTTCCAGGAATTCTTCTTCCAGAAGACCGGGATACATTTCGATCTCAACAAGCGCTATTTCGTCGACAAACGCCTGCTCGAGCGCATGCAGGTCACCCGCCAGGAGTCCGTGCGGCATTACCTGCAGCTGCTGCGCGCCGACACCTCCGGCCGGGAGCTGCAGGCGCTCACCAACAGCCTCACGGTCAACGAGACCTATTTCTTTCGCGAGGAGCACCAGTTTCGCTGCCTGGTGACCTCCATCCTCAACGAGGTGGTGGCGCACAAGACCAGCCAGACACCCATCCGCATCTGGTCGCTACCTTCGTCCTCGGGCGAGGAGCCCTATTCCATCGCCCTCTACCTGCTGGAGTTCTGGCCGGGCCTGAGTACCTGGGACGTCGAGATCGTGGCGTCGGACATCGATACCAACATCCTGCAGCAGGCCAAGCGCGGGCGTTTCAGCGCCCGTTCGGTGCAGAACCTTTCGCCAGGGCTGCTGCAGCGTTACTTCAAGCCGGTCGCCGGGGACTACCAGCTGTGCGACGACCTGCGCGAGTCGGTGACCTTCACCCGCGTCAATCTGAACGATCCCGCCGATACGCGCGGCTACCGGGACTTCGACGTGGTGTTCTGCCGCAACCTGCTCATCTATTTCAACGACCTGTCGCGGCGTCAGGCGGCCGAGACCTTCTATAGCGCCCTGGCCCCGGGCGGCTTCGTCTGCCTGGGCCATTCCGAATCCATGAGCCGGATTTCGGCGCTGTTCCGGGTACGCAAGTTTCCCGAGGCCATCGTCTATCAGAAACCGAGGGAAACCAGATGAAGCGACTGCTCGTGGTCGACGATTCCAGCACCATTCGCCTGTATTGCCGGCAGATCTTCGAAGGCAGCGGCTACGCCCTGAGCGAGGCCATCAATGGGATCGACGCGCTGGAGCAGCTCCTGGAGCAGCCCTTCGACCTGTACATCGTCGACGTCAACATGGCCAAGATGAATGGCTACAGCCTGGTCCGTGAATTGCGCAGCCGGGCGCTACCCCAGGTGCCGGTGCTGATGATGTCCACCGAATCCACGCCCGAGGATGAGCGCCAGGCCTATGCTGCCGGCGCCAATCTCTATCTGAACAAACCGGTCCAGAGTCGCTTTCTCAAGGCCTGTGTCCAGGTACTGCTCGGGGAGACCCTCGCATGAATCCCATGCTCGAACAATTCGTCGCCGAATCCCGGGAGCTGTTGCAGGGCATCGGTAGCCAGTTGATGGCGCTGGAGCGGGAGCCGGACAGTCGCGTCCTGCTGGACGAGCTGTTCCGCCAGGTGCATACCTTGAAGGGCAACAGCGGGCTGTTCGATTTACCTGAACTGACCCTGTTGCTGCACGCGGCGGAAGACCTGATGGATGGCTTGCGCAGCGGCCAGGTGCCCTATGGCCGGGGGCTGGTGGATGCGCTGTTGCAGGCGGCGGACCAGGTGGCGACCAGTGTCGAGCGGCTGGCCCAGGGCGAGACGCTGGAAGATGCCGGGGAGTTGCGGGCCTTGACCCTGAGGCTCACGGCCTTGCGTGGCGCCGATCCCGAGTCCGAGCCCATGGCGGTGGCCGCGACCAGCGCTCCCGAGGCCGCTGACGCGCCGCTGCAGGCCCCGCCCGTGGCACTGCCGCTGCCGGAAGCTTTGCGCATGGAACTCTATCGTCAGGCGCTGCAGGGCCAACCCCTGCATTGGCTGACCTACAGTCCCGATGCGGACTGTTTCTTCAAGGGCGAGGATCCCCTGCTGCTGATTCGCCAGGTGCCGCGACTCTACTGGGCACGGGCACTGCCGAGCGCGTCCGCGGGCGAGAATGAGCTGTTGGACGTCTATCGCTGCGAACTGGACTTCCAGGCGCTGTGCGGTGCCACTCCGGCCGAGTTGGAGGAGCATTTCCGCTACGTGCCGGAGCAGGTCCGTATCCAGCCCCTGGCGGCTAGGGCGCTCGTCTGGATTGCGGAAGAGCACGTGGCCCAGCCCGAGCAGGCCGCCGCGCGCGACGAATTGGCCGAGTTGCTGGCCCAGGAGCGGGTGGACGACATGCGCCGGCTGGTCGGCGAGCGCCTGGAGCGTTGTCCGCCCGCGGGGACCGAGGCGTCGGTATGGCGCTGGCTGGCCCTGGTGCTGGAACTCGACCCCAGCGACCGATCGTTGCTCGAGTCGTTGGCGATGGCCCTGGCCCCCGAACGGTCCGCGGCAAGCGTACCGCCAATACCGCCAGCGGCTGCGGTCGCGCCGCCGGTGGAGTCCGGCCGCGAAAGGCACGAGGCGCTGGTCGCGGTGCTGGGGGCGCAGCGGCGCAGCCTGGAGGCCATCGACCCGCGAATCCCCGGCAACCTGGAGGGCATAGTCGGCGCCCTGGAGGCCTATTGCCATGCCTGTCGCCTGGACGGCGTGCGTGAAGACCTGGCCAACGCCCGGCAGGCCGCCCTCGCGCAGGCCAGCACGGCGCCGTTGCAGGCCTGGCTGGAGCGCCACGCGGACGCCTTGCAGGGGCCGACCGGGGCCATCGTCGAGCCGCTACGCTCGACGCCCTTAGCGGGTGGCGCCGAGCCGGCCAGGCTGGCGGGGGGCACCCCAGTGGCCGCCGAGGCGCGGCCCGAGGCGGCCAGCGCGGCATCGCGGACGCTGCGGGTGGATCAGAGCCGGATCGACCGGCTGATGGATCTCATCGGCGAGATCGTCGTCGCCAAGAACGGCCTGCCCTACCTGGCGGCGCGCGCCGAGGAGCATTACGGCGTCCGCGAGCTCAGCCGGGAGATCAAGGCGCAGTACGCCGTCATCAACCGCATCGCCGAGGAGCTGCAGGACGCCATCATGCAGGTGCGGGTGTTGCCGCTGTCGTACATCTTCCAGCGTTTTCCGCGCCTGGTCCGCGATCTGTCGCGCAAGCTCGGCAAGGAGGTGGAGCTGGTGCTGGAAGGCGAGGACACCGAGGTGGACAAGAACATCGTCGAAGCGCTCGCGGACCCGCTGATCCACATCCTGCGCAATAGCCTCGATCACGGTCTGGAGACCCCCGCGCAACGTCGCGCCAGCGGCAAGCCGGAAACCGGACGGCTGACCATCCGCGCCGTTCAGGAAAGCGATCAGGTGCTGATCGACATCCTCGACGATGGCCGGGGCATCGATCCCGAGATGATTCGCCGCAAGGCGCTGGAGAAGGGCTTCATGGACGAGGCCGGGCTCGCGCGCCTGAGTGACACCGAGGTGCAGCGACTGATCTTCGCCGCCGGCTTTTCCACGGCCGCCGAGGTGTCCGACCTGTCGGGGCGTGGCGTCGGCATGGACGTGGTGCGCAACGCCGTCGAGAAGGTCAACGGTAGCCTCGCCCTGGACAGCACGCCCGGCCAGGGGACGCGGGTCCGCCTGGCGCTGCCGCTGTCGCTCACGGTCAGCAGCGTGATGATGGTCGAGGCGGATGGGCAATTGTTCGGCGTCCCCCTCGATCAGGTGGCCGAGACGGTACGCATCCACAGCACCGATATCCGCGGCTTCAAGCACCAGCGGGCGATCCTGCTGCGCGAACGCATCGTGCCCCTGATCGCCCTGCACGACCTGCTGGCGCTGGGGGGCGAGCCGCGGCCGAATGCCGATGGCGACCTGGTGGTGCTAGTCGTGCGCATCAACGGCGAGCAGCTGGGCATCCTGGTGGACGGCTTCCGCTCCACCATGGACATCATTCTCAAACCCATGGCCGGCGTGCTCGCCAGTCTGCCTGGCTATGCCGGTTCGGCGCTGCTGGGCGACGGTTCCGTGCTCCTGGTCCTGGATCTCAAGGAGTTGCTCTGATGGCCGTCGACTACCTGAAACGCTCGGTGAAGCTGTCCGGGGTGGTAACGGTGGAAGACGCCGAGCCACTGCTCCTCTGGCTCAAGGAAAACCCCAGGGCCAAGGTCAACCTGATGCCCTGCACCCACCTGCATACCGCGGTGCTGCAGGCCTTGCTCATGGGCCGGGCGACCATCTCCGCCTGGCCCACGGCGCCGGATCTGCATGCCCTGTTGCACAACACCCTCAATACCCCGTCGTAGGATGAAGCCATGTCAAAAACCATACTGGTCGTCGATGATTCGGCGACCATGCTGCTCAGCGTGAAGACCAGCCTCGAGGTGGCGGGCTTCAAGGTCGATACCGCCACCGACGGCCTCAAGGCGTTGGCACGGCTGCGCAGCGGCCCGCTACCGGACCTGCTGCTCACCGATATCAACATGCCGAACATGAACGGCCTGGAGCTGATCCAGCAGGCCCGCGCCCTGCACGGCATGAGGTTCAAGCCGATCCTGGTGCTCACCACCGAGAGCCAGCAGGCGCGTCGCGACGAAGCCAAGCGCCTGGGCGCCACCGGCTGGTTGGTGAAACCCGTTCCCAGCAACGAGTTGATCAAAGTGATCAAACAGGTGTTGCCGGGCGCCTGAGCGGCCTGGTGAAGGTACGTACGATGGCCGAATTGTCCTATCCGCTGCACGCACTGAGGCGCCAACTCTTCATCGGTGGAGGGTTGCTGATACCTTATCTCTGGGGGTGCGCCTGGTTGGTCAGCGCCCAGGGCCCCGCCGAGGCGTGGCTACAGGCCGCCCTGATCGCCGCCTGCCTGGCATTCTGGCTCGCCGGGCAGGCGCTCTTCCTGGCGTACTCCGCCCATTCGGCCTGGCGCGCGCTCGGTCGCGGCGCGGCGGTCTGTCGTTCCCAGGAAGAGGACCGGGGCGAGCGGATCGACGAGGTCACGCGCAGCTTCGTCGCGACCGCCGAGCTCGACCGGGCCATCGACGAGCGGCTGGGCGACGTCATCCAGGAAACCGAACAGTCCGCCCTGAGCATCCTGGGTAAGCTGGAAGAGCTACGGGTGACCTCCCATCGATCACTCGACTACCTGAGGAACACCTCGCGCGACAACGGTGACCTGCAGCTCAGCATCCTGGCCAGCACCGGGATCATCGAAGCCGCAGGCCGTTTCCTGGGGGAATTACCGGAGCGGATCGCCACCGAGCACCAGGGGCTGAAGTGCCTGGTCGAGGAGGTCGGCAAGCTCAGTGGGCTCGTCGGCCTCATCCGCGAGATCAGCGCCCAGACCAGCCTGCTGGCGCTCAACGCGTCCATCGAAGCCGCGCGGGCGGGCGATGCCGGGCGTGGTTTCGCCGTGGTCGCCGACGAGGTGCGCAAGCTGGCGACACGCTCGGCGGAAGCCACGCAACTGGCCCAGGTGGGTATCCAGCGGGCCCAGGACGTCGCCCAGCGGAGCTTCGCCCTCGAGCACCAACTGCAAGACAGCGAGCAACTGCGTGCCTTCAGCCAGCTCACCGGCACCGTGGATGAGTTGCAGCGCACCTATTCGGGACTCAAGACCTTCTATGAGACGCTGCTGCAAAATTCCGCTGCATACAACGGGCAGATCGTCGAACTGGTGATCGACCTGCTGGGCGACATCCAGTATCAGGATGTGGTCCGCCAACGCCTGGAGCGCATCCAGGGCGTGCTGCGCGAACACGCCTCGGCCTGTCTGCGCCTGGAAAACGAGGCGGAGCGCCCCGGCGTCATCCTCGAATTGCAGACGTTGACGAAAGATTATTTGAGTTCGGATGGACTCCATGCCCGGGCGGGCGATTCGGGAGCTTCCCGTATCGAACTCTTCTGATGGCTGCGCCCAGGAGCATCGCGCGCGCCGCCCACGTCGTGGCCGTGGCCAATCGCAAAGGCGGCGCGGGCAAGACCACCCTGGCGGTCAACCTCGCCATGGAGCTGGCGCTGCGCTCCGCTCGTGTGTTGCTGATCGACCTGGACAGCCAAGGTCACTGTGCCCTGGGGCTGGGCATCGATCCCGGCGATGGTGGCTTGGCGGTACACCGCCTGTTCGACAGTTCAATCCTGCTGAGCGACAGCATCCTGTCCAGCGCCCATGCCGGACTGGATTTGGCGCCTGCCGATCCGCGCTTCGAGCATGGCAGTGGCGGCACGGATTTCGGCCGCCTGGCGCAGGCACTGGACGAGGAATGGCTACGGCAGCGCTACGACGTGATCATCCTCGACACACCGCCCAGCCTCGACCTGCTGCTGCTCAACGCCCTGTACGCCGCCGATTCCGTGCTCATTCCCTTCGTGCCCCATCCGCTCTCCCTGGCGGGCATCCGGCAATTGATGCACACCTTCTACCAGGTGCGCGCAGGGCACAATCCGCGCCTGAGCATCCTGGGGTTCGTGCCCAATCTGGCCAACAACCAATCGCGCCAGCATCGGGATAGCCGGGCCGAGGTGACCCTCACCTTCGGCTCCCATCAGGTCATGACCCCCATCCGGGCGGATATCCGCCTCGCCGAAGCCTTCGCCCGTGGGCTGCCGATTCAGAGGTATGCGCCAGGCAGCCGCGGCGCGGAGGACTTCCAGCTGCTCGGCGAAAGCCTGGGGCGGCTGCTCGGTTTCTAGCGTGACCCGATCGTCGCGCGGGCCCCGCGCAGAACCTGTACACGATCTCGCGAGCTAGAGCCAAACAAGGCGCAACGACCAACGGGAGTAACAGCCAACGGCTGGCCCGTAGGGTGAGCGCCAGCGAATCAAATG
>Ga0157368_1001087_pt1 | contig 11824 bp, 5 predicted proteins | sample AttbisABBM3_FD_113146 | JGI IMG/M metagenome (GOLD analysis project Ga0157368, IMG submission 113146) | Fungus gardens microbial communities from leaf cutter ant in Botucatu, State of São Paulo, Brazil - Atta bisphaerica ABBM3 | ecosystem: Host-associated > Fungi > Mycelium > Unclassified ...
ACATTACTGCTCTCCTCAGCAACAACCTGGTCATTTCAGCTTATAGTAGATGCTTTCTCTTCAGGAATAAGAGTGGGAAAAGTGGTAGAAAACTTGAGAGAAGGCAATCTTTTAGAGGAAAGTTTGCCTGTTACCATCTTTGAAGCAGTAGGTGTTTTAGGGTCAGAGCTCATGCTTTTCTCCTCACTTTCTTCTGAAGAAAAGAAAGATAGGATCTTAGGAGAGGAATTCCTGAAGGCAGAAGAGGGAGAGACACTTCTAAAAGAGTGCCTTATAATGCAGTGAGTTTGGAATCTTTCTCTAGAATGAATTTGCTTTCTAGCTCTAGAACTAGCTCTAGAGAGAATATTAAGTAAATCTGGAGACCTACTAATGGATTGTAAACTGTTTTGGATGTTAGAAGAAAATGTGAAACTTTTGTTTGAATTTTTTGAGTTAACCATGATAGTAGTTAAAGAAAGAGAAGTGGATGACAAGATTCTGCTTTGTCTTCTATTCTCTCAGCTTTTTACATTGCTTCTCTTATTTGCATTTTTGAACTTAGAGCTCAAGTTCTCAGCTTCTATTCTTTCATTTGTACATGATGATCTTCTAATTTCTTAGAAAAATATATATAATACAACTATTCAGAGCTTTATAGTAGCTATAGAGTAGTTATAGACTTGATAGTATCTTTTGGCTTGGTTATGGAGCATGACAAGTTAGAGATCTTTCATTTTTCTAAGATGCATAATAACTCCAATCCAGAGCTGAATCTCTCAGCAATTAGTGCTTATATTCTCAAGTCTAAGACATACTAAAGATACCTGAACTTCTATTTTGACTAGTACCTATCCTTCAAGAAATATATTTGCTATTACTCTACTAAGATACTTTATACAGTCAAAGCAATGGGCATGCTTGGTAATTCAACTAGAAGCCTTCTTAAACAGCTTCTATATTGCTTGTATATTGTTTCTATTGCTACTTATGGTTTTTGGCTCTAGTTTTTTGTTGGAGCATCTACCAAGGCTCAGATGTCACTGCTAGTAGCTATGCAACACAAGGCTGCTCTCTAGATCTTGAATGTATTTTGTACATCACCTACTAGTGGAATTAAGGCTCTGGTAGGCCATATTCCAATTCATCTTTATTTTAAGAAGCTAGTTAAGTAGTCTTGTAGTTAAGTAGTCTTTTGTCTTAATGTCAGGCACAGTTCATATCAGAGGGCAAAAGTTTATAGGTTTGGATCAGAAATACATAGAGTGTAGAAACTCTGTGCAATGAGCTTGGTAATGTGGATTTGTCAGAATGACCTTGATTTTAGCTTATATGCTATGCAATTTGTCTGCTGTATGAGTGCAACTTCAGATAAGTGGATGAAGTCCAAGATGAAAGTGAGTGCTAATGTTGATATGTCACTGTTGAACACTAGAGATTAAGTTTAATAGAAGTTATCTTCATCAATTATTAGACTAGTTCATTACAGTATAACTACTAGTTTTATATATAAGTCAAATAATTAGGAGATATTCAGAAATTTCAGTATATAGCCTCAAGCAGAGGTTTTAGTAGTGAAACACTAATAGAGGTTGAATAGAAGAACTCTGCTATGGAAGACCAAGTTTGATAGGAGTATCCCTGTTATAAAAGACTAGATATCTGAGTTGTTGCATCAATACTGTAGGGATGTATTGCAAGAAGAATGGCTGTCATGAAAGACAGGCTTATGTCAGAGATGTTATAATGATAACAATACCATGGAAACATATCTTTGGAATGAGTGGACTTGATATATGATACTTAAGACTATTAATTTTCCTTCACAACATATACTAATGTCTTTACTTAGTATTAGAAACTCAAATGGTGTTAACTCTCATCTACAGTTGCTTGCTCTCTTGAATGGCATTCAATGTGCTTGTTTAAGAGGCCCTCTCTTGAATACTGAAGTGTTGCTACTCAATCTTATTGAATACTTCAATGCTGAGGTTATTCTAGGTTAGACAGCTTTTCTAGTTGTTTCTCATTTTATTTCTACAATTATTCCAGCCTTAGTAATTATACAGCTCATCTAGAGTCTTTGTTTTGAGGCCTTCTCTTTCTCTACTCTCATTATTATCACTGATGTAAGTGCTATACTCCCTAGAAGCATACAAGCAATCTTTGTTGCACATTTCCAGAGACTAGACTACCAGGTATCATCTTCAAAGACCCTAGCTGGTAGAACAACTTTTTCTAATGCTGAGCTGTTTACTATAAGACTGGGAGTCTTCAAGGTTACCAGTATAGATATTGAATGTATTATACTCATTACTGACTCTTCAGGCTTAGCTAGGAGAGCAGTAGATCTCTCAGTGTACTCTAGACAAGCCCACTCCTTGGCTGTCTATTCTGCACTTAGATTATTCTTTAGGGGTAGCCTTAGTTACAGAATTGAATTCTGAGACTGTCTAAGCAAGATTGAGTGGTCTCTTCACCAAATGGTCCATAATGATGTAACTAACACTAAAGTGGCTACTGGACATCATCCAGCAACTTCTATCAACTTTATTCACTCCAAGAGTATTCTCTTCTGTCTAGACACTTGGAAAACAACCTTCAATCATTCTACAGTTCAGACTCCTTTTCAACCTAGCTACTCCAAGGGTGGTAGTTAGCTCTCTTACTTTGGCCAGTTGGTCATATTATATGTTAGGACAACTGGAGCCATTCTTCACTATGCTTTTATTAGAGAGTACATACAGCATTTTTTTCTTTGCAGAGTGTACCCAGTAGCCATATAGCCATTACCAGATGGAAACACATCAATATATCTTTGCAAACTGCTTTATGTTTGTTCATAGTCTCTTAAATGACTTATCTCCATCGATCTTTTAAAGGAGTATTCAAGTACTTTTGCTTTCTCTCCTCAAAAGTAATTCTTTATAAATGCTCAATTAGTTTGCTTTTCTGTTTCTGTAGATAGTTTCTCAGTCTTATTTCTCTCAGTTTCTCTGGAATCTGTATTCTTAGTATGATAGGTTTCTTTGGACTTGGACACATAATTTGTCAGTTGGTTATGAACAATCTTTATCTTGATTTCTTTGATTTCTTTTGTTATCAGTAGTGTCTCTTGGTCTGTAAAGAGGGTTTCTGTCCTCTGAAGCAAAACTTATAAGCTACTTATAGTAGACAGTTTGCTATGGACTGTGATTAAGCACTGTAATAAATTGTTGAACAAAAAAAAAATTCCTGGAAACAAAACAGAAACACTTTTAGAAGAGCATTTTGTAATGTAATAAGTTTGAGGTCTTCTTCTGATATGAACTTATTTACCAGCTCTAGAATTGGCTTTGGAAAAAAGATTTAGAAAGCCTAGAGACTCACCAACCTTAGAGAAATTGTTCTGGAAAATAGAAGGAAGTATAAATCATAATATCTCTCTCTTGAGTGAACTTGTTTGCTAGCTTTAGAACTAGCTTTAGAAAATAGAGACTTACCAATATTTTGTGAACTATTCTAAAGATTATATTACATATTATCTAACATCTGCACTTTTTATATTCTCTTTCAGTACAGATCATACTCCATTCCAATCACCCATCAACCTAAAGACCAAATCCTTTATTCCTCATCAATTTCATATAGTTCTGAATGATAACTCTTACAATATCTAATAACTCAGAATATATGTAGTAGCATTATTATTAGAAAATACTCTTGTATTTAAGAACAATAGCCATTATGAAATTGTGCTGTACTTATACTAAAATCATCTGATTTTCCTTTTCCAAAATACAGCCACATGATGAGATTAAGCTAGATACAATATTTTACATTGAAGCTAAGATCATTCTATTCACATAAGTACCACTTTTGACTCTCTTCTGCTTCATCTAATCTATCTTCCAAACTATTGCAGATATTCCAGTGAGTGTAAATCACTCTTAACAGACTAGAAAGAATATAGAAATTATCTGCAATTTTTGAATTAACCATAGTAGTGGTTAAAAAAAGTGGATTGTAACTTTGTATTCTTAGTATAATAAGTCTATAGTCTTAATAATAAGTAATAATAGGATGTACATATACAAGGGGTGGCTATTTGGCTAGTCCCTACCAGTGCAATACAATAACATATAATTAGTAGGTTGGTTATAAGCAATTTTTATCTAGATTTATTTTTAATTTCTTCTAGCTTTAATAGTGTCTCTTTCTGTCTATAAAGGAGTTTTTTGTTTTCTAAAATGAAGATTGTAGGCTACTTGTTATAAATAATTTGCTGTGAGCTGCAATTAAGTACTATAGATACTAAAGCAGGTTATAAGCATTTTCAACAATGAAAAGAATATCTAAAATCAAGTAGCCTAACTAGAAATCTCATTTAAAATAGAGAAGTCAATAGAACAATTAGCTACAGGATTATAGAAATATATTATATATCATCTGACATCCACACCAGAAGAGTGTGGATAACACTTTATTCTAATCATTTATCAACCTAAGGACCAAATCCTACATTCTTCATTAATTCTATGGAGTTCTGAATGACAACCCTTATAGTATCTGATAATCCAGAGTATGTGCAGTGATAGAATATTATTAGATTACTACTTCCATATTTAAGAACATAACTATCATGTACTGTTCTTCCAAACTCTTGTCATTCAAAATTATGACTACATGACACATAAGTTAGACACAATGTTATCTATTAAAGCCAAGGTCAAATTACTCATGTAGTGCCACTTCCAATTTCTTTCAGCCCTTGACTTGCTAAGTCATCCTTCTGTCTCTGTCTTCCATGCTATTATTACAGATAACCCTGGTGAGTGTGAATTGTCTCTAACAAACTGGTAAAATAAGTTTAGGAGATTATTGTAGGAATATTCTTGAAATTAAATAGCTTCTACTGTAGACAACTTATACTGTTTGACTTAGCTTATTAGATTCTAAGATTATTTGTTAGTAGATGTAATTCAGTCAAAGTACTTCCTAATTTGTCTATAAATCTTCAGTGCAGTTTTATGCTCATTGTTCTACTACTACTTAGATGTAGTAATAGTAATCCTCTTAGCATAAGTAGCTCAGCAGTTAGCAAAGAGTTCAGAAAAGAGTAAATCAAAACTAACAAGAGAGAGAGTCTAGTATAAAGAAGAAATATTCAGAGTTTTATTAGATAAGAAGTTTATAGTAGTATGAAGATTGTCTGAGTAGATATTCATGAGGAATTGGTATCTGCCTCTATTATAGAATAATAAAAGTTAAATATTTCTATAGTCAACTATGTCTCTTTTAAGAGTAAAACAAAGTTTAGATACAGTACTTCTGTTTATTTAACCATATTATATGTCAAAGTTTAACTCTATAAATAACTTGTCTTTCACAGTGATGACATTCTTTCTCAAACACCACTATTATGTAAGTTCTTCAACTTCATTCAACTCAGAAACTATTATCTAGTAAGAAATAAGACAAATGTTTACTGAGCCTAGCTGGTTTGTTACTGTCATAAATATACTATACCCTTTGTTCACAAGTAGTAGTCTAATGAAATCAATATTAATACTGTTAAAAGTAGATTTTTCTTTGATCTTTTATTAGATGCAGTTTACACCTTATTATCTGAGATCTGATAGAGAATCTTGAAAGTCCAAATAAGTGATTAGTGTGTTATCTGAGAATATAAAAGATAAGTTGGAATGATCTTTGGCTTTAGCTTATATACTACATTTTTACTAGCTGTACTGGTTATATATTTCAGAATGGAACTTGAAAACTTAGTAGGTGAAAAACCACTAGAGGATGGCAAGATATATCATTACTAACACCAAAAATAAGTGTTAGTTTTAGTCAATTTTCAGAATAACTAATGTAGTGTAAACTACTGGATTATATACTAGATATGTTATTTAGGATAAGACTTAGGTCTTAAAAATAAAATGAAAACATACTCTTGTATTAAGTAACATAAGAGAACTTAATAGAGTTTTTAGTATAAGATAGTCTATCTTATATACTGCAGACCATGGTTTGTGTACAGACTATAACTAACCTACCTTTAAGTCCATGTGCTTTTCATAAGGCTAACATATTGTTACCATGCTATATAACATTATCTATTCCAGAACCTTCCATATTCTTCTTGGTATCATGTGATCATATGATTTATAACTGTGATATATATAACTATTCTATAGTAGATGTCTTACTTCTGTCACAGCTTTGTGACTTGTGTAACTATCATATATGATATTATATTACACTCTTTACCTAAGTTTAAAATAAAGAAAAGTGTAAATCAAAATCAAAATAAAATAAAATAAAAGAAAAATCAGAAAAGAAGTATAAAAGAGAAAGAAAATAAAATAAAACCAAGTCCATTATTCATAACTCTGACATTCTTATTGATTTTGATCCTATATACTATCACTACTAAACTAATAATTAACAGTAATTGGCAGACTGGAAGAATATTCCTAAGCTTCTGCTTTCTACATATTTATCTGACTGCCAAGTAATTTACTTATGATTAAGACAAGATCCTTTAGACTTTATCTTTCTTTAGAAGTAGCCATACTTCAAAATGATCAAAGAAGATCTTTTGTGAAGATATGACTACCAGTACCTTCTCTATCACTATTTAACCTAAGTTTAAATAGCTTTTCTGAAAATACTTCTTTTCCATTAACACTGCTATAGACACTATTAACAAGCTTGAAGAGACTATATATTACTAAAAGAACTATGTATTAAAAGACTACTTGGATAGTTCCAGTCTCTTATATCAAAAGCTAACTATACAGATTTCCATACTATAGTTCTACTACAGGCTTTGAACAGCCATCCAGAATCAAATCATAACTCTGCTAGTAAGGAAGCCAGAGAATATAGATCCCTCCACATAGTTTGATACCACTTGTCAAATAGATTAAGCTTGTAGTAAATGAGGCATTTTAATCAACTCACTACACATCTCCTACAGTTTTCTTCAACTTTTAACCTCTGTGGGATTTCTCAGTTATTCCTATTCCTAGATAATTACCTTCTATTTTGTCATTATCTTCATGTCAGCTACTGCTAGCTCTCTCCCTAAATATTCTTATAAATAAAAACATCATTTATAAGTTTCATGTTACTCTAAATAAAGAATACTACTATTATGAGAATTCAAACTACATAGTCCATAAACACCTAGTAAGACTGAACATTTAGCAACTAACTGCTGAAAAATAAGAAGAGCTAATAGAAGACTTAAATACATTAAAAAATATTGAAGTAGTAAAGCAACTAGAACCTTTGAAGCTGAAAAATCTTAGTGAAAATATAGTTATACTACTTATAGAAGAATACAAAAAAAATAGTGATCTCTCAAATATACTCAACCTCCTGTCTCATATTTATACTATTTTATTCTTCTGTTGGCCTAAATAAAAAAGAAAACTTTCTTTCTAACCTACTATCAGTGCTTTCAATGCCTATGGAACTTCACTGTACTTATCTATTTTTTTTGGAGACTACTAACATCTCTGAATCTTTTGCTATATATATCTTAGTTAACTCTAATACTATAAGAGTCTTTGTAAAGAGTGCTGTTAAGAGAGATGGTATTAGGGCAGAACAGAACTTACTTCAAGTAGATATTTGTAATCAGTTATATAAAAAGAGGGCCAGATCAAGTATAAAAACTTATCTGGAAAATAAATGTAGAAATTTGTGATGTTAGATAAGTATCTAGATTGTAGATCAAACTTGGAAGCTTATCTATGAATGAATAATGTGATCTCAGATAACAACCTTGACCTCAACTTATATATTGTGCTTACTATTTGTTATGTAGTTGTAATTCCAGAAGTTGAGGTATTAAAGAGAAGTAAAAAGAGGATTTCTAGTTGAGGAAGTAAGAGATGATTTTAGTTAAGTTGGATTCTTAGTCAAAGCTTAGTTGATTTCCAGACTAAAGAATATAGAATATCTACTTAGTCTTATATACTAAGATACTAAGTTTGTAGTCAGAACTATGGCTAAGAAATAGTAGTATAGGGGATAATGAGATGTTATAGAGATAGTTTATAAGATATAGGATGACTGGAAGTTCAGGTAATGAGTTACCAGAAAATGAAATACAAAAGACTGATTTGTGCACAAATGAGCATAAATACAGAAGTATACCTAGGTTTGGTAAAAGTCTTAACTAGAAGTCAGGAAGTGGAAGTCTCAGAAGTCTCAGAAGTCAGTCTATGATAGTTTTTATTAATCAAGGCTTTGTAGAAAAGCATTGCTTAAATACATGCAAACTTTCTAAGGTTATACCAGTCTATAATATTAATGGGGTATTTAATGAAGCTAGCTAGATATCTGAAGTAATAAACATAGTTCTTCATTATCAAACACATGTAGAATGGATATTTCTCACAGTCTCTAGCATAAGAAAACAAAATCTTATCCTCAAATTCATCTAGCTTAAGCAATACAATCCAGAGATAAACTGGTAAAAAGACAAACTGTTCATGTGTCATATTACATTTTAACCACATCTATCCCAACCCACAGATAATACCCTCTTCCCCATCTGCACTTTCTAATCTCTTCTAGTATGGATCAAACACCTCCAGTTTACCTTGGATGTTCTTACTGGGCCTTTGTTAATTCCATAAACTCTATTTCCTAGCATCTAAGGATCACCAGTATCTAGGGTAACTTACTTAGTAGTTTACATTCCAGATAGCTACCTTAAGTATACTACCTAGTATATAATCCAGTAGTTTATATTATATTAGCTTATCCTGAAAATCAACTAAAACTAGCATCCATCTCTAGTATTGGCAATGACACATCTTGCTACCCTCTATTAGTTTTCCTCTTGTTAATTTCCCTAAGTTCTGTTTTGAAATATACAACCAGTATGGCTAGTAGAGGCATAGTATACAAGCTGAAGCTAAAGATTATTCCAATCTATCTTCTGCATTCTTAGATAATATATAACTTACTTATCTGGACTTCTGAGATGCTTTACTGGATCTTGAATAATGAGGTGTGAACTGCATCCAACATCATAACTCACTGCCCTACTTGCTATTTAGAATGCTGAGAAGCAAGGAAGATTAAGAAGTTGAGGATTTATGTACTAGATATATATTGCTCAGATTCTGTTTCTACTCTTATAGATAACTCCAAAGATAAAAAATCTTCTTCTGACATACTTATAGTATATAGGAAAAACTAGGTAACTGTATTTTCATAACTAAGCTAATTTCCAAACACTCCATATTGGATTTACATACTACAACAATACACTCACAGAGGTTCTCTATAGTATATAGGCAAGCACATACTATAAATCTTCCCAAACACTGTTATTAGGACTATACTATTAAGCTGATCTCAAAAGCTGAACCCAAGTTGTTGAAGGTCTATTCTCTCTTGTTCATAGAGTAGGTAGAACTGGATGCTTTTCTTACTGAAAATCTCTATACAAGTAGAATATGTCCTTTAAAATCTCTCATAGCCACACCAGTGTTCTTTATCAAGAAAAAAGGATAGTTCACTCTAGTTGGTACAGGATTACAGAATAATGAACTCCATAACAGTAAAAAACAAGTATTTTCTTCCCCTCATCTCTGAACTTATCTCACAACTCTACAGTGCTAAGTATTTTACTAAACTAGATATCCACTGGAGTTTCAATAATATGCAGATTAAATTAGAAGACAAGTAAAAGACCATATTTTATACTAACCACAGACTCTTCAAAGACCTTATCACAGAGGAAATCATGATTATATATTTAGATATTAGAAGACCACTGCAAGATAGTATGTAGAGTTCTGAAAGTTCTAGTCAAATAATAGTTAGATCTGTGCTCTGAAAAGTGCAAGTTTGATAAGTAGCAAATAGAATACCTAAGACTAGTTATATCAGAAGATTAAGTGGAAATAGACCTCATAAAAGTAGCAGGCATACATAACTAGCTAACTCTATAGTACAGGATGGATATGCAAACATTCTTTAGATTTGCTAACTTTTATTGAAGGTTCATCTATGACTTTTCAGATATTACTCACCTTCTCTTTAGTGTCAATAGTATCTAGATCTGGGGTTTTAAGCAATAGTACCCTTTTGACTTGCTCAAGGTAGCTGTCACTTCTATCTCTGTCCTCGTTTCTTCTGATATCTTGACTCTATTTCATATCAAGACTGATAGCTTAGACTTTGATATAGAAGTGGTTCAATAGAACTATGAGATACATAACAAAGAGATGTTGGTTATTATCTGGATCTTAGAAGAGAAATGCTACTTCTTAGAAGATATGGAGATTCCAGTAAAAATTTGGACTGACCATAAGAACCTAGAATACTTCATAATGGCTAAGAACCTCAGTTACAGACAAGTGTGGAGGTTACTCTACTTGGTACAATTCAATTTTATACTTCATCACTTACCCAAAAAGTCTATAGGCAAATCCAATGCAATCTTTCAGTAGTTAGATCACAGTAGTAGCTTTTACAACAACCAGAACATGATGTTACTCAAGCTAGAGTTTCTTGCTGTTCAAATACTTAGATATATTACTGTAGAAGATAGAGAGTGAAACTTGCTTGCAGAAGTTTATTATAGCAATTGCTCAGGCCAATAAAAAGAATTAGTTGTAAAAGTAGTAAGGGAACTCTGTTGCTCATCTGCAAGGTCCATATACTTTGTAAAATGGTCCAAAAACAATTGTCTGGTCTTGTTTTGCAGTAAAATATACATTTTTAATGTTTCAAAACTCTACTGTTATATTTCACACTTCATGACAATTCATAGATAGATAGATACACTGGTAGGTGGAAGACTCTGGAGTTAGTGTTCCAAAACTATTAGTAGTCACATATGTTAAGATATATTAACCAGTATATCAACTACTATATTAACACTTGTGACCTCAGTTTGTGCACTAAACCAACTAATGATTACTATTGAGAGGGCTACATCTGTTACCAGTATTAGGTGTATAATGAAAAACTGTCAATATAGACTTTGTAGTAGAGCTTTCTAAGTCTATAGAGTTGAATATGATAATAATAATAGTAAATTTAGTGTCTAAGATCATATTCTTTGTACTAACTGACACCACTATTACTATAGAGAATATTGTACAGCTCTTTTTGCATCATGTCTGGAAGCTCTATAGCCTCTCTACTTATATTTTTTCTGACTATAGACCTTAGTTTGTCACTTTCTTTATCTAGTAACTTGATTATATGCTTGGTATTGAAGTGGTATCCTTAACATTCTCAGTCAGACAGATAGATAGAGTAAGTTAACCAAGAACTTAATTAATATCTCTAGTTATTTGTAAATAAGAGGTAAAGTGATTGGTATGACCTTCTATTCCTAACAGAGTTCCAATACAATAACCATGTGCATGTATTCATACAAAAACTATTTTTCTTAATATAGGTTGTTTCTTGAAAATGAACTTCAAACTACACCAATAGAAGTTAAAGGTAGAAGATGTCACCAGGTTCATGAAACATATGAAGGTCATACTGGAGGAAGCTAGGTCTGCTATCTAAAAGTTACAATATAATATAGCAAGATACTATTGAAAACTAACATGTTCACAAAAGATGATATATCTACTAAGTACCAGTAGGCTTTGATACAAAATAAACAACTAAGCTTTCTCTGCCTAACTAGTATATGTTATGATCTTAATCCTTAGGGTTGGATATAAGAACAACTCTTGTATTAGAGAAACACAAGAGAACTCGATAGAGAACTCTTCTACAAACTAGTCTACCTTATATAGTTTTACAGATGGTCCATGCTAACTACTGTGCACCCTACCCTAAACAACCATGTGTAGTCCATGAGGCC
>Ga0157368_1001088_pt1 | contig 11821 bp, 3 predicted proteins | sample AttbisABBM3_FD_113146 | JGI IMG/M metagenome (GOLD analysis project Ga0157368, IMG submission 113146) | Fungus gardens microbial communities from leaf cutter ant in Botucatu, State of São Paulo, Brazil - Atta bisphaerica ABBM3 | ecosystem: Host-associated > Fungi > Mycelium > Unclassified ...
CAGTCTTGTGACTACACCATCAACTTGTGACTGATGTGACAGCGTGACTGATAAACCCTAACCCTGTGTTGTTCTAAAAATAGAAGATTAAAGAAAAAATAAAAATAAAAATAAAATAAAGTGAAACAAGAAAATAAAAATGAAGTCCACTGTCAACGATCTTGACAATTCCTTTTAAGAGATCTATATTAAATCAGCTCTTGTTCTTATTACCTATTCTGAGACTGTCTTTACTACTGAAGATATACTAAGTGTTTTAGCATTCCTCAGACCACTGATGTAAATGAAGTAACTAGGAGAAACTTCCTAAGCTCCCAAGCTTTAGCTGTTCTTAATTCCACTTTGTCAGATAACTTGTCAATGTATAACTAGTTTGATACTAAAGCTTCTTGGGCTTATATATAGACTCTTATAGGAACACCTGGTCTAATGTCAGTCTTTGCCAACTTTTAGAGAACAGTTATATTTCAAATTCCCAGTAATCAGAACACTGTTCCTCAGATTGCTGAGCCTAATTCTCCTTATATAAGACTCTATGAGAATAACTACAATATTTCTCTTTCCTTATAGATTTACTAAATTCCTTGACTCAGACTGCCTAATTTATACAAACTGTTCTTAAATTATGTATGCATGGCTTCAAGTCAAAACAAATTTGTTCTGTCTGACTTACCTATTTCTATGAATCTCTCTAAATGTGAAAAAGTATTTTATATGCAAGGGTAAAAAAGCACCTTATGGCAGCTTTTATGAAGATAAATTGCTCTTAGAATTTGGTACCTCTACCTACTTTACTCCATTTGAGTCTGACTTTGTTGATATAACTTTAGGTAATTATAGTCAAGTTGAGACTGCAAACTCAAAAGCAATACTATTTATAGTTGCTTCTGGCACTATTCTGATTAAATATGAAATCTTTAATCCTGAAAAAGAGACTACTCAAGTTACTATGTCAAAACTATAGTATATCTCCAGCATACAAAAGATACTGTGTCTTCTCTCTGCTAGACAAATTCTTCAGTCTGGATTGAGAGTAGAAGATAATAAAAGCAGTTCTATATTTTGTAGTGATGCTGTTCTATTAGCTATTCCCAACCCTTAGGGTAACATCCAGATTGTGAGAACTCATATTCTCAAGCATAATGTCCCCAATTCTGTAAGTTTTGCAACAAGACACCTAGACTTTGAGACTTTGCATTATTGTTTTGGACATGTCTCTAATAAGATCATGCATTATGTCCTTGACAATATTGAAGATATAAAGAAGATCTGTTTCCCAATACAGAAACATGTCTGCTATGATTGTATTCTTAGAAAGATACACTAATACAGTTTCTCTGAGAATCCTTTTCACTTCAGTGAGCCTCTAGGATTGATTTACTCAGATCTCCTTAAGCTTTCTACCTTGTCTTATTCAAAGTACAAGTAGATGGTTATATTCCTTGATGACTATTTCTTCTACTACAATATTGCTTTTCTGTGTAAAAAGTCTGAAGCTGTAGAAGCAATTAAGTCAATTCTCTGGATATGATCAAATACTACTTCTCATCCTATGAAGAGATTACACACTGATAATGGAGGAAAATATGTAATATCAGAATTACAATTCTTTCTAAGAAAGCAAAAGATTATCCATGAGACTAGTACTTTACATATACACCAACAGAATGGTCATGCTGAATGATTGAACCATACCTTGGTTGAAAAGGTATAGTTAATACAACTTGAAGCATGCCTGCCAGATTTCTGGTGGAAATTTGCAATAGCAGCTATAGCTCATATATACAATCACACATCTGTTAGATATCTTAAGTAAAGAATATCTCAGGATATTTTCTTAGGTAACAAACCCAAAACATTGTACTTCCATCTATTCTTTGGCTGTGAAGCCTATGTGTTTCTCTCTAGTAAAGTTTATGCCAACAAACTTGTACCATATTCTGAATTGATAATATTCATTGGGTATGAGGACAATGGTTATTACTTTATACATTATACACAAGGAGATATCATTTCCTGCTCCACATATGCCATCTTTGATAAAGGACTTTTTCTAAATGCACTAACTCCCATGCAAAAGAATACAAATTGCATAATAAGTTATTAGACAAAATAAGTTCAGAGATAAAGTCATTAGCACCTAACTCTTCTGGAGAAGATGGACTTGCTCCAGTACCTATTCCACACACACTCATTTCTTCCATTCAAAAAAATCCTCCTACTTGTTCTTCTTCACCTTCTCTTGTTTATAAGTTTATTTTCTTAATTTATTCCAGGATCTGAAAATTCCATAGTAGAGATTGAAGAGAATAATGATGTTGACTTTGATATTGAGATGTGATCACTCAGCTCTCAACAACCTTTGTAACCTACTTTACAGACACTACAAGAAGGTTCTGAATTGAAGATATCTAAGCATCAAACTTAGATACCCTTGAAAGAAGAAAATATTTATGGAAAATGAGAACATTCTATTAATATCATTTATAGCAGCCAAGAAAAAGGTTTTCTAATTGCAACATAGCTTGTGATAAATATGAAAATACTTGTCAGAAATTATAAAAGATCTATTAGAATACATGATGTTTTTCTAATAATCTACTATCTGTCAAAGTTGTGAATGTTGGACTTTTTTTTCATTTTGGACTTAGACAAAAGTATGATGTAATATCATATGTAACAATCACATAAGTCATAAGACATGACAAATGTGTGACATTTATCACAATGTTGTCACATATGTCACTGTCACTATCACATAATCATGTGACACAGAAAAGATTGTAAAAGGTTCTAGAACAGATAATATAACTGATCTTATGGCAAGCATATATACTTTAGGGTAGATTAGTTATAGTATGTGTACAGACCACAGTCTGGGATATATAAGATAAACTATTTTATACTTGGAACTCTATTGAGTTCTTTTGTATTACTAAATACAAAAGTTGTTTTTTGCCCTTACTTAAGGTTTTAAGCTATAACACTATCTAGAATAGTAAGAATAAATAAAGTTAATTACCCATATAACTCATCTTACAATATCATTGAGATAAATGGGACTCTATGTAATATCCAGTATAAAGGTGAATATCCAATTATTGTTAATAATAATATGAGTAGAATAAATATTTTATCTCCTGCAGGTGAATTAGCTGAGCCAGCTATCACTAGCTACTTGGCATGCCTTGTAAGAAAAGGGGAAGTAGAGTAAATTTGCTTTTTTTTAGCATAACATGTAGCAGAGTCTTGCCTAATTTCCAAAAGTTTTAGAGATGTTACTAGATTGCCAGCTAATATTTAAAATAAGTGGCTTGAGTTCTGTCTTGAAAAGCTGAAATTACTTAAAGATAGAAATATCTATGAAGTTGTGAACCTCTCTAAGGGAAGGAAAGCAATTAAGAATTGCTGGGTATTCAACATTAAGTCTGATAGTTATTATAGATCTTGACTTGTTGCAAAAGAATCTTCTTATGTTAAAGAAATTGACTTTGATGAATTATTCTCTTCAATTGTCTGCTATAAGATAGTATGCATATTTTTAGCTATTGCTGCCCTTGAAGATTGGGATATTCATAACATTGATGTAAAAACTACCTACTTTTATGGTGATCTAGATAAGGAAATCTATATAGAGTAGCCTGAAGGTTTTAGGCTATCTAGTAAAAAAAAGAAATTCTAGCAACTCTATAAAGTATTATACAACCTTAAGCAAGCTAGCTTATCTTGGTGGCAGACTATAACTAAGTCAATGTTAGCCCTAGAATTTAAGTAATATAAATCCAATACTAGTATACATTACTTTATTAATGAAGAGACTAGAAAGCTTGTTATAGTAAATATCTATATTGATGATATTTGCTTCATGGGTTCAAAAGATTTCCTACTTCTCTTAGAATCGAAGCAAAAATTTATGATGAAATAAGAATGCTATAATCTTAGAGAAACCAAAGATTTTCTTGAAATATACATAAGTCATAACCACAAGGATCAAAAGATCTTTGTAGACTAATTTGAGTACTTGAGAATATTTTTAACATGCTTCAATGTAGTAACCAACCTAATAAGTACTCCACTACCATTAGGTTATGTGTTTAAATCTAATGATAAACAATATGATCCTAATTTTTGTCAAAAGTACTAGTAAATAGTTGAATCTCTAATATATCTAATAATTGGCTCATGTTATAACATAGAACTTGCTATAGTCAAACTTGTCCAATAGATGGCAAATTTCTCAAATAAGTATTATTGAGCAGGATTGCATCTTTGTGAATATTTGCTTAATACTTATCAGATAGTATATAATAAACTTAGTAATAAGTCTGTTGTAGCATACTCTAATTCAGACTGGGTACAAGATTCAAAATCACATAAATCTGTAACTGGTTACTTTACTCTTATAGCTTGTGGAGTAACATCCTAAATAAGCTGCTAGTAAAAAACAGTAGTTTTATCTTCAACTAAGGCTGAATATATAGCTCTTTCTAATTGTAGCTGTTAGCTTGTCTGGACAAGAAACCTTTTCAATGAGGTTGGCTTTAATCTTGGCTTGCTTTTCTGGTAATCTAATCTTATACAAGAAAAGCACTCCAAATATATTAATATTTACTATCACTACATAAGAAATCTAATTGAGGATGAACAAGTTAAATTATATCATATTGATGGAAAAAAGAATCCTGCTGATATTCTGACTAAAAACCATAGTCAAGTCTTATTCAGTTATTTTCATTTATTTCTTAGCTTAAAAATACTCTAAGCTTATCTGCTTTTGCTTCTATCACTTAATAGCTGATGTGTTAAGTGAGGGGGAGTGTTACAAGAAGCATTCTTCTTAGTAATCATATAGCCCACAATTAGTAGTCCTAATTAAATAGTAGATATAAAATTTTTACATAAGTTAAACTCCTACCAATACTACTTGTTTTGTATTATTGCTCTCTTTCTTAGCTCTCTATTAAGGTATACATCACAAGTAGGTAGTTGTCAGTTGTCCACACTGTACCATACTGCTATGCATTCTATTTTTTCCAATAATTATTAGTAGCAAGAAAAGAACTAAAAGAAGTTGAGATAGTATTTCCAAGATCCAACACTGGGTTTAATGTTGAGGTGGCCAAGCTACCTATATTTGATAGAGATGCTAGCAAAGTAATAGGCTGTGTAATAGCATATAAGCTTGATATTAAAATAAAGATTGTCACAAACTTCATTTAACTTATATCTTCACAACTAGTAGACTGATTTCTACAAACTAAGCTGTGCTAGAAAGCTCTAAATAAGGGCTATCCACACATATGTGGGATATACAAAAGAAACAACAAACAACTGAGATATTATGCTATCAATAACTGTAAAAGTTTTGTTGGCTATTATCTCATGAATAGCTGAACAGATTCATATAATTGAACTTGAATTGGAAAGTGCTAATTAAACCATTTCTGATGATATATAGTATATCCAATAACAATAAGTATTTATAGAGATACAAACATATCAATATAGTGACATAATTAGTTACCTTCTAAAATTAGTCTAACATCTGCTATGATAGATGACAGCCTTCATTAGGTATAAGTTTTGATTATATGATGGAAATAGCTTATATATAGACCATTACTCTTATATATATATACCTTTGTATCTGAGGATTAGACCTTAGACTTAACAATATTTATTATTATCAATTATTATTATTACCATCTGTATTGATCTTTATTATTATTGTCATCATGATTGAACTTCTGAATTACTTCTAAACCTCTGAAAGTATACCCAAGGTTCAGATATCACAAACAAGTGAGTAGTTTATTTTGTAATAAAAATACAGAAGATAATAGTAGAACAGCAAGTATAGTGAGTATTGTTATATGTATAAGGAGGATTAGCAGATATCTAGAAGAAGAATTTGATAAAAGATTTGGAAAGTAGAAAATTGGAGTTCCCAATAGTAGAAGATTTTCTAACCAAGCTGAAAAAAGAATCCAGTGATAGTGATAATAAATCAACAAATATAGTAGAGTTAAAGAAGATAGAATAGGGATCAAAGATAATGAAGGAGTTTGTATAAGAGTTCAGAATGACAGAAAAATGAAATGAGTACAAGAAAAGGCTCTGAATTAAGGAATTTAAGAGAGAGATAAACAGTGTTATCCAGTGAAAGCTAATGGAGGTAGAATGATCTCCAAGAAAAATTAAGCAGTGATATGAGAGAGCAACAAATTTGGATAGATATTGGAGGAAGAGTAAATAAGAGAGAAAGAGATTAAGAAAAAAAGACAGGTAATTAGGAGCAAAGATAGACTATAACTGCAAATGCAAGACATAATACCTATAAGAGGACCTAACCTTTTTATATAGCAAACTCTAGACCACTCTGAAAGCCTGTGGTGTTTATTACCCAAATAGAACTCTATCCAAAGTCTGTAATGCTTAATGACTGTCAAGAACTCTAATACAAGCTCACAGTGCTACTACTATAAACTATACTTGCCACTATCAATTCTATTACTATTTTTCCATTTTCCCTCTCTATCTAAGCAACCTTACAAACATTTCCATCAAGATTTCCAGCCATCCAGTTCCTATTATTCCCTATTTATATCATAACTGTTCTACTTGATTAGTATAAACTGTAGAGATACTTATAGTAGCTATTGTTTTTAGAAGATTCTATTTAATTCTCTTAAGATCTTTCTGAAGAAAGGTATTCCCTGTTCTGTTATATATTACTAACTATCTCTAATTATATCAACACAATAATTCTGTGGTCAGGTCAGCAATATCTCACTTCATTAGTATAAACTACTAGAGTATTTATAAGAGTCTTCACTTTCAGAAGAAACTTATTTTATTTTTTCTAGAGGTAAGTTATATATTGTAGTGGTTATATTTAAAGAGAGAGTATTAATAAAAAGTAAAATATGATGGAAGTCAGAGTTCCAAATATAGATATCCAGAACAGTATATTATACTAGTTAATTTTCAAGATAAGAAACTACAGAGTATATATATATCTTAAATACTAGTATTCAGTAACTAAGACTATGTTTGAAGATTAGAAAAGATAAGTAACTACTCTGGATATATTCAAGTTTTTAGAATGAAGTCCAGAGTTTTATAGAGGTTATAAGAAAGTTATGTGATTAGTGTTGTGGTAACTACTAATTAAAATGATCAATAGTATACTTAAGTAGTCTTATAGAGCAAGAGTCTCATAGAGATCACAAGAGAACTCAACAAAAAGTTTCTAATATATTGCTACTCTATTTATACAACTAGTTTATAGTCTTTACTAATAATAAATAGCTCTATCCTAAGATCTATATATTAGCTATAAGATAAATATGCTATAAACATATATCTTGATGTTATTCTTTCAGCCTCTTCTCCTATATTCTAGATCTATAACATTATATGACTGTAGTTATATATTTCTTTATCATTCAAGAAATAAAAGAAAAATTAAATTAAATTTAAATTAAATTAAAATTAAAGAAAATAGATAAAAAGAAAATAAAATAAAAATAAAATACAAGGGTTTAAGCATACTATGACAATTAGTTATAAATTAATTAAATATAAAATAAAACTAGATAAATCTTCACTAAAAGAGTATATATAAACTGAAAGAAAAATATTCTTTTCTATAGATATTTTCAGTGGATTGGATGTTATGTAAACATTATTTGTGATGAAGTTAAATAGATCAAATATGTTCAGATAGATTATACTAGACTAATAGTCTATATTATATGAGTTTTAGCCCATATTTAAGACCAAGTGTATTATATAGCTACAACTTTGTAACTGTGACCTATGTAGCTTGATATGTGACATATTTTATTATAGTATATAATAGTTATAACAATTATGAATAATATTATACTAACCTCTAACTTTAAGTCTAAAATAATAAATAAATAGAAATGAAAATGAAAATAAATATATTTTACTGTTCTCAACTCTAATATCTACTCTCTAACCTCAAATAAGACTCTAACTAATTCTAAGTATACTTTTATATCTATATCTGCTTATATATAAATCAGTCTATCATGTTTTACTGCCTATGTCATATTCTAATTTTACCACATTTATTCCAATCCACAGATAATACTATCCAATCCATCTATACTTTCAAGTTTCTTTCAGTATAGATAATCTCTCTTTATTTCACCTTAGATATTCTTATTGAACTTCCTAGCAACTCTATAGATCTTTATCTCAACATCTGAGAACTATCCAGATCCAAAGTAACTTGCTTATAGTTTCCATTCTTAGATAACTACTTTATATAGAATGCTTAGTATATAAACTGGTAGTTATAGTGTAAACTATATCTAACACTTATATAGATAATCATATCTATTCCTAGATAAGTTCTGAAACTTAATCTAATCCATCTTCTATATGACTAATCTCAGATATCTACTTGAAGCAAGAACTAGACTTTACATTACCAGAGATTTGAGATATTTTTTATGTACTTCTGTCTAGTCACTTTAAGTCTATTTGAATACTTAGTTCTTTCTAGACCAGATACTTACTGTTCTACTAAATACTACTCTAATAATATAGTTATATAGACTATAAGAAGGTTACTAACATAAAGTTGATACATATAAAAATTGCAAATATACTATCATACTACCCAATTAAATAATAAGTATATCTAGCTAGCAATCTGAGTCTGGTCACCAATACTTATAACTACACTTTGTTATATACTAAACTAATCACATCAATCATCTATTTTAGATAATGCCAATCTTATCTACACTCACTTATCTTCTTTCAGAAAAGATCATACTCTATTCCAATTATCTATCAATTTATAAACAAGATTTTTTCCATTCTACAATAAATCTCATAAAGTTCTGATTAACAACCCTCATAGTATCTAACAAACTCAGAGTATATATATATACAATATCTTATTATTAGAATGCCTTTTTCTATATTTAAGAACTATGTCTACTATATATAGTTTCTGAGTCTGATAATCAACTTAGATTGAGTACCACACTTATCTCTATTCTCATCCAAACATCTTTTTCTTCAATTAAAACTATACAATAAAGCTAGGTGCAACATCTTTCTGTTGAAGCCAAGGTTATTATACATCTAGTACCTTACTTTTACTTACTTTTACATTCACATCTGCTAATTTTCTTACTATTTGATCCATTTTCTATGCTATATCTGTAGATTCTCTAACAAGTGTGAATTGCTCCTAATATACTTACAGTATATAGTTGTTCTTCTCTTTAGCCTGGAGTTTAGCTATTCTTCTTGACTAACAATTATACTGATCATTGGTTAAGGATGAGTGAAAAGCTAGTAGAATCTTGAGATAAGAGACTATTCAAAGAGTTTAATGTTGAGTTCTACTATTGTAATTACTATTCTTAAGTATTATGATTTAGGCTCAAGAGTTAGAGCAAAATATAAATCTTATATTGAGTTAATATAAGAGAACTTGATCAAGTTTCTAGTATAAAGTATCTACTTTATATATGTTAGACTAGTAGTCTGTACTCTACTATATTTAACCTATTTTAAAGGCCATATATTATGACTTAAGTCCTTAAATAAGAGCAAAAGATAACTTTTGTATTGAGTAATATAAAAGAACTTGATAGAGTTTCAAGTACAAACTAGTCTACCTTAGATACTATAGACTGTGGTCTATGCATATACTACAACTAATCTATCTTAAAGTATATATGCTTGCTATAAGGTCAACATGCTCTTACCATATTATATAACATCAATTGTTCCAGAACCTTCTATATTTTTCTCTATGCTATGTGATCTTGTAACCATGACTGTAACATATAACTATTATACCTTAATCCTAGGTTGTAATAAAAAGAAAATAAAAGAAAAGGATTTATAAAATAGAAAATAGAAAAAATAAAAACAGAATAGAGTTTCTTGTCTGTAACTCTGACAGTATATATTATTCATATTATATAATATTATTATTCTAGAATCTTCTATATTCTTTTCTATATCACATGATAATATGACTATAACTATAATATTAGTCATATTCTTGTCACACTTTGTGACCATCACATGTGACATCATATCACTATTCTTCAAAAGAGAAGTTTATTGGTTTTTTAACTAAGTCTTAATAAGAAAAATATTAAAGTAATTAGATAAAGACTATAATGATACAGCAAAGTTTATAGCTTTAGAAAGATTATAAGATATATTTTTTAAATGACTAAGTCTATGACTCACTTCTGGAGAAATTCTAAGAAAATAAGATAGAATTTTCTAAGTATTTAACAGTCTATTTTAATCAAGCAGTATATTAGGTAGAATATTTAGTATTGTGACAATTACTAACTAAAACAGTCAACAGTTTACTAAATAGTCTTATAACAAAAGAGTCTTATAAAAATCACAAGAGAACTTGACAAAAAGTCTCCAATATATTTCTACACTATATATACTACTAGCATATAGTCCATGCTAATAATAAATAGTTCTACCCTAATATCCATACATTAGCTATGAGTATACTATATGTATACTATAAGGTAAATATGCTATAAATATATACCTTAATGTTATACTTCTAGCTTCTTTTCCTATGTTCTAGGCCTATGATATAATGTCATGTGACAGTGGTCATATACTTCTTATTATCCAAGAAAAAGAAAAGAAAAAAAGAGAAATTAAATCAAAGAAAATAGATAAAAAGAAAAGAAAATCAAAATAGAATATAAGAGTTCAAGCATGCTATAACATTTAGTCACTTAGCTATTTAATAATGATACTAGATAGTCAGATACCTCAATAGAATGTTGCTAGATAACAAAGGCTTATTGATTGGTAGTTAGTATATAAAGGTTTGATAATGTTACAGTGAAACATTGGTGTTGGACTTAGGATAATAAGAGGACTGTGGGTTTGACTCAAACTTTGGGAGATACTACCAACTTAAATTTAGATGAAGTAGAGATATCTCTTTATAGAAAATTAGGAATAAAAAATAATAACTATAAGTTAAGAATAACAAGAGAACTTGATAAGAAGTTTTATTAGATCTGTTTACTACTTATACATTTTGTATATATCTTGTGTACTATATTCTAAGTTCTACTCTAATATATAATATAAAAGAAAATAGAAAATAGAAGCTGGTTTATAATATATATCTAGTTATATCAATTTATTTTCAGACTAATCTTTAACTAAGCTAGTCAAGTTTGATTTGTCAGAATCTTTTAAATGATAAACTTAGTGAAGAGTCATAATATAAATATAATGTTACAAAGTATGATATAAGTGTGATATTTGTCAATTATATAACTAGAAAAATGTTGTAGAAGTAAATAGTTACTAGAACAACTTGGTTATTTGTCAGAGTTGAAGATGGTAGACTTTGTTTTTCTTTTATTCTTTTTTATTTTCATTTCATCTCAATTTATTTTCTTATTTTGGACTTAGAGTTAGAAATTAGTATAATATTATATATGACTATCATAAACTGTCTCATTATATGACACTGTGTCACATATTAGTCACACAATCACATATTATATAGAAGAATATAAAAAATTCTAGAACAATGATATTATATAGCATATTTACCACATATTAACCTTATGGATAATATATAACCTTTAGAGTAGGTAAGTATTATAAGATTGAGAGTGTGGACAGACTTTGGCTAGGGTTAGGGTCAGCCAGACATACATAGATAAGTAATTAATTATTAGTCTACAACGGATGGAGAGCACATGATCTGGAAGTCATGTGACAGAGTCTAGAATGGTCTGGAAAGACTAACGGTCTA
>Ga0157368_1001089_pt1 | contig 11820 bp, 14 predicted proteins | sample AttbisABBM3_FD_113146 | JGI IMG/M metagenome (GOLD analysis project Ga0157368, IMG submission 113146) | Fungus gardens microbial communities from leaf cutter ant in Botucatu, State of São Paulo, Brazil - Atta bisphaerica ABBM3 | ecosystem: Host-associated > Fungi > Mycelium > Unclassified ...
AGGTATTCCATCTTCCATAATGGGAGTACTCCTATCCAACTTGGTCTTTCATAGTAGAGTTATACTTCTGTTAGTGTTCTACCACTGAAACCCTGAGCATCTCTTATATTATATACTTGTATATAAGACTAGTAGTCACATTGTAATTCACTAGTCTGATAATTGTTGAAGATAACTCTTATTGAACTCAATCTCCAGTATTCAATGGTAACACACTAATCAGTATTCACTACCATCTCAGACTTCTCTCTCTTATCTAAAGTTGTGACCACACAGCAGACAGATAGCACAGCATATAAACTGAAGCCAAGGTTGTTCTACAAGTCTGCACATCTATGAGCCAATCTTGCAGACTTTCACCTCTAGTGTGAACTATGCCTGACATAGTCAGAGAGAGGAAATTGCAATTGGTTTGAAGATAGTACCTAAAGAAGTTCTGGTGCTGGAGTGACAATGTTGACTTAGCAAACTCTATATGTTATTGGTGATGTTCAAGGCTTGTGAGCAAGGAAGAGAAGAGACTATAGGCTTGGCAACAACTATCGGTAGTGTTTGAGACTGAAGTTTTGAGACTGAAGTTCAAACAAAGTGGTGGGTCTCTTTACAGTGATATTCTACTTAATATATCCAAAAAAGAGAAATAATAGTAAAATAAAATAAATATTTAGTTATGGTTCAGACAGCTCATAACAGTCTTCTGACAGTCTTCTGTACTTCTGCCTAGTCATTCTAACAAGTTCCTGGATACTTATAACTTACAGAGTATACTTGGATGATAAATTTTATAGTAAAAATATTAAGTAATTTTTCCTTCCAACACACATACATTTTTGTTTCTCAAGTTTGTAAGGAGACCAATACCAAATTCCATGCAATTTCCAAACTCTACTCTACTCACAAACTCTCTTGAACTCTGCTCTGCTTTCAAACTTTATACCACTCTTGAACTCCACTCCACTTTCAAACTCTGCTCTCCATTCTCTAGCTGGCCCCTCTATTCCCAATATCCCTGGCCATATTGACACTATCATTCTACTCATATAAGCTTGATCCAACAGATGGGAATGTAGGCAGATAGGGTATATAGAAGTAGTTATCACCTCCAGGAACTCCATTCTGTTCTCTCAGGATTCTTTGAAGGTAAGTCATGGATTTAATGTGGCAGAATAATAACTTAGGATTCCTTGGAGCCCTGAAGCCCTCTGCACTTCCTCCCAATAGCCCTAACAAAGCTTGTCAAGACTTAGCGGCACTTGATGAAACAACTACTTGAAAAACACTGAAATAATTTACAAGTTATGTTAAGCTGTATTCAGGTAGACCACTAATCAAAAGTCAATTTATTCTTCAGGAATTAATAATGATTTCGAGAAGTAAGCTACCAGAGCACTGATGAACATGAGCAAGCCAAGTCATTATGTGTACTGTCATCAGACCTGATGTTAATTAAAGTCGCCAAATTCCCATTTATAACAGTCCTTCAATAAAAGATCCAGTGTCATCATGATTATATACTGCACAAAAGTTGACATTACGTACCACACAATCCTCTTCCACTGTTGCTTTCGGCACATCTCTTCGCCTCTTTTCTGTTGAAAAGGCCTTGATACCCTGTGTCTGCTTCCACCACGTCTGCTCCTTGAATATAAACCACCAACTACGTTCATCATCAATGCTATCATCATCATCACCCCAGTCAATCGTTTTGTCCTCCAATAAACGGGTTATTATGACTCTAATCACATGCATCCTCACGTCAACGCCCCAGCTAAGCTTTCTTACGGTATCAAAAATGATACTCTGACCCATGTGACATTTCGTTTCGAGAGCGAAGCCGGCTTGTACACATAGTGAGAAAAGTCCAGTGCACCCACCTTGAGGGATTGGATCGGCGGTATGGTAAACATGGGTTATTGGGAGGTGTGAGTATGCCAAATCGATAGGCTCATCCCTCAAGCTGACAGTGCTGTGAGATGTTATTGGTAGTGGAGAAGGTGGAAGTGGAAGATGCAAACGACTTGCGACAATTCTTTCTCCTGGGGATTCAAATGCGACAGCGGGGAAGCCAAAAGTTGCACTCAGGAGTGAGGCAAGAGCGCCGCCGAGAGAGTGACCTGTGAGCCATATATTGGCACCTGGATAAATTGCAGTGAGGTCATCCACTAGTTTCTAAATTGTCAACATGCTCGATGAATCCGCCCTTTCAATACATTGTGAAGACCTACGGTGCCAATAGAGTAGAATAAACTATCGTCGGTCAGGGCTTCGGAGAGGCAGGTGCTGTCACATTTATTGTGGCCACTATAGCATTTGCAGACCTGCTGTATCATCCAAGAAGGAAATATATGGGCACAACAACAGGAAAATAAGCTGGAGGATATGTTAACAATTAGAAGACCGCCCAAAAGGCCGAGTTGCACAAACAGATTGTCGTTGAATCGATCCTTTCTTGAAGTGGGTCCGTTCAGCGTAGTTCCTTTGATAGATAATACGATAGTTGAATTATCTTCTGATAAAAAAACATGTCCTCTGAAACCGTCATTGATATCCTGCCAGCCGAAAGGGAAGCTCTATATTGCAGATAAGATTATCGGAGAAGAAAGCGAGAAGAGGATGCATTCACTCGGTTCCATACACGATCTACTTCATACCAGTTCGATTTTCCAGGTAGAGCATAGGCATCTCCAGACATCCGGGCCAACTGCGCGAGTGTATCCCGGTTTTCAAAGTCAGGTCCCCATACTTCTTTCACCTCCCACTCTATGGGGTTTATGGGACTTTGGCTCATGTGTATGGAGCGCATACGTGCATCCTTAGACGCCTCCAACGAGCGTGGGCGGTACACAGTCGTTGGCCTTGTTCTGAGTGCTATATGATTGGGCCGGAGTGGTCGCAGGGTTCCTGAAGAGAATCTGACATCTTTAAGGTTCCAAGGCTTCTCAAGAGTGAGTTCATGTTGTAATCTAAATGTTACTTGTTGCGGACGGACTCCATTGACGAGAAGGACAAGACATGCGAGGGAAATGGATCCAAGGAGCATTAACAACCGGTCAACATATCGGTAACTTAACAAGATTATGACCTTTTTCGTCTATCTCTGACCATGACCGCTAAGGCGGGGACAAATCCTATCCAAAGTCCAGGATTAAAATACTTGGAGGCCCTGAGGAACAAGAAATATTATACAAAATGAGAGTGAAATGTCAATTGTCCTAATCCCTTCTAACACTGACAGTCAATCCGCCACTTCAGTCCTCCAGGTAGGATTGCATTATCTCTGTGGTATTGCAACTCATGCTGTATCTGCAGAACAATCATTTAGGTGCCTTCGTAGATAAGATATGCTTTTGCACTGACCGCCGACCAACAATTGTGTAAACCTCTCTCTTCACACTGAGTACACTGAAGTCGAACATGATTGCAGTGCAGTAGAAAATCCTCCGGTCTGGTTGACCTGGGATCCATTCCAAGATATGTCATCATGATTGTCGCGGCAACATATCTATCCGAGTCGAAGGTCCACCTGTTTCGATCCCAGTGCCAAGGTCGCCGGAATTCCTTCGGGCCCAGAAGCGAGATTTCTTTCGGCGCATTGCTCGGAATCACGCCAGAGTCTTTCCTGGAACGACAGATGGCCTGATAGTAGTACTGTATCGTAGGTTCACCATTTCCACAAAAGTACGCAACTTCCAAGGACAGGGGATCATGAACTGGATTTCCTTCAATATCCTCGGTAAGCTCTCTGGGTAGCAAGGACAGGATATATTCTTTGCGTTCGCGATGCCAGTTCATCACAATCTCGGTAAATTCTGAATCACTCATGAACAAGCATTCAGGCTCGCTGTGTGTATCTAGGAATATTGTGGATCTGAAAGGTTCGATGACTGCGATATCCTCTGCGAACGGGCGTTCATCGTCATCAAGCTGGAGAAGTATGCAGGTACAGTCAATCCTGTCTTGTAGAACCTCAAGTCGGAATAAGATCTCAGCCCTGTGACGGCTTTGCTGAAAAACCAACTCAACATTCTCCAGCCGCTCGATAAGAATAGGTTGCAAGGCTATCCACCCTGGACATTTGGAGAGTCGTATGAGCCCCATGTTCAGTTCGTCTCGGGTAAATCGTCACCTTTTTGCGTCAACGGTCTCGGCTTCGAGTATTCCGCTAGGTCGGCAAGTGCATATGAACAGATCTCCGAATCTTTCCAGCCTTTGGACGGATGAGTAAACTGGACTGCGAGGCAAAAGCATTCGTAAAAGAAGTACCTAAATCATTGAGCTTCTGGAGAATACTAGACGGGAATCAGCCAGATATCAGTTTTGATCGCTGTGCAACATACGCTTCCTGTCTCTGCTGTCTTATCAAGCAAATCTCGTCTTTCCTCTCCTGGCGTTTGTTTTGAAGCCAAGTCTGGTAAGCCGTTTCGGCCTGAGAAGAACTGAGCGTGAAACATCATCTTATATTCTGAACGAATAGCTGGTCTACCTCTTTCTCAGAGTTACACATTTGTTTCCATTCCTCTTGTCGGAGAAGTAGACGCTCTCGATCCATCGTTTCAATTTTTTCTCGAACATTATCATATTCTGCCTTGAAGAAAAATACGCCACGGGCTTTACATGTGATTGATACCAACAGACGTAATATTTCTTGCAAAACGCACGAGTTGAGATATGAGCAAGGCCCCACCAGGGGTGCTCAGTAGGGCCTTCAAATTTGGATGCACGTACGAATCTAGAGTTGATGTATCATGCCATGAATTGATTGCAACAAGACAAAATGCAGACTTCTCTGTATATAGGCAATGACGGCAAATCCGAAGCCTCATTGACCATGAACGATGATTTCCAAGGTGAACTTCACATAACTATAAACTGTATGAGATCTGATCATAGCCGGAAACGCGCCTCATACCATGCAACGTTTTCCAAACAGGAAAAAGGTATACTGGGCGAGATTAAGGTCCACAGGACACATTGGAGGAGGATTGGCAGATCCGTATAGCCTTGCAAAAGCCTGCATTAGAAAGTGCCAGTCAGTAATTCGCAACCTGAAAATTGGGCCGATGTACATTGATCCATAGAAATCTGCCACTCCTTAACATTAGGATTGAATTCAGAGTCCTCGTTGACCAAGACAGGTGAAGGAGGTCAATGGGATCCAGCTGCCCAAATATCTCATGGAGAACATCGAATGGCATTTCAGTCATTAACTTCAAGTGGCCTCTTCGCCCTCTGATACGACCACGATCCATTTGTGCCGCATTCGTTAGGCCTTCTGAAGTCGCTATCTCGAATTTCCGCCGTTTAGAGCAGCTAGTCACGCTCTTGTCATGATCGTAGGCGATAGACAACATGTGCTGACTTTGGGACGCCGTTCGGGAGGAAGCCTTGAGGGGAAGGAGCGAGATTAGCGCTTATTCACGAGTCCATGATCTTCACTGTCGCCAGTGACTGTCACATTGTGCGGTTCCACTGTTCAAGATACATTTAAAGTGACATTTAGTGATCTGTGGGGCTAGGTTGCCCTGTATGCTTCCACAGTCATGCGATCAAGTCCACCGTTCAAATGACCATTTTCACTGTACTGAACAAGCCCACAGAGAGTCGGTCCGTGCAGGAGGAAGGAAATGTTCTTGCAATAACATGTGGAACGTGTTTTAAGTCACACTCGTGACGTCACAAGTTATTTCTGTTTGCTCTGGTATATTATATCCTCGTAGTTCGAATCTCAGTCGACTCCACATTTTGGGACGACCGAGTGCACTATTTGCTTTAAAATTGAAGGCATAGTCGTTTAGACTCGATGCACGACATACATACATTATAGCCATCATCAAGGCAGCAAATAAAGTAAATTCAACAATAAATCATGATCGAACTGAGTTTCCTAAGGTATTATAATCCAGGTTTCCCATCTCAGTGTCATAGAAATATTTCCTTCATAGTACATTTCGTGATCGATCTGCAGCAGAACAATAAAAATATATGGCCCAGCCGACCGAAAAAAGGACATACAATCCCTAGCCAATCTTTCAGAGTTCCGAAGCAAGATGAATACCTGGGACACTGGGTGCATCGGAATCTCAAGCGACTTTTCCCTATGTCAGCCAGAGTAGTTTTCAGTGGATCCAGGCCCAATACATGTTGGAGGACGTTTCTGGCGATGATGTATGCCTTGTAATTAAACTCCAGCGTTTGAGAATCCCAATACCATGGTCGAAGTCCATAAAGTGATCGGATCCTATGGCGAATCTCATTGCCCTCCATTTGAGAATTACGTTCAAAAGAGACACGGTGGCTGCAGATGTCGGAGAGCGTGCAGATGTCAGCAACAGTCGCTGAGGAACAGTAACCTTCTGGCTTTCTGAAGAGCAGACAGGCAAGATGCGGTAGCAGTCGCATAACGGGGTTGCCATTTGTAAACTCGGTAACGACAGAGCCTCGCACGTCTTCAGGTAGCAGACTGATCAAGAATTCGCTCCGCGAATACATCCAGTTCCTCGCGACACGGTCAATCTCGTGGATACTGAACATAAGACCTTCAATGCTCGACTCGAAAATCATAGATTCGAAAGGATCAACTATGGCTATATCGACGACGCATGGTTTCCAGTACAAATCCCCATTTTGAGTCCTGTACCACTCTTCAAATTGAATTTTGAATGACAGCCAACGCTCACGTAGTTTCTCCTCGATTTTCTCATCGAGATATATACTCTCAAGCTTCTCAAGGTGCTCTAATAGTTCAGGCCGTAGCTCATTCCATTCTATCGCTGCGTCAATTTCAAAATATTCTTGAACGAGGAGTTATTTACCACGATCACTGAGTTTCTTCGACTTTCCGAAACCCGGCAGCTTGTAGCTGATTAGATTGTGGGTGATCTCCTCAACCCGAGGCTTGGGCCAACCTAGCAACGACTTTCAGCTATACGTATACCTAGTCTCTCAGGACGTTACTTTCTTACCAAGTTCGGCTAACTTTAATAAAATTCTACAGGATTTGAACCATTAGTCCCTTCCTAAAACAGAAAACCAACGTACTGAGCTTGTCGTTGTGACCGTATTTGTTCAAGGCTTGCTTGGCGGTCTTGATGTCGGCTGGCTTCCCAGTCCTTGAATTGGTTCACGTCTTTTAAAGCGAGGATTGTCAAAGAGGATCAAAATAGCAGAACTGTATTTACATTTTTCCATAAGACACACCCGTTCTAACATTTCCTCCCGCCGTTCAGGCGAACAATGTGCCCCGGTATACTCCACCCAATCTTCAATCAGGCAGAATTCTTGTTTCCCTGCACCCAAGAGTCGGCTTGAAAGAAGGGGAAAAGTTAATCGATACTCACTGGCAGATATCTTGAGAACCCAGGGACAGTAATTCATATCACTATCAGTGACATGGAATCTTTGACAGATGATTTGATTCTCAAGCCCGGGATAGACTAAAAAAGGCGCACCGTCCAGACTCAGAAATACACTTCAAACAAGCCCGGAGACGTAGCGGCCACGATGCATGATAACCATAGATAGAGCCACATAACTGAGGAAATTTTCCTATTTTCCCAGAAGCCAGCACAAAGGAAAAAAAATATAACGTACCATACAGTCCTTCTGGAATAAGAACTTGGTGTATTGTGCTAGATTCAGACCGTCAGGGCAACGCGGCGGAGGTTTCTCCGATTTGTATAACCTTTCAAATGCCTACTCAAGGCAAGGTGGATCACAATAAACGGATTAAGAGATAGAGAGATAGTAGCACACCTCTTCCCATAGATACCGAGCATTTTTTTCCATGATGATCAAGTTGAGGTTTTTGCTTGACCAAGATAGGCGCAGGAGATCAAGTGGCTCAAGCTCACTAAAGACCTCGTGTAGAATATCGAGAGGGACCTGGGTTATGAATTTCAAGAGACCACGTCGTCCTTTAACGCGTTTATCCAATTTTGCGGATTGGGACCCTTCATTGAGGTCTCTGGAGAATTCCACAGGCTTAGACACACATCCTGAGGTTTCTGTAGATGATTTCTTCTCAATCCTGCGGCGCTTGGGGGCATCGTTGGATACTCGTTCGCTAGGCGCTGTTTCTATGCTGAAGGCGGGCCGAACCCTTGCCTGTCGATCAGTGTGGCGAGCTGAATATGGGGTCATGGTTCGATATTTGAAGGTTACGGATTTGAAGGTGTGGCACAGGTGGCTCAAGTACCATGCCCTATCAATATACGCAAATAACTACGATGGATCTATGACTGCCGCGAATCATTTGATCTACTTATGTAATACCATTACATGACATGACACTCTGGTGACTCTAATTAACGGATTGCGGATTGGTGGAATGATTTGCCTCCAACGAGACGTCCCTGAACAAAGACTTTCTGGATATTTCGATCATCACCGCAGAACAAAAACCTCTCTAAGTTTTCCTCAAGCTTTTTTCTCTTTGCCTCTAAATCACCACTCGATTTGGCTTCCTTTCCCCAAAGCCCGAGAGCACCCGTATCATCCAGAACATTAACCAGAAGAGCATCAAAGCTCTTTCCAGAAGATAATGAACCAGTTTTCTCACAGAGATTACAGACTTGCGCTCCTCCGAGCGTGGCCAGATAAAATAACGTCTCCATAGGGAGTTGTTGGTTGGCGAAATAGGTGACTGGAGCGCATCCAGTGCGTTCGGGAGGTTGTGCGAGGGGCAATGGGGCTAGTTGATTGTTAACTGTCCCAGCAGAATTCGGGACTGTCTGAGGTACAGGATTATTCAAGGCGATGACTTTGGATGCTATTGATGCATCTCGAATCGCATCCAAGATTGACACAGAAAACCCACCCGATACATCTGTACCGAGTCCAACCTGGGTCGAACATGAGGTAAAGTTGACAATGGGCTCCTGTTAAACATACTTTCAAACCCTCATCAAGGTACCTTCCTATTGGAGCAACACCACTCCTCAAATTAAAGTTACTCGTAGGACAGTGGCTGATGCCTGCTTTCCGCTCCTTGATGAGTCGAATTTCATTGTCCGATAGGTAAACCGCATGTGCTAAGATGGTGGTACTTCTAAGTAATCCATGTAAATCATACACTTGGGCATAAGAGTCTGCATCAGGGTATAGATCGAGGGTATGTTCAACTTCTGCCTGGTTCTCCGATATGTGAGTCTGTATTCGCATCCTGGGTTCATGAGAATGCCTGCTTTGTCGATCCCATCGGTCTGCAAGCTCACAAACTCCATGGAGACACTCGCTTGTGCAAGAGATAGCAAAACGAGGAGTTAAAATAGGTTGCACGAGTGGTTCTGGCATGGTTCCAGTGTTTGCATGACTTGAGACAGAGGTGAGCGAACAGATATACGAAATAAGTGATGAAGTATCTTCTAGAGACTTCACCGCATTCTCTTCTATGTAGTATTCCGAACATTCTCCTTTTCTATCCATGTTGCATTTCTACGATTTGACGCGATGAGAAAGAACGACAATCACAATGATATACGAAATGAATGACGTACCCCAATAAATGCTCGCTGACCTGAAAATAACGTCATGTTATCAGAGTCCAGAGTTGGATGATAAGTAGGGTAGGCACGAAGGTTCTTTACCTAGTTGGTTTACAGCGTCTGCGAGTATCTTGCTAGCTTCCAGGTGGAGAGTAGAATAGTAACACGAAGTCGTTGTCTGAAGGAAAGTTAAGGTCGGGAGTCATCTTAAGATTGAGGCCACGTACTCCACAGTCCAGTGACCGCCGTACAACATCATAATACACCTCCTTCGCGAAATCTAAGTCCGCGAATTCCGCTTCCTTGGGAAAGGTGACATTACTCAACCAGTCCAGTAGCTCATATTGACCACCTCTTCGGTCTATGGTCAGCAAGACAACGAGGGGCCAAGTACTAAGAAACACACTTTCCAAGATTAGGAAATTGACAAGCATGCTGGTGTCGTTGCTATCAGCAGGGAACCCGGCATAGAGTTCCAGGTATACACACATACCGTATGAGTGTCAATAAAGCCAGGAACGATAAGCTCGCCATCCTTCAAATATACTACTTGACTGGTAACGAGGTCCTTCCGGCTGAGTGTCTCTTCCAGCTTATCCTCTTCAACATAGTCCAGCATCCAGTCGATATTCCCAGTCGAACCGACCCCCATTAAACACATGGGCAAGGCTTTCCACGTCCGTGAATCGACAGGAGTAACAACGGCACCATAGAAGACAGTCACAGAGCCAGACATGAGAGTATGAAAGAAGTCTTAACCTGAAAGGAGCCTTTTAGCAACGTGGAGTCGCCGATATGAGGAGTCCATTCTTTTATACTTATCTTATCGATGGGTGATCAATCCCAAATCTTTCTACCTTGACCACGCTTGAAGCGTGTTACGGTTCACCACGCATGACTCATGCTAGTTCTAGCTTGCTATTTGTGCTTTTAGATAGCATTTTGTTTTTTCTTTAGAGTATAAACCTCAGTAAATTGTTATAACAGAGCACAGGTGATGAATAAGGGATCCCAGTAGCCTTAGGGATAACTCAGGAGTCACCCAGTGAACTATGAACAACTGTAAATGACTAAGAGTCAAGAACATGTCCACAGGGAGTGGTACATATGATCATGTGATGTGTTAGAAGAGGACTTAGTTGTTTTGTTTTCTCATTTTCTCATTTATTTTCCATTCACAGTTTTCTTTACAGTTTAGTTTTTCCACTTTCCTTATATAGACTTAGCTAAGAGGATGTGATATTACATATAATGGTCACAATATCATAAAGTATAACAGAAGTATGAGATATTATATCTATCATAGTCACAGTCACATGATCATGTGACTAAGTAGAATATATTAGACTTGGTTTTATTTTTCTTTTCTTTTATTTTTCTCATTTTCCTTTATTTTATTTTTGAGTTTCTTTTTCTTTTTCTTTATCTTGGACTTAGACAAGAGAGTGTAATATGATAACATCACTAGACTGATCACCAAACATACATCTATTAGTAAATATAGACAAAGGTTTTTTCTAAATTTATCAATTGTATACCTATGTGATGTCAGATGTGGTTCATACTAAAGAGTAAAAGTCCATAGAGTTGGCTTAGGAATGCATAGAGTATGCAAAACTCTGTGCTAGAAGCTTGATGATGTGAACTTGTCAGAATGACCTTGGTTTCAGCTTATGTACTGCATTATCTGTCTGTTATGTAGTCACAATTTCAGAGAATTGGACAAAGTCCAAAGTGAGGATGAGTACTGATATTGGTATATCACTATTGAATATCAGAGATCAAGTTCAATAGAAGTTGATCTTCATTGATTATCAGACTAGTAAATTATAGTATAACTACTAGTCTTATATATAAGTTAGATTTATAGGAGATACTGAAAGGTTTTAGTATATTGTTCTAAGTAGAGGTTTTAGTGATGAAATACTGAAAGGGGTTGTATAGGGAAATGCTGCCATAGAAGACCAAATTATATAGGAGTATTTCCATTATAGAAGACTAGATATCTAAATTGTTGCATTATCACCACAAATTTTTGGAATAAGTGGACTTAATATATGATATACAGTAATTCTCCAATTAAGACAAGATTACATATTTTACATAACTGTGAATATAAGAAGTCATAAAACTTAAAGCAAGAGTCTTTCAAAGATGTTAACATATTCCTTGAGTTTGATCCTGGCATATTCTGCTTTTAAGAAGACATTATATAGTATTTGCTGTTTTTTATATTATTTTGCACCTCTGTTTATAATTTTATATCTCTGATTTTCTATTTCTTTTCCTGTTCTCTTTTCTTCTTTTATATTTAAATAGTTACTTTATATAGCTATTA
>Ga0157368_1001090_pt1 | contig 11812 bp, 5 predicted proteins | sample AttbisABBM3_FD_113146 | JGI IMG/M metagenome (GOLD analysis project Ga0157368, IMG submission 113146) | Fungus gardens microbial communities from leaf cutter ant in Botucatu, State of São Paulo, Brazil - Atta bisphaerica ABBM3 | ecosystem: Host-associated > Fungi > Mycelium > Unclassified ...
GAACTCAACAGAGAACCACAACAGTATTCTACCAACTATTTATATAAAGTCCTCATGGTCTGTACTACGACTTCTCTATACCTACCCTAATGTCTATGTCCTACTCTCATGTCCATTACTCATCTACTATGTGTCTTCCTTAAGACCAACATGCCATATACATGTGCCCTGATGTCATACTCTTTAATCTCCATCATATATATGTGTACCATGTATACACCATGAGGAAGCCATGTTGTTAACATGTTTCTTGATATCACCCCATCTCTAAACTTATCCCAATCCTTCTAGACTGCTCTAGACTATTCTAGGCCCTATGATATAATTTCATGTGACTTCTTAGTCACGTGCCTTCTCTCCCTCTTGTCATAGACTAATAATAATACTACTATCTATATTTTATCTCTATTCTTACCAAAGTCTGTCTACACTTTATCATCTTATAACACTTATCTAAATTCAAAGCTATAACATCTGCCAAACTCTGAGTCAACCCTGTAGTCTCTTCTTTTTCCAAGTCCTATACTAATGCTCTGCCAAACTTTCTTGATTTCTATAGTACTACTACAAATACTTGTTTGCTCTTTCATAGCCATCGACTTGTCTTCTTCAGCTACCAACTAATAAGCCTTTACTATTCAGCAACATTCTACTAAGGTTTCTAATCATACAGCTTCATTATTCTGTAGTTAGATTACTAAATGTTCTGCCTAATATTCTACTTGATTGGAATGGACTCCTAAATACTAAGAGTAGCTATCACCTCTGAGAAACTCTATTCTGTTTTCTTAGAATTTTCCTGGAGATAAACAAGTCATATATGTAATACTGTGAACAATACAGCTTAAGATTTCTTTAAAGTTATAAACTTTACTAAAACATCACAGTCTTTGTTTAGTTACCCTAATACTTTCTGCTCTTCTAAGTCATCTTCTAAATGTTTTCATCAGAGTTCTTAGCTACTTGATTGCTATTATTTTCTGATTACTTCAGTGGTGTTCTACTAAATTAAAATAGACTGTAGAGTACTTATAATAGTTACTACCTTCAGGAAATCTTATTCTATTCTCTTGAATTTCTCTTGAAGGTGTATCCTACTCTGTTTCTTGTATAGATAATATAACCTAGATTCCTTCTGAAGATTATAACTCTATATACCTTGTAGACTTTGTTTAGTTATTCTAATATTGACTGTGCTAGTTATATACTGAAAATGATAAGAAAGTAAAGTTCTACTGTTGTATTAATCACTAACTAAAATTGTCAACAGCTTACTAAGTAGTCTTATAATATAAAAGTCATAAAAGAAATTGACAAGAAGTTTCCAATATATTACTATCCTATATACTACTATACAAGTCTTACTCTAAACTACATATATTATTTATAAGTCTATCATGTTATATCATGTAATGTATTATATGACTATAGTTATATATCTCTTATTAACTAAAAGAATAAAAGAAGATAGAATAAAATATAAAATATAAGAATTCAGAGCATACCATGACAAATACTCAACATTTCTAAAGCTTCTTTATAAGAAGCCTAGTTTATTTATCAACTACTATACTACTTCTTGAGCTTAAAACTCAAGAGATATTAAGGTATTATCTAAGATTATTCTTAAATCCTCACTTTTTGCTTAAAGAAGGTCTATACATATCTAAGTATATGCAAAATATTATTATCTTATCAAAAAGCATTTTCTAGAATAACATCAAGTATTTACAAAAGGTTACATAATTATGATTATATGATAAGAAAGATAGTAGAATGTTTTAGACAATATCATAGACTTTAGAATAGAAGTAAACTTACTGTATATAAATTAAGTATAGAATATATAAGTAGTAGTTTAATCTAGCAAAATTCTCTATTGAGTTCTCTTATTAACTCCATCTTGTTATTATAACTGAGTGGTTGCTATATGTCAAGTATAGTTCTTGCTTTAAGTAGATATCTATAGTTATTTACTTGAAAGAGAAGTTAGATTAAGTTTAGAACTTATCCAAAAATAGATGTAAGTATCTATAAGACATGTAGAGATATCAATATCTAGGTTGTAGATTAAGCATGGAAGCTTATTTGTAGACTTGCAACTGACTATGGTTAATAGCCTTAGTCTCAACTTATGTGTTGTACTCTTATCTGTTGCATGGTTGTAATTTCAGGCAAGAGATAGAGATGATAGAGAAATTAGAAGAGAAAGCAAGTCACTCAGTTTGTTAATTATCAGACTAAGAGAACTATGAGAGTATCTACTTAGTCTTAAATACTAAGTCCTGTAATCAGAACTATGGCTAAAGAAATAGTAGTGTAGTAAATAACTAAGAAGATGTTATAGTGATGGTTTCTAAGATATAGGATAACCTGGAGTTTAGGTAATAGGTTATTAGGATAGAAGTTAGTCTATGACACTACAATAGATTGCAATATACAGTATATTTGAAACAATTTCATTTTTTTCTCTAACATTAGTATAGACTAAGGTTCTGCTTTCTTACCTATTTTATCTGTATTATATATTGCTTTGATTTTCCACATTCCAGATATAAGTGTAAAAAGATTGTATCCTCCAACTCCTATATTCTTTCTTTCTTTTGTAAATAATAGCTTTCTTATTTTTTAGAAAAACTATAATGTTTATTTAGTTAATTCTTGCTTGTAGTTACATATTATCTCTTTGTTTTGTAATTTTGAACTTGTCATCAAACACAACAAGTCTGAAGTTTTCCACTTTTCAAGAACAAAAAATAACATTAACTCTTCCCTTGATCTTAGATCAGTTGAAGGAAATATGTATTATTTAAAGGAAACATGAATAATAAAGATGATGAAACTAGTGGGCAGTTCTTTAGGAGATTTCTCTCTCTTGCCAATAAACATATTTATTTTACAGAATATATATACTGTTTATAACACTTTATAGATTCCAGCTTTAGTACTTCAAAAGTGCTCCAAAATACTACTTCTTGTCAAGACTGAAGAAAAGCAGCTCTCTGTATTATGAAGACCTTCTATGCATTGCCAATAGAAGAAGTTGAGGCCATAGCTAGCCTTATCCCAATTCAATTGCATGTAACAAACAACATTTCAAATGAGCTATTAGTCATTGTTTATTGATCTATTCAATCACCAATAAATGAAGATTCAAGCTTAAGAGTTCCATTGTGAAAATCAACAACTAGTTATATCAATTATATCTATTATTTGACAGCCTCAATCTAGATCTTTTTCCAGGCTCTAGATTAATAGAAAATTTCTATGGTCATTTCTCCTTTAAAGTAAATAGATCAGGCTTACAAGCAAGAGCTAACCATCTGCAGAAACTCAATAATAAGCATAAAACTCATAACATGCCATTATTGTTAACAAAATATACTATGAATGTTACATCAACAGAAGCTAAAGTATTTGCTATCAGAAGCAGTCTGTCTCAGGTTATTCACAACCCTGATGTTAACCAGATGAGTCAGCCAGTGGTCAGTAAATCAGTAAGTCAGTAAGTCAGTAAAGTGGGCCAGTATTCAGTAAGTTAGCTAGTTAATCAGATAATTGTTTGTACCATTTACACTACAAGAACATTCTCATATTACCCATATTAGCTCTACTCACTGGCCAGCCACCTCTAAAGATCTTAAGAACTTCTTTTCATGACACTTAGAAAACTAGATCAAATTCTAGAGCTGTCCTAACTCAGAAGAATTGGCCCCTGGCCCCTCATTATTCAGTTGACAGAGAAATGAAATCTTCTACTCAGCTTATATTCCCTGGAAAAATGTTCTAGGACTTCAGCAAAAAGAGGAATGTGATAATCTAATACAACAGTAGCAGATGCATTTTCAAGCTTCAGACTCCAAAGGAAGGTATTTCCTGGAGCTCAACAATATAAATGACAACCTTTCTTATTTAAAGGGGGAAGCATGAATGAAGCATGCTGTATATTTCACTTCCCTATGTAGTTTTCTCCAAGGGAAGAATATATATATCCAATGGGGAGGTGCAACTAGAGACTCATGAACCCATCATCTATGAGTGTGCCAGATGTAAGGGGATAGTGTTTCACTGACTAGCATTAATAACATTTCTTAGGTAGCTTCTATTTGTGCATCTTTCCTTCTCTCTTTCTCTCCCTTCTCCACTTCTCTCTTCATATCTAAGTAATTTCATACTACCACAGCCTGTCTACATGCTCCGTGTAATAAATTGTTGATTTTTAAAAAAAACTTTCCTGTATACTTCAAATAAAAGTGCCAAGCCAAAGCAATCTGATATGGAACACAATCTAGATGAGTAGCTAAATATCCAATTCTTCATTATTAGAATGAACTATCAGCATGTTGGCCGATATAGTGAAATAAATACAACATGATTACTCGCTTCCCTTAGACCTTAGAGCTTGGTCTCCACACCACGAGCAGCAAGTTTCTCCTGGAGCTTGGTCTTCATCCAAGCCATCAGCCAACCAGGAAATGAGACAAATCTAAACCACTCACGTTAACAGCATCCATGTAAACATCAGTGACAACCCAATGCTCCCTCTTCACATCCTTTCCATGAATCGCAATCGCCAAATCCTTCGTCATAACCCCATCCTCATCGATCACATCCACACAAGCCTTCTCCAACTCCTCACAAAACATCTTCAACGGCTCATTCCGATCCAATTTCGCCCTATGCAACAATCCCCTCGTCCAAGCGAATATCGAAGCAACAGGATTTGTCGATGTTTCATTCCCGTTTCGATATTCACGATAGTGACGAGTGACGGTCCCGTGAGCTGCTTCGGATTCAATTATTTCACCATCAGGCGTTAGGAGTTCAGATGTCATCATTCCAAGAGAGCCGAATCCTTGAGCAAGAATGTCGGATTGGACATCGCCATCGTAGTTTTTGCATGCCCAAACAAAACCACCTGAGGATTTGATAGCTTGGGCGACCATATCGTCGATGAGACGGTGTTCATAGTAGGTGCCGAGAGCTTCAAATTGGGATTTGTAGGTACTGGTGTAGGATGGTAAATGAAGGGATATCTACATGCGCGTCAGCGGGATAACATACGACTCGTAGATCTCTTGGAAGATATCCTTGAATCGACCATCGTATTTTTTCATGATGGTATTCTTGGTCGACAGGAACTAGACATACATATGAGCTCGATGATGTCCGAAGATGTGTAAGACCAACTTGCGAGGTTCATCCTCTTGGCAAGAGCCATCTTGAACGAGGAGTGGGCAAAACCAGTTATAGACTAGGAAACCATTAGATGGGACTCATGGCCAAAAAAGACGTACTTGATCAGTGTTGTACATGCTCATAGCTACACCAGGGGCCTTGAAGTCATAGACACTCAATGCAGTCGGCGCTGAACCATCCGCAGGGGTATACACAAGTTGGAGTTTCCCTGGACCAGGAACAACATAATCCGTCGAGCGATACTACGTGTAGAATACACTCCAGTCAACAAACACAGCTGATAGGGTGCAAGGCATACCTGGTCACCGAAAGCATGACGACCAATCACAATAGGATTAACCCAGCCAGGGATCGGACGGGGAATCCGCCTGAGGATGATGGGCTCACGGAAAACAGTTCCTCCAAGAATATTACGGATCTGTACAAAATGGTGGTGGATCGCTATTGGGAGGGGATAGTAACATACAGTGCCATTAGGGCTCTTCCACATGGCTTTGAGATTGAATTCTTTGACACGAGCCTCGTCAGGTGTGATCGTCGCACATTTGATACCGACTTTGTATTTCTGGATAGCAAAGGCGGCGTCGATAGTGACTTGGTCACTGGTCTGACTCGACCAAAATTAGGAATTGTGAACTGTAAGCATGGCCGGGACGGACCTGGTCTCGGGACTCGAGCCCTAGATCGTAATACTTGATGTCGAGTTTCAAGTACGGAAGGATGAGCTGCAGAATGGGGTCTGAGCAGACGCTGAAACATGCAATATGGAAATATACTTGTTCCCGGATGTTCTTCCAGATAATCCTAGTCATCTCATCTCCATCAAGCTCCACGACGGGATTCTCGACCACAATTTTTTGAACCATTTCGCGGTCTGGGCAGCAATGGAAGGATGTTCGAGATCACAGTAAGCGACCGTCCAGAAAAAAAGAAAGTAGCACCATGTGTGAGTGGGAGTGGGCATAAAGAGGAAATCCTACTCACATCGTGTGGTAGAAGTCGAAAACGCGCGGGATGTGGCAGATAATGCACGGAGATTCCGAGTCTGAGCTGTCCACTTCATCGAAAATGGTTAATGGGCTAATGTGGCTGTGTGATAACTCCAAAGGTTGTGGAGGAGATGGAGAGATGAAGAGGTTATTGCTATCCCAGTTGAAGTACCTCTGACCGGGCGCCGCAAGCTGCAACTGTCGTAATTCTTCTGATAACTCACTACACCGAACTTTCCCCGTTGCTTCCGCAAGGTTGACATGGCTTCTATCTAGTGATAGACCACTACGCAGCCACTGATAGATAACAGAGGCTTGGGAACCTTCTCTTGTCAGTTAGCAACTGTTGAGAAGGAATACAGATGATCAACAATTCTAACAACTATATGATATAGGGGGCATAGCTCAGTTGGGAGAGCAGTAGACTGAAGATCTTTCAATAGAGTATTCTAAAGGTCCCGCGTTCGATCCGCGGTGCCCCCATTTTTGAAACCAAGCACAGTCACGTTCTAGTGCATATGTCCAAACTATCTTTTATCACCACTGCTACCATCATTGCAAAAGCTATAAGGTAATATTTAGTAAAACAACTACTGGTGATCTGACTATATATACTAATCTTAGTACTTTTTGTATTGTAACTATAGTTACACTATGTGATAGACTATCTCTGTGGTATATATATTAGTATAACTGAGCAAAAGTGCAGAAAAGCTTTAAAAACTTAAGGAAAACCTAAGTATATTCCAAACTGAATACCAGTTATATAATCCATCTCTAGAGAATTCTAAGAGAACAAAACAAGGTTTTTAAAGGTAATAGCTACTTTAAATACTATATCTACATACTAATTTATTAGATCAGTACCTATAAAAGCATGAAATGATTGTACTATCATAGTTAGAAACTATAAAGAATAAAGAGACCAGCCTGAGAATAAAAACTGAAAGCATATATAATAATCATAAAATAGAATAGAAGAATAGATCAGAGATAGATATTAACAAATAGGTGGATAATATATTTTTATATAAAAAAACTAGTTCTTTTATAATATAGAAGTATATATTGGTAGATTTATTTTTTATATTAAAGACTGATTTAAGTACATCTACTTTCTATAATATGCTCTCTTTTGTATTTATGATTTCTTTTGATATAGTTTAGATCTCTCTATTTTGTTGAATATTTCTTATAATTTATCATATGATAATTCTAATATTATATTAGTAGATATCAAGTATTTATAGTTTCTATATCTTTTTCTCTATTTATTATCTTAGAAACTAATACTAGTATTTAAAATCAGTATTGTGAGAAAACTAGTATTTTTGTATTTTTTATCTAGTCTATCATCTATATATCAGAGTTTTATATATTATTATTTATGTCTTTATCCAAGTTTTATTTCTCTTCTATTCTTATCTACTCTTTTATTTTTTTAACAATGACCAATAGTAACATAAACAATAAATCTCTTAGTAGGATATCAAGTGGAGATCACAAGAAAATGTCTTTTATCATTCTAAGATAAGCTTCTGTTACTTTTAAATTTGGTATTCTGGAAAATTTTATTGTTTCTAGCTATTTCTAACTATATTAGCATAATAATTTTATAGTCAAGTTAGTATTGTTCTATTGAAATAATCCTGTAAAGTATTATTATTTCTAAGAAATCTTATTTTTAGATTTTTGAAATATTTTTCATACTTTTATCTAGTTATCTTAACAAATATGTTGTAACTACTATAGTTAAAACAATATTTAGTATACTCTTATTATTAGAGTTGAGGATAGTAGACTTGATTTATTTTAATTTAATTTAATTTATTTTCTTATTTTCAGATTTAAGATTAGTAGTGGTGTAATATTACATATGACTATTACAAAATGTCACACAATAGTTATATGTCACATGAATACTGTTATAAGTCACAGTCACACAAAATATTATAGAAGGTTGTAAAATAATGATATTATCTTATATATTAGTAACATGTAATATATATAGCTTTTAGAGTAAGCTGAGGTTAGTATAACACAGACTAGTAATTTAGCATATAAGGTAGACAATTTTATATTTGGAACTCCATTGAGTTCTCTTATGTTAACTCTAATATAATATTCTCTTTTTAACTTAATATTTTGAGTCTTGAATTGTAATACTTACAAGAATTATAAGAAAACTTAATAAGAAGTTCTATTATATAACAAGTTCAACTTTATAAATAATATATCTTTCATAGCAGAGCTATTTTTTATTAAGCTCTATAAGTACTTAGTCTTTTATAATAGAGCTTACTCTTATTTTATACTCAGTTAGTATCTTTCTATAAATTGATTAGTAATAGCATTACTTGAGTTTTCAATTGTTTTAGATACTTTTCTTATTACTTAAAGACTAGTAAATACTTTGTAAATTTCTAGTCTAATAATCAACTATAATTTCTATATTATTAATACTAATCTCTAGTCTTAAGTTAATAAATATTATGTTCTTAGCTTGGCTTAGGTTGCAACTTAGGCAAAAACTTAAGTAAGAGTAGAGAAAGAGTCAATTGGTAAAGTATAAGGATATAAAATAGTATTTACAGCTATATATACCTATTGACAATAAGGAATATATATAGTAACCTTTGTTATAATGCAGTTGAGCAGTAACATTTTTTTTCTTTTATTTATTTTTCTTGATTTAATATTTCTTTTCTTTTGATTTTCTTTTTATTGACAATGAAGAGGCACATGACTGTAGTCACATGACATATCACATGATGTGAAGTCATAGACCTAGAGCAGACTGAAGTGGACTAAATAGATAACATCAAGGAGCATGTTAATAGTATATCTACCTTATAGTATACACATGGTACAGCTATGAATAATGCATGGACATTAGAACAGGAGTAATTATTTATAGCACAGATCATGTGTAACTTATATAAATAGGATAGCAATTCAGCAGAGACTTCTTGTCAAGTTCTCTTGTGATTCCCACTTGATATTCTACCAAGAGATTTATTACTTGTGTTACTATTGGTTGTTGTGACTAGTAGTTGCCATAATATTCTTGAGGAAATAATGTGAAAGATATGAAGAAGCCTCTACTACTATATAAAGTACTGACTGAGTATTACAAATGAGCTACTCACTGGTTGTGATGTTTGAACTTAATGGTGTTTTAGAGGTTCAGTATAAGGAAATAATAATAATAGATAATAAGTAGTATCAATAGGAATAACTGATATAAATTGATATTGTTAAGTTTAAAGTCTAATCCTCAAACACAGAAGTATATACAAAAGAGTGATGATCTGTGTGCAAGCTGTTACTATCACATGATCATTCAGTATCACTACTGAGCATATACAAGGAAACAACAAGATATAGCAAATAAACAAATCCCAATACATTTTATCTATGAAACAACCACCTATTAAGACATGAAGCATTGATTGTAACAACATTCTTATTCTTATTAGTACTCTCTCTATTAAGTTCTGCTTTAATTTCTAAAGTTGTAACCAAGTAACATATAAATAGTATAGTACATAAGCTAAAGCCAAAATTGTTCTTGGAAAACTATAATACTACAGACTTTGATAAGTTTTTATACTTATTAAATTTTCACTAATCTTATAATCTTTTACTATCAAGTGTAAACTACCTCTGATAGTATTATTAGACTCTTAGTTTTCTATTACATCTATTGCAGTTCTATCTGCTTCTTATTCTTGTTTATTCTATAGTCTTTTCTAATAGCATTCTTTTATATTGAGTAACATAAAAGAACTTAATAAAGTTCTAAGTACAAACTAGTCTACCTTATATACCACAGATTGTGGCCTGTGTGCATACTATAACTAATCTACTCTAAAGTATATATACTTGCTATAAGATCAACATACTATTACTATTTGTTTCAGAACCTTTTATGCCCTTTTCTATATTATATAATCCTGTGACTATGACTGTCATGATATATGATATATGACTATCATATCTTAATCCTAAGTTTTGATTTAAAAAAGAAATAAAAAATAAAATTAAAATAAAATTAAAATAAAATAAAGTCTACTATCTATAACTTTAGTATTTGATACTGTCTTATATCTAAGTGAACATCTTGTCAAAGTTTTTCTTTCAAATATTTCATAGTGATTAAGAAAATCAATCAACAAAGATATTCTTCTCTGTAGTCTCTAACTTATACTATCTAAGGTATATAAACAGCTGTTATAACTTAAGCTCAAGTGTTAGAGCATAAGATATACAAAAAAACTTAATAGAATTCTTATTATAGAGTAGTCTACTTTATATATCTTTAAAAGAATAACTAGTATAATTTATAAGATTTCACAGACTTTTACAATCTCTAGGAGAATCTAAATTTTATTATCAAGTACTATAATTATACTATTTACCTTTAGAAGAATCTAAGAGAACAGAGTAAGATTTCTGAAAGCAATAGATATTTTATATAGTTATAGTATATATTCCAATCTTATAAATTAGCTTATATAATTTCAAAAACCTACTTGCTGCCTGTGGATGTGTAAAGCTTGAGGTTTTTATTTTTAAAACTAAGGCTTGCTAGGGGGTTTGTTTTTTCATTCATCCGCTAAACTTTTTTTTTAATTTTAATAAATTATTTATACTCCAATTAAGTTTTATTTTTTAGAGTCATAATATACTGTACTTTCACTAATCCTAAAGAGTTTTCCTTTAACATATTAAATATTTTTTATTAATATATTTTCTTAAAGTTACTCTTGTTAAATTTAAAACAGTTGCAGCTTTACTTATAGATTTATACTCTTTTGAAATATTAATTTCTATATTTGTAACTATTACTATTTTTTTCTTCTTTTTTTTGTTTTTGATTGAATTGTATCATTATATGAATCTAAATAACCTGAATTAACTTTTCTTTTTGTTCAAGCATTTCTCATTTGTTCTTTAGCTTCTTCACTGTGAATTTTTACCAGATTAATCTCTCTTAATTTATCTATAGTTTCTTGAGAATGTTTATAATCTAAAAGATTTGTTTTTCATTCAAATTAGCTAAGGTTTCAGCCATATGTTTATAATCAGCCAGAGAATTAGCATTAGCTAATACATTATATTCAAAATCAAAATTATCTAAGTAATATTACTCTCTTTTGATTGTTTCATTTGGTTGACAATATTTAATAATTTCAAAAATAAAGTTTTCATATACATATTTTAAGATTGTATTATATATTGGCATATTTACCTTTGCTAAAGTTTTTAAATCGAAATAAGTATTAAGCCTTTTTTTTGTACTTGATGTACTATCTAAGTATTCTTTATTATTTATTAAGTTTATCTATCTATAAACAAAAGCTTTATCTTTAATATCTTTATATATTAAACTTTGTTAATTTTTGCATTTTTATAACTTACTGCTAGAGTTATAGTTAATCTAGGTAAACCTCTGTGAAGGTTTCTAGTAATAATAAAATTAGATTTTAAGATTTTGTTTATGGATTTTTGTGATTTAAAAACCTAGAGGAAATTATGTGTCAGCATGTATTTAAAAATAGATTGGTTTGTAATAGAAAATTTCATTGTATCTTTAATTAATTATAATATTTGATCTTTTA